>ENA-OQBJ01000208-OQBJ01000208.1-human-gut-metagenome-genome-assembly--contig:-NODE-208-length-31796-cov-5.244908_pt1 | contig 31796 bp, 26 predicted proteins | sample MGYA00242743_ERZ504545 | MGnify/ENA primary metagenome ERZ504545 (study PRJEB26092, sample SAMD00036252) | human gut metagenome | host: Homo sapiens | study: EMG produced TPA metagenomics assembly of... | reverse complement strand
CGCCCGTGCCCATCACGTTCGCGACGCTCGAGTCCGAGCTCGTCCATGTGACCTTGCGGTCCGTCGCGTTGTCGGGCTTGACCGTGGCGGTCAGCTGCGCGGACGCGCCGGCCTTCAGGCTCAGCTTGCCATTGGACACGCCATCACCCGAAATCGAGACGGAGGAGACCGGAACGGTCGTGTCGCAGGTGATCGCGGTCAGAGCGGTGGACGAGCCGTCCCAGCTGACGGTACCGCCAGCGTAGTCGAGGCCAGGCTGGCGGGAACCCGGGAACTGCTGGGTGCCGCCGTCGTTGAAGATCACCTTCGCGCCCTTGGCGAGGTTGTCCGGAACAACGTACTTGTAACCGGTCTGATCGCAGTTGTCGGCCACTTCCATCTTCTCGCCCGGCCATGCGGCGTTGTTCACCGCGGTCGCGCCGTCGCCGGTGTACACGTAGGCGTACATCTGGCTCCAACCCGCAGGCTTGGTGGCGTAGATGGTGTTCGCAGCAACCGGCGGCTGCTTCTTGATGCCGGTCACCGTAACGGTGATCGAAGCGGTGGCCTTACCGGACTTCGCGGTGATCGTGGCCTTGCCGGCCTTCACCGGGGTAACCACACCCTTTGAGTTGACGGTCGCGACCGCCGTGTTGGAGGAGCTCCACGAAACGGAGTTGCCTGCCGGGTCGGTGGTGGCGGTCAGCTGCTTGGTGGTGGCGCCGTCGGTGATGTCGGTGGTGTAATCACCCTGGTTGATCTTCACGGACTTGGTTTCGACCGGAGGCTCTTCGCCGCCGATGTTGGCCATCTTCACGCTGAACATGTCGTCATCGGACTTCTCGAAGGAGTTATTCACCTGAGAACCGGTGTCCGGCAGGTCGGCATTGTCGTTCATTGCCAGATCGTACGGCAGGGAATCCATGGCGGACAGACCGAAGGTGGCTGCCAGCTCGATGCCGATACCGTTCGAGGCAATGCGATCAGCGGTGGTGCCGATCTCTTCCAGCGGGATGGCGATCTCGTAGTGATCATCCATCTGAGCGGAATTGTGGCCCTTCTCGTTGAAGTTGACCCACTTGGCCTTGCTCTGGTTCTCGGCCTTCATATCGCCGATGAAACGACCGTTGTTTTCACCCCAGCCACCGTCGATGCCGATGACATCCTTGCTTAGAATGCCATTGCCATAGCCGAACTTGATGTTCGACTTCTTGGTGTTGGTGGCAGCGTTAGCAGCCGGACCATACGCAGCCTTGGAGTTCAGACCAGTCTCGTCGCCCTTGTAAATCCACGGACCGTTAGAACCGTTGGTGGAAATGGTCACCACGTTATTGAGCTTCTGCTCGCCACCCCAAGTGATGTTGGACGCCACAGGGAACCGCCGGTCTGCAGACCGCCGTTGTTGCCGATGCGGGTGCTGTCATCCTTGGTGTCGATGGCGATGTGGAACGGTAGGTTCTGGGTCTGCCACAGGTGGCCTTGGCTCAGGGGGTAGTCGTCGCCAGTGTCGACGACATCCTGCACGTTAGTCATTTCCCACATGAGGTAGAGGTTGTCGTCATCGTAGGCGCCATACAACGCATACAGATCGATCGGAACCTCATACATGGAATTCGGGCGGTACACGCGCGGGTCGTCGTTGGCGGCGCCCTGCGCGATCAGCATGGAGCTGTCCCAGTCAGCGATGCTCGCGTCCTTTCCGGCGTTGAAGTTGATGGTCTTCTTGACGCCCATGCCCACCTTGTTGGTACTGTACTGCGCGGCAAGGTTCTGCTTCGGGACCTCCACCTTCTTCACGGTCACGGAAGCGCTCAGCGCCTGACCCTTCTTAACCTTCTTGCCATCCTTGGCGGCGGTGCCGGTCACCTTGACGGTAGCGGTCTCGCCGACGGAAAGAGTTTTACCAACGGAAATGACCTTTCCGTCAGTGAAGGAGCCGCTCTCGCCCTCGGTGGTGGTGTACTTCAGATTGTCGGCATCCTGCGCGCGCAACGTGACCTTGACATTGTCGGAGGAGAATTCCTTGGAAGCCGCTTCCACGGACACGTTCGGATCGGATTCGCCCTTCACGTAGAAGACACTGACCGCGCCGCCCTTGGCGGTACCGGAAACGATCTTATGGTTGGAGACCACAAGCCGGCCGCCATTGACCTCATCCGGGTAGGTGCCATCGTCAAGTGTGGTGTCCATGCCGGAAAGGCTCTTGTCGCCACCCAAGTTGGCAATGACCACACCATCGTTCTGAATGCCATCAGACGTGGAGCGCTCAATCATCAGGCAGGACTTGTCGCCGCAGTTCTGCAGGTTCTCGCCCTTGCCATCCATGGCGTTACGGAAGTGGTTGACTGCCGCGACGGACTTGTTCTTCCACATGTCGTCACCGGCGTCACCCAGCTGGGACTGCTCGGCGAACTGCGGTTGGTGCCGCCAGAGCCCTTCGGACGGTTGAAGTACAGCGGAGCGCCGGCCCTACGGGAACCAACGACCGCCCAGCCCATCATGATCTGATAGTCGGTGAGGCCGGTGGATTCCTTGTCGCCGTTGGCGTAGTTATCGTGGGACTCAACCCAGGTGACCAGCTGGTCTTCGCTTGCGCCGCCGGTATCGATGTTCTTCACCATCTTGACGTCAAGGTTGTTCGAGCCGACAGCGGCGCGAATGGTCTTGCCGTAGTTGGAAGCGGTGTTGCCGCCGCCATCGGAGGAATTGTCGCGGAACATGTTGGCGTATGCCTTGTAGTCAAGGCCGGAATCGCCCTGCAGCACCTCGCCGTACTGGAACTGGGAGCCGTTCTTCAGAATGGTGTTCCAGTAGTTCGACTGCTTATTGTCGAAGACTTCGGTCGGCAGCTCGACGTGCTTTGCCGCATCGTAACGGAAGCCGTCAACGCCGTCCGCCACAGCGGTCTTCAGGAACTTCTGCATACGATCGGCAACAGCCTGGTTCTGCGTATTCAGATCCCACAGGCCAAGCAGGTGGCACTGCGTCACCTTGTAACGGTTGGAATAATCGTTGATCTCGCCGTTGGGACCGTCGCAGCCGGTACGCTTGTGGAAGTAGTCCTTGTTCTGCCAATCGGGTCGATGGCGTTCCAATCGGAAGTGAAGTGGTTGGCGACCACATCCACGATCACACGCACACCATACTTATGGGCGGTGGCGGTCATTTCCTTCAGGTCAGCTTCAGTACCGACCACGAAGTTGCCGATGGAGGTGTTCGCCGGCTGGTACACGTAGTACCAGTTCTCGGTGAACTTCTTGCCGTTGGCGGCGACTTCCTTGATCTTGCTCATAGGCTCGGTCTGCACGGAAGTGTAGCCCGCCGCGCAATCTCAGGCATGTGCTGCGTGATGGTCTTGAACGACCACATCCATGCGTGCAGGATGGCGCCGTTCTTCATGTGCTTGGCCAGACCGTACTGGTTACGGGCCGACTCGAAAGAAGGATTTCCGATGGTGTCCTGATAGCTGTCACGATCGGCGGCAAGTGCGGTGGATGCCACACCCATACCGCCGAACAATGTGGCGACCGCCACTGTTCCCGCTGCGACCTTCTTCCAGGTCTTGACGGCGCGTGCTTTACGGGCCGCGCGTCTGCGCTCCGCACGAGTCATCAGCTCAGGCTGATCCTCATGAGGAGGCTCTTTTCTGGTGAGTGCGTTCGCCATACCCGCGAACGTATGAGTGCTAAGTCGCACCTTACCCTCCCTGCTTCCTTGCATCTTCGATATGATAACGTTTGCCATTAGCATACGTTGCGTTAAAAATACCACATTTTTCCTTTGAAAAATGAGTGATTTTTACTGAAAAACAGCGGTTAAAACGCAATTGTTTTCTGCTCTGTTGCAAACGCTGTCAGCAACAGATACACTCATACCAGCACCCCGTAGCACCCACTATTGTTGCAAATTCACATATGCAAACGTTTCAGAAAATTTTCCAACCAATACCACCTTGCGACGCAAAGCACCCTCGCCCCATCCCACGCCACCGACAGCCACCCCCAACAATCCTGAAATAAATCTTTCAAGAGATGCTCAAAAAGGGCTTCTTTACCTCTTATGGCATGCAACATGCCAATCAAATCAAAATATCAATAATAAAAAATGGGTGAATATCACAAACACGCTCGGACTCAAAAAAATAGAGTAGGGCCAAGCTATGGTGAATCAATCCATGGACCTAAAAGAATTATCAGGCAACGATTTGGGAGCGGATGGGGGCGGGGGTTACCGTACGGTGCTTGCGCATGCTTTTCAGGATTTTACGGATCGCACCGTTCGTCTGTTCGGCGGCGACGCAGAACATGCTGAATTCGCGGCCATGCGGGTCGGCGATGTCCTTCGGCTGGGGAATCATCGGACGAATCATCGAGGACTTCTTGATTACCGACTGAAGACGTTCCTGGATGGTCAGTCCGGCAATCATATTGTTGCAAGCGCAGTAATCGCACATATTCGCGAAATCGTCAAGCAGGAACGTGTATCGTACGGCGCTGGCGCCAACGTGACGATTTCCTTGCGCTGCTGCTTTTCGAAGCAGAGGATCAGGTCGCTTCGTCGGCCATCTGTCGGGTCAGTCGTCGGGAACGGAAGCCGCTCGACTCAATGCCGACGCTTTGCATAAGGCGGCCGCTCGACGGATCGATCGGATGCATCGGCAAACCACGCGTGCCGGCGCTCGACACCTGCACGGTGGTGCCGTTCAGATAGTGGGTCATCAGAAGCTCGCCCATAGGGGAACGGCAAATGTTGCCCGTGCAGACGAACATGATGTGCATGCCTAAACCCCTTAACCGTTCTTCCAACGTTTCGTGTTGCGGTTTTGCGAAATCCACCATGGCTTCCGCAACCCGCCAAACGGAAATTTTAGCGCGAGGCGTTCCCCGCATGCGGCAAATCGTCCAATACGCGCAGAATCATTGCAGAAATTCGGCGCGGGCGGTGGCGGTCAGCGAATAGCGGATCGGGCGGGAGCCGTGGAACTCGAGCAGGTTCCTGTTCACCAGTTCCGCGAGCGCGGTGTTGGTCTTCCGCTCCCCCACGCCAAGCCATTCGCGCATTAGGCGGCGCGATATGGGTTTCGGAGCATCGTCGAAAAGCTCCTCCTGCAGCAGGAAGTACAGCATGTTCCGCTGCAGTTCCGTAATGCCCTGCGTTCGCGCATAATGTTCAAGCCTCTTCCGCGCGGTGTCAAGCAGGGTTTTCTTCTCGCCGAGCACAGAGATGATGTTCTTCTGGGCGGTGGCGATAAAACGGATCATCCGATATGAGAACAGCGAGACGTCAGAACAGTTCAGCGGATGCTGCGCATCATCAAACGCCTTGTAATACCGGCCTTTCGCGTCGGCGATAACCGGACTCAGGCTGATCGCCGTCGGTATGGACAGGTGCTTGCTCAGCTGCAGAGCAAGCAGGAACCGGCCCGTCCTGCCATTGCCGTCATAGAACGGGTGAATGCATTCGAAGGCGTAATGGCACATCACAGCCCGCAGCAGCGGAGGAATCGCCTCATCCGAAAGCAACGCCAGCCATTTGGTCAATTGCACTTGGATTTCCGATTCCGGCCATGCGCCTTGATGAATCTCCCGGTCAAAGCCGTCACACACAGAGACTTGCTTGGCTCTGAATACCATTCCGTCAGGCTTGTCTTCCTCCCGTAGTTCCCCAGCCATCACCTGATCGTAAATATTACGTATGTCATGCAACGTTTTCGGTAGTTCCAACGTTGCGGAATTTTCGCCGGAGAGTCCGAGAAAGAGTTTGGCAAGCTCACTCAACCGCTTGTGCGGCCCGTCCGCGACCGCCGCATCCAACGCGTCTGAGATTTCCTTGCGCGTGGTGTGCACGGCTTCTATGGAGTTCGTGCTCTGCATTTCCGCGCCGATGAGTTCCATCAGATACGCCCTGCGGGCAATCGGCGGCAATGCGGCCCACAGCGATTCGACCTGCACTTCCATGCCACGGACCGAATCCATGACGTTCAACAGTTCCCTGAACGCCACGGCGAACATCTCATGACCTTCGAATTCAATACCTGACCGGTATGTTGAATAGCCGTTGAGTCTTTTTTGGTATTCCTCCTCAGCCGCATCCTTCGGCTTGGCCGTGGATGATGACATTGCCAATGTCTGCCGTATGCTTTTGTACTCCATAACCATCATCCTTATAACCGTCATTTGTGCAGAATATGCAGGTTCGGGGTGAATATAGACTATTCCTATACCTACATAATGTCAAAAATGTCGATATAGCAGCAGGCGTGTTTGCGGCTATTGGTACGTTGAGGGGCATATGTGGGGATACGTGCGGATATGTTTGCTATGCGCAGATATGTTCAAGCGCAGATTAGGTGCGGGTCAGGCGACTTCGAGCGTGGCGAGGAGAGCGCGGTGGTCGGAGCCGGCGATGTACTTGGTTTCCAGATCGCCCACGTTCACGCCCTTGTCATGCACGATATGGTCGATTTCGGCGATCGGCATCATGACCGGGTACGTCATGTGCAGGCCTTCGCCCGCCTGCTGGCCGGAATCCAGAAAACGGCTGCCGAGCAGGTATCGGAAGCTGGCGTGGTCCCATGTGGAGTTGAAATCGCCCATCAGCACGTACAGATTGTCGTAATGCTGCAGTTGGGCGAGCGAGTCGAGACTACGGTTCCACAGACCTTGGTTGCGGGGGCGCGGCGAGAACGGGTGGACGGAGCCGAAGCGCACCTTGCTGCCGCCGAAATCGATCGTCGCGGCGGAAACGCTGCTTGATTCCACGGGAATGAGGTTCTGTTTGGCGTTTTCCATCGGCGCGGCGCTGTACAGCACGTTCACACCGCCGTTGTCATGCCACGTTTGCTGCGCGGCCACGGAATACGGCAGATAATTGACGATTCCGGCGCCGTTGAGCCGGTTGAGCAGGTCCCATGACACTTCCTGCAGCGCGAGCACTTCCACATGCTCGTTTTTGACGATTTCGACGATCCGATTGGCGTCGGCATGCCCTTCCTTGGTGTTGAAGGTCATGATGCGGGCGTACCGGTCGGACGTGTTGGGCAAGCCGTTGGACGAGACTTGCGTGACTGCGGTGCTGGCCGCGTCGGAAATCGTTTGCTGCGGCCTGATATAACCCCAATGCCAGCCGATTTGCACGACCACGCACACCACGCTGACGGTGGCGAGTAGGACGCGTCCGCCTATTGCACGGACGGCTATCGCGGTGATCGCAATAATCAAAGACAGTATGCCCAGCCACGGCATCAGCGCGACGATAAGCGGCACGTACCGTTTGCCGTCGAGGTTGTTGGGCAGCATGCGCAGCAGCATGGCCAGCAGGATGACGGCGGTGGCCAGCCAGAGCACCGCAGTCAGAAGGTGTGTCGCTGCGGTACGGCGGGTCATGCCATGTTGCGCGCGGTCGAGGGGGCGGCTGGCGCATGCTTTGTCGAGCTGCGCGCCAGATCCTCGATTTCGCTTTCGCTTGTGCGTTCGCGTTCGGCATCGTTATTGCCGCCGTTCTCACGCTCGCTTTCGCAGGTTTGCCGCATGGTTGCCTTTCATTACGTTCCCGTTCACCATACGCAACACGGCACGGGTGCGCCACCTCCTTCCCGCGAGGTTCACAGTGCTTTTACGTGCACCCGTACCGCATGCCACTATGCGGACATTTCTCTCTCATTTCCTGCTGCGGGGAATGGCGGCACTTGAGCAAACCACGCTCAGGACATGCCTACGGAACGGCGAAAATACGGGTATGGGCGAGTAGGTCAGGCTAGGCGGCGTGGGGGTGGACGCGATTGAGGGCGCGCTGGACGGTGTCGCGGGTGGAGCCGGCGCCGTTGCCGCGGACGCCGAAGAAGACCATGACCACCATGATGAAGCAGATGGTGGCGCTCACGCGCAGCGCCCATTGGATGCCAAACACGTTCGCCGCGGCATACATGTTCTTCGCGCCACCGATCGCAGCCCAGCGCAGGGCGGTGAACGTTTCCATCAGAATCACCAGCACGGGGGCGCCGATGGCACCGGCGATCTGGCGGACCGTGTTCGTGACGGCCGAGCCGGCGCTCACTTCCTCAGGTTCCAGGCAGTTGAGCGACCATGTGGTGATCGGCATAAGCACGAATCCCATGCCGATTTGGCGCACGAACTGCCAAATCGACACCCACCAAATCCATGAGGTCATGGAAATCAGACTCATCATGATGGTGCCGAACAGCAGGGTGATCGAGCCGATCAGCGCCACCGGACGCGCGCCGAAACGGTCGAGCGCCTTGCCTCCGAAGAACTGCGCGATGCACTGGCCGAACGCGCCGGGCAGCATCACCAGACCGCTGATCGTGGCGGAATAGCCGCGGCAATCCTGAATGTACAGCGGCATGATCACCATGATCGAGCTGAAGGCGAAGAACGACAGCGCGGCGGTGACGGTGCCGACGGTGAAGCTCTTGTTTTTCAGCACGCTCAGGTTGAGCAGCGGAGGCTGCTTGGACGGGTCGGCCGCCTGCCTGCGAGCGCCGTGGATCTGCCGCAGCACGAACCAGACGATGCCGACCAGGCCGATGAGCATGGCGAGCCACACCATCGGATGCGTGAACGGATACGATTCGATGTTCGTGAAGCCGAACATAAGGCCGCCGAAGCCGAAAATCGACAGGCCGACGGAGAAGAAGTCAGCTTTGGCGGACGCGTCGCACGTGCCGAAATTACGCAAGCCGAAAATCGCCAAAAACAGTGAAATCACGCCGATAACCGTCAGCGTGAGGAAGATCGATCGCCAGCCGTTCAAATCGGTTTGCACACCACCCAACGTGGGGCCAATCGCGGGCGCGACGCTCATGGCCATGCCGACGGTACCCATCGCCATACCGCGGCGGGACAGAGGATAAATGGAGAATACCGTGATCTGCAGGACCGGCCACATCACGCCGGTGCCGACGGCTTCCAGCAGCCGGCCGATCAAAACCAGTACGAACGATGAGCCGAGCCAGGCGAACACCGAGCCGAGCGTGAACACCGCCATCGACGCGATCACGATCTGGCGGGTGGAGAATCGGCGGGTCAGGTAGGCGGTGAGCGGCACCATAACGCCCATGACGAGCTGGAAAATCGACGTCAGCCATTGGCCGGTCGTGACGGAAATGCCGAAATCGGACACGATGGTGGGCAGTGCGGCGCTCAACTGCAGCTGCGTGAAGTTGCCGACGAACGTGATAAAGGTGAGAATGGCGATCGATACGAACGCGGCATGCGTCAAATGGTCGTTTTTATACGATTCCTCGCCGGTAAGTGGCTGGGACAGGCCGTGGGTGCGGCCCTGTTTCGCGTTTATTTTCTTTTCCGGCTTCACTTCCGACCTCTTCTCCGGTTTCGACGGCAAACCGACCGCCCTCCATCACTCATCCGCGCATACTCGCAGCGTATTGCGCAACTCCTGCAAAAACAGACTCAAAAAGTCTAGTACTGCGGGTGGTCGAACGCGAGATGAAACTATTCGAACACGTTCAATTCCAATTCAACCGAGAAAAATTGGCAAAACTTCGTATTTGTTCATCTCGGGGTGGTATACATATGCGTTGGAAGTAACGGCACGATACAGGGAAGGAATACGCCGCGCAGGGGGTTAGGAAGTATGACCGTAGTCACGTTATTCAACATAGCGATGGAGCTATGGGCGTTCTCATCTGCATCGTTTGCGCAGGTGGCGTCTACGTGGGCGCGATACGTAGGACGCGGCGTACCTATACGAAAGTTTCCATGCAGCTTCTATGTGCGCTGATGCTGCTGGCCGACGTGTCCGCCTGGTATCACAACGGCGGCTGCGACAAGCTTGACTTCTACATGACGCGCATCGGCAATCTTGGTGAATACCTGATCAATTTCATCTTCATCGCACTGTTCGCCAACTATATCTGGCAAACCGTCAGCGGCGACGACATGCTTGAAAACGTCAGCCCGCACGAGTGGAGGGCCAGAACGAGCGGCGGAGCCAAGCGTAATCGTAAGAACCAACGTTCGGCCAATGCCCGATCCAAGCCGAAAAAGCCGCGTTCGAAGAAGCTTGACGTCATCTACGCAGCGTCCGCGCTCGGCATCGTACTGACGATTGCCACGCAGTTCAACCATATGGTCTACTACATCGACAGCCAGAACTACTACCGCCGCGGACCACTGTTCGCTATCCCGCAGATACTGGGTCTGGTAGAGCTCGCGCTGATTGTGATGCTGATCATCGAAAACCGCAAAAACCTCAGCCGACCGCTGTTCGTCACGTCGCTGTCGTTCTTCGTGCTGCCGATTGTGACAACCATCGTTCAGATTCTCCATTACGGACTGGCGTTGCAGGCCATCGCGATCACGATTTCAATCCAGTTCACGTTCGTGGTCGACACCATCGAAATGAACAAGAAGATCCGCTCGCAGGACGATGCTTATCAGAAGGTCAGCTACGAAGCGCAGCATGACGGTCTGACCGATTTGTGGAGCAAAAGCGCCGGCCGCGAACAGATTGAGAATTATTTCGCGCACATGCAGGAAGACGACCAGGCTGTTCTGATTTTCGTTGACATCGACGATTTCAAGCAGATCAACGATACGTACGGCCATAAAGTGGGCGATTTCTGGATTCGTGAAGTGGCGCAGACGTTGAAGCGGCTGTACCGGCATGATGACATCATCGTCCGTTTCGGTGGCGATGAGTATGTGGCGCTGATAAAGAACACCGCGAACGAGCGCGTGATCGAAAGCACGCTGGACCTGTTCCGCCGCCAGTTGGCGCAGGCGTCCGCGCAATACGGGCAGGACGTGCATTGCAGTATCGGCGCATGCCGCGTGCTGTCCGGCAAGAACGTCGATCTGAGCCTCTGCTTGGGATTCGCCGACCATGCGTTGTACCAGTCCAAGCGTGAGGGGAAGGGCATGTACACCGTGGTCGATTATGACAGCGGGAAAGTGCAGGCAGCGTAGGTTTCGTGGAAAAATCCGCAGGAAATCTGCGGGAAAAACCCTAGAAAATCAGCTGAGAAACTACGAAAAAAGCACCGCAAATCCGCCGGAGATCGACGTAAAAATCACGGAAAATCAGGCTTTGCCGAGCATTGTCAGCACAATCAGCACCACGTTCAGAGCGACGATCAGCGCGGCGACCGCGATATTGACGATGTGCTTGACCGGACCGTCCACATACTCCCCCATCAGCGTGCGGTCGTGCGTGTAGCGCATCAGCGGAATAATCGCAAATGGAATGCCGACCGACAGCACGACCTGGCCGACGATCAACGCTTCCGTCGGATTGTTGGCGAACCATAGCACCACCAGCGCGGTACCAGCGTCACCACTCGGCACGCCACATCGGCGCTTTGATGCGTAGCAGGCCGTGCATGATTTCGCTGCCGGCGTAAGTGCGACCGACGTGGAGCTCAGGCTCGACGCAAGCAGACCAATCGAGAAAATCGTGCCGATCACCGGCCCGAGCACATGCTGGATGGCCCGTTGCGCGCCTTCGATGGTGTCGGTGCCGGTCATGCCGTACAGCGAGTTCGCGGCGAGGATGAGCAGCGCGAGGTTGACCGAACCGGCCAGTATCAGCGCCCAGGCAACGTCGATTTTGCTGCCGTGAAGTAGCTTTTTGATGCTCGGCTTCGCTTCGCCGGGGGCGTAATGGTCGTTGACGAGCGTGGAATGCAGGTAGATGGCGTGCGGCATGACCGTGGCGCCCAGCATGGACGTGGCCATGAGCACGGTATCAGTGCCTTTGAAGCGTGGAATCAAGCCGGCGACGACTTCTTTCGGATTTGGCGGGGCGATGAACAGGCCGGCGATGAAACCGAACGTGATCACCAGCAGCAGGCCGATGATGAGTTTTTCGAAAATGCGATGCGTGGCGCCTTTTTCGAAAATCAGCAGCACCGTCGACACCGCGCCGATGATGCAGCCGCCGACGAACAGCGGCAGGCCGAACAGCAGTTTCAGCGCGATCGCGCCGCCGATCACTTCCGCCAGATCGGTGGCGATGGCGATTACCTCAGCCTGCATGAAGAACATGAAACGGCCCGCGTCGCCAAGCCGTTCGCCCAAGATTTCCGGCAAGCTTTTGCCGGTGACGATGCCGAGTTTCGCGGACTGGTATTGGATGAGCACGCTCATGCAGTTAGCCAACACCAGCACCCACACCAGCAGGTAGCCGTAGCGCGCGCCCGACGTGATGTTCGCCGCCACGTTGCCCGGATCCACGTATGCGACCGCCGCCACGAACGCGGGGCCGAGGATGCCGGCGAGCGCGTGGCCGTGGTGGTGGGACGGTTGGGAGTGGTGGTGCGTGGGTTGCTGGGCTCCTGCAGGCCGTGCGTCCGTGCTCTCCGCGGGCCGCACGTCCGCGCTCTCCGTACTCATAGTGCCGTCTTCTTCGTTCTCTGTATCCGACTTCATATCCAAATCGTTCTTCATATCCGGGCAACGTTATAGCGCGTCCGCCCGCACGGAATTGTTACGTCTGTTACGGGAGGTTGAATAATCGTTGGATATGCGTCTGGTGCGGGGTAAGCGCAGGGCTCCAGTGCGGGTTGTTGGTGCAGGTTGTTGACGCAGACTGCCGATGCAGGTTGCCGATGTTGCGGACACAGGTTCAGGCGGGCTGCCACGCACAGGTTCAGGCGGGTCGCGGACACAGGCCGGACAACCTACGAGCGCAACAGCCGCTACACTGGTGCGAAGAACATTGCATTTCGACTCAAGGGGTTGTTCCATGGCTGTTTTCCACACTCCGATGATCACGCTTTCCGACGGCAATCTGATTCCGCAGATCGGCTTGGGCGTGCTGCGTATCGACGATGAGGGCGTTACCCCCGTGGTGGAGAGCGCGCTGGAAGCCGGTTATCGTCATATCGACGGTGCCGCGGGGTACAACAACGAGGCGGGCGTGGGGCGCGCGCTGAAAAACGCGGGGTTCACGCAAGGCGAAAATCGCAAAAATCTGTGGGTGACGACGAAGCTGCGCGACTCCGAGCAGGGGTACGATTCCGCGCGCAAGGCGTTCGACCGCCAGCTCGGCCTGCTGCAGCTCGATTATGTGGACATGTATATGCTGCATTGGCCGACGCCGTTCGACTGGCGTTCCGGTGAGACTTGGAAGGCGTTCGACGAATTCCGCGCGGAGGGCCGTGTGCGTACGCTTGGCGTGTGCAATTTCCTGCCGGAGCATCTTGAGCGGCTGCATAAGGAGACGGGCGAGTATCCGGCCGTCGACCAGATCGAGCTGCATCCCACGTGGCAGCAGCGCGAGGTGGTGGCGTACTGCAAGGAGCACGGCATCGCGGTCGAGGCGTATTCGCCGATGCTCGCGGCGCCGACTTGAACGCCGGCGACGGCGTGATCGCACGCATCGCCGAAGCGCATGGCGTCACGCCCGCGCAGGTGATTCTGCGGTGGCACATCGAAAACGGCACGATCATCATCCCAAGTCGGTGCATGCGGACAGGCAGAAGCAGAACCTCGACTTGTTCGGATTCGTGCTCAGCCCGGCCGAGCATGCGGCCATCGATGCGCTCGACGGGCCGACGCGCGCCGGGCACGATCCGATGACGTTCACGTACGCGTGAGACTGCTTAGGGTGCGATGACAAGGCACGGATCGCGTGACGGCACGCATTTTCGTAAGAAGCTGCTCAATGCCGACGGGCCGGTGGAACGCATACTGATTCTGCTGGTGATCGCCGTGGTGGCGGGCGTCACCATCGGCCTGCTCATGCCGAAAGCAAACCCGACCGTCGGCGAAATAACAGGCGAATACACCGCGTCCGGCAGCGCCGCGCAGACGCTGCAGCAGCTGACGGTCGACGATAATCAGCGGCACGCCGGCTACGATCGCGACCTGTTCGGCTTCCGCCAAACCGACGACGACGGCAACGGATGCGACGTGCGCGAAGACGTACTGGCGCGCGACCTGACCGACGTGCGCTACCGGCAGCATGGATGCAAAGTGGAATCGGGCACGCTGGCCGACCCGTACACCGGCAAAACAATCCACTTCGTACGCGGCGCGCGCACCTCGTCGGCGGTGCAGATCGACCATGTGGTGGCGTTGGAGAATGCCTGGCGGTCGGGTGCGAACCAGTGGGACCGTACGAAGCGGTACCGGTTCGGCAACGACATGTACAACCTGCTGGCGGTGGACGGGCCGGCCAATCAGGAGAAGGGCTCCGCGTCGGCCGCGTACTGGCTGCCGACGAACGGCGCATACCGTTGCGATTACGTGGCCCGTCAGATCGGCGTGAAAGCCAAGTACGGGCTGACCGTCACGACGAAGGAGAAGCGGGCGATGCTGTCCGTACTGCGTGCCTGCCCGGCGCAGGCCGTGCCGGAAAAGTAAGGGACGATCGCAAGTACGGTCTGTTCGCCGACGTAACAGGGTACGCTAACGAAACATGGAGCGCAGGCGGAACGCACCTCAATCGCCCATATATAGCAACGTTTGCACGCTTACGCGTCTACGCGCACGTGGTGGCGCGGGCGATCACGCGGGTCTGCGTGGTGATCAGTTCCGGCTGAAGCACGCGGCTGCCGCTGATGCGGTCGATGATGCGACTGACCGCGGTCGGCGCTATCCAGTCGAGGCAGGAATCCATGGTGGTCAGCGGCGGCTGGAAATACGCGGATTCCTCGTTGTTGTCGAAGCCGATCACCTGCACTTGGTCGGGCACGGAAATGCCGTTGGCGGCCAGCGTCGACAGCGCGCCCATCGCAAGCTGGTCGTTCAATGCGATCACTCCGTCGAACGGCACCCCGGAATCGATGATGCGTTGCATATTGCGCGCGCCAGAGCCGATCGACCAATCGTGGCCGACGTTGGGCATCAGCTCAGTGGCAAGCGCGATATTGCGGTCACAGCACGCTTCGAACACGCCGCGCATACGAAGCTGCGCGTTGCCTTCCGTAACATCACGCAAAGTCGAAAGCTGCGCGAAATCAGTGCGCGAGCCGACCACCGCCGGCTTGCTGACGCCACGGTCAAGCAGATATTCCGTGGCAAGACGCGCGCTTTGCACGTCATCCGGTGTAACGTGGTCGGCCTTATAGTGCGTGAAACGCGCGCCCACGCATACCAGCGGATAATCCACCGACAAGTCTTCGGGGGTAAGGTCCTCCATTTCGGACAGTGACAGGATCATGCCGTCCGAATGTGGAATTGAAGTTGCGCAGCAGCGAAGTGACCCCATGCGACGTGCCTTCGGCGTACGTGGTGACGTACACGGAGTAGCCGTAGATGCGCGCCGCGTCGATCACCCGGTTGGCGAGCTCCGCAAGATAAGGGCAGTCAGGCATGGCACGGCGAGTGTGATGAAGCCGGTCCGGCCACGGTTGAGGTTGCGCGCGGACACGTTGACGCGGTAGCCGAGCCGATCCACGACTTTCTGCACTTTTTCGCGTGTGGCGTCGGTCATACGGCCGGTGTGGTTGATGACGTTCGACGCGGTTTTGAGGGACACTCCGGCCTCTTCGGCCACGTCACGCAAAGTGACGCGCTTCTTTTCTGATGGCGATTTGCCGGTTTGAGACGCGAAAGGTCTCGCTTCGCTCATGGTTCCCCCGATACGCTTCGAAATACTGCCCAGTATCCCTGCTACAGGGGCGATTCTAGCGCCTCACCACGAGAACCCCGTTGCGGCGCACGGTATACGAGCCGTTTTCCTCACCCCGTTCCGTCTGGAACAGGACGACCGGCTCGCCCTCGACGCCCTGCAATTCGACTTCCTTCTTGCCGCGCGGCAGATAGAAATCGAACGCGGCGTCGGCAGACTTGCGCACGGTGTGCAGAACGTCGGTATTGGCTTGCGATTGCTGCGATTGTGCCGGTGCCGCAAGATATGTCCGAATCAGCTTCGTCAAATCGGCCACGTCCAGGTCACAACCGACGAAATACGCTTCGCCCGCGCCGTACGGATTGCGGGTGACCGCGGCCATGCCGTCGAGCTCCCATTCGTCGGCCTCCTCGCCTGCGTACATGGCGAGGACTTGCGTGCGATCGCCGGTAACGGTCACGTCGTTCTGCCACAGGCGGGTCGTGGCGCCGTTCAGCGCGGCTGCATCTTCCGGCGCAACCTCACCGCCGGCACCCAGCCGAATCGCCTCCGGCTCGCCTTCCACGCCACTGCCGAGGATGTTGAATTCCTCGCCGCGGATGCCCAGCATATCGCGCAGCAGGCTGTTGCCGGCACCCGGATAGCCACCGAGCCACGTGTGGAAATTCTCGTCGATCAGGCCGGTCGCGTAACCGACCACCACCCTGCCGCCGGCCGCCGCGAAATCGGCCAATCGCCGCGTATCGACGGCGCTCAGCATCAGGACGGTCGGCAAAACGACGGTCTTGTAATCGCTCCAATCGTATTTCAGCGGCATAATGTCAGCACGCGAACCCGCGTTCAGGAACGCGCGGTACCAGTCGCGCACGTCGTGCCAATGGTTGAGTTTCATGCTCGGCAGGGTTTGGGAACGGGTAGCCCATTCCGATTCGGCGCTGAACAGGATCGCCGTGTCGGAGCGTTCCAGCTCACTACCCTGCACACCCGCATCGGCCAATGTTTGCAACGTTTCGCCCAGCTCGCACACTTGACGGAATAGCTTCGTGTCTTCTCCCGCGTGCGGAACCATGGCGGAGTGGAAGGATTCGGCGCCAAATGCGGACGCGCGCCACTGGAAGAAGTTGATCGCGTCGGCACCCATGGCAACGTGTGCAAGGGAATCGCGCACCGTCTCCCCCTTGCGCTTGCGCATGTTGAGCGGCTTCCACTGCACGGCGGAAGTGGAGTGTTCCATGACATACCAGGCTTGCCGAGTGCGAACGAGTCCATCAGCGCGTCGGAACATGCCAGTTCGTCAAGGTGCATCTCACCCCCTTCGTGGAAGTAGTGGTCGTTCGAGACGAAGTTCACTTCGTTGGCCCAGTCAGCGTAATCCATGCAGCACTGGTCGGTGGAGACCATGAAATTCGTGGTGAACGGCTTGTCGGGGCAGATTTCGGCGATCGCGTCGCGTTCGGCCTTGTAGAAGTCGAGAAGCATGTCGTTGCCGAATCGCTCGAAATCGAGCTTCTGACCGGGGTTGACCATGGAATCGGCGCCCATGAACCGTGGGATGAGCACTTCGTCGAAGCTGTTCATTTCCTGACCCCAGAAAGTGGTGCCCCACGCCTGGTTGAGCGCGCCGATGGTGCCGTACTTGCGTTCGCACCACAGGCGGAAGGCGTTGAGCGCGTTGTCGGAGTAGTCATTGCGATTGTTCCACCCGTACTCGTTGCCCATGTGCCAGGCGGTCACGTACGGGTTGGCGCCGTAGCGTTCGGCGAGCTTGCGGCACAGGGTGAGCGCGTATTCCTTGAATACCGGGCTGGTCGGGCTCCACGATTGGCGCGAGCCGGCGTTGACGGGGTGGCCGAATTTGTCGCACGGCAGCACTTCGGGATGCTTTTCGTACAGCCACAGCGGCGCGGTGGCCGTGGCGGAGGCGAGGTCTGTTGCAATGCCGGCTTTGCCGAGCTTGTCGATGATGCGATCGAGCCAGCCGAAGTCCCAGCGATTTTCCTGCGGTTGGATGCGGTCCCAGCTGAAGATGGCGAGGGCAACCGTGTTGACACCGGCTTTTTTCATGAGGCAGACGTCGTCGTCCCACGTTTCTTCAGACCATTGGTCGGGATTGTAGTCGCCGCCGAATGCGATTCCACGGCCGTTTTCCGTCAGCAGTTTCGGCCACGCGAAAGGCTGGCGATTGGGGGTTGCGGTGAGTGTAGCGGCTGCGGTGGGTACGGCGGGTTTGCTGGTATGGATCTGCACGTCATTGCCTTTCCGAACGTATTTGGTACAACCGTGTACCATTTGATATTTTTAATCTTAGATACTTTTGCGATTCTGTCAAATCCAGACATACGCATGTATTTGCGATCGACTGCGACCGGCTGGCATTCGCTCGCGATTAGTTACGCTCATTTGCGATCGACTGGCGCTCGACTGGCAGAATCGCCCTCATTCGATATCGCTTTTCGCACACATCCGGACGAAAGTCAATTTTCCGCAAGACGTGAGCGAAAGAGGGTGGTGCAGGACGGGAGAACACCCCCATCCGCTCACGGAACGACGAAACGGGACGAAATCGCAGGACGTGAGCGAAAAGCCTCTCCTTCAAAAATCGGAATCGTTGGAAAATAAAGGAAACAGCAACGGACAAACCGAAGCGGAATGCACCCTTCCGTTCACAAACGAATGAAACAGACAAAAATCGCAAGACGTGAAAGAAAGAGGGGGCCACAACACAGAGGAACATACCCCCATCCGCTCACGGAACGACGAAACGGGACGAAATCGCAGGACGTGAGCGAAAAGCCACGAATCTCATAAAAACAGAACCAGCAATACCCTCATCAAATGCAGAGGAAACAGTACCCCGCCACACAGGACCACGAGCCAGCATAGGATGCGCTAAATCACCAATGCGGCAGCCTCGACATAATCAGCCTTTCAAGCCGCGAAGAGAGCATTTCTACCAGGAAACCGGCGTATGCAACGCAACCGGATGACCCGATTTACGCGCACGAATCATGGCGACGTTCATGGCGAGCGCGGCACGATGCGGTTCATCCGACAAATCCAGTTGGGTGACCGCGACAATCGTCCATCCCATACTTTCCAGTTGACGGCGCTTCCAAACATCGCGACGCCACTGCATCTTATCCGTACGGTGGTGGTCGCCATCATATTCAATGCCGATCTTCAATTCCGGATCAGCGAGATCGAGCGTGACCGCAGCCCCATTCTCAAACGAAATTCCCGAAACCACGTATCCAACAGCGAAACCAGACAGACCATACGACAGTAAGCACAATCGCAATTCGGTCTCTTTGGGCGAATCACTGCCCGATTCCACCAGCAACAATGCCAATTGGCACTTGCGACGGCCACGAAAGGAATTTCCCTCGAGGAAAACGGCAAGTTTTTCCTTCGTCGTCCGTCCATGACGCATCTGCGATTCAGCCAATTCGACCAGCATATCAACGCTCAACGTTTCCGCCATTGAAGCCCATGTCGGCTCTGGAGCAAGCACGTCGATGCCGTCTTGCGTATGACAGATATGTTCTTCGGACAGCCCTTTCCATACATGCGCGACCACTCCCGGAATACCTTTTCGGCGGTTTCGCGCGGTCTGTACCACGACATGAACCACGGGAACACCATCTGCCGTCCGCGCCGAATCCATCGACGGATCTGGCACACCCCACATTGCGATCGCGGAGTTCCGCGTCAGCACGCCATACAACTCGTTACGATCTTTCAACGCGCGGCATACGTTCCACACCTCCTGCTGCCGTTGCGCGATCGACTGCGCCTCCAACGGCTTATAGTGCTGCTGGCCGTTCGGACCATTCACATCGTTGATACCATTCATGGTCCGAAGGTATTGCTTCCGCCGATTCGATGTCCAGCTGCACCGGGGTTGTGGTCGGAGAACGCAGAAAATACACATGTTCGGCGTGTCTTCGGCGTGTCAGGCGGGGATAACTTGCGATTATGGTAGATGCTTTGTGCCGGCACGGCACGCTGCGGCATGGAGTGTGTATAAATCAGTGGACAAGCGGGGATAGGATTTCTGTGCGATTCCCCGCATCTCTGCTTGTGTATTTCGATTGGACGTTCCGTTTATGAACGGGCGGAATGGGCCCGGAACGCAAGACGTGAGCAAAAGAGGGCGTAAGGCCGTACGGGACGATACCCCCATTCGCTCACGAACAGACGGAACGTGCGAAAATCGCAGGACGTGCGCAAAATCACGTCAAACGCAAAATCAAAATCGTTGGAAAATCAAGGAAACACAAACGAAAGGACCGGCGCGCCACACCCCTTTTCGCTCACGAACGGCCGAAACGCATGAAAATCGCAAGACATGAGCGAAAAAGGGAAGGAAACCATACGGAACGAATCCCCCTTTCGCTCACGAACGAACGAAACGGGCGAAAATCGCAAGACGTGCGCGACGAGCCGGAATCTAGAGACTCAGGAAGAGCTCGTGAATGCGGGTGTCGTCGGTGAGTTCGGGATGGAACGCCGTGGCGAGAATCTTGCCTTGGCGCAGACCGACCACATTGCCGCTCAACGAGGTCTCAACGGTCGCGGCCGACCCGACCTCGGCCACAAACGGTCCACGAATGAACACTAGCGGGAAATCCTTCAGCACGATGGAATCGGAGGAAATCTCAGTAGTCGAACCCGCGCCCGACGCGGAATCAGCGAACCCCGGCACACGTTCGCCCGGCTCAACCAAAACGGCGGAATCGCCAGTAGCAGAGCCGAAATCGGCGGTGGCGGCGAACGAGCCAAGCTGACGGCCGTACGCATTGCGTCGCACGACGGCGTCAAGCGCGCCAAAGTAAATGTTCGAATCATTATCCAGCTTGCGGGCTAGCAGAATCATGCCGGCGCAAGTGCCGAATACCGGCTTTCCGGCGGCGATGTGCGCTGCGATGGGTTCGAACAGGCCGGTCGATCGCAGCAGCTTGCCCTGCGTGGTGCTTTCGCCACCTGGCAGGATCACGCGATCGATCGAATCGTCGAAATCCTCGGCGGCACGCAACAGTTTCCACGGCGCGCCAAGACGATCCAGCATGGCCGCATGCTCGGCGAACGCGCCCTGCACCGCCAGAATGCCGGTCACGCCGTGCTTCGCGGATGCCGAGCCTGCGGCGACGTCGGCCGACTCTTCCTTTGAAATGTATTCAACTGCTACAACCAACGGATGCTCCTCATTCAGGTTGTTCAACAAATCGTTCGGTGAATCGCCGAACATCACAACAAAAAGCGGCAGGCACGTGCAGCACCGAAAATCACACGCACCCACCGAGTCCTTCAAAATCGATCACACGACCGGCTTATGTAATCCTCGCGGAATTGCAAGCAATCAAGCAATCGACGAATCAACAGATCATTCGCCACGGGCGGCCATGATGGTTTGGATTTCGTCCTCGTTGATGCCGACCATGGCCTCACCGAGGTTCTCGGACAGACGTGCGAGCAGATCGGCGTCCTGCCAGTTGGCGGTGGCCTGCACGATGGCGGCCGCACGCTTGGCCGGGTCGCCCGACTTGAAGATGCCGGAACCGACGAACACGCCTTCCGCGCCGAGTTCCATCATCAGGGCCGCGTCGGCCGGGGTGGCCACACCGCCGGCGGCGAAGTTGACGACCGGCAGACGGCCGTTGTCGTGCACATACTTGGCGAGGTCGTACGGCACGGCCAGCTGCTTGGCGGCCTCGTACACCTCGTCGTCGCGCAGGGAGACGAGCTCACGGATCTGCTTGTTCATGGTGCGCATGTGACGCACAGCCTGGATGACATCGCCAGTGCCCGGCTCGCCTTGGTACGAATCATGGACGCGCCCTCCGCAATGCGGCGCAGCGCTTCGCCGAGGTTCTTCGCACCGCACACGAACGGCACGTCGAACTGGTTCTTGTCGATGTGGTACACGTCGTCGGCGGGGCTGAGCACTTCGGATTCGTCGATGTAGTCGATTTCGATGGCCTGCAGGATGCGGGCTTCGGCGATGTGGCCGATACGCACCTTCGCCATGACCGGGATGGACACGGCCTCCTGAATGCCTTGATCATGGCCGGGTCGCTCATGCGGGAGACGCCACCGGCCGCGCGAATATCGGCCGGAATGCGCTCGAGCGCCATCACCGCGCATGCGCCCGCGTCCTGCGCGATCTTAGCCTGCTCGGGGGTGGTGACGTCCATGATTACGCCACCCTTGAGCATCTGTGCCAGATTCTTATTCAGTTCGTTCCTGTTGTTGGCCATCGCCAGCCTTTCGTCGAAGGATTTGCCTTTGACACAGATACTAACGATTTTCCATTTCGATTTCACGCGAACTGAATCTTATAACCTACCAAAAAGTCGGTTTTGCTAAATTTGCAACCTTATTTTCATGATTGTTTCATTTCCCTATGATTTCGATTCCGTCGACATTTCGTCGGTTTCGTCCGTTTTTCTTGCTTTACCTGCGACCATGGCTTTCGATTCGTCCGCTTCCGTACGCCGTCGCGCGCGCTATAGGAAACACGAATGACATGCGATTTTCATACGACCACATTGCGGACGTGCGGCGCGTCCGTATGCGGCCGCATGGGCATGGGCACCTCACCAGGCCCCGCATTACGCCGATTCGCACACTAGTTCGCACGCATCGGCTCGCCGCATCAGTTCGCAATCCGCACGCGCCAGCTCACATGCGCACGATGCGGTCCGCGATGCGCATGGTGGAATCGCGGTGCGAGACGAGCAGCACCGCGCTCCCCTGCTGCGCCAACGCGTCAATCGATTGCAGAATCACGGATTCGTTGTAGGCGTCGAGGCGACTCGTCGGCTCATCGAACAACACCAGCGACGCGTTGCGCAGGAAGACGCGAGCCAGGCCGATGCGTTGCCGTTCACCCTCTGAAAGCCGCCCGCCCAACTCGCCGACGGAGGTATCAAGACCCTGCGGGAGCGAGTCGACCAGTTCAAGCGCGGAAGCTTGGCGAGCGCGGCGCGCAGCACGTCATCACCAACAGAAAGGGGCGTCCGGGTGGAAAGCGCGGAATCAGCGGCATTCCACGAAACGGGAGGAGCGGGCGGGGTAAGAAGCGCTCTGCCGGAAGTCGCGGAATCGTCCGGATCGCCAGCATTATCAGCATTACCAGCCGTATCCGCACCGCCCATATCGCAGGCCATGAGCAGGTTTTCACGGATAGTGCCGTCGAACAGGTACGTTTCCTGTCCCATCATCGTTTGCACGCGACGGCGATGATGCGCGTCGATCTGCGGCAGTGGCACCTCGGACAGTGCGACTAAGCCGGATTGCGGGTCCCAGTAACGCATGAGCAGTTTCAGCAGGTCGATTTGCCGCGGCCGGACGGGCCTTGGATGCCGAGGATGCCGTGTTGTGGTATGTCGAGCGAGACGTGGTTGAGGATTGGCTCGGCGGATGACTCGGGGGCATCCGCATCGCTTCCGGAAGTTGGAGCCTCGCTCGAATTGCCGTAGCCGAACGTGACGTCGTGCATGGACATGCGTGGTAGCGCGGCAGGAAATCGCCCCGCTCCTCCACTGCGGGGGTTTCGTCCATCAGCGCGAACAGGCGGCGGGCGGCTGCAAACGTTTGCGTGAGATTGGCCGGCAGCGCGCTCAACGCGAGCGTCGGACCGAACGAGCTGGCCAGCAGCACGAAAGCGGCGGTCAGGCGGGCGGCGGGCGCGGAAAGGACGGTCTGGATGGTCGCAGCTGCAGCGGAAGCGGCGGAAGCGATGGGCATCGTCGTACCGGACGTGACCATCGCCAGCAATGCCGCGATGGCAGTGAACAGTACGACCAGCACCGCGCCGAAGCCTGCGAAATCGCCATTCTTGGCACTCAGCCGGGCGCGGCGGCTCCAGAGCGAGCGCGTGCGTGACGCGATGCCGGCAAGCCGCGCATGGCCTTGGCCAAATCGGATGATTTCGTCGAGACCGCGCATATCGTCGAGCATTTCGTCATCAAGTTGGGCGGATTCGCGGCGAATATCCCCACCGAGACCACCTACCGCCGTGGCGAAGAGTTTCGGCAGCACGATGCCGACGGTCAGGTGCGCGATGACCAGCGTGACAGCGATCGCAGGACTCAACGTAAGCAATGCGACCGTGTAAAGCACGGTGGTCGCGATGGCGATGACAACCGGCGAAATGGTGTGCGCGAAGAAGATTTCCAGCAGTTCGACGTCGGTGGTGACCAGCGCGATCAGGTCGCCTTTGCCTTTGCCGGACAGTTTGGCGGGCGCGAGGCGACGCAGCGCGGCAAACGTTTTCGACCGGAACAGCGCGAGCAGGCGGAAGGCGACATTGTGGTTCATGTACTGTTCGGCGTAGCGCATGCCGCCGCGGATCAGTGCGCAGATAATCATGGCTGCGATTGCCGCAGGAAGGCTGAGATTCCAGACTTTTGCGCCAGCTGCGGCGAACAGCGCGGCGACGCCGAAAACCGGCAGGAACGTGGCGGCGAGGTGGCCGAGGATGCCGCACGCGCAGGCGATGGCCATGGGTTGCGCAGTGGGCCGACTTCGCGCAGCAAGCGGGCGATGACTTGGGTTGTTGGCATGTCCGATTTGGCGCCACTGGCGTTCGATTCGGCGGAACCAGACATCCGAGACACGGCAAACGCACCAGACGCATGAGTCATACGCGATACGCGCGGCGCGACGCGACCAGACAATCCCACCCGTTCCACGCTTTCCTGCGCCCGGAACAGCTTGGCATACGTGCCGTCCGCGGCCATGAGATCGTCATGCGCGCCCTGCTCGACGACGACACCCCCATCAAACACTACGACATGGTCCGCGTCGGCCGCGTTCGCCATGCGGTGCGTGACCATCAGCACGGTTGCGCCGGCGTCGGCGAGCGCGCGAATCGTTTGCAAAATCAACGTTTCGCTGTCCGCGTCGACGCTGCTGGTCGCCTCGTCGAAAATATAGACGGCCGACCTGCGCAACAGTACACGGGCGATCGCAATGCGCTGTTTCTGCCCGCCGGACAGATTCGCGCCGTCCTGCGTGATCGGCATATCGAGTCCTCGCGATTGCGCGCGCACGAAATCGTCGATATGCGCGGCTTCCAGCGTCTGCCACAGCTCGTTGTCGGTGGCGTCGGCGCGGGCCATGAGCAGGTTGTCGCGCAGGGTGCCGGCGAACAGGTGGCTGTGCGCGGAGACGATGGAGATTTCGCGGGTGAGCGATGCTGCGGTGAGGTCGCGGATTTGGTGCGATTTCAGGGTTTCACTGTCATCCGGCGCCGCACTGCTTAACATAGCGCCCAGCACTTCGTCCTGCATTCCGGATGGCATTTCGGACAGCAGCACATCGCCTTCATATCCGACAAGCGTGCCGGCAAGCAGCTGGACGGCTGTGGACTTGCCGGAACCGGATGGCCCGACGATCGCAGTGACTTCGCCGGGCAGCGCACGGAGGGCCACGTTGCGCAAGGCGTAGCGCGTTTCGCGCGCGTCACCCGCGCCGCCGCCCTCATCAACGCTGTCCACATCCGCGTTCCGCATATCGGAATGCGATGTGGACGATATACGACGGGGACTCGCAACACCGGCACCCGCAGACCCGGCAGCGTCAGGCCCCGCACCAGCAGCACCCCCAGCATCCACATCCGCGTCCGCATACCGGTACGAAACACCACGAAACTCCACGCCGACACCACGCCCGGAAGCCCCGAATTCCGGCAGTTCCTTGCTGCCATGCTCCGGTTCGGGCGCGTCGAGCAGCGCGAAAATACGTTTCGTGGACGTCATGCCGTTCATCGCAACGTGGAAATACGAGCCGAGCTGTCGCAGCGGAATGAAGAAATCGGCGGCCAGCAGAATCGTCAGCAATACCGCGGCGATCGGCGTCAAACCAAGCGGCAGCACGCCGGACAGCGCGAAAACGCCAGACGGCGAGAGCGAGCCGGATACGAATCGCCATACCGCAACGCCGATGCCGGCGGCCGCGCCACCGTATGCCACGGCATCCATCGCCGTGAGCGAACGCAGTTGGATTTGCAGCACGTTCATGGTCATCACGCGGAACTGTTCGGCCTTCTCGTCCATGACTCGTGCGGCGCGCTCGTCCGCATCGAAGGTTTTCAGCGTCTCAAGTCCCTGCAGATTGTCGAGGAACGACGCCCCCATATCCGTGTATTTGCCCCAGTATTTCTTGAATACGCGGGCGGCACGCATCGCCACCATGCCGACGATGAGCACGATGAGTGGCGCGCAGGCGAGCAGCGTCGCGGCGGTGGGCAGGTCGATCGGCGCAAGCACGGCGAACAGCGTGATGGGGCGAGCACGGCGTAGCACAGTTGCGGCAGGAACAGTTCGAAGAAGCTTTGGATTTGTTCGATGCCTTCGCCCGCGGACTGCACCACGCCGGCGGTGCGCACGCGCTGCGCGTAGGACGGGCCGAGCGCGAGCATCTTATTGAACAGTTTCTCACGCAGCGCGAGTTTGACGCGTTCGGCGGCCTCGCTACCGAAACGTGCGGCGGCGCGAATGGTGACGAATCGCACGACCGCGGCAATAAGAATAATGGCGATGCAGGCGCGGTGGCGGACGGTACGGGCGCGAACAGCGGTTGCAGCATACGCACCACGGCCACGACGAAGGCGATGTTGGCCACGAGGCCCAGCCATTGGCAGGCGACTTTCGCCGCGATCAATCGACCGACGCCGTCAGCCAAGGAAAACAGCCGCTTGTCGAACATCATGCCCCTTTTCCAATCGTTTGCAATACCGCCATCCGCTCCAAGCGTATCGGGCATACCGACGAAAGGCAATGACGGAACGGCAATCGCAGAAAATCGTCGGAAAAATCTAGAAAACCATCAGAACTCGCAAGCAAATGCACAACAGCAAAACCACAGAAAACCAAGGGAACGGCGAAAAGTGAGGCGGCTGAATGTTCGCCGTTGAGCAAACAGCCTAGGCGCAAGGGGTAGTTGCGCCAAACTTGAGTGTACACGGAACATGTTGTGGTTCGCAACGTCACTCCGCCCAGTTTTGCCGCATTTTCCACCGTTTTCGCCCGTAAGGGCAACCCCTCTCGAACCCGTCGCGCAACCCGTTGGACACCCTGCGATCGAACGCGTCAAACCTTTTTTCGAGATGATGGATCCGTGTACCAATCCCCCGTTCCGTTGACGTTTCGTGCCACTTTGTCAGTTCAAACAAACCCGTCGCCATATTTCTTGTTGTTTCTTACAATGCGGACTTACGTCACCGTAACTTACGATATGCGAGGCGCGACACAGGACGCGAAAAGCACGTCACCGATCACCGCAATCGCAGCGATCGCATATATCGCAAAACCCACGAAAACCGCGGAAACGCAAGAAAAGAGAACACTTCATGCTCACCGAGTACACGACCCCGGGCGCATCCGTCGAAGTACGCGACGACGAATCCATCTACTCCCTGCTTACCGAACGCATCAAGCGCACCGGCGAAGACACCGTGATCGCGGAACGCAAAACCGCTCCGGGCCAGTGGACCAAGGTGACGACCGGCGAATTCCACAAGAACGTGCTCTCCGCGGCCAAAGGCCTGATCGCGTTCGGCATCGGCAAGGGGGATGCCGTCACCCTCTTCTCCACCACCCGTTACGAGTGGGGCGTGCTTGATTTCGCACTGGCCGCAATCGGCGCGGTCAATGTGCCGATCTACGACACCGATTCCGCGGCTCAGGCCGAACGCATTCTCAACGATTCCAACGTGAAGCTCGCCATCGCCGACGATCGCGAACGCTTCGACCGTCTTGATTCCGTGATTGGCCGCTGCCCGTCTCTGAAGCATATTCTGATGCTCGACGCCAATGCCATGGGCGCGCTGGAGGGATTGGGCGTCACCGTGTCCGACGAAGAGCTGGACGAGCGTATCGCGTCGGTGCGTGCCGACGATCTGGCCACCATCGTGTACACGTCCGGTTCCACAGGGCACCGAAGGGTGCCGAGCTGTCGCATCGCAATTTCGTGTCGATCACGCGCGCCGGCAGCCTTGCGCTGCACGAGATGATTCTCGAGGACCATCCGCGTCTGCTGCTGTTCCTGCCGCTCGCCCACTGCTTCGCGCGCTTCATCCAGTACGCGTCGATCGCTTCCGATGACGGCGTGGTCGGCTATCTGCCGGACACCAAGACGCTGCTGCCGGATGTGCGTTCGTTCGAGCCGACGTACCTGCTGGGCGTGCCGCGCGTGTTCGAGAAGGTGTACAACGCGGCTTCCCGCAAGGCCGGCATGGGTTGGAAGGGCCGCCTGTTCCTCAAGGCCGCCGAGTCCGCGCGCGACTGGTCGCGCATGCAGCAGGCCGGCGAGAAACCGACCATGAAGCAGACCGCCGAACACCTGTCGTATGAGGCGTCCGTATACCACACCGTGCGTGGCGCGTTGGGCCCGCGTATCCGTTATGTGGCGTGCGGTGGCGCTCCGCTGGATGTGTCGCTGGCGCATTTCTTTAACGGCATCGGCCTGCCGATGATCCAGGGCTACGGTATGACGGAAACCGCGGCGCCGTTCGCCGCGACCCGCGTCACGGACAATGTGATCGGCACCGTCGGCCAGCCTGCGCCGGGATCGTCCGTGCGTATTTCCGACGATGGCGAGCTGCAGGTCAAGGGACCGAACGTGTTCATGGGTTACCACAATCTGCCGGAGAAAACGGCCGAGGTGTTCACCGAGGACGGTTGGCTGCGCACCGGCGATCTTGCGTCGATCGACGATGAGGGTCGTATTACGATTACGGGCCGCAAGAAGGACATCATCATCACCGCCGGCGGCAAGAACGTGTCGCCGATTCCGATGGAGCAGGAGATTGCGAAGTGTCCGATTGTGGAGCATGCCGTGGTGGTGGGCGATAATCGTCCGTTCATCGGCGCGCTGGTCACGCTCGATCCGGAAGGATTGGCGACCTGGCTGCCGTCCGTGGGCCTGTCCGCGGATACGCCGCTTGACCGCGTGGCGGCTACCGCCGCCGTTCATGACGAGATTCAGAAGTATGTGGACAAGGCGAACGCGACGGTTTCGCGCGCCGAATCCGTGCGTAAGTTCGTGGTGCTGGATGCGCAGTTCACGCAGGAGAACAAGTGCCTGACGCCGTCGCTGAAGGTGGTGCGTCCGGCAGTGAACCGCGTGTTCGCCGACGTGATCGACCGCCAGCTGTACGCCGGCAAGCGCTGAGCCGCACATAGGTAAACAAAAACAGCACGGCGGGGAACGCTGCGTACAAAAGTACGTCAACTTCCCCGCCGTGCTGTTTTTTAAGCGCACCCCGTATCGCTGAGATAACGCGTGCGGTAACAGTGCGGCAGAAAACGCCGGCGTACGAAGGTACGTCAAGTTTCCTGCCGTGCTGTTAACGCTCCGTTATTTCAGTGACGGTTGTTGAGGCGGTGGTACATTTCGCTCAGCTCCAGCTCCTTCTCGAACTGGCGGGCGTTGGTGTTCTCGTCGATGACGGCGAGTTCGACGCCGGCGATGCGGGCGAAGTCCTCCCAAGCCTCACGACCGACGGACGTGGTCATGCAGGTGTGGTGGGAGCCACCGGCGGTGATCCAGCACTGCACGGCGGTCTTCAGGTCCGGCTTCGGCTTCCACACGGCGCGGGCGCACGGCAGGTTCTTCAGGGAGCCCTGCGGTTCGACGATGGTGACCTCGTCCATGAGCAGGCGGAAGCGTTCGCGCTCGTCGGCCATGGAGACCACGACGGCGTCGGCCGGCTTGCCGGAGAACACCAGACGGACCGGGTCGGACTTGCCGCCGATGCCCAGCGTAGATGGCCAGCTTCGGCTTGGCGATGGTGCCGATGGACGGGGAGACTTCCAGCATGTGGGAGCCCATGTCGAACTCGTTGCCCGGCACGAAGTTGTAGGAGTAGTCCTCCATCAGGGAGGCGCCACCCTCAAGGCCGTAGCCCATCACGGCGCCGATGCGCACCAGCACGGAGGTCTTCCAATCGCCTTCGGCGGAGAAGCCCCAGCCGTACTCGGACGGGAAGCGCTGCGGGCCGACGCCCGGCAGCTGCGGCAGGGTGCCGAGGTCTTCGAAGTTGTCGACGCCGGCGGTGCAACCGTTCTCACGCATCATGTTGACCATGGCGGCCTCTTCCTTGGCTGCGATGAACAGCTCATCGTAGCGGGAATCAAGCAGCTCGGGGGCCACGTCGTACTTGGCCTTGTAGTCTTCGATGAGGTCCTTGACCTGGCTGTCCTTGACCTTCTCGTAGGCGGCGACGAGGTCGTTGACGGCCCAGGTGTTGATCGAAGCGCCGAACACGCGTTCGGCTTCGGTCTTGTCGCCTTCGGTGACGGCAACGTTACGCATGTTGTCGCCCCAACGCATGACCTTCATGTTCTGGGAGGCATCCCAGCCGGCGCAGGCGCGGGCCCAGGTGCCGACCTTTCCGGCGACTTCCGGATCGGTGTAGTGGCCGACGACGATCTTGCGCGGAATGCCCAGACGGGAGACGATGTAGCCGAACTCACGGTCGCCGTGGGCGGCCTGGTTCAGGTTCATGAAGTCCATGTCGATGGTCTCCCACGGGATTTCCCTGTGGTGCTGGGTGGCCAGCTGCAGCAGCGGCTTGGTGAGCACTTCGAGACCACGGATCCACATCTTGGCCGGGGAGAAGGTGTGGCACCAGGTGATCACGCCGATGACGTTCGGGTTGGCGGAGGCTTCGGTCATGAAGGCCTTGACGCCGTCGGAGGACTTCAGGGTCGGCTTGAGCACGATCTTGGCCGGGATCTTGCCGGTCGCGTTGAGGAAGTCGACCATCTCGCCGGTCTGCTGGGCCACCTGGCGCAGCGCCTCCTCGCCGTAGAGGTCCTGCGATCCGACGCCGAACCAGATTTCCTTGCCTTCAAATGGGTTTTCCATTGCCATGTTGGATTATTCCTTACTTCGTTGTTGGGTTTGTCGTTTCAGTTTCCGTCGCGTCAGTGCTGGCCGTAGACGTTGGTGTAGCGGTCGTTAAGGCTATCGATGTCTTCCTGGGAGATCGGGATGATGTCGCCGAGCTGCTTGGCGGCCCACATGGTGTGCGCCACCTCTTCGGTCATGGCGGCGGCCTTGACGGCGGCCTCCGCATCCTTGCCGATGGTGAACGGACCATGGTTCTGCATGAGCACGGCCGGGGACTTCGGATACTTCTTCAGGGTTTCGACCACGCCTTCGCCGATGGCTTCGGAGCCGATGAGGCGGAACGGTCCGACCGGCACCGGGCCGCCGAACTCGTCGCCCATCATGGTCAGGCCGCACGGGATGTTCTGGCCGGTGGCCGCCCATGCGGTGGCGTAGGTGGAGTGGGTGTGCACCACGCCGTACACGTCGGGCATGTGGCGGTAGATGTAGGCGTGGGACGCGGTGTCGGAGCTCGGCGCTTCGGCACCGTCGACCACGTTGCCGTCAAGGTCGCACACGACCATCGAGCTTGGGGTGAGGTACTCGTAGCGCAGGCCGGACGGCTTGATGACCATCAGGTCGGCGGTGTGCAGACGCTGGGAAACGTTGCCCGCGGTCCACACGACCAGGTTCCACTTTGATCAGCTGCTGGTGCAGGTTGGAGACGACCTCACGAACCTGCTTGACCTCGGCGCGAACCTCGGGGCCGTAAATCAGCCAAAGTTGCCATTATTGGTTTTCCTTTCCACTGTGATGGATGGACGTTTTTCAAAATCTCAAGGACCTCCCTCAATAGAGGGAGGTCAGAAAGGCTTACTTATCTTCGAGGTTGATGGTTTCGATGGCGGCGTGCTCGATGGGCAGGCCCTTGGTGAAGCGGGCGAAGAAGTCCTCGAAACCAACCACATCGGAAGCCACCGGCTTCTCCGTGGTGGACTGGGCGTCCTTGAACACGCAACCGTCAAGGAAGTCAGCGAGGTTGCTGTGATCTTCGTTGGTGTTCCACAGGTAGTTGGCGAGCACGGCCATACCCCAGGCGCACCTTCGGCGGCGGTGGACATGACCTTGATCGGGGTGTTGAAGGCAGCAGCGAGAATCTTCTGAGCCACCTTCGGAGTGGCGAAGATGCCGCCGTGGCCCACGAGAGAGTCGACCTGCACGCGCTCCTGCTTGGTCATCACGTCCATGCCGATCTTGACCGGGGAGAACGCGGAGAACAGCTGGGCGCGCATGAAGTTGCCGAGGGTCATGTTGGCCTCGGGGCTGCGGGCGAACAGCGGGCGACCTTCAGGCAGACCGGCCAGGAATTCGCCGGAACGGAACGGGTAGTTCAGCAGCCGCCGCAGTTGGCGTCCACG
>ENA-OQBJ01000207-OQBJ01000207.1-human-gut-metagenome-genome-assembly--contig:-NODE-207-length-31863-cov-3.098878_pt1 | contig 31863 bp, 26 predicted proteins | sample MGYA00242743_ERZ504545 | MGnify/ENA primary metagenome ERZ504545 (study PRJEB26092, sample SAMD00036252) | human gut metagenome | host: Homo sapiens | study: EMG produced TPA metagenomics assembly of... | reverse complement strand
AAAGGCAAGGCCGGATAACAGTGTAGGAAGTAAACATTCTATTTTGTCTTCAGTTTTGTATCTGGATTATTTCCTTGATCGAGTTTCTCAAATAGAAAATCTGGAAGAAAGAAAAAGTTTAAGAGATCTTGCATATATTCACTCATTTTTAATAGCAAAACATCATGGGGCACTTACTGATTTTCAGACATATCTGGACAGCTTTGCAAGTCTGAATGATACAGAGGGTACAGTATTAGGGTGGCATGCACAGCAATGGCTGAAAAAGTGGAAAGAAGAAAATGAAAATCAGAAAGTAAGAAAGAAGGTGTATCTGAAAAAGATAAACAGGAGGATATGTTTGAAAGAATATCAGGAGACGATGCTTCCCTCAGGTATATTTATTTGGATATACCAGACTGCTGTTTTCACTTTTGGTAGCTGTTGACTATTATGCCACATCAGACTATATGAACGGGATAAAATTGAAAGCTTTTGGACAACTGGATGATATTTCAAATATTATACAGGCATATGAAAAAACGGGAACACAACAAAGTATTCGGGAGTATGAAAAAACAAAATATCCACAGAGAAGAGAAAGGCTGGTGAAAAAGAAAAAAGCGGATGTAATCAATGATTTAAGAACAGAAATGTTTCTGGATGCGGAAAATACATTAAAAGAACATATCAATGACCACATATTTTATCTGGAAGAACCTACAGGTGCAGGGAAAAGCAATACTGCATTGAACCTCAGCTTTCAGATTATAAAGAAAGTAAAGAATATCAATAAAATTTTCTACATTTATCCGTTTAACACGCTTGTAGATCAGAATATTGAAAATCTGGGGAAAATATTTGGAAATCAGAAAGATATTATGAACCAGATTGCTGTGGTAAATTCACTGGTACCTATGAAAGAAGAGAAAGATGAGTATGAGGATAAGACAAAAAAATTCTATCAGAAAGTTCTTCTTGACAGACAGTTTTTGAACTATCCAATTGTTTTATCTACACATGTGACTTGGTTTAAAACTTTATTTGGGCATGAGAAAGAGGATGTATTTGCTTTTCATCAGTTATGCAATTCAGTAAATTGTGCTGGATGAGATACAAAGTTATAAAAATGCTCTCTGGAGTGAAATCATAACTTTTTTGAAAGGGTATGCGAAATTGCTTAATATGAAAATCATTATCATGTCAGCAACTTTGCCAAATCTGGAAGCACTGACAGATGATAAGGAAGATGCTGTCAATCTGATTCCACAAAAAGAAAGCTACTTTAAACATCCTGTTTTTGCGGAAAGAGTCATACCTGATTATAGTTTACTGAAACAGAAGATGACATTGGAAATTTTGTGTGAACATGTGCAAAAACAGGTACTGCGAAAGAAGAAAATATTGATAGAATTTATCAGCAAAAAGAGTGCAGAAAAATTTTACGGTATGTTAACGGATACAAAAATAGACTGTGAAACGCTGTTTATGAGTGGAGACAGCAGTATCTGGGAAAGACAGAAAATAATTGAAAAACTTTCGAAGCTGAAATCTGTTATTCTGGTGGCAACTCAGGTGATAGAGGCGGGTGTCGATATTGATATGGATATAGGATATAAAGACTGTTCAAAGCTGGACAGTGAAGAGCAGTTTATGGGGCGTATTAATCGTTCCTGTAAAGGGGAAGGAATTGTTTATTTCTTTAATCTTGATTCTGCAAGAATGGTGTATAAAGATGGAGATATTCGTGTTGACACAGAATTTACTGTCATGAAAACAGATATGCAGGAAAATTTTGAGAACCAAAAATTTTTCCGATTATTATGGAGAAATTCTGGAGATAGAGAGAAATAACAAAAAAAGCGAAAACGAAAAATAATATAGTGCATTTTTTTCAAAAAAGAAGTTGGTCAGCTTGCTTTATCCAAAAGTTTCAGACAAAATGCATCTGATAGATGAACAGCGAGAAATGATGAATGTATTTCTTTCCAGGACACTTACATTATCTGCTACTGAAAAAATATGCGGAGACGAGATTTGGCAGGAGTATGAATCGTTGTTACATGATCAGGGCATGGATTACAGCGAACAGCGTGTCAGACTTCATGAGATAAAATGTAAAATGAAAATGTTTGTGTATCAGATAGAAAAAGGAAATACATTCGCATGGGATGAATATGAAGCAATTGGTGATATATATTTCATAAAAGACGGTGATTCCTATTTTGAAAATGGAGTTTTAAACAGAGAAAAATTTGGAACAGGCGGAGAGATGTTTTTCTGACAGATGTGGGAGGAATGAAATGAAGATAAATGGAACCTTGATGAATTACTACTTTCATTGTAAACGACAATGTTATTTGTGTGGTAATCGTTTGAATCTGGAAGATAACAGTGAACAGGTAAAATTGGAAAAGCAATGCATGAAGAGAAAGCGTCAGAGGGAAAAAATACGGAAATTTCAATAGATAATATACGACTGGATAAGCTGACAAAAGAATATCTGACGGAGATAAAGAAATCAGATGCAGATGTAGAAGCAGCACGATGGCAGCTTTTGTATTATCTAAAAGTGTTGAAAGAAAAAGGAATTGTCAGAAAAGGAAGACTTGAGTTTATAGAAAAAAATAAGAGTGATAAAAAAGTGATTTATGTGGAACTTACAGAGGTAAAATGAAAAACAACTGGAGGTTTATATACAGAAAATAGATGAACTTATCCAACAGGAAAAAGTTCCGGAATGTCTGGCCAAAACACAGCAATGTAAGAAATGTGCATATTATGAATATTGTTATATATAAAATCAGTACAGAAATCTAAAGATAAAAGTGTTTTTTAAACAAGGAAGGTGAAGATATGGGCAGTACAAGATACATTATGTCTATGGGAGAACTTACAAGAAAAGACAATTCTTTATGTTTTCGAAAAGATGGAAGAAATGTGTATATACCGATTGAAAATACAAGAGAAATTTATTGCCTGAATGAGGTGAGCATAAATACAAAATTGCTGGACTTTTTATCACAGAATCATGTGATGGTACATTTTTTCAATTATTATGGTGGATACAGTGGTACTTTTTATCCGAAAGATCAGTATTTAAGTGGAAGACTGATAGTAAAACAGGCAGAAAAATATAACATAGATCGAATGGATATAGCCCGTAAGATTGTCCGGGGAATTGGTATAAATATCTATGAAGTACTCTATCATTATTACAAACATGATAAAAAAGAGGTGAAAGAAACACTTGACTGGATTCGCACTGTATTTTTGAAACAGGTTATGACTGCGGAGAATGTGAAAGAACTGATGGCTTATGAAGGAGAAGTCTGGATACGATTTTATCATGATTTTCAATATTTTCTGCCGGAAGATTTTGTTATGAATAAAAGAGTAAAGCGTCCACCGGATAATCCTATGAATGCGTTGGTGTCTTTTGGAAATACGTTGCTGTATACCAAAACGATTGCAGCAATTTACCAGACACATTTGGACCAAAGAATAAGCTTTTTACATGAACCATCGGAAGGCAGATTCTCATTAAGTCTGGATTTGAGCGAAGTGTTTAAACCAGTTATTGTTTTCAGAACAATTTTTGACTTGGTCAATAATAGAAGACTGCAGGTTGAAAAGCATTTTGAAAAAAAGGTAAACTATTGTATTTTGAATGAAGAGGGACGGAAAATATTTATAGAAGCATTTGAAAATCGTCTGGAAAGTGTATTTCTTCATCCCAAATTGAAAAGAAAAGTTTCTTATCGTACTGCATTGAAACTGGATTGCTATAAGCTGATAAAAAATATTCTTGAAGGAAAAGAGTTTGTTCCATTTTCTCTTAAAGAAGGAATGTAAAAAGGATAGAAAGAAAAGAGTAACGGTATTAATGATTTCTGTGTTAAAAAACGGGGATTTCATGTATGAAAAAACAGTTGAATTATAATTATGCATTCTTATTTTATGACGTAGGAGAAAAAAGGGTACAGAAAGTATTTAAAATCTGTAAAAAATATTTATCTCATTTCCAAAAATCAGTTTTCAGAGGGGACATGACGCCATCAAAATTCATACAATTGAGAAATGAACTGAATCGAGTGATAGACAAGGAAGAAGATTTTGTGTGTATTATAAAATTGATGAATGATAATGTGTTTGGAGAAGAAGTACTTGGAAATGGAAAAAAAGATAATGGAGAAGATTTGATTTTGTAGTAAAAGAATTCTCCTGTCAGTGTGAAAACATGACAGGGGAATTCCCTAAGTAAGTTAAATGAAAAGTTATAAAAATTACCAGGCGGATTTTCATAAAAAAATGAAAAATATTGAAAATACGGGGGTATACCAGGTTTTGATTGAGTAAATAAAAAATGAGATGTCGGTTGGTAAAAATCTTGCAATCCTTTGTATTTTGCTGTATTATAAAAACTGTTAGAAGAAGAAAAGCCTATAAAACGAGGGATAAAGAGTAACATGAGATGTATTGAAACGGAAATTGCAGTTGAATCATATTTCCCTGTGGTTTAGATAAAGAGTAACATGAGATGTATTGAAACGACAGGATGTCCTGAAAGAAAAGAAGGACGAAAAGAGATAAAGAGTAACATGAGATGTATTGAAACTGCAGATATGGGATGGAATTGTAAACTTTTTTACCGATAAAGAGTAACATGAGATGTATTGAAACGGCAGCAGCAAAAGCATGGACAGCGATCAAAGGATTGATAAAGAGTAACATGAGATGTATTGAAACAAGAAATTGATAAGTTGCTGAAACTGGATCCTACGGATAAAGAGTAACATGAGATGTATTGAAACCAAAACGACCTTGTAAAATGCCGTATAAACGACTTTAGATAAAGAGTAACATGAGATGTATTGAAACTACTTTCAGCCGGGAGCTTTGCGGTTCCCGGCTTTCGATAAAGAGTAACATGAGATGTATTGAAACCTTTTTGTTTGTATAATCTGTATTCCTTGCAATTCGATAAAGAGTAACATGAGATGTATTGAAACGCTTCCACGACAGCAGAACCAACACCAGATACCTCGATAAAGAGTAACATGAGATGTATTGAAACAGGAACTTCTGAACAGATAACTTCTGTCTCTCTTTGGATAAAGAGTAACATGAGATGTATTGAAACTATTAAAATTATAAATGTAAACTATCCCCCGTTACGATAAAGAGTAACATGAGATGTATTGAAACCTTTTTATAAGTTGCTTTAAATATCTTGTAATCTGATAAAGAGTAACATGAGATGTATTGAAACTACAGAAAACGTCCATAAGGAGCCGCCGCCGCGCAGATAAAGAGTAACATGAGATGTATTGAAACCTCTGCTTAATTTCCGATCAACTCTGTGCATTTCGGATAAAGAGTAACATGAGATGTATTGAAACAGAATTTCACAAGTTCTGTTTCGCTGTTTTGATATGATAAAGAGTAACATGAGATGTATTGAAACTCACATTCCAGATGATCCATAGCCCAGTTCTTTGCCGATAAAGAGTAACATGAGATGTATTGAACACCACTGTAATCTTCTGTCGGTTGCCGCTGTGAGATAAAGAGTAACCATGAGATGCTTATTGAAACGCATCATCCTCAGTTCAAGGTCACGTGCCTTCGATAAAGAGTAACATGAGATGTATTGAAACGCTGCTCCAAGGTATTCATATACGTCCAGAATGTTGATAAAGAGTAACATGAGATGTATTGAAACTTTGCCATTTTAACGAACTCATTAGAGGCCTTTATGATAAAGAGTAACATGAGATGTATTGAAACGTGATAACATTTACCAGGCCGAAACGATCTTTCGGATAAAGAGTAACATGAGATGTATTGAAACTCATAAGTCATACGGATTTTCCAATATCCGTCAGAGATAAAGAGTAACATGAGATGTATTGAAACCAGGGTTCGTACATGGGATAATAGGAATTATTCCTGATAAAGAGTAACATGAGATGTATTGAAACTCCCCTGAATCATTCGTCCTTATTTGTCTGTTTAGATAAAGAGTAACATGAGATGTATTGAAACTCCGTGTACTGTTTTTTTATTTCTTCATCTGACATGATAAAGAGTAACATGAGATGTATTGAAACGTCCGGCACTCTATAACGAAGATGAACCGGCATTTAGATAAAGAGTAACATGAGATGTATTGAAACTCCATGTCGAAGTCTTTTACATGTCTGATAGGCAACGATAAAGAGTAACATGAGATGTATTGAAACTAATGAGCCAGGGCATTTCCGCGGCCCCTTGCACCGATAAAGAGTAACATGAGATGTATTGAAACCAGGAAGGAGAAAGGAGAAACAAGATGCAGAAGAAGATAAAGAGTAACATGAGGTGTATTGAAACTCAGCGTCTTCTGCTATTTTGACAAGAATACTTCCGATAAAGAGTAACATGAGATATATTGAAACAATATAAAATGTTGTATATAATGGAATTGCTCTGACAATAACAAATATCTAATCCACAACTCATTTATATCTGTTAACATATAGCAACATAAGTATGGAAAATAGAGATTAACATAAAATACAATGTATAATATGTATATAGAACCGAGACAAAAGGGAGGATCATGTATTGAATTCAGTCAAAAAAAAAAACTTCCAATAGGAATAGAAAATTTTGCAAAGCTTCAGGCGGAAGATTTCTACTATGTAGACAAAACGATGATTATCAAAGAACTTCTGGATAATTGGGCGGAGGTGAATCTGTTTACACGTCCGAGAAGATTTGGTAAAACACTGAATATGAGTATGCTGAAAGCATTCTTTGAATTAAACGGTGATAAGAACTGCTTTAAAGGAACAAGAATTTCCAGAGAAGTTTATCTTTGCGAACAATACATGGGAAAGTTCCCTGTGATTTTTATTTCCCTGAAGAGTATCAGCGCGCAAACTTATGAAAAAGCCTGTGATATGGCAATACAGATTGTAAATGGTGAGGCGCGTAGATTCCAGTATTTACTGGAAAGTGAACGTTTGACAAAATATGATAAGGATGCGTTCAAATCATTGCTTCTGCCGGATATGAAGGAATCTGTTCTGTGTAGTAGTCTGAGGATTCTGTCAGAACTTCTGGAGAAACATCATGGTCAGAAAGTTATCTTATTGATTGATGAATATGATGTGCCTCTGGCGAAAGCATTTGAATTAGGATATTACAATTCAATGACTCTGCTGATCCGTAACTTGTTTGAAAATGCATTAAAAACAAATGACAGTCTGAAGTTTGCTGTGCTTACAGGCTGCATGCGTATCTCAAAGGAGAGTATTTTTACAGGATTAAATAATCTGAAAGTTTTGTCAGTGGCAGATGTACAGTTTGATGAATATTTTGGATTTACGGACAGTGACGTAAAGAATATATTGGAATATTATGAACTTTCTGAGCATTATGATGAAATAAAAATGTGGTATGACGGATATCGGTTTGGAAATGTAGAGGTTTACTGTCCCTGGGATGTGATAAATTATTGTGATGAATTGCGTATAAACAATATGGCGCAGCCACAGAATTACTGGTCTAATACTAGCAGTAATGAAGCGGTGAAACGCTTTATTCAGGAGACTGATAAGGGAACGGTCAGAAAGGAAATTGAGAAACTGATAGCAGGAGAAACAATTGTAAAGGAGATTCATCAGGAACTGACATATCAGGATATGTATGCTTCGATTGAAAACCTATGGAGTGTTCTTTTTACTACGGGATATCTCACACAGACTGAAAGAAAAGATGCAAATACGTTCATGCTTACCATTCCTAATATGGAAATACGTAATATTTTTCTGACACAGATTATGGAATATTTTAAGAAAACTGTTTCTGAGAATGGAGAAGCACTTGAAAAATTCTGTAATGCACTAAAAGATGGAAATTCCGAAGTGGTAGAACAAAGTTTGAACAATTATCTGAAAAGGACCATCAGTATTCGGGATACCTTTGTAAAAAAACAGATGAAAGAGAATTTTTATCATGGGATTTTACTTGGAATTCTTGGATTTCAGCAGAACTGGAGTGTGTCATCAAATAAAGAATCGGGTGATGGATACAGTGATATTTTGATAGAAACAGAAGATCAGGAAACTGGAATCATTATAGAAATAAAATATGCCGAAACAGGGAATCTGGAAGCTGTCAGTGAAGACGCATTAAAACAGATAGAAGACAGACGATACGAGGAGCAACTGCTGGAAGAGGGAGTAGAGCATATTTTGAAGTACGGTATTGCATTTTACAAAAAGAAATGCAAAGTATGGTAGTCAAATAAAGGAATTCCAGAGCATCCTCCTGACAAGAGGTATACTCTGGAATCATGTTTTTGAAGGCTTGATTTATATAAGATTATTCCATCTCGTACAAAGAGGAGAATATTTTTAATGATCTTCCATGGATGTGCCAAGAATTTCCAGAGTATCAATATCCTTTGAGAGATATTCCAGGTATAACTGACCAAGACTACTTAAAGGTATTTGAGCAATAGTCAGGTAACCAATATGAAGCAGTCCGATATCATTTTCCAGAGACTTTGCGATAATATTTCCCATCCCCTTATGAAATGCATCTGCGTTACTGTTAGGAAGATCCGGACCAATACTGAAACAGTCTGTTTTTCGAACAAGGGCAATCTTTGTGCAGCGGTCACTGACATGGACATTTTTATTTAAAAGCTTGTAAAACAGCGGTTCTTCTGAGAAATGGGAAGTTTCCAATTCTTGGTCGTAAGTAACGAAAGGATATTTTTCCAGATCCTTTATAGAAAGGACAGGAAGAGAAGCCAGTGGATGACCAAAACGGAGAAACACATAATTTTTGACACTTTTAATTTCATGAAATTCAATATCATAAGAAGAAAATAAAGTCTGCATGCTGCGCATATGAGGTTCGTGTATTGCTACAACTCCCAGTTCACTTTTTCTTCCTGCTACGTCATGGATAACTGAATTAGTATCGCATTCGCGGATTGCAATATCATAGGTTGGAGAGTTAATTTCTGCTAAAAAGCTAGTAAAGGCCCGCACTGCAGATGGAAGATGCTGACAGGATACTGAAAAACGCATAGGCAGCGATTTCCTTGCATGGTAGCGCTGCTCAAGATACTGAGACTGTTCTACAATTTCTTTGGCATATTTAATAAAGTCTTCTCCATCGTAGGTAAGGGAAACGCCACGATTTGTCCGTTTAAAAATAGTAATACCCAGATCAGATTCCAGCTCTTTTACAGCAGCAGAAAGTGTAGACTGAGAAACAAAGAGATTTTTTGCTGCTTTGGAAAATGAATGACTGTTGGAAATTTCCAGCATATATTTCAGATTTTGCAATGTCATAGATAAAAACTTCCTTTCTGTGAATTATGCTATCAGAAAAATTGATTGCTGGCAATAGAAATTATATTAAATTAAAGTAAGAAATGTTTCTTGTAATCGATTAATCTGCATGATATAGTAGAACAGACAATTAAAGCAGAATATTTTATGGAATCCGGTCAAATGCCGGAGCGGTGCCGCCACTGTAGGATGGAGCATTCATAAAAATACACTGGGATTTCCGGGAAGTATATGAATGTGAAGAAGTCAAGCCAGGATACTTGGATATTTTGCCGGAACCCCGATTTAACGAGTCATTAAAAAGGGTGAGCTGCAGATAAGTTTTTTGCGCCCTTTTTTGTGATGAAAAGGGTGCTTTTTTATTTTACAGATAAGGAGATAAGGAATGAAAAAAAGATCAAAGTTTCTTGCCATGTTACTGTCGACAGCAGTAGCTGTTTCCTCGCTTACAGGAATCAGCGTATTTGCAGCTGACAAAACATCTGGAGAGGAGGAAACCAGAACAGTTGTAGACGCCACCGGAGCAGAAGTAGAAGTGCCTGCACATCCGAAGAGAATTGCAGTTCCAGCAATGGTTCTGCCAAATATGGTTTATGCATTACAGGGAAATGCAGAGAATATGGTATCTATTCCACCGGCAGCATATTCAGGATGGGAAATGTCTATTTTGAAAGATCTGGCTCCGGAACTGGAAGATGTAGATACTACAATGGTAAATGATGACTTTTCAGTAAATGTAGAAGCTCTTGCAGATGCAGATGTGGATTTAGTACTGAACTGGGATTCAGAGACTGACCAGGCAGAGCAGTTAAAGGCATTGGGAATTCCATGTGTACTTGTGTCTTCTGCAAAAGATATGGACGGCCTGAAAAATCTGGTTACTATGCTGGGAGATGCATTAAACTGTGAGGATCGTGCAAAACAGGCAACAGACTGGTATGATGAAACTATGGATTATTTCAACAGCAAGGCAGATGAGGTTGCTGCTTTATCAGAGGATGAAATGCCAAGAGTTCTTCATTTCCAGAATGTACATGAGATGACCTGTTATACAGGTGGGATTAATACTTATATTACAACACTTGAAGGTGGACAGAATTTCACACTTCCTGAAGACATTACAGAACCTTCAATGGAAACAATCCTAGAATATGATCCGGAGATTATTTTTATCAGTAATTTCGATGATGTAACTCCGGAAGATTTCTATGAGAACAAACTGGAAGGACAGGATTGGAGTAACGTGAGTGCTGTTAAAAACCATAAGGTTTATAAAGTTCCATGTGGATTATACCGCTGGCTCCGCCAAATGCATTTGAAAAACCACTTTATATGAAATGGACAGCATCCATTGTACAGCCGGAAATCTTTTCTGATTATGATATCAGAACAGAAATCAGCGATTTCTATAAAGATTATTATGGATATGAGCTCAGTGATGAGCAGTTGGACAGCCTTTTGAGACTGGATTTAAATAAATAAACAGAAAAGAGACAATTACATTGAAGGATAACAAAAAACATAAAAAAGCAGAGTATGGAATACTGATTACCGGACTGATCATACTGTTGGCAGCTACATTTGTCACTGCGTTGTGTGCAGGACAATACAGCGTTTCTGTTCCGGAAGTGACCAAGATACTTGCATCCCGATTTGTAAATGTGACAAAGACATGGAGCAACACGGCAGAAGGCGTAGTATTTACACTACGCCTTCCGCGTATTATAGGAGCAGTGTTAGTTGGCAGTGCATTATCCTTATCAGGAGCTGCTTATCAGGGAGTATTTAAGAATCCGCTGGTTGCGCCGGATCTCCTGGGTGTTTCTTCTGGTGCATGTGTAGGTGCATCAGTGGCAATTTTGTTACATTTAAATTCATTTGGTGTGCAGGCAATGGCATTTGTGGCGGGGATTTTGGCAGTTGGACTTACTTTATTTATTCCACGCCTGATAAAGAATACGAATATGACGATGCTGGTATTGTCAGGAATCATTGTCAAAGGGATCATGGATTCTGTAATGGGAATCATCAAATATGTTGCAGATCCGGAGACAGAACTGCAGTCTATTACTTATTGGCAGCTGGGCAGTCTGACAAAGGTATTGCCAAAAGATTTGTTTACTGTAGAACCGGTGATTGTTGCAGCATCAGTGATTATTTTTCTCCTCAGATGGAGGATTAATATTCTTTCACTGGGAGACAGAGAAGCAAAGACATTGGGCGTTTCAGTTACAGTTGTTCGAAACTTTATTATAATCTGTGCGACATTACTGACTGCATCTGCAGTATGTATCAGTGGAACGATTGGATGGATCGGACTTGTGATTCCGCATTTTGCACGAATGCTTACAGGTCCGGATAATACGAAAGTGATTCCCGCCAGTATTTTAATGGGAGCTATTTTTATGGTAGTCATTGATACTCTGGCAAGAGCTTTGACAAGTGTAGAACTTCCGCTGAGTATTCTGACAGGAATTATTGGTGCACCATTTTATATTATTATACTTGCCAGACAAAGGATGAAATTATCATGATATTAGATGTACAGGATTTATCATTTCGATATAGTAAAAATGCAAAACCTATTTTTCATAATGTAAATCTCCAGATGGAAAAGGGAGAAATTCTCACAATTCTTGGCGCCAATGGTGCAGGAAAATCAACGCTTTTAAATTGTCTGGCAAATATTTTGGAACCTTATTCCGGAAAGATTCTGGTAAATGGAGCCTCTATTCATGATATGAGTCTGAAAAAAGCTGCACAGCTGATTGGTTATGTACCGCAGAACCATGCTCCGGTATATGACTATTCAGTGAGAGATTTTATAGTAATGGGAAGGGCTCCGCATCTGGGAATGCTGGAAAAGCCATCGGAAAATGACTATGCGATCGTGGATGAAGTTATACGGGAACTGGGAATTGAAAAGCTTGCTGATAAAGCATATACACAGATCAGCGGCGGAGAACGACAGCAGGCACTGATCGGACGTGCTATTGCACAGCAGCCGGAGATTATTATGTTTGATGAACCGACCAATCATCTTGATTATGGAAATCAGCTCCGTATGGTCCATAAGATAAAAAATCTTTCTAAGAAAGACTATACGGTTATTATGACAACCCATATGCCAGATCATGCAATGATGATAGGCGGAAAAACAGCTATTCTTGGCAGGGATGGAACATTGAAAGTAGGAAAGACAGAAGAAATTATTACAGAAAAGAAACTTGAGGAACTTTATCAGGTAAAAACCCGAATTGTATATATTCCAGAAGTTGGAAGAAAGGTTTGTGTGGTAGCAGAACAATGAAAACCAGAAGAGTTGCTTTTTATGGTAAAGGTGGGATTGGGAAATCAACGATTGCTTCTAATGTATCTGCATTACTGGCTATGCAGGGGAAAAAGGTTCTGCATATAGGATGTGACCCCAAGGCAGATTCTACCAGACTTTTGTGTAAAGAACGGATAAAAACAGTTCTTGAGGTACTTGAAGAAAAAGATTATCCGGAGAGAGAGGATCTGGTGTACAGATCAGAATCCGGTGTCTGGTGTGTGGAATCCGGTGGTCCGGAAGCGGGAAATGGATGTGCCGGTATGGGAATTATTACTGCTATGAAAGAACTGGAACGCCTGGGAGTATTTGAGGAAGACTGGGACGTAGTTATTTATGATGTTCTGGGAGATGTGGTATGTGGCGGATTTTCCGTGCCAATGAGACAGAGATATGTAGATAGAGTTTATATTGTATCTTCTGCGGATTTTATGTCTTTATATGCTGCGAATAATATATTAAAGGGTGTTGTGAACTATTCAGATGAAAGGAATCTGCTGGGAGGCTTTGTATTTAATCATATTCGCGAGCAGGAAGAAGAATGTATAGCAGAGGAGTTTACAAACCGAGTCAAAGGAAGAATGTCAGCAATTGTCAGAGAAAGTAAAGAACTGAAGCTGGCTGATTTCAGAAAAGAGATTTATACTCAAAATATGTCAGCTCCAGACAGTGAAAATTGGAAAGCGTTTTGCAGACTTTCAGAAGATATTTGCAGGACAGATGAGAGAAGCGTAAGCAGATCACAAAATAAAGCAGAGGAAGTACTTCCCATTCCATTAAATGTAGATGAGATAGAAAAATTTGGTATGGAACTGAGCAGGAAATTGGATAAATTATGAGAGGTTTTGAAATTGAGAGAACATTGGATGAGGATACCTGTTCAATGGAAACGCTACCGGAAAAAATTCTGAAAGTCCCGGGAATCGCACTTGTAGCAGCCGGTACTCCTGCATGTCTGATAGGCCTGTATGATTCAGCGGCAAGAATCAATTCATTGGATCGTTTATTTCTTTGTCAAATATCTTCTGTAGAGTACAGTCTGGGAAAACAGGGAAAGAAAATATGGGAGGCAGTAGAGCTGGCAGCAAATACAGAAGGAATTAGAGGAGTGATTATATATTCTTCCTGTATGGAAGTTCTGACAATGTGGGATTTTCAAAGAGAAAAAAAGAAAATTCAATGTAAAGTACCAGTGGAAATTCTGTACAGAGGACCACTTGTAAAAAGACTGGCTACACCATTAGAAGAATTGAAAATGATTTTTGACAGATGGAATATTGAAATTGATGAGTTAAATGAAAAGAAGTCTCATAGTTTGGAAAGTATGGAATCAGAGGAATCGTTATGTAAAAAAATAAATACAAACAGAAATATGCATGCAGTCAAACCATCTGAAATTCAAGAACCCTATTTTATACAGGAAATCAGGAATCTTGCACATAAAGAATGTGATATCTTACTATTTACCCCGGGCGGCTGCACCAGCTCTCTGAAACGTCTGCCAGTCAATAACCTGAAAAATGTATGGAACACAAGATTTACTGACTATGTTCTAAGTCAGGGAAACATTATTCAGATTTCAAAGGAAATAGAACAAAAATTTCCACAAAAGAGACCGCTTTACCTGTTGGAAGCAGCAATACCAAGATTTACAGGAATTAATTTGGATAAGATTGCAGATAATCTGAGAAAGGCAGGAAAGGAAGTTTATTATATTCCGGAAGACAAATACAGATAAAATAGAAATCTCTTTGACGGGAGTTAAGAAAGCTGACTTGGTTATGAGCAAGTAGCGAAGCGGATTGCGAATATCCGTTTGACTAGAGGGTGTAGAGGATGATGTGCTGTAGAAGCAGCAGAACCATTGAGGGATAGTTGTCCAATGGTTCTGCTTTTTACTGTCTGTATTGATGAAGTTGCTTAATGTAACTGGAACACAACAGTTTCGTAAGGTTTGAGTACAAGTGTTCCAATTCCGTATTCAACTTCATTTTCTCCGTAATTGGAAATGATTACGGGAGTGTTGCACGGTAATTCAATATCTTCAGCGCCATAATGGAATTTCTGCATGGATGCAGAGAAATTATGCACTGCCAGCCATGTCTCGTTTTGCCAGCTTCTGGTGTAGGCAATAATCGGTCCCTCTTCCGGGCAGCAGAGTTTGAAATCTCCATGAGCCATTATCGGGTGTTTTTTGCGTAGTGCGATGAGATTCTGGTAGAATCTGAAAACAGAAGCGTCATCATTCATCTGGCTTTCTGCGTTAATGAGTTTGTAGTTTGGATTGACACCCAGCCACGGAGTATGCTCAGAAAATCCGCCGTTTGGGCTGTCGTTCCACTGCATAGGCGTTCTTGCATTATCACGGCTGATACTTCTGGATTCTGCCAGTGCTTCTTCAGGAGAAGCTCCCTGTTCGATCATGGTTTTATAATAATTGCGGGTATCAATGTCATTGTAATCATCGATAGATGGGAAGGCAACATTGGTCATTCCAAATTCTTCGCCCTGGAAAACAAAGGGGGTACCAGGAAGCGTGTGCAGATAACATGCCAGCATTTTGGCAGATTCTGACCAGAATTCTCTATCATTTCCGTAGAGGGAAACCTGACGCGGTTTGTCGTGATTACTTAAAAATCTTGCCCACCATCCATCTTTTTTCAGGATTTCATAATCTTTCTTAAGATCACGTTTCATTTTCTCTGGTGACCATGTCTGGATTTCAACAATCGGAGGAACAAATGGAATAGCCATGTTAAATTCTTTGCTTGCTGCGCTGGAATAGTTGATGGCATCCTGTTCATTGTTGATATTAACTTCTCCTACACTCATCAGATTGTCGGGAGTCATTGTTTCTGCAACCATTTCACGGATGTAGCGGTGGGTTCCCTCCAGATTTACACACGCTACAGTACCAATGGGTTCATTCATATCTGCACGTCCGTCCAGTCCTTTGTCAAGATAACTGATGGCATCAATGCGATATCCGTCAACACCTTTCTCATTCCAGAAACGGATAATATCAAAAATTTTCTCTTTAGTTTCCGGATTATCCCAGTTCAGATCCGGCTGTTCTTTGGCAAAGAAATGGAGATAGTATTGTCCACGTTCCGGAACATATTCCCAGGCGCTTCCGCCAAATACAGACATCCAGCAGTTGGGTGCGCCTCCGTCCGGTGCAGGATCACGCCAGATATAGTAATCACTGTAAGGATTATTGCGGGATTTCTTTGATTCCCGGAACCATTTATGTTTATCTGAAGAATGGTTCAGAACCAGATCCATGATAATGGCGATGCCTCGTTCATGCGCACCGTCGCGGAAAGCATCCCAGTCTTCCATAGTTCCAAATTCTTCCATGATCGCGAAGTAATCAGAAATATCGTAACCGTTATCCACATTCGGAGAAGCATAGACAGGAGACATCCATACTGCATTGATGCCAAGCTCCTTCAGATAATCTAGCTTCTCAATCATTCCCTTCAGATCACCGATTCCATCATTGTTGCCATCTTTAAAACTTCTTGGGTAAATCTGGTAGATCACCAGATCTTTATACCAGTCTTTTTTGTGTTTCATATGTACATCCTTTCGTCTTTTTGCATAAATAAACTCTGAAATTATTATATTGTATTGTGCAAAAAAACGCAATGAAGAAAACGAGATTATTTTTGATAATAGTAACACACGTGTTACTGTTCACATTCCACTATCCCGCGAGGTGTTTTGGCATGAATATGCCAAAATCCCGAGACATACAAGCCAAAATTCCATTGCCGCAGGCAATCTGGAATGAATTTTGGCTACGTTACTGTGAACGGAGTGAACAGTAACGATTATCGGATTCCAAGGATATCTTTTACTGCCTTTGGCATATCCGGCGCATCTACCACCCGGTTATGAAGCACCGGTGCTGTGCGGATCGTCTCAACTGCCTGTGGAAGTTTCACTCCGGAAAGCGCACTCAGTTCATCAGCCAGTGCAAAATCATCCTTACCGTCTGTATCTGCTCCAAGTGCTTCCATTACACTTCTTGTAAATTTATATGGGCTTGCTGTGGATGCAATGACAGTTGGTGTGGTATCATTGGTATCTTTTACATATTTGTCATAAACACCTGCTGCAACTGCAGTATGGGTATCTATCACATAATGACTGTCTTTGAAGATTTCTGCGATTGTTTTTGCTGTTTCGTCTTCTGTACAGTAATTGCCATAGAAGTCTGCAAGCTGTGCCTTCATGTCTTCTGTGATGGTATACTCGCCGCCTGCAGTAAGAGACTGCATCAGCTCTGCACATTTTTTTGCATCACCGCCTGCAATACGGTAGATCAGACGTTCCAGATTGCTGGAGATCAGAATATCCATGGACGGTGAGGTTGTAAGGATAAAGTCACGCTTTCTGTCATAGGTTCCTGTGCGGAAGAAATCATACAGAACCTTGTTATCATTGGATGCACAGATAAGTTTGTGAACCGGAAGTCCCATCTGTTTTGCATAATAAGCAGCGAGGATATTTCCAAAGTTTCCGGTAGGTACTACCACATTGATCTCCTGACCGTCTTTGATCTTGCCCTGACGTACAAGTGATGCATATGCATATACATAATAAACGATCTGCGGTACCAGACGTCCGATATTGATAGAGTTCGCAGATGAGAACTGATATCCTGCAGCATCAAGTTCTGCTTCCAGTTCCTTATCATTGAACATTTTCTTTACTGCAGTCTGTGCATCGTCAAAGTTTCCGGTAATTCCCACAACATATGTATTGTTGCCTTTCTGAGTTACCATCTGTTTCTCCTGGATAGGACTTACACCATGTTTCGGATAGAAAACGATAATCTTGGTTCCCGGAACATCTGCAAATCCGGCCATTGCCGCTTTACCTGTATCTCCGGAAGTAGCGGTAAGAATAACAATCTCATTTTTTACCTGATTCTTCTTAGCAGCTGTAGTCATAAGATGTGGAAGAATTGATAATGCCATATCCTTAAACGCAATGGTCGCACCATGATACAGCTCAAGGAAATAAGCTTCGTCTGCTTCATGAAGCGGTGCAATCTCTTTTGTATCAAATTTTTCATCATAGGCATTGTTGATGCAGTTTTTTAATTCTTCTTCTGTAAAATCAGTAAGGAAACATTTCATTACTTCATATGCTGTCTCCTGATAGCTCATCTTTGCCAGCTCATCCATTGGGACATCCAGCTTCGGAATCTCTGTCGGCACAAATAAGCCGCCATCCTCAGAAAGCCCCTTTAAAATAGCCATAGAAGCTGTTACGGTTTCTTCTTTTCCTCTTGTGCTTTTGTATAATACCTGCATGATATTTCCTGCCTTTCCAAAGTTATTCGTAACTGTTCAGTATATTGGCAGTAATAATAAACCGCTGAACAGTTACAGTTATTCATTTCGCCAATTGAGCACATTATAGCATATACTTTAGCAAAATACTATCCTAAATTATTTCTCTTTTTTCTGTCTTTTTATGATTGATTACTATAAATCAAAATATGGACATATTCTTTTGTTCCCGAAGAATATGTCCATATTTTGAGCAGTATTACCGCAATCCTGTTAAATGAGTTATATGAAGAGTATCGTTTATTACGATCCTGTGGAACTTTCTGCTGAATCCGGATAGGTATAAAATTCATGTACGCCGTATTTAAACAGCCTTTTCAGATCTTTCTCAAACCAGGAGACATTCTGGCTTTCAGCTTCAGATTTCTGGATAAAAAACAGTGCTCCTTCTGAATAATCCACACCTTCAAGAGCCTGTCTGACGGCTTCTCTTGTCTCATCTGTAACAGTTACTTCATTGATACGTCCGTCATAAGTCGGTGAAAACTGCGGAACACCATTGGTATTCTGCCATACCACTTCTGTGACTGTATCGGGAAATTCCTTATTCTTTATACGGTTCATGATCACATTGGCAACCAGAATGCGTCCCTTGACATCCTCAGTACCTGCTTCAGCCTCTACAATATGAAGCAATGTATCATAGTCCTCATCCGACATCATCCGGGCACTCTCTGCAAGAGCCGCTGTCCTTGCATCCAACTCATTGATGCTGCTCTCCATAGAAGAGCTGACATCGAATTCTGCCATATTATCTTCAATAACTTTGATTCTCTGACCGACCATTACCTGTTCACAGGAAGTTCCGATACGTGTGACTGATTTTTTGGGAGAAGCTGTATCATTCATTCCGGATACTACTCCTGCAATTCCTGTTGGCAATACATCTGTTTCGTCAGCATCAGAGGAAAAAGTTTTCTCCCTATTTTCAGAAGCTGCATATACTTTGTTTTTTCCATTAAAATCTGCTATTCTGCCGCCTGCTGCAAACGCAATCGCTGTACAGGTACACACTGTAACCAGTATCAGACTCCGCGCCGGATTGCCGGACTGTTTTGACTCTTTTTTCTGAACTTTCATACTTATCATTCCTTGAGTTTTTTTAATTACAGGTTTTATGGTTGTAACATTTCTGTAACTTATAAGAAAATTATATTTAATATAATTGATTTTGTCAAGCTTTTTTCATATTTTTGTAACATTTTAGCTTGCAAAAAAGAAAAAAGGAAGGTTCCATCAATGAAATCTCCCTTTAATATATGCTTCATTTTTCTCAATTATTACATTTATTTTTTTCGCCGCAGATCAGGAACATAGGGGTTGGATTATAAAACTCATCTTTCTTTGTATAAATTCTGCTGCTGATACCCAGATCAATGGAGAATCTGTTGATACCCAGTTTTCCCAGTGTCTCCAGATCCCAGGCAGGGCGTACATAGGAACTGATAGGAAGCTGGCGTTTAATTTCCTCGCATTCCTGCATCATGGCATCGCTACTGTAAAATGAGCATGATTGGCAGGCAGATCAGCAGTATCTGAGAAATCATCTGCACCATAATTGGCATCTGCGTTGATCAGGATTCCTCCCGTTTTCAGCACACGAATCCATTCTTTATATGCTCTTGCTGCATCCGGAAGTGTCCAGGTAAGATTTCTGGATACGATCACATCAAAGGTACCATCGGGAAATCCAGATTTTCCGCATCCATTACTTCAAACGTACAGGAGGCATTCTCTTCTTTTGCCAGTTCCCTGGAATGAATGATCATATCCGGTGTCAGATCGATTCCTGTAACTTCATGTCCCAGTTTTGCTAAAAGAATGGAAAAGAAGCCTGCACCGCATCCCACATCCAGAATCCTTAATTTTCCATCAGGAAGAAAAGTCCCGATCTCTTTCAGCCATTTATCAGCCATATCACTGTGAAGCTCAGCTCTTCTCTGTTCCATAAAACTGTCGCTTCTTTTCGCCCAGTAATTTGTGATCTTTTCCTTGCGTTCATCCTTTCTTCTGCTGAAACTGCCATATGCGATCATCGGACCATCCTTAATAACCTGAAGACTTCCCGCCTGATATAGAACCACTCCATTTAAATCGGATAAACTTGTCTCCAGAATATTTCCCTCATAATCCTTAACACAGCCAAGATACTCTCCAACCTTAATGATATCTCCCGGTTTTTTGGCAGGATACCACAGCCCGGATACACTGGCAGACTGATAACGCACATCTTCAATTTCCATGGGATAATAATTACTGTAACTTCTCATGCCATCGTAAACACCCAGCGCACACAGAATATTACGCACATCTTTTCCTGTAGAATGAACCTCCTCCGGACTCCAGCCTCCCATCTGGCCACGTTCGATCAGAACACTGGGAATGCCACATGCGGCAGCATAATTGTAAGAACCACCGGATGCCACATTAGACTTTACCATATAGGGAACATCTGCCTGCTCTGCCATCTTCCTTGACATCTGAACTACATCTTCATCTGCACATCCGGCATAGTAAATATAAGGCGTAAGCTGCTCATAATCATCCCCGCTGTGAAGATCAATATAATAATCTGCTGCACTGTGAAGCTTCTGAACCACCTCATACGCCAGACGGTCCATCCTGGTTCCCTGCGGATTCCCCGGAAATACACGATTCAGATTCTTCTCATCCTCCGGGCAGACACTGCCGCTCCTCTCCTCAAATTCCTTCCTGCACACAGTCTTAACCAGGATTACTCTTCCATGGATCTTCTCAGGCTTCAGTTTATCTGCAAGCTCAACAGCAGCCTGGATTCCCACATATTCTCCTCCATGAACCGCAGCGGTGATCAGAACTGTCTTTCCGGGATGAGAACCGCAGATTACTGTATAAGGAAGCGAAAACTCACCTCCGCCCAGTTTCAGGAATCCGCTCTTTTTCATACCCGGAGCAGCACACAGCATGGCATCCTCCAAATCTCTTTTCCTGTCATATCCGCTATCAGAATCACCCATTCCATCATTCTCGGACCAGACGTTTTTCTCTTCCTTCACAGCGCTGATCATAAACATCGGCGTAGAATGATAATTCAGCTTCTCTTCCTGACTCCACACCCGCTGCCAGATCCCGGTATCCACTGCCACAGATTCAAACCCGTTCTCCTTCAGAAACTTCCTGTCCCAAGACGGTCTGTTAATAGAAGAAAGAGGCATCTGCAGTGCAATCTTCTCCATTCTGTCAATATCCGTACAGAGGTAATGATCATCCAGATGCTCACTCTCCACACTCTTTCGGTCTTCCTCATAAGACAGGCGTTTTTCCTCATCATAAAGATAACCGTACCAGTTGCATCGAAATTAAGAAGCTTTCCGCCCGGTTTCAGTACACGACACCACTCTTCATAAGCTCTCTTAGGATCCTTCAGATTCCATGTCAGATTCCTGCTGATCACAACATCAAACACATCATCCTCAAATTCCAGATTCTGAGCATCCATCTTATAAAAAGAAATCCGCTCACAAAGATTACCGGCATTCCTCTTCGCAGTATCCAACATCTCCTGCTATAATCAACAGCAGTCACCTTATATCCCGCCTCAGCCAGAATAACAGAAAAAAATCCAGGTCCTGTTCCGATATCCAAAATCTTAATCTCATCCTTCACTTTCTCCGGGAACTGCCCTTTCAACACCTCAAGCCATGCCCCCTTCTGCATCCCATTCAATTCCTTATGATTAACTTCAGAATACCCCTCAGCCCGGGTAGTCCAGTAACTCTCAATCTCCGATAATAAATCCTTCACCTTATGCCAACCTCCATGCATGCAATTTATAATCATATATGTCCAAAATTATATCAAATCCACCCTCCCCCCAACAAGCCCTCCCGGGGGATATATTTCACGTCTCAATTCATTTTTATATAAACAAAGTCCTTCTTATAATTCACACTCCACCTTGTATTATATCTTAACCAAAACCAGCGAAGCAGGCGTATAGTTGTACCGGATGCATTTGCAGGCATCTTAGAGATTCTTAGTCCTCGGAAATCTGCGTTATGAGACGAAAAAGTCCCTTGTCTGAGCGACAGCGAGTAATTCCGGACTTTTCGTCTCATGCTTTTAGCGGATTTTCGAGGGCTTAGAATCTCTTAGATGCCGAAACCGTATCCGGTACAACTATACGCCTGCTTCGCGTCCCCTTTTTAAACCAAAAACAAAGCTGCCATACCCAAAAAAGAGGATATGACAGCTATATATTTTTACTCAGATAGCTCCAAGAATCTTCCGGGCATTATCAATCCTTTCCTGCGTCGGAGGATTAACCCCCTCCAGTGGATAAGAAAGCCCCAGATTCTCCCATTTAAACTTACCAAGCGTATGATAAGGGAGCACCTCCACTCTCTCCACATTGGAAAGAGTATGGATAAAATCAGCTAACCGGTGCAGATATTCATCCTTATCACTTCCGCCCGGCACAAGCACATGACGGATCCATACAGGTTTTTTCATATCAGAAAGTTCCCGCGCCATCGCAAGAATATTCTTATTGGAATGACCGGTAAGCTTAATATGCTCCTGCTCGTCAATCTGCTTGATATCAAGCATTACAAGATCTGTATACTTCATAAGCTCCAACCACCCGGAATGCCATGGTTCCTGATCAGTGAAGGGATTTCCACTGGTATCAAGAGTCGTATGCACACCCTCTGCCTTTGCCTTCTTAAAAAATTCTGTAAGAAAATCCATCTGAAGCAATGGCTCACCACCGCTTACAGTGATACCGCCTTTGCTGCCCCAGTAGCCCTTATAACGTAAAGCTTTCTTAAGAAGCTCATCTGCCGTATAAAGCTCTCCCTGCTTCATCTTCCAGGTATCCGGATTATGACAGAACTGACATCTCATGCACAGCCGCTTAAAAAAATCACATATCTTACTCCGGGTCCGTCAACGGACCCGAAGCTTTCTAAAGAATGAACATAGCCTTTTATCTGTTTATTATCCATTATATCATCATCCATTAATTACATTCTGTCGTGGCAGGTTCTGGCAATAACGTCTAACTGCTGCTCTCTTGTAAGGTCGATGAACTTAACAGCATATCCGGATACACGGATTGTGAAGTTTGCATACTCTTCTTTTTCCGGATGTTCCATAGCGTCGATCAGTTTCTCTTTACCAAATACGTTTACATTGAGGTGATGAGCACCCTGATCAAAGTATCCGTCAAGTACATGTACCAGATTCTCTGAACGTTCGTCATCACTGTGTCCCAGAGCATCAGGATTGATTGTCTGAGTATTGGAGATACCGTCAAGAGCATCTTCATAGTCAAGCTTGGCAACAGAGTTCAGGGAAGCAAGAAGACCGTTCTGCTCTGCACCGTAAGATGGGTTTGCGCCAGGTGCAAGAGGTTCCCCTGCTTTTCTTCCATCCGGAAGAGATCCTGTAGCCTTACCATAAACAACGTTGGAAGTAATAGTAAGGATAGATGTGGTTGGCTTGGAATCACGGTAAGTATGGATGTGTTTCAGTTTCTCAAGGAATGTAGACAGAAGAGTTGTTGCAATCTCGTCTGCTCTGTCATCATCATTACCATAACGTGGGAAGTCACCCTCAACCTGGAAATCTGTTGTAATACCGTCTTCATCACGGATAGCTTTAACTTTTGCATATTTGATAGCGGACAGGGAGTCTACTACATGAGAGAATCCTGCGATACCTGTTGCGAAAGAACGCTCAACCTTTGTATCGATCAGAGCCATCTCTGCTGCTTCGTAGTAGTATTTGTCATGCATGTAGTGGATCATGTTCAGTGTTCCGACATACAGATGAGCCAGCCAGTCCATCATTTTGTCATATTTTGCAATTACTTCGTCATAGTCAAGATATTCAGAAGTGATCGGCTGATAGTTTGGTCCTACCTGCTGTTTTGTCTTCTCATCAACACCGCCGTTGATCGCATAAAGAAGGCATTTTGCAAGGTTTGCACGAGCGCCGAAGAACTGCATCTCTTTACCTGTCTCTGTAGCAGATACACAGCAGCAGATGCTGTAGTCATCTCCCCATACCGGACGCATAACATCATCATTCTCATACTGAACAGAACTTGTTGTAACAGAAATATTTGCAGCATATTTCTTGAAGTTCTCAGGCAGTCTTGAAGAATAAAGTACTGTAAGGTTTGGTTCCGGAGCCGGTCCCATATCTTCCAGTGTGTGCAGGAAACGATAGTCGTTCTTTGTTACCATGGAACGTCCGTCCTGTCCCATACCTGCTACTTCCAGAGTTGCCCATACCGGGTCACCGGAGAATAACTGATTGTAAGAAGGGATACGTGCAAATTTAACCATACGGAATTTCATTACCATGTGGTCAACAAGCTCCTGAGCTTCTTTCTCTGTAAGAGTTCCGTTCTGAAGATCTCTTTCAATATAAATATCAAGGAATGTGGAAATACGTCCGACACTCATTGCAGCACCGTTCTGAGTTTTGATAGCTGCAAGATATCCGAAGTACAGCCACTGGAAAGCTTCTCTTGCATCTTTGGCCGGTTTGGAGATATCATATCCATAAGATTCAGCCATAACTTTCATGCCTTTCAGAGCACGGATCTGATCAGCGATCTCTTCACGAAGCTGGAAGTCATAACGTCTCATACCCTGACGGTCGCATGCTGCGAAGTCTTTCTGTTTTCCTTCGATCAGAGCGTCGATTCCGTACAGAGCCACACGTCTGTAGTCGCCAACGATACGTCCACGTCCGTAAGTATCCGGAAGACCTGTAAGGATCTTGTTGTGACGTGCTACTTTCATCTCAGGTGTGTAGATATCAAACACACCCTGGTTGTGAGTTTTAAATTCATAGTTGTGGAAAACATCTTTAATCTTGTCACTTACTTTATATCCGTAAGTTTCACAAGCCTGCTCTGCCATTTTGATACCGCCGTATGGCATGAAAGCACGTTTCAGAGGTTTATCTGTCTGAAGACCAACAACTTTTTCAAGGTCTTTTGTTTCTTCATCAATATATCCGGGACCATATGCTGTCAGAGATGTAACTACCTCTGTCTCCATATCAAGAACTCCGCCTTTGGCACGTTCTTCTTTCTGAAGTGCCTGGAGCTTGCCCCACAGTTTGTTTGTAGCTTCTGTAGGTCCTTCCAGGAAAGAAGCATCACCGTCATATGGTGTATAGTTCATTCCAATAAAGTTACGTACATCGATTTTTTCTTTCCAACGGTTGCCCTTAAAGCCATTCCACTGTTCGAAATTTTTCATTCTTTTACCTCTTTCTCTAAAATATTTCCGCGCATCTCTCACTAGTCTGGAGTGAGATAATAAAATGTAAATTGTACTTATTTAGGACACTTTTCTGCCCACGCTGTCAGTATACGTAAACATGAGTGTTATGTCAATTAATTTCCCTTATGATTTTAATTAAATACAATTCTGATAGCTTTTCTCCGGAGTTTGCTTCTTTATTGTACTTTATCGCGTACATTTAAGACTTTTGTATTTTTTATAAATACAAAAAGATACCGGTCAGGAAGTCCTCGGGACAATCTGACCGGTATTCTGATTTTTGATATTTTATGTAAACTATATTATTCCCTGCCAAGCGGATATTAGTCTGACCTGCAGAAGTCAAAAAACAGCAGGAAAAAATCGGGCGTGTCGGAACAGTCTAACGGTTATTGATCGCTGTTACAAGTGCATCAATAGATGCGCGAATGATATCCGCGTCTACGCCTGCCCCCCAGGCAAGGGTTCCATCCGGCTTTTTGATACCGACATAAGCAATAGCTTTGGAACTTGAACTGCGCTCCAGCGCATGTTCCTGATATGTTTCCAGGGAATATTTCAGCTCATATGCCTTCTTCAGTGCATTGCTGACTGCATCAAGACGTCCGTTACCGGATGCCTCTGTAGTGATTGTCTTCCGCGGAAAGTAGAGGTAACTTTTGTTACAATACCACCATCTTTCTGCTGGAAATGTACTTCATTGATGCTGTACGGTTCTGTGATATTCTCAAAGGTCTGTTTAAACAGATTGAAAATTTCGTCAGGATGAAGCTCTTTATGTTTGTGATCTGAAACAGCTTTTGTGGCATATCCCATTGCCTCACGCATTTTCGGAGGAAGGTTAAGACCGAATTTGGTCTCAAGGATATATCCCACGCCACCTTTACCGGACTGGCTGTTGATGCGGATAACATCTGCGTCATAATTTCTTCCCACATCTGTCGGATCGATCGGAAGATACGGAACATTCCAGTGATCCGAATCCTTGTCATCTCTCCAGTGCATACCCTTGGCAATTGCATCCTGATGAGAGCCGGAAAATGCGGCAAATACAAGTGCACCACTGTACGGACTTCTTTCGCCTACTTTCATTCCGGTACATTCTTCATATATTTCACAGATATGCGGCATATCAGAGAAGTCAAGTTTTGGATCTACACCCTGAGAATACATATTCATACCAAGTGTAACAATATCTACATTTCCGGTACGCTCACCGTTTCCGAACAGAGTACCCTCGATTCTGTCTGCACCTGCAAGTAATCCCATTTCAGAATCTGCAACACCGCATCCTCTGTCATTGTGCGGATGGAGAGATACGATTACATTCTCGCGGTATTTCAGATTTTCACACATATATTCTACCTGGCTTGCATATACATGCGGCATGGAATGCTGTACAGTTACAGGCAGATTGATGATGCATTTGTTATCTGCTGTAGGCTGCCATACATCAAGAACTGCATTGCATACTTCCAGAGCGTATTCCGGTTCTGTGCCTGTAAAGCTTTCAGGCTGTACTCAAACTGGAAATTTCCTTCTGTTTCATCAGCCAGTTTCTTTAATAATGCGGCACCATCCACTGCAATCTTTAAGATTTCTTCTTTGGATTTCTTAAATACCTGTTCTCTCTGAGCTACAGAAGTGGAATTGTACACATGTACAATTGCCCTTGGTGCGCCTTTGACAGCTTCAAAAGTTTTGCGGATGATATGCTCTCTGGCTTGAGTCAGAACCTGAATAGTTACATCCTGTGGAATCAGATTCTGCTCGATCAGGGTACGCAGAAATTCATATTCTGTTTCAGAAGCAGCCGGGAAACCTACTTCAATTTCTTTGAAACCGATTTTTACAAGAAGTTTAAAGAATTCAATTTTCTGTTCCAGACTCATCGGAATCACCAGTGCCTGATTACCGTCACGAAGGTCTACAGAACACCAGACAGGTGCTTTGTCCACATATTCTTTTTCTGCCCATTTCATGCATTTAACAGGCGGCATAAAATACTGTCTCTGATATTTGCTTGGATTCATCATTTTTTCTTCCTCCGTTATGTAAATATTATGTTTGGACTGTGGGGATTGACTGTAAAAAGACATAAAAAAATCTTCCATCTCCACAGACTTATCTGCAAGAGACGAAAGATATTATCATCTTACGCGGTACCACTCTTATTTATGAACAATGTCATACACTCATGGGATACGGAATCTCCGGATATCCGGTATTCTTATATCCTCTCCATATAACGGTGGAAACCGTCTGCACCTACTCTTGTATAATTTCAGGCAGCTGCTCAAAGGCGAGTTCCACAATTTCCTTCCACTGCTTCTCAGCAACCAGCAGTTCTCTGTGCTCCGGTCCGGGTGTACTATTCCTTATCATTGCATTTTACTTATAACTTTATTTGGCTTTTTTGAAATGAAATGAACATACGTCTGAATCATTCATTGTAAATATACTACAAACGATTTAACCATATGTCAGTCGGGGCAACAGGATTTGAACCTGCGACCTCACGGCCCCTTAACGATTGAGCAAATGAACTTATTATTGCATTTATGAAACCTTAGAATAAAGTGTAACAAAAAATGTAACAAAATTTATAGAAAGGATTTTTGCACTTGCTTAAAACAGATATTAACACTAAAACTGATATTCTGTCAAGGTTTTTTTCGTATTTTAAAACTACATTAATACATACGTATTTAAGAAAATATTTATGTATTAGCATTGAATAACTGTCAAGGACTGACAAAATTTTGCTTTCCTTCGCCAGATGAATTAACTGATCTCTTTCTGATGGTTGGTGGTAACCCAGTGCTTGAACTCTTTTGCTGATGGGAGCTTACTACTGAGGATGAGGGCGTATAGCGGATTCGTTGATTATTGTCATTCCTCTTGGCGTATCAAAACTGTCGTTTTGGCAGTTTTGCTTATCTGCTGCATCTACGTGCTTTTTCAAAGCCCCAAAAGTATCTAAATACCCCAACGCAGTAGCCACATCTTTTCCTACAAACCATGGTTCCCCTGAGATTTCAACAGTTCTCAACTCACCGAATTGTGAGTGAGTGAATACTGTTGGGGCTTCTGTTGGCGTAGATGCTTCTGGGAGATGGAGGGACATTTTAGACCCTCATCTATATTTTTGTCTTGTCCCATGTTCATTTGTGACACACCCTCATTCGTCACAAAGGAAGAATGCTTATTACATTCACCCGCCGGGCGAGAGGGATAGAATCAACTTTGTAAAATACTGCTGGCTTTATTCGAGTATATCTCTCAGAAATCAATCTTTGTTTCCAGAGGAACACTTTCCCAGCCATGCCAGAAAAATAAATCCTCTGGCTGTATACTCAATCAGACCTACTATTTCGCCTGTAACATCACCTTTATACCTTTATATAGTAGGTTTTTTCTGCTTTGCTATTGTAATCATTCCTTTCTTTTTTAACGTAGATAACGGTTTCAAAAAGTTCTTCGCTTCGCTCAGTCCTTTTTCAAGAAAACCATTTTTTTCTACTTGAGATATAGTAATTAAATAAAAACATATTAATTATATTATGTTCGATGGAAAACTTTTCACCAACAAAAACAATCAACGTCTGAACGCAAAATTTTCAGAAGCAGCTGCTTTAGGCGAGGCGCTTAACCGCCGAGTGTAGAAAGTAGCGCTGAAAAAACTTTCATGTGTTCAGACCTCAGGCTTCGCCTTTCGCTCTATTGCAACCTGATAGGTAGAAATTTTCCGTTGACAGGTTCCTAAATATATGAGAACATATCTTCATAAAATATATCTCTAGCAAGGAAACATCCCTACACTCGTTTTTGAGATGTCGTTAGTATATCCGACAATGTTAAGCATCGCAAAACTAGCAATAGCCAAGGATGTATACCTACTAGGGACAATAAACCTATCAACTGAGCCATTTTTTGAAAACAAGGCATAAGCCAAGGGGATAGTTTACTCTTTTTTATTTGTTTCGGAATCACTTGCATATTGATTTCATGATCTGCATATGCTATAATGCCAGTAGGCAAAGAAATAATAATTTGTCTGGCAAGGACAAAAATGAAGCCCCCGGTATTCCCAGTACCGAGGGCTTCTCTTATTTTTTAGAGCAGATAAGAAACTGCTAGGCTAGTGTTGCCCTACTTGTCGCCGTCTAACCATTTGATGATATAGTGGCAAGCTATACCAGCCGCGCAGGAGACAAGAAAAGAAATAATAATTTCTGACAAGGAACTCACCTCCTCCCGTTGCCGGGTATCGGTTGGACAACACTGTAAGTATATCATATCTCTTATTATTCTGGAAGCACAAACAGTTCTTAAAAGTTTATAAAATAATACTGGGTTTATTCGAGTATATCATCACAGAATCCATCATCAAATTACAGCTTAATATTTCTCAAGCACACTATTTTTGTAATTTCTTTCCTTCCAATGTTGAGATGAACGATCATTTACGATTATACGCCGGAGTTGCTGGAAGCAACGACAAGTATCAATTGTAATGGGCGTTTATCGAACCCCTGCGGAGCTTTAATTTCAATGAGTGTCGTTATGCCAAAGGCATAATGTACCGAATTGAACATTAAAGCGGAGCAGTTCCCCTGTCCTCCCCCCTTTTTCTTTTCATATCTTACAGATTAATTGGCTATAAAAATTTGTCGGTTTATATATCTTATATACAATATAATTCTCTTTTATAAGATAATTAAACGACAATTTTTTAAAGTTTTATCAAAGCATCTACAGCTTTCATTCTATTTGGTAAACCAACTGTTTCTGCCAGTAAATGACCGTCTCTGTATGCTTTCGTCATATGCGGCTGTGGACGACCTATTTTCATTTGCATATGTGATAACTCCTGTTGAATATCCTGCTGCCATTTCTCATAAGATTGAGCATATCTCTTCTCTGTCGCAGAGCTTAAATATTCATAAATTCTCTTATTTAATACATTCCGATACTCTGCATATTCCTTTTTAGTTATCTGACAATAAGATGCTGATACATTATCTAAATTTGGCACAACTGTAATAGATGAATACAATCTTCTCAAACTTTTACGACGCAGTAATGCTTTATATGCTTCTTCTCTTCCTTTAACTGTTTTAAGATTATAATTAAATTCTTCTGCCAGTTCTCTCATTAGCTTAGAGTATTCTTCTTCACTGTAATGACTAATCGTAAGATCAGTGCTTTCTTCATCATACGGTTGACGTGAGAGATATTCTTCAAAGGTCATAAAATATTTTTCTTTTAGTTTAATAACAGCGGATTCTCCACCTTCTTTATACAACTTCACTTCTTCTTCGATTGTAAGCGGAACCACTTTTCTACACTCTTCTTCATACTTCGTAAGTAATTCATCAAGTTCCTGTTCATTAAATCTGGAAACACCTATATATTTTACTGACACTGATGCTAAGTTGTTTTTTCCAAGATAATTCAGCGCACTTCTCAGATAAATTTTTACAGCTGCACCAGCACCGTAATAATAGAAATCATCAAGTGTCGGTTTTAGTACATCACAACTGCTTAATTCAGAAATATCTTTACGAGCACCGTAGTTTTCGTTAGCTAGCCCTACAATCTTTATCCATTTAGTTCTTTGTATTTGTGCAATCTTCTAGCTGCGAACATACAGCACGCAATATATTATCTGCAATATCCTTTGTAAAGAACGAGTGATTTCCTTGTGATCTTCCGTCAATTTTTTCTTTAGGTACATCAAAAATTTTCTTCTAATTAAAGAAAGAGGGTACTCATATGAAGAAACTTACAAACTATCAGAGAACGGCACAGTACTTAAACAAAGTATTCAAACTTATCAATGAAGAATACTTTAACAATGAACTGGAAGTACCAACAATAACTATACAGAGTACTGTAGGTGCTTACGGTCATGTATCAGTCAACAAAGTATGGCACAATGATACAATAGCAACACACGAACTTAATCTATCTGCTGATTATCTCAACAGACCAATTGAAAATATAGTTGCTACACTGATACATGAAGGTTGTCACTTGTGCGCATTACAGAACAACATTAAAGACACTTCTAACAGGGCATCTACCATAACAAGAGATTTAAAGCGTTAGCTGAAGAAAGAGGTTTACAGATCAGCAGGCACGAAACTTATGGCTGGACAATCACAGAGCCTACAGAAAAGACATTAGACTTCTGCATTATAAATCAGTTGGAAGATATACAGATTGTCAGGCAGACAGCTTACAGCATAGGAATCTCTGGCGGCAAAGCTGGCTCAGGTTCAACTCCTGTTGCAAGACCAAAGAAGCCCAGCAGCACAAGAAAATACATTTGCCCCTGTTGCGGAAACTCTTTCAGAGCTACAAAAACATTAAGGGTACTCTGTATGGATTGCAATGTTCAGTTTGAGGAGGTACGGTAGTATGTTTTTAACAGCAGTTATTCTTATATTATTTTTCAGTCTGTCAGATTTAGCAAAATGGATGAATCAGAACGGGGATACTTATGCCCTGAGAGAGTTTATAAATCTGGAAAAACTGTGTAT
>ENA-OQBJ01000206-OQBJ01000206.1-human-gut-metagenome-genome-assembly--contig:-NODE-206-length-32010-cov-13.454380_pt1 | contig 32010 bp, 35 predicted proteins | sample MGYA00242743_ERZ504545 | MGnify/ENA primary metagenome ERZ504545 (study PRJEB26092, sample SAMD00036252) | human gut metagenome | host: Homo sapiens | study: EMG produced TPA metagenomics assembly of... | reverse complement strand
CAAACTATACTATATATATATTAATAATAAGAAGAAGAACAGAACCGAAGCAAGCATTCCACAAATGCTATTCATAAAGTTCTATGTTCAACATTCAAAGTTCAAAAGTAGTAATATGAGAATCGTAATACAGCGTGTCTCTCACGCCTCAGTAACCATCGAAGGAGAGGTTAAATCTGCCATCAGACAAGGCTATCTGATCCTTCTGGGAATAGAGGAAAGCGACACTTCAGAAGATGTAGACTGGCTGGTCAGAAAGGTAATCGGACTCCGTGTTTTCGACGACGAAAACCATGTTATGAACCGCTCTATCATGGATATAAATGGTGAGATTCTGGTCATCAGCCAGTTCACCCTATTCGCCAGCTACAAGAAAGGAAACCGCCCAAGCTGGCTCAGAGCAGCCAAGCACGAAATCAGCGTTCCACTCTATGAGGAGTTCTGCAAAAAGCTATCCGATGCACTCGGAAAGCCAGTAGGAACAGGCGAATTTGGTGCCGATATGAAGGTAGATTTACTGAACGATGGACCGGTAACCATCATGATGGATACTCACAACAAGGAATAATGCCCTACCCTGAAAGAAAGGCATCTTTCCCCATAAAAGAATTAGGAAGATGACAATAAAAGAAGCACAAGAAGCTGTAGATCAGTGGATTAAAGAATATGGCGTACGCTATTTCAGCGAACTGACCAATATGGCTTGCCTCACAGAAGAAGTGGGCGAACTGGCACGTGTCATTGCCCGAACATACGGCGAACAGAGTTTTAAGAAAGGCGAGAAACCTAACTTAGGCGAAGAAATGGCCGATGTTCTTTGGGTGCTTATCTGCCTGGCAAATCAGACAGGGGTTGACTTGACAGGAGAACTCCAGAAGAGTTTTGACAAGAAGACCAAAAGGGATTCTGAAAGACATAAAAACAACCCAAAACTATCTGAGCATCAGAAAGATAAAGAATAAGACAACAAGAATTAAAATTGCTATTCATATAAAAACTTAACTTTAATAATTATATAAATAACATTAAGTATGAGCAGTATTAAAGAACAGGTTCTTGCACAGCAGGGACAGTATAAAGAGTCAGACGACAAGTATTTATCAGTTTTGAAGCAGTACAACTGCAACCTCAACGATGAGGAAGTAGCTGCTGCAGTAAAGAAGATTCTCGATGAAAAGGTAGCAGAGAATGAGACCATGGAGGTCAAGAAGTTCCTCTTCGGTAGCATCGAGTTGACTTCTCTCCATACAGAAGATACAGAAGAAAGCATCCTGAAGATGATTGAAAAGGTGAACCAGTTTGCCAAGGATTATCCTCAGCTTCCTCACGTAGCAACCGTATGTACCTACCCTAACTTTGCCGGCCTTATCAGCCAGAGTCTGGAGGTTGACGGCGTAGAAATCGCTGTAGTAAGTGGCAATTTCCCATCCTCTCAGACCTTTATCGAGGTAAAGATTGCAGAAACCGCTATGGCTATCAAGGATGGTGCTACAGAGGTGGATATCGTAATGCCTGTTGGCAAGTTCTTCAGCGAAGATTACGAGGGTCTCTGCGATGATATTCAGGAACTCAAGGAGACATGCGGAGAGCATAAGATGAAGTGCATTCTGGAGACAGGAGATCTGAAGAATTGCAGCAACATCATGAAGGCTTCTATCCTCGCAATGTACTCAGGTTCTGACTATATCAAAACCTCAACAGGCAAGGAGAAGGTCTCAGCTACCCCTGAGGCAGCATACGTTATGTGCCAGGCTATCAAGGCATATTACGAAAAGACTGGCATTCAGATTGGTTTCAAGCCTGCAGGTGGTATCAATACCGTTCATGATGCCGTAGTTTACTACACCATCGTGAAGGAAGTTTTGGGCGAGAAATGGCTGACCAACCAGTGGTTGCGCCTCGGCACATCACGCCTGACTAACCTCCTTTTGAGCGAAATTCTGGGCAAGGAAATCAAGTACTTCTAAAGATAATTCAAAGTACCATTAAACATACTTAGAAGGATAGTTTTAAAGTACCATTTAAGATACTTCTAAAAAGAATTCTAGAGTATTGCTTAAAAGAAAAATCTAAAGAAAAGTAACCGAATATCAATAGAATACAAAAAAACAAAGGGTTGATTCTCTCTGAGAACCAACCCTTTTTATATTAAGCTTTTCTTTCAATCACAAAATCCAAGTAAGCCTTCAAGGCATTGTAAATATCCTTATCCTCCACATAAGTATCGAGGAAATTCATGGCTTCGGCATGGAAATCCCACATGCGCTTATCCGCATATTCTATACCTCCGTTTTCCTTTGTAAATGCCACTAACTGAGCTATTTCATCAGCCGTCACAGTATGAGCCTTTACCTTTCTGGCAAGCTTCATCATCTCCTCATCACCGGTAGACTTCAAAGCATATATTACAGGCAAAGTTAGTTTTCCTTCAACCATATCATTACCAGTAGGTTTACCTATCTCCTTGGAATCATAATAATCAAAGATATCATCACGGATCTGGAAGATGATGCCAAGTTCTGCCCGAAACGCTTCGCCTCTTCAATCTGCAGTTCTGAAGCATTGGCAGATATCGCTCCGATACCGGCGCAAGCCTCAAAGAGAGCTGCCGTTTTCTGCTTAATCACCTGATAATAAATATCTTCCGATATCTCTTCATTACTGATACTGTTGAGCTGAAGAATCTCACCATTAGACAGGATACGTCCCAACTCAGCAAGATAACGCACGATTTCCTCTGAATGCGAATAAGATACATGAAGCAAGGCGGTGGAAAGAATGAAATCGCCCACAAGCACAGCCACCTTATTATTATAAGTAGCATTCACGCTAGCCTGTCCGCGGCGCTCCTCACTCTCATCAACCACATCATCATGTACCAGCGAAGCGGTATGAAGAAGCTCCAGACCTACCGCAGAATGCTGGGTAACACTGGAAACCTTTCCAAAATTACGTGCCATCAACAAGATGAGTATAGGGCGCATACGTTTTCCAGCGCGCTGACGGATGTGGTCGAGCACCTGGGAAAGGAGGCCATCGCTATGCATAAGAGACTTGTTGAACAAATCTATAAAATCTGCTAATTCTGCCTCTATAGGCAGCTTGATAAGTGATAAATAGTCCATTATATGTGAGTAAATCTACTTAATTTCTGAAATTTGTTACAAAATTAATCAATTCTTCTTGAAATATCGCATTTTTTTAGTAATTTTACACCACAAAAATGAATATTATGGATAAATTGTTCCTTTTAGACGCGTATGCGCTCATTTATAGGTCGTATTACGCCTTTATGAAAGCCCCTCGAATCAATTCGAAGGGACTCAATACTTCGTGTGTAATGGGGTTCTGCAATACCCTCAACGAGATACTTACCAAGGAGAAACCTACCCATATTGCGGTGGCTTTCGACCATGGCAAGACTTTCCGTCATGAGGCTTTCCCTGCATATAAAGCTCAACGAGAAGAGACACCGGAAGACATCAAACTCTCTGTGCCTATCATCAAAAATATCCTGGAGGCATATCATATCCCTATCCTTCAGTAGATGGTTTCGAGGCGGATGATATCATTGGAACAGTTGCCTTGAAGGCAAGTGAAAAGGGGATGGAAACCTACATGCTCACACCCGATAAGGATTACGCACAACTGGTTCGTAACAATGTTTCATGTTCCGTCCTCGTCATGGCGGTGGATACGAAAAGTTGGCGTACAGGAAATTGAAGAGAAATACAGCATCACTTCCCCACTCCAGGTTATCGACCTCCTTGCTCTGATGGGCGACTCAGCTGATAACTTCCCAGGCTGTCCGGGCGTGGGAGAAAAGACAGCCATCAAACTTATCAACGAGTTCGGTAGTGTAGAAGGTCTTATCGAGAACTCTTCTCAAGTGAAAGGCAAGCTCCGCGAAAAAGTGGAGGGTGCAGTAGAAGATATCAGGATGTCAAAGTTCCTGGCAACCATACGAACCGATGTTCCGGTAGAGATCAAGATGGAAGATTTGAAACGGGTAGAGCCAGACAATACAAAATTGGATGAAATCTTCACCGAGTTAGAGTTTAAGTCGTTTGCTAATCGAGTTCTTAACAAACCTAAAAAGGTGCAAACAAAACCTACAGGAGAGCTCGATTTATTTGGCGTACAGCTGGCAGATAGTAAGGGAGAGCCAAAAAACGCGAGTTTTGAGACCCTTAAAACGACCTCTCATTCATATAAACTCATTGATACAGAAGTAGATGCAAAGAAACTTTGTGACTATTTATTGACATTCAATATTCTCAGTCTAGACACAGAGACCACATCTACCGCTGCCATTGATGCAGAATTGGTGGGTTTGAGCTTTGCCGTGAAGGAAAAAGAGGCTTTCTACGTAGCAATTCCAGCAAATCGTGAAGAAGCCTTAAAAATCGTAAACATCTTCAAACCTCTCTACGAGAACCCGGAAATCTTGAAAGTGGGGCAGAACATCAAATACGATTACGAGGTGTTGATGAACTACGGCATAGAGATTCAGCAAGATGTTCGATACGATGCTCGCCCACTATCTCATCCAGCCAGAACTTACCACAACATGGATTACTTGGCAGAAGTATTCCTCAATTATCAGACCATCCACATCGAAGAACTGATTGGTCCGAAGGGAAAGAACCAGAAGTCGATGCGCGATCTCGCCCCATCAGACATTTACGAATATGCTGCCGAAGATGCCGACATCACCTTGAGATTGAAAAATGTGCTCGAACCAAAACTCAAAGAGATAGATTGTGAAGATCTGTTCTGGAATGTAGAAATGCCGCTTGTACCTGTTTTAGCCCACATGGAGATGACGGGAGTATGCATCGACACCGATACCCTGAAGGAAACATCCGAGAAACTCACCAACCGCCTCAATGAGATAGAACATCATATCTATGAGTTGGCAGGCGAATCGTTCAATATCGCTTCCCCACGCCAGGTTGGAGAAATACTCTTCGGAAAGATGAAGATTGTGGAGAAGCCTAAGAAGACGAAGACGGGCCAGTACGTAACAAGCGAAGAAGTTCTTCAGCAGCTGCGCAGCAAGAGTCCAATCATCGATGAAATACTGAACTACAGAGGTTTAAAGAAACTTTTGGGAACCTATATAGATGCCCTTCCAAAGCTTATCAACTCTCGCACCGGTCACATTCATGCCTCTTTCAACCAAGCCATCACAGCCACTGGACGTCTTTCTTCAAGTGATCCAAACCTGCAGAATATTCCTGTACGCGATGACGATGGCAAGGAGATACGCAGATGCTTCATCCCAGAACCAGGCTGCCTGTTCTTCTCTGCCGACTATTCACAGATAGAACTTCGCATCATGGCACACCTGAGCCAGGATCCAAACATGGTAGAAGCATTCCGTGAAGGCTCTGATATTCATGCAGCTACAGCTGCCAAGATTTGGCACGAAGACATCAAAGAAGTAACAGATGCACAGCGCAAGAAGCAAAAACTGCCAACTTCGGCATCATCTACGGCATCACGACCTTCGGTCTTGCCCAACGCATGAACATCGAAAACCGAGAGGCAAAGCAGATCATAGAAGACTACTTCCGCACCTTCCCTGGTGTTCAGGCTTACATGGAGAAGGCAAAGGAAATGGCAAGAGAGAAAGGCTATGCCGAAACCCTCTTCCACCGCCGTCGCTACCTGCCAGACATCAACAGCAAGAATGGTACTGTAAGAGGATTTGCCGAGCGCAATGCCATCAATGCCCCTATCCAGGGCTCTGAGGCAGACATCATCAAAGTGGCTATGATCCGCATCTTCAACCGATTCAGAGCAGAAGGCATCAGGAGCAAGATGATTATCCAGGTGCATGACGAACTCAATTTCTCCGTATATCCGGAAGAGAAGGAAAAGGTAGAGAAGATTGTGGTAGAAGAGATGCAGAACGCTACCAGCTCAGTGTGCCTCTGGTTGCTGATGCCGGATGGGGAAACAACTGGCTAGAAGCACATTAGAAAAACCAGAAAGCGGCCGCAAAAACCGCAAGGCAACTTAAATACAAAGAAGCTCGCAAGATACCAAACGTTCATCTTGCGAGCTTTTCTTTTTCGAGATGTTTCACATGAAACAATCAAACATTCTATCAAAACACCACTAAAAAGACAAATAACTCCTTTATTCACAAGTACATTTAGAAATCTTTGTTTATTTAGATTAAAAAGGATAATAAAATTATAATATTTTCATATTTATTTGGCTCTTACAGAAATAAAGTGTATATTTGCATAGTAAATCAGAAAGATATGCAAACGCACCTGTCTGATTAAAAGTGAATAGATAACAGTAATCAATCAAATTAAAAAAGAAAGGAACATTATGAAGAAATATGTTTGCGACGTGTGTGGTTGGATTTATGATCCAGAAGTAGGTGATCCAGAGGGCGGCATCGCTCCAGGTACAGCATTCGAGGATATCCCAGATGATTGGGTTTGCCCTCTTTGCGGAGTAGGCAAGGAAGATTTCAGCCCTGTAGAGGAATAAGGCTCTTTTGGAGGAATCACCCGAAGGAAATCCTCACAAAGGAATCATCTGAATGAAATACCTGATATTCAGGCAACACATTCATAAAATAATAGGAGGAACCATTATGACAAAAGTTAGAGAAATCTACCGCTGCCAGATTTGTGGCAATGTTGTAGAAGTTGTAAACCCAGGAGCCGTGCTCAGTTGCTGTGGCGAGCCGATGAAGCTGATGAAGGAAAATACCAGTGATGGCGTCAAAGAGAAGCACGTGCCTGTGATAGAACCTATCGAGGGCGGCTATCGCGTAACAGTAGGAAGTGTGGAGCATCCGATGCTACCAGAGCATTACATCCAATGGATAGAATTGCTCACCCCTACCGATGTACTTCGTCACGAGTTGAAGCCAGGCGAAAAGCCTGAAGCAATCTTCCTGACCAACGCAGAAGCCAAGGATGTTACGGCTCGAGAATACTGCAACCTTCACGGGTTGTGGAAGGGGGTAATCTAAAAGATTATGGAAAGGTAAAATCTAAAGGAATACTATAATTCAGGAGGACGTGTCTCTATATCGTAGACACATCCTCCTGATTTTTCATCTATAAATCAAAGTTTTCTCCAAAAAATTTTGGAACTTATTGAAATTATTCGTATATTTACACCAAATAACTATTATACACGCATTTTTAACAATAATACGACATCATTTAATCATCATTTAATTATAAACATTTAAATCACAACAATTATGAGAAGAACTATTTTTACTTTTATCATGCTTTGTTTCATAACACTAACTCTGCAGGCACAAGATGTCTGAACAGCAGCAGGTTCTAGCACAATCTTCGGTTCTCATTGGAATGAAACGGATACCAGCAATGACCTGACCGATAAAGGGAACGGCATCTGGGAACTCACTTTCACCTTCAATCAGGCAACCAAGGAGGTATCAGCTACAGCTGTACCAAGCGTAACCGACGGCATTAGCCAGATTGCCAGTGACATCAAGACCAAGAAAGTAATCTTCAATCTTCAGGGACAGCGCATTTCTGCTCCAAAACAGGGAGTTTACATCATCAACGGCAAAAAAGTAGTCTTGAAATAACAAATACTTATCATAGTAATCATCAGAAAGGCATTCACCAGCATCGTGAATGCCTTTTTTTAGATAATTTCCCACGATTTTTTCGTATCTTTCATTTATAATGTGTAACTTTGTATCCAATATATTTAAAGCAAAAGAACAATGGCAAAGAACAATAAGCAGACAGCTGGTCAAGATGGTGTCAGCAAAATGATCACCATAATTCTAAGAAATTCATCGCACAACAACTGAACTACGCTCGCACATCAGCTGTTGTGCGATTGCAGAAGGTATCTCTTCCAGCAACTTATCCTATCTTTCCCAACAACTTATCCTATATATCCCAAGGACTTATGTAATATTTTTCAGGTACCTCTCCCGTATATTCCAACGTCTTCACCTATATCGTTGCGCTTCCTCAAGCGTTTCTGTCGGTTTACCATCGTTGATTCTTCCGTCATCTATGATTTTTAGTTAATTTTCCACGATTTCTTTGTATCTTTCATCCATAATGTGTATCTTTGCATTAAATATATTTAAACGTTTAAAATAAGGCAACATAACAATGGCAAAGAATAATAAGCAGGCAGCTAACCAAGACGGTAACAGCACCAAGAAGGCTACAAAGAAAAAGAAGAAAGTCAAGGTTTCGCATATCGTGAAACCAGAAAACATGACTTTAGAGGAATGGCAAATCAAACTGCGCAAGCAGGTGACCGATATCGAGCACTTCAATATCAGTTGTGTTGATGACGCCCTTTGCCCTGGAGAGTATATCGTTCGCAACCCTGAAAAGAACAACGAGTACAAGGTGGTGTATCGTGGAGCCAACAGCGAATGGAATTATTGTTCCTGCATGGATTTCAAGACTTCGAGACTCGGCACTTGCAAACATATCGAAGCCGTCAAAAAATGGTTTGGCGGAAAGAGGGGCGTACATGTACATCGGGAATTACCACCTTATACTTCTGTCTATCTTTCCTATCGGGATGAGCGATGCGTAAAGATTCGTATCGGCTCAGACAACAAGGAGGCATACGAACAGTTAGCCAAAGATTACTTTGACAAGAACCATGTCTTGAAGAAATCAGCCTATGCCCGCATTGGCTCTTTCTTGAAACAAGCTCGCCAAATCAGCGATACATTCAGATGCTATAAAGATGCCATTGACTTTATCATCGATATTCGCGAAAAAGCGAAAAGAATGAAGATTGTGAAGACATACGATGACGAGAAACTCAACAATCTTCTGAAAGTAAACCTCTATCCTTACCAGAAAGAGGGCATCCGCTTTGCTGCAAAGGCAGGAAAGGCTATCATTGCCGACGAGATGGGTCTCGGAAAGACAATCCAAGCTATAGGTACTGCCGAACTGCTACGCAAGGAAAGTCTTATTGGCTCTGTACTCATCCTCTGCCCTACCTCGCTTAAATATCAATGGCGAAGTGAAATCAAGAAGTTTACTGATGCCGAAGTCTTCGTCATAGAGGGAAGTCATCTCAAGAGAAAGGAAGCGTACAATCGCCCGGAACCTTACAAGATTATTTCCTATAATAGTGCCGCCAATGACATCAAGATACTCGGCTGTTTGCAAACCGATATGCTCATCATGGACGAGGTGCAGCGCCTGAAGAACTGGAACACGCAGATTTCCCGTGCGGCAAGAAAGATAGAATCAGATTACTCCGTAATTCTATCCGGTACCCCATTGGAGAACAAGCTCGATGAACTCTACTCTATCGTGGAGTTTGTTGATAATTTCCGCCTTGCCCCTTACTACCTCTTCAAAGACAAGCATATCTTTACTGATGAAACAGGAAAAGTTCTGGGTTATAAGAACTTAAACGACATAGGCAAGAAGCTGGGCGATATTCTCATCCGTCGCCGCAAGAAGGATGTGAAACTCCAGATGCCTGAGCGTTCTGACAAGAACCTTTTCATTCCGATGACCAACGAGCAGATGGAGATGCATCAGGAGTGGCAGAACCAGGTACGTCTCCTGATTCTGAAATGGCGCAGGATGCATTTCCTATCCGATAAAGACCGCAAGCGTCTCCTGCTCTTCCTCTCACAGATGCGCATGGTATGTGACAGCAGTTATCTCCTCGACCAAAAGACGAGATACGACACCAAGGTGGATGAATGCGTGAACATCATCAGCGACATTATCAGCGAGGAAGGTGAAAAGGTTGTGGTATTCAGTCAATGGGAACGCATGACCCGCCTCATCGCCAAGGAACTGAAGAAAAAAGAAATAGGCTTTGAATATCTGCATGGTGGCGTGCCATCCGAAAAGCGCAAAAACCTGGTAGATAATTTCATGAACGAACCATCGAGCCGGGTTTTCCTCTCTACTGATGCCGGAAGCACAGGCTTGAACCTGCAGTCAGCCGCTACCATCATCAACATCGACTTGCCTTGGAATCCTGCCGTTCTCGAACAGCGTATCGGGCGCATCTATCGCCTTGGTCAGCAGAACAACATCCAGGTTATCAATCTCGTAACACCTGATTCCATCGAGCAGGAAATGCTCGGTAAGTTGCGTTTCAAGACCTCCATGTTTGAAGGCGTTCTTGATGACGGCGAAGATTCTGTATTCATCACAGATGATAAGTTCAGCAAGATGATGGAAACAGTGAGCGGTATGGTGGAAGAGGACGAAGAAACAGAGAAGGCTCGCAACAAACATAAATCTAACGAGAATAAAGAAGAGGTTTCCATCCAGCAGCAAACGAACTCATCTTCGAACGGAGAATCCGTCTCTAATCGCTCAAGTCAGCCAAAGGATTTGGTAGCCCAAGGAATATCTTTCCTCTCAGGCTTAGCCGAAACCTTAAAGTCGCCAGAAGCCACAGCCCAGCTGGTTGATTCCATCGTTGAGAAAAACGAGCAGACAGGCGAAACCTCCATCAAGATACCTGTGGAGAGCAAAGAGACTGTCTCTAATCTCTTGAATCTCATAGGAAAGTTGTTTGCAAAATAAGTCATGGGTAAAAAGAAACATAAGCATCAAGGACATTATTGCAAGATGTGTGGAGAGTATAAATCCAACGAGTCGTTCAGTGGTAAAGGACACAGACTGCACATCTGCAAGAAATGTATATCAATAAGAAATAAGGCTAAAAAAGAAAAGAAACGTTTAGAACATGATAGAATTAACGAAGTCTCAGAAGAAAACAGCTCGCAAGCTCATTAATTTGGGCTTGCAGCGAGAGTGCGCCAAGTTCATGCAATCTACCAAAGATTTCATGAACAAGAACGCATCAGCAGAGGATGCACACGATGCATACCTCAAACTATATGATAAGGTATACTAATTCGACAAGCATATCGCTCGCCGATACGATGGGATGTCAGGAGGTAGATATTACATCACCGTATGTTACCTATACAATGACGGAGTATTGACTGACGAAGACATCCGAGAGTTTGACGATGAGCTATATAACAGTTTGAAAGAAGCCAAGAAGTCTTTTCAAAATTAAACGATATGAGTTACACAGAATATTCTTGTAGCAGACTAACTTTTAAAATATGTTTGTTCTACCAAAAGAAATTGGAGATTTAGGAGAGATACAAGTATTTATTGATGAGCAAAGAAGGAAATAAATAACCTTTTCCTTGCTACAACCAAATAAAAAGCGTAACTTTGCCGAAATATCATAAAAATAAGCAATTATGAAGGAAGAAGAAATCAAAGAATTGTTCGAGCAATTCGAAGCTATTGCCAACGAATACGAAGGCGTAGAATGTTGGAGTGCAAGAGAACTTGCACAAGTGTTGGGTTATTCCAAATGGGAAAGATTTGAAGGAGTCATCGAGCGAGCTAAAGACGCTTGTATCAACGCTGGCGAAATGGTAGAATATCATTTTCCCGGCGTTGGGAAAATGATACCTCTTGCTAAAGGTGCTCAGCGTGAAGTCAAAGACTACATGCTGACTCGTTATGCTTGCTATCTCATTGCCTAAAACGGTGATCCACGCAAGCCACAAATCTCTTTTGCCCAAAACTACTTTGCCGTACAAACTCGCCGAGCAGAATTGGTGCAAAAGCGTTTGCTGGAATACGAACGTGTACAAGCACGTGCAAAACTTGCAGAAACAGAGAAGCGTCTCTCTGGTGTGCTGTATAAAAGAGGGGTGGACAGCAAAGGCTTTGCCATCATTCGCTCACTAGGTGACAAGGCGTTGTTTAATCTCGACACGGCTCTTCTCAAACGTAAATTGGGTGCTCCTAACAGCCGACCTCTCGCCGATTTCCTTCCAACACTAAATATTAAAGCTAAAGATTTTGCTGCAGAAATGACTTCTGTCAACGTTCAGCAAAAGGATTTGCATGGTCAGCAAACTATCTGTCAAGAACATGTCGATAATAATAAGGCTGTTCGTAATATGATGCTCCAACGTGGCATTGTGCCAGAAGATCTTCCAGCAGGTGAAGATGTCAAGAAAGTAGAACGCAGATTGAAATCTGACGAAAAGACATTAACCAAAAAGAATAGCAAAAAGAAATAATATCCATCACAATTCTATAACTAGAGAAGATGTAAGGATTTCACTCGTCATCAATGATTTTTAGTTAATTTTCCACGATTTCTTCGTATCTTTCATTTATAATGTGTAACTTTGCACCGGAAATTTAAACGTTTAAAGATAAAATGGCATTAAAATGTGGTATTGTAGGCCTCCCAAACGTGGGTAAGTCTACACTGTTCAACTGTCTGTCTAGTGCAAAGGCACAGGCAGCTAACTTCCCTTTCTGTACTATCGAACCAAACTTGGGCGTCATCACCGTACCAGATGAGCGACTCAACAAGTTGGCAGAGATTGTTCACCCAGGACGCATTGTCCCAGCTACTTGCGAAATCGTAGATATCGCAGGTCTTGTAAAGGGTGCCAGCAAGGGCGAAGGTCTTGGTAATAAATTCTTGGGAAATATCCGTGAGTGCGATGCTATCATCCACGTAATCCGCTGCTTCGACGATGACAACATCGTGCGCGAGGGTGGCGCTAAGGTTGATCCTTTGGAGGATAAGAGCGTCATCGATACAGAGTTGCAGCTCAAGGACCTGGAAACTATCGAATCTCAGCTCACCAAGCAGAAGAAGACTGCTGCAGCAGGCAACAAGGATGCTAAGACGATGGTTACCGTTCTGGAGGCTTACAAGGCCGAACTGGAGCAGGGAAAGAACGCTCGTGGCGTTACTTTCGAAAGCAAGGAAGAGCAGAAGGTGGCTCACGACCTCTTCCTCCTCACTACCAAGCCTGTGCTCTACGTAGCCAATGTTGACGAGGCTTCTGCCAAGACCGGCAACGAGTATAGCAAGAAGGTAGAGGAAATCGCCAAGGAAGAAGGTGCTGAGTGCATGGTCATCGCTGCCAAGACAGAGGAAGACATCGCATCGCTCGAAACCTACGAGGACAAACTGATGTTCCTCGAAGAACTCGGACTGGAAGAGAGCGGCGTAAACCGACTCATCAAGAAGGCATATGCCCTGCTGAACCTCGAAACATTCATCACCGCTGGTGAGATGGAGGTCAAGGCATGGACTATCACAAGGGCTGGAAGGCTCCTCAGTGTGCCGGCGTCATCCATACCGACTTCGAGAAGGGATTCATCCGTGCAGAGGTCATCAAGTATGATGACTATATCAAGTATGGCTCTGAGGCTGCAGTACGCGAGGCTGGTAAGCTCGGCATCGAGGGCAAGGAGTACGTCGTACAGGATGGTGACATCATGCACTTCCGGTTCAATGTATAATCCTATTCTTCTACGGTTATGATAGCAAATCTGCTTAACTATATCGTATGGGACCCAGATCCTATTCTGGCTCATCTGGGTCCTATGACCATCCGCTACTACTCCACCTGCTGGATGATTGGTCTGCTGCTGGGCTATCTGCTCATGAGCAAGCTTTACAAGCAGCAGGGGCTCTCAGATGAGAAGTTCTCCCCACTGTTTCTCTACATCTTCTTAGGTGTACTGATAGGTGGCCGTTTGGGACATTGCATCTTCTATCAGCCAGAATATTTCCTCACCCAGTGGGATCACTTCATCGAGATGCTGATACCAGTTCATCACATGCCAGACGGCAGTTGGAAGTTTACGGGTTATGAGGGACTGGCGAGCCACGGAGGCGTATTCGGCATGTTCGTCGGCATCTGGCTCTATTGCCGCAATATGAAGGTGAGCGGCTGGGTAGTGCTCGATAATATGGGTATCTGCTCAGGCATTACAGCCACCTTTATCCGTTTGGGCAATCTGATGAATTCAGAGATTATCGGCAAGGTAACCGATGTGCCTTGGGCATTTATCTTCGTTCGCGAAGACCAGTATCCACGCCATCCGGGTCAGCTCTACGAGGCTTTGGCATACTTCTGCTTTTTCCTCCTCATCCTATTCATCTACAAGAAGAGAGGACCTAAGAGCGTAGGCACCGGTTTCTATTTCGGTCTTTGCCTTACTCTCATCTTCACCTTCCGCTTCTTCATCGAATATACGAAGGAGATTCAGGTGGCATTCGAGGCAGGTCTGCCTATGGATATGGACAGATATTGAGCATTCCGCTCATCATCGCCGGTGTATGGAGCATCGTTTCCAGCACAAAGAGAGCGAAAGAAAAGAACGTAGAGGCAAAATAATATTAGACGACTTATTTTCAGATTATAAAAATCCCTCCTCGTGCAACAGCATCTGCTGCCACGGGGAGGGATTTATATTTTTATCTTCCCAGCAGAATCTTCTTGATGTCATTGAGCTTGTTCAATGCCTCTACCGGAGTGAGATTGTTCACATCCAGCCCGAGTATTTCATCACGAATCTGCGTCAGTACAGGATCATCGAGCTGGAAGAAACTGAGCTGCACACCATCCTTAGGTTCATCGATGTGCTGTACGTTCGGTTTACCGGCACCACCTACCCCGGCATTGTCATCCTCCAACTGTTTGAGAATCACATTGGCACGGTTCACGATGCTGCGAGGCATACCGGCAATCTCTGCCACATGGATACCGAAAGAGTGCTCACTGCCTCCCGGTTCCAGTTTACGCAGGAAGATTACCTTTCCGTCCACCTCTCTCACACTCACATTGAAGTTCTTGATGCGAGGGAAGTTCTTCTCCATTTCGTTGAGCTCATGATAGTGGGTAGCAAAGAGCGTACGCGCCTGCGCCTTCTTATGTTCGTGCAGATATTCCACGATAGCCCAGGCAATGGAAATACCGTCGTAGGTAGAAGTACCTCTTCCCAGCTCATCAAAGAGCACCAGCGAGCGCGGAGAAACGTTGTTCAGGATGTTTGCTGCCTCGGTCATCTCTACCATGAAGGTCGATTCGCCGAGCGATATATTGTCGCTTGCACCTACACGTGTAAAGATTTTATCCACCAATCCAACTCGGGCGCTCTCTGCGGGCACAAAACAGCCTACCTGTGCCAGCAGCACGATAAGGGCGGTCTGGCGCAGCAGAGCCGATTTACCAGCCATGTTAGGACCGGTAATCATCATGATCTGCTGTTTCTCGGTATCGAGCAGCACATCGTTAGGTACATAGCGTTCGCCCAGCGGCAGTTGGGTTTCAATCACCGGATGCCTGCCCTGCTTGATGTCAAGCACCTCAGAATCATCGACGATAGGGCGCACGTAGCGGTTCTCGTCAGATATCTTTGCAAATGACAAAAGACAGTCCATACGGGCGATGAGGTTGGCATTGATCTGTATCTGCGGAATATACTCCTGCATGGCAGCTATCAGTTCGTTGAAGAGCTGTGCTTCCAATACCAGAATCTTCTCATCAGCACCGAGAATCTTTTCCTCATATTCCTTCAGTTCCTGGGTGATATAACGCTCTGCCTGAGCCAGCGTCTGCTTGCGTATCCACTCCTCAGGCACCTTGTCCTTAAAGGTATTTCTCACCTCCAGATAGTATCCGAAAACATTATTGTAACCTACCTTCAGACTCGAAATTCCTGTCTTTTCTATCTCCCTTTCCTGTATCTTGAGCAGATAATCCTTGCCGTGGCGGCTGATGGCACGAAGGTCGTCGAGTTCGGCATTGAATCCGTCGGCTATCACGTCACCCTTATTGACCAGCTGTGGCGGATCGGGCTGTATTTCCCTGGCGATGCGGTCTTTCAGGGTCTCGCATACGTTCAGCTGCTCGCCTACCCGCTTCAGAGCCTCGTTCGTAGCATGCTGGCATGCCACCTTGATAGGTTTGATGGCTTCAAGTGCATTCTTCAGCTGAACCACTTCGCGAGGCGAAACTCTACCCACGGCTACTTTGGAAATGATACGCTCCAGATCGCTGATGCGATGCAGCTGGTCATCGAGAAGCTGACGGAATTCCGGTTCCTTGAAGAAATATTCCACGATGTCGAGACGCTCGTTGATTGGTTTAACGTCCTTCAACGGGAAGACCAGCCAGCGTCTGAGCATACGTCCGCCCATCGCCGTTACCGTACGGTCGATGACATTCAGGAGAGAAGAACCGTCTTCCTGCATAGGGGCAACCAGCTCCAAACTACGGATGGTAAACCTGTCCATACGCACGAACTTATCTTCTTCGATACGTGAAAGGGCGGTGATATGATTAATCTGTGTATGCTGGGTAATCTCGAGATACTGCATGATGGCACCACTGGCTATCACGCCGTTCTTGAGATGCTCTACACCGAAACCTTTCAGAGATTTTGTCTTAAAATGTCCCAGGAGTTTCTGCAGGGCTGTCTGTTCGGTGAAAACCCAGTCATCCAGTTCGAAGGTACAGTATTTGCTGCCGAAATATTTCTCGAAGTCATTCTTTCGGGCGCGGTCGTAGAGCACCTCTTTCGGCATGAAGTTGCCCATCAGTTTTTCTACATAGTCGTAGGTTCCCTCGCCGGTAAGAAACTCTCCGGTCGAGATATCCAGAAAGCTCACACCGCAGGCGGTCTTGCCGAAGTGTACGGCTGCCAGGAAGTTGTTCTCCTTGTAGTTCAGTACGTTATCTCCCATCGCCACACCCGGTGTAACGAGTTCAGTAATACCTCGCTTCACCATCTTGTCCATCTGGCTCAGTCCCTTCTTACCTTTTATTTCAAGTCGTTTCTTCTTCGGGTCTTCCAGCTGGTCGCATACCGCTACGCGCTTACCCGCCCTGATGAGTTTAGGCAGATAGGTATCCAGAGCATGATGAGGGAATCCTGCCATCTCGGTCGTGCCCGTAGAACCGCCATTATTGCGTCGTGTCAGCGTAATGCCGAGTATACGGGATGCCTCCACCGCATCTTCGCAGTAAGTTTCGTAGAAGTCACCGCAACGGAAGAGCAGCAGCGCTTCGGGATGTTTCGATTTCATCTCGAAAAACTGTCTCATCATCGGTGTAAGACCTTTATTATCGTTTGCCATTATCTTTTTTCTCCTTATATTATTTCTTTTAATTTACATAGTTTCTATCTACAATACTCCTCCTTAAACCACAGCCGGTATATCGGGTCAACAAAGACAAAAGCATCGTTTTGCTTTTCGATAATATCTTTGTTCTGGAGCGTTTTCCTGTTCTTGACAATCGTATTCGGATTACCAAGATTATAGATTTGTTTCACGGCTTGCGAGGAGAAATGCTGTTCGCCATTGGCTATAGCCTTAAGCATCTCTATCTGAGTAGAACTGAGATTCTCCGTATCATTCTGAAACATCGGGGTATTGATGTTGAGTACCTGTTTCAATCCCAGATGATATATATCTTCCGTCACTTCCGAAACCGTGAAACTCCAGATAAAATAGCACAACTGCTGGAGATACCAGGAATGGCAGGCCACGGCATCACAGATCCGCTCTGCCATCTCTGCAGAGATTGACTTCCTGTCTTCTCGAAAGATGACAGAATGAATGGAATCCAATGCTCCTTAGCTATCTTCTGCATGAAAATCACTTGTCCGAAGCGATAAAAAGGACTATTGGAATTGTTGAAGATATTGAGCATCATGTTTCGCTTGCTGCCGTAGAGGCAGTAAGAGGTAAGCTGCTGTTGCTGCCATACCGAGCGCATCTTTCCCTCCATATCCTTATACTCAGGAAGGTTAGCCAACTGCTGGAACTCGTCTATGCAGACGATAATCCTGATGCCCTTTTCCTTTGCCAGCAACTCAGGCAGTTGGAGAATCGTCATCTTATCACGCTCTTGTGGCACAAACTTCAGGTCAAAAGCCATGAAGTCGGTCACCTGGTCGCTTACTACAACCTGCGGTATCACGCCTGTCAGGAATTTCTTTGCATCCTCTATCCACCGTTCCATTTTAGAGGAAGCACAAGCTATAACCTGACTGGCAAAAGTGCGATAAAATTCAGATTCAGAGCCGATGCTGAAGGCATCGATATAACAGATTCTTACGTTATTATCCTCACCAGCCAATTCGCTCATCGCCCTTTTCACTAGCGATGATTTACCCCATCGGCGTGGTGAAATCAGCATCACGTTGATATGGAGGACAGTAATTGCTTGAGCAAAGCCCTGTCTTCCTGTCTGTCGATAAAATTCTCATTGGTGGCTAATGTACCAAATTGAATGGTGATAGATATTTTGCCATATTCCTAGTAATTTGGTACAAAGTTACGAAATATTACCCTAAGGTAAGTTACCCTAAGGTAATATTTAGAGTTTTTTAAATGAATATATGCTGCATTACCATAATAAAGCCGTACTTTTGTACTCATGAAAAAGAAACAATTATACATAGGGGTTCTGTCGGTTGCTTGCTGCGCGCTCGTAGCAATAGGCATCACCTTGCACCTGCTCTACCCCAAGAAACAGATACAGAACCTGGTGAAAAACCCACCGGTTCTCCATCTCAAGCCACAGCCTGCTGATACGCTGAAGAAGAAACCTGTGAAGAAGATGGATTTCAATATCTCCGGAACTTTAAGAGATAAGGAAGGAAAGGGAGTGGCTGGCGTCATCGTGAGCGATGGATTCAACTGTGTAAAAACCGATGCACAGGGCAGATATAAGATGAAGCGAGACAGCCTGGCAAAATTCATATACTATTCTGTTCCAGCCGATTGCGAGGTTCCTACCCATTCTAAGACCGATCGCACGGCTTTCTTCTACCAAAAGGTATCCAAGGGGAAGAAAACCTATAACTTCACCCTCACCCGACTGCCGGGCGGCAAGGAGATTCACTATAAGATGATTGTCATCGGCGACCCGCAGGTTACCAATGCCTACAGCCCTTATTATACTTCTCCGGATGATAATCCCATCAAGAAGAGTGATGTAGAAAGATTCACCACCCAAACCATGGCAGATATCAAACAGACCATCAGTTCGCTGCCTGCCGGAACACCGGTCTACGGGCTCAGCATGGGCGATGATGTACAGTATTATGGCGGTTACAACGCCAAACTGGAGCGTCAGATACGCCAGGCATTGGGCTCTTCAGAGATGCGCCTCTTCTCCGTCATCGGCAATCACGACCAGGATGGCAAGGCGCTCTACCGCAGGAAATGGGAGGAGAATTTCGGTCCTACCGATTTTTCCTTCAATCGTGGCGATGTGCATTATGTCTGCATCAATAACTGCTTCTTCCATCGCGGCATGTCTTATTATTCTCCTGGAGAATTACGTGAGCGCCAGGTGCGCTGGCTGAAGCAGGATCTCGCCCTCACGCCAAAGGATATGAAGGTGATACTCTGTTATCATATTCCTTTTACCTTTGGTAATGCGCCTTTCAGCAAGGCGAAGCCGCTGACCAATGCCCATGAGGAGGGACACTATTCTTCTTCTCGTCTCTCGCTCCTGCTTTCTTTGCTGAAACAGTTTAAGGGCGGTTACGAACTCTTCTGCGGACATACTCATTTTGCCTGCAACCACGAAATCAACTATGAGGGAGAGGATGTGATGGAGCATTGTCATGCTGCCGCCTGTGGCAATATATGGCAGTCGAATATCAACATCTGCGGAACTCCAAATGGATATTATGTATACAGTTTTGTGGGTACCAGCATCAGCAACTGCTATTACAAGGGAACTTTCTGGGATAAGAGCAAGCAGATGACCTTGTTCCGTGCGCAGACCGATTTCAACGGCGAGAAATATGCCAAAGACTGGCAGTTGGCAAACAACAGAAATGTCCTGGTAGCCAATGTCTTCAATGCTACCAGTCACTGGCGTGTGGTAGCATAGAAGATGGCAAGGAATATCTGATGCGCCGCATCAGCAGCAAGGGTCAGGATGCCTTTGCAGCCGGCTATCATCATAAGTACAGCGAGAGTGTATCCTATCGGTTCGTGAGCAAGGGAAATGGTTATCTCATCATGAACCACCTTTATTATTATACTCCTAGGAATCCGAATGCCAGAATCATCATCAAAGCATCCGATCCATACGGAAATACCTATACGGCATCGAGCAATGAGGCGATAACAGAGCCTTTCGCCAACTTTGCCCATTATTACGAAAAAGAGTATAAGGAATATAAGAGTAAGAAAGATAAGATGTTGCGGGATTCTATATCTGGCAGACAGAAAGATTCACTTGCTGCAAGGAAGAAAGATTCTGCAGCAGTACAAAAATAAAAAGAGAGGGTGCGTCATAAGTTGATGATGCACCCTCTTTTTAAATATTATTTGTTCAGTTTCCAGGTAACACCATCTTTGGTGTCCTTTACCTCGAAACCGGCTTCAGCCAGGGCATCGCGAATCTGGTCGCTGGTAGCCCAGTCCTTATCAGCTTAGCCTTGGCACGCAGGTTGAGAACATATCCACTACCTTGCCATAAGCCTCTTCACGAGCATCATTGTTGGCTCCCTTCTCGCTCTTCAGACCGAGCAGGTCGAAGGTGAAGAGATGCATGGTGTCTGAAAGCTCCTTCAAGTCTTCAGCAGAGATGTTTGCCTTGTGGTCGAGGGCTGTGTTGATTACGTGGCAAGCCTCGAAGAGATAGCTGATAACGAGCTGAGTCTGGAAGTCATCGTTCATCGCATCGTAGCAGCGCTGGCGCAATTCGCTTACGAACTTCTTCACCTGATCATCGCTCTGCTTAGCCACAGGCACACGCTCCAGGTCGTTCAAACCATTCATCAGGCGCTCCAATCCCTTCTGGCTGGCCTTCAAGGCATCGTTAGAGAAGTCTACGGTGCTGCGATAGTGAGCAGAGAGGATGAAGAAACGGATGGTCATTGGCGAATAAGCCTGCTCCAGACTGTCGTGATTGCCAGTGAAGAACTGCTCCAGGGTAATGAAGTTACCCAAGCTCTTACCCATCTTCTGACCATTGATGGTAATCATATTGTTGTGCATCCAGTAATGAACCATCTGGTCGCCCTGAGAAGCCACAGCCTGAGCAATCTCGCACTCGTGGTGAGGGAAAATCAAATCCATGCCGCCACCGTGAATATCGAAGTGGCTGCCCAAGTACTTACGTCCCATCGCAGTACACTCGCAGTGCCAGCCTGGGAATCCATCGCTCCAAGGACTAGGCCAGCGCATGATATGCTCAGGTGAAGCCTTCTTCCAGAGAGCGAAGTCAGCCTGGTTCTTCTTCTCGCCGATACCAGCCAGCTCGCGGCTCTCGTTGATTACGTTCTCCAGGTTACGTCCGGAGAGGATACCGTACTTATGATCCTTGTTATACTTCTCGATGTCGAAGTAGATAGAGCCGTTACTCTCGTAGGCATAACCATTGTCTAGGATTTCCTGAACCAGTTTCTCCTGTTCAATGATATGGCCTGTGGCATGAGGCTCAATACTAGGAGGGAGTACGTTCAGCGCCTCCATAGCATCGTGGTAGCGGTTGGTGTAGTACTGCGCAATTTCCATTGGCTCCAACTGCTCCAGGCGAGCCTTCTTCTCAATCTTGTCATCGCCTTCATCTGCATCGTGCTCCAGGTGGCCCACGTCGGTAATGTTTCTAACGTAGCGAACCTTATAGCCAGGTGCTTGAGATAGCGGAAGAGTATATCGAATGTGATGGCTGGTCGTGCATGACCGAGATGCGGATCGCCATACACGGTAGGGCCACAAACATACATGCCCACGTTAGGAGCGTGGAGCGGAGTGAATCTCTCTTTCGTACGTGTGAGAGTGTTATAGATCAATAATTTCTGTTCCATCTTGTATGAACCTTTATTTTATATTATTTATATTTTGAGTGCAAAGTTAACTCATTTTTCTGATATATCCGACAAATCATTCGCAAAATGTTATTAAAATCCTCGAAAATATCAATGGAACTGATTTTCCATGGTAAATTCTCTCTGTATGATGCTGCTATATTTTTGCATAAAGTAAGTAGTTTTTGTATATCTATTCACTATTTGTAAGTTTTTTGCCAATTATATGCATAAAATTATCAAATTATTAGCATATATCGAAAATAATATGTAACTTTGCAGCCGCAAACAGTTATCAATTATCAAGAAGGCGGCTATAAGTTCCGCTAATGAGTATTAAGTTAGAAGAAAATGGCATATACAAGATTGAGTGCTGCCGAAGCGGCAGCGATGATTAACGATCAAGATACAATCGGATTGAGTGGTTTCACACCAAACGGCGTGCCTAAGGCAACCTTCCGCGAACTCTCCAAGAGAGCCGTGGCTGAGCACGAGGCGGGCAGACCTTTCCAGGTGGGCATCCTCACGGGTGCTTCTACCTCGCAGAGTATCGAAGGTGACATGGCAGCAGCCCATGCCATCAAGTTCCGTGCGCCATTTTCTACCAACAAGGACTTTAGAACTCATACCAACCTGGGCGAGATTGATTATGAGGATATGCACCTCGGCCACATGCTGAGCGCCTGCGCCGTGGTTTCTATGGCGAAATAGACCTTGCCATCATCGAAGTTTCTGATTTGGAAGAAGGCGAAACTACCTGCAAGGCATTCCTTACCTCTGCCGGCGGCATCGTTCCTACCATCGTTAGATTGGCAAAGAAGGTGCTCATCGAGAAGAATACCTTCCACAGTCCAGCTTCCCGTTATCTTCACGATGTATATGAGATAGCAGAATGCCCATTCCGCACACCTATCCCAATCTTGAATGTGGGCGATAGAATAGGTAAAGAGTATGTGGAGATTGATGCCCGCAAGATTGTGGGTGTGGTAGAATGCAACATTCCGGAGGAGGCGCGTGCCTTCAAACCGCTCGACCTGTGACCGAACAGATGGGACATAATGTGGCTGATTTTCTGGTCAGTGACCTGAAGAAGGGACATATTCCTCCTCAGTTCCTGCCTTTGCAGAGCGGAGTGGGCGTAACTTCCAATGCTGTATTGGAGGCATTGGGACAGAACCCTAACGTGCCGGTATTCAGCGTTTATACCGAGGTGGTTCAGGATGCGTGGTAAAATACATGCGCGAGGAAGAATCAAGGATGCTTCCTGCTCTTCGCTCACCGTAACAAACGATACATTGAAAGAGGTGTATGATGATATTGATTACTTCAAGAAGCATCTCACCATCCGCCAGAGCGAGATTTCAAACTCTCCTGAGGTCATCCGCCGTCTGGGTGTCATCGCCATGAACACCGCCATCGAGTGCGATATCTACGGCAATGAGAACTCCAGCCATATCTGCGGCAGCAAGCTGATGAATGGTATTGGCGGTTCCTGCGATTACGAGCGCAATGGTTACATCTCTATCTTCACCACGCAGAGTACCACCAAGAACGGTTGCATCTCTGCCATTGTTCCGATGTGCAGTCACGTGGACAGTACCGAGCACGATGTGGATGTCATCGTTACCGAACAGGGAGTTGCCGATCTCCGTGGCAAAGGCCCATTGCGCCGTGCCAAAGAGATTATCGAAAACTGTGCCCATCCGGATTACCGCCCTATGCTCCGCGAATACTTGAAGTTTGCCGAGAAGGGCCACGAGCCACAGAGCATGCGTGCTGCCCTTGCCATGCACGATACCTTCCTGAAGAAGGGTGACATGAGATTGACTGATTTCGGAGAATATCTGAAATAATAAGAAACAATACACATTTTCTAGGCGTAAGGCATACGCTAGAAAGGTTTTTTCTCTTTTTATCCATCACGTTTTCCATTTTCAAAACCGCAACTATTTGATAATGAAGCATTTGCCTATTTAACACAGCGTGATATATTGACGAAATGTTTACAATATCCATCACACTATTTAAACGCCTGTATATTAGCACATTAAGAGGTTTAGAGATACAAATCGTGATGGATAATAGATGATTACATAAAACTTATTCACGAATACGGCTGCATCGGGTTACGAATATGACTGCGTAGGCTAACGGAGACGTATCTGTAAGCTTATCGAGACGTCTGCATCAGCTAACAGAGACGTCTGAACTCGCTGATTGAACTACTTGAGTTGCTTGATTGAACCACTTGAGTTAGCAGACTGAACCACTTGAGTATTCTTCTTCATGTGCTTGCATGCAACCATAAAACTTTTTCAGCAACTTTTCCCGGAAGTATGGAAGAAGGCAGAGCTGAAGGCAAATATGAGGCCAACACAGAAACAGCACAACGCTTGCTGGCGATGTGACTTTCTGCCGAACAGGTAGCCAAAGCTACCCAGCTACCTTTGGAAATCATTAAGAATCTGAGCAATTCAAAAAACACAAGTTTGGCATGAACTCAACTTATAGTTTCAGGAGTTTGGCAAATTCCCAGACTACAATACCGGCGGTTACACTGACATTCAGGGAATGCTTGGTGCCGAACTGAGGAATCTCCAGACAGCCATCGCTCATATCCACGATGTTTTGCTTGACTCCCTTCACCTCATTACCGAAGATGACGGCGTAGCTTTGGGAAGTGAAGAGTGAAGAGTGAAGAGTGAAGAATTCTCTTGCTTTACAGATTCGATTTCCTGATTGAAAAGCTTGTCATGAGCCTCAGGCAGGTTCTGGAGCTTGGTGGAGCCTTCTACCTGCTCGATGCTATATACAAAGTAGCCTTTCTGCTTCAACTTCTCTACCGCCTCTTCGGTAGTCTTGAAGTATTCCCAATCCACGCTGTCTTCGCCACCCAATGCCGTCTTATGAATCTCGGCATTGGGAGGGGTGGCGGTGATTCCGCAGAGATACACCGCCTCTACACGGAAGGCATCGCAGGAACGGAAAACACTTCCTACATTATATAATGAACGCACATCATCCAGGACCACTATCAGGGCAGCTTCTCGGCTTCCTTGAATTCCTCCAGGGTGAGGCGGTTCATCTCTATCGTTCTTAATTTGCGCATTATAATATACCTTTTATATATAATATAATCAGAGGCGGTTAAGCCTCTGCCTCTTTGGTCTTGTAGGCAAGGGCGTACATGCGAATCTGCTTGATCATCGCCAGAAGACCATTGCTGCGGGTTGGACTCAAATGGTCTTTCAGACCAATTTTCTCTACGAAATAGAGGTCGGCATCCATAATCTCGGTTGGGGTATGACCGCTCAACACACGGATGAGGAGGGCGATGATACCCTTTACGATGAGCGCATCGCTATCGGCAGTGAATACGAGCTTGCCATCTACATTATCGCATTGCAACCATACGCGGCTCTGACAGCCGTCGATAAGGTTCTGCTCGTTCTTGTATTTCTCATCGAGAGGAGCCAACTCGTTGCCCAAGTCAATGAGCATCTGATACTTATCCATCCAGTCGGTAAAATCCTGGAACTCCTCTACTACTTCATCCTGCAATTCATTAATTGTTGCCATTATTTTATTTCTTTAATTTCGTTTACTGTAATCAACTTATAGAGCTTGTCGTTAGGGCGTACCTTATCTGGTACAGGGATGGAAACTCTCCAGCCCTGCTGCGCTGTTTCTACCGGTTTCAGGTCGTAGCGGATTTCATCGGCATGGAGATACATCACACCGGTGGTGTTACCCGTAATCAGCAGTTTCTCGCCCTTGTCGAAGGTAGATGCCTCTACGGCTACTTCTGCCACACCCAACTTAGAGAAATATTTCATCACCTTGCCCACGAGCACCTTCTTCTCGGTAGCTACGGAACCGTAATGCTTGTTCCATTCACCGAGAGTCTGCCCCTGGTAATAACCATCCCAGAAACCACGGTTGAAGACGGTGGCGAGTTTCTCATCCCACTCATCCTTCTTCTCCTCGGTAAAGGTTCCGTCGAGCACGGCAGCTATCGCCTCCTTATAACATTTCACTACGGTATATACGTATTCAGGACCACGGGCACGGCCTTCAATCTTGAAGACGCGCACACCGGCATCCATCATGCGGTCGATGAAGCGGATGGTCTTCAGGTCCTTCGGACTCATCACATACTTGTTGTCGATTTCAAGCTGGTTGCCAGTTTCGTTATCTGTAACAGTATAGCTGCGGCGGCAGATCTGCACACACTCGCCACGGTTGGCAGAGCGGTTGGCATTAGCGAGACTCATGTAGCACTTGCCCGATACAGCCATGCACAGAGCACCATGACAGAACATTTCGATGCGGATCTGCTTGCCCATAGGTCCACAGATGTTCTGCTGTTCTATCTGCCCATGGATGTGCTTCACCTGGTCCATATTCAATTCACGTGCCAGTACGGAAACATCAGCAAAGCGTGCATAAAATTTCAAAGCCTCTGTGTTTGAGATATTTAACTGTGTAGATAAGTGAACCTCCTCGCCCACTTCATTGCAATAGCTCATTACAGCCACATCGCTGGCGATGACAGCAGAGATGCCTGCCTCCTTGGCAGCATCGATGATTTCCTTCATCGTTGGGATGTCGTTATCGTAGATGACAGTATTGACGGTGAGATAGGTCTTGATACCATGCTCGTTGCAGGTAGCAGCAATCTCACGCAAATCATCGATAGTAAAATGGTTGGCTGAATGGGATCGCATGTTCAACTTGCCGATACCAAAGTATACGGAGTCGGCGCCAGCCTGTATGGCAGCAGCCAGTGACTCGCGTGAGCCCACTGGTGCCATCACTTCAAATTCGTTTATCTTTGTATTCATGAATGCAATTTTCTAATTTCAGGTGCAAAGTTACACCAAAATGAAGACAAAACACAGAAAAATGGAGAAAAAATGACAGAAATTCGATTATATTGACAAATCAATCACGATTATTTGTCTATATTTGCCTATAAATAAGAATATATCCCTAAGATATACTTCTTTTTATATGAATCCAATCCAGTTTTACAGCTGGTATTATTAATTAAAATTAAAATGAAAGCGTATGAAGAAAGCTTTTACCTCAGGAATGATTCTGTTCCTGGCAATGACCACAATGGTTAGTTGCACACAAGAAAACGTGATGTTTGAAACAACACCACAAGTCAAGAACCAAGAAGTAAGATTCTGCTTCTTCGAAAGTTCCATTGTGCCTATCGGGCAGGATGAAGAGAGCAATCTTGCCAGAACGAGAGCCGACGGGAGCGAGAAATCGCTCAAGGATGCAAACCTCTACACAGATCTGCAAGTATGTCTCATTCCGAAAGGAGATGAAACTACTGCCGGCTATACCGTAAGACAGGAAAACTGGGATGACGAATTCGGAAACGTCAGCCTGCAGGTGCCGGCAGGAGAATACACGCTCGTTGCCGTAGCAGCAAAAACTGATTTGCAGCAGGAAGAACGAATCGAAGTAAAATCAAGGTATGAAATGACCTTTGCCAACAATATTGTACGCGATATGGCGTATACCCTGCAGGATATCAAGGTGGAATCGGGCAGCAAAGCCGTAACACAGAATGTTTCGCTGAAACGTGCCGTCAGCTGTTTTAAACTGCAAGCTACCGACCCGATGCCTCTTACTACCAATACGCAGGATATCACGATAAGCGGAAGCTGCGGTACGGTGTTCAATCCTTCTACCGGATTCTGCAAAGAAAAGGCTACCATCACCCGAAGTTGGACTTTTGACCCCAAAGAATACCAGAACCCATACATCAAATTCACACTCTACACTCTTCTGACCGACAATGATGTAACCGACATTCATATAACAACTACCGGAAAGGACAAGGAAGGAAAAGCAGTAAAGACCGTCAGCTTTGACAACGTACATCTGGTCATCGGAAAGAAGACTACCTATACCGGTCCGCTCTACACCTACCCTGCCAACAACATGTCGTTCACGATTGACCAGGCGGAGATTCCTGCATCAGGCTATGACAAGAATTTTTAATAACCCATGGCGTTTTAAGAAAGATTAATGCCACAGATTAAAATCTTTTTTGTATTTTTGCGGCATGGAAAGAAAGAACATTATAACCATAGGACTCGCTCTGCTTGTATTCGCCGGTTGCGGATACAGGCAGCAGCGAGCCGGTATCTCAGAGACAGGTGGAGGCGAGGATTATCTTCCGAAGTACATCCACCTGATCAGTACTACACCCGTCAAGGACCAGGGCAACAGCGAACTCTGCTGGGCATACGGCATGCTTGCCACCATCGAAAGCGAGCACATCATGAAGGGGGATTCCGTGAATCTCTCCATCGCCTACATAGCCCGCATGATGCTGGAAGAACAGGCACTGGAATATTACTTTGCACAGGGAAAGAAGAACATCAGCCTGCGCGGTACTGCCCCGATGCTGATACATTATATAGATAAGTATGGTGCACAACCTTACGACAGCTATGAAGATCCGAAGCACGTGAACTACAAGGTGCTCTGCCGCAAGGTGCAGAAACTGTGCGATGGCGCCATCTTGAAGAAAGCGGGCATCAGCCAGCTCAAGGAGGAACTGAACGACCTGTTTGACGCAGAAATAGGCTACATGCCTGCCAAGGCCGTACACATGCTGGGTGCCGAATATACCCTCAAGAGTTTGCCCACAGCGTATGCTATCCCGAGGAGTATGTATCGCTCACCAGTTTCTCGCATCATCCTTACAGAGAATACTTTGCGCTCGAGATTCCCGATAACCGGATGCACGATGCCTATCTGAACCTTCCGCTCGACGAGCTGATGCTCCACATCAGGAAGGCGGTAGAAAAAGGACACCCGGTATGCTGGGAAGGTGACATCAGCGAACCTGGCTTCAAGGAACCAAGGAAGAACTGTGTAGACATACAGCCGATGGAACGCCCCGTGACCCAGGCATCGCGACAGAAGGAGTTTGAACAGCTTCGCACCACCGATGATCATGTGATGGAAATCATAGGTATCTTCATGAAAGGCAAGCAGAGATTCTACGTCTGCCGCAATTCATGGGGCAAGAACTGGGGCAACAAAGGACTCATCTACCTATCGGAAGACTATCTGCGCCTCAAGACCATCGCCGTGTTCATGAGCGAAGAGGCATATATAATAAGGTATAAGCTCCCAAACAGGCTTCAGACATAAGAAATGTGTTAAAATGGTTGACATACATCAAATAGCTGTTAAATAGCACGTGTGTGCGCACACACATAGTTGATTTATATCAAAAAAGAGGCTTTTTTATGTGATTTTCTCTTAAAACATTTGGTGGGTTCGGAAAATCGTCGTACCTTTGCATCGTCAATAAGACAAAAAGGTTATTAGGTTTTTAGGTTAAGATTGTTAGTTGTTTTAGGTTATTAGTTAGTTTAAAGGTAAATTTAAGATTGTTTATTCAGAGAAACGGTATTAGTTAAGGTAAAGAAAAGATTGTTTATTCAAGGACGACAAAAAGTTTAGGTTATTAGGTTTTTAGGTTTAAGATTGTTAGTTGTTTTTTTATTAGGTTTTAGTTTAAAGGTAAATTTAAAGATTGTTTATTCAAGGACAACAGGATAATTCAACAGGTGAGTTGAAGGTAAAAAGATCAAATGTATGGGATAACCAAAGATGACGCCTGAGCAGAATTGCTGCTTCGGGCTTCGTAATGGAAAGGGTAACAAAAAACCCTTGAGTTATGAGAAATTTGGGAATATCGTATTAGAAGAGCGCAATTTCGAAATCATTCGAAGTTGCGCTCTTTATTTTATCCCCTAGGTAAAGAAGCTAGGACATATGTATTACTACATAAAAACTTTGCCAAAGACTATAGCCATAACTCCTTAAAGTACTTAACTCATTTACTCCTAGACTGGAGAAAGTTCAGTTTGAGAAAAAATAACCGCCAAATTATTTTGTTTTACCAACGAAAAGTCGTAATTTTGCAGAAGATATATAAAGATAAGAAATTATGGCAAGACATCCTCTCTGGAACGAAGAATACTGGCTCCTGCTGTTGCAGCTGTACCAGAAGAAGCCCATGGGCGTGAAACCTCTCTATTCGAAAGGGATGGTCGACTTGAGCTTGGAACTGCATATTCCACCTGAGTTTCTGCACGAACAGATGTTCAAACTCAGAATGGTGACTCCGAGAATCAAGCGACTATGGGAAAAGTATGCCGATAAGCCACAGAAACTGAAGCGCGATATACAGCGCATCAGACAGATGAACGGCTGCGGAAACGCCATACAGTTCTTCGAGGGAGTGGAAGTGAAGGAAACATTCGAGAAAAACTGGGAACCACTGGAAAGTGAACCATCGCTCACCCGCGTGAAACTCATCATCATCCTCGAACTCTACTTCCAGCTTACACCAATCACCATGGTGCCGGAAACACCGGAAATCATCGACCTGGGAAAACTCATCAGGACATCACCGAAGGTCATTGCCGAGGCGATGGGCGTATTCATGTACTGCGACCCCTATCTCAACCGCGAAGATATGCTGATACACCCGCTGCTAGAAGCATGCAACGACATCTGGCACCAATACGGAAACGGAAATCCAGACAAGCTTTACCAGCTTGCCAACGAACTAAAAGAATACTTTAAGTAATTATGGCTCAAAAACTCATACAGACACAGGCACAGAAGTTACAGCAACTTCAAAGACTTTCAGCCCAGCAAATGCTGCAGGTGAAACTGTTGGAAATGCCGCTCACGGAACTGGAAGACAGTATCAATGCAGAACTGGACGATAATCCCGCTCTGGAAAGCGAGAACCCAGACGACATGCTCAACGAGAATGTCGCCAATGATGATTCGCCCGCAGATGATGAGTACGACAACAGCAGCGATGAGGATGCCTACGAGGCTGAATCTGAAAAAGAAGCAAGAAAAGACGAACTGGACCAGGCACTGGAAAGCATCGGAAAAGACGACCAGATGCCTGACTACAATACAGACAGATACAACAACCAGGACAGCGCTGACTACGAAGAAATGGTTTACGGCGACACCACCTCTTTCTATGATAAGCTGAAGGAACAGATGGACATGCAGCCGCTCAGCGACAAGGAGAAGGAAGTAATGGAATATCTCATAGGTTCACTGGATGACGACGGACTGCTCCGCAAGGACCTGGACAGCATCTGCGATGAACTCGCTATCTATCACAACATCGATGTTACGGAAAAAGACATCGAGCACGTGCTCCACATTCTACAGACCTTCGACCCAGCCGGTGTAGGAGGAAGAAGTCTGCAGGAATGCCTCCTGCTGCAGGTTAAGAGACTGCCAAGAGGTGTGCTCCGCAAGACAATGGAAGAGGTGTTTACCGACTATTTTGACGAGTTTACCAAGAAACATTGGGACAAGATCAAGGCAGGACTGGAACTGAACGATACACAGGTAGAAACCCTGCAGGCAGAAATCAGAAAGCTGAACCCGAAACCGGGCGCATCGATGGGCGAAACAGAGGGAAGAAACATGCAGCAGATTACCCCCGACTTCATCATCGACACCAATGATGACGGAACGATTACATTCTCGCTGAACCGTGGCAACATTCCGCAACTGACGGTTTCGCCATCATTCACCGACATGATTGACACCTACAGGAAGCATAAAGACAAGATGAGCCGGAGCGACAAGGAAGCCCTGCTCTACGCCAAGGAAAAGGTGGACAAGGCACAGGGATTCATCGAAGCCATCAAGCAGAGAAGACATACCCTCACCGTCACCATGAAGGCAATTATCGACATACAGCGGCAGTTCTTCCTGGATGGAGACGAGGCTGACCTGAAACCGATGATCCTGAAGGATGTAGCAGAACGCACGGGACTGGACATCAGTACCATCTCGAGAGTGAGCAACGTGAAGTATGCCCAGACTAAATGGGGCACCTTCCCGCTGAAGTTCTTCTTCACAGACAGCTACACCACTGAAGACGGCGAAGAGATGTCTACCCGCAAAATCAAGATTGCCCTGCACGACATCATCGAGAAAGAAGACAAGAAAAAGCCGATCAGCGATGATGCACTCGCCAAACTGCTGAAGGAGAAGGGATTCCCTATCGCACGACGTACGGTGGCAAAATATAGGGAGCAACTGGGCATACCGGTGGCACGACTCAGGAAATAAGATAGTGGTATGAGTCAGGAAGAAACCGGGGCCCACCACAAAATATTTGAGAGATAAAACAATAGTTCGTTAATAATTCAATAATGTGCTAAGCAGCTATACGCTGTAAGCACGAGAGATCTTTGAAAATCTTGCTAATTAAAGTTCGGTTCGGGGTGTACCCACTTGCTTTAAAAATTCGTTT
>ENA-OQBJ01000205-OQBJ01000205.1-human-gut-metagenome-genome-assembly--contig:-NODE-205-length-32116-cov-3.753634_pt1 | contig 32116 bp, 42 predicted proteins | sample MGYA00242743_ERZ504545 | MGnify/ENA primary metagenome ERZ504545 (study PRJEB26092, sample SAMD00036252) | human gut metagenome | host: Homo sapiens | study: EMG produced TPA metagenomics assembly of... | reverse complement strand
GAATCGATCGGTGACTCCGCACCGGCACCGAGTCGGAGTACGACGAGGAACGGCAGCGCAGCGATGCGTCTGAATCGGAAACAAAGAGCCGCAGCGAATCCCAGCGCGATGAAAAGAATCGGATAGTGATACTCGCTCCGATAGTTCGAAGAGCCGCACATCTTCTGGACGTGAATCTCTTCTGACAGCGATGCTGCCCAGTCGTCGGATAGAACTAATAAAGAATAGATATCTTTTGGTAAGTTTTTTCATTTAAAGTGTTTCCTATTTATCGAAAAGATGGTATGATAGAAACGTGATAATTGACATTACAGCATAGCTGTGCTGCTACTATTTAAGGAGGTTATACATATATGCATTGTGTAGAAGAAATTAAAAACGGTATCTATTGGGTGGGATGCAACGATTTCCGGACGGAATTGTTTGAACGGATCTTCCCCCTTCCTCAGGGTGTTACTTATAATACCTATTTCTTCGATGATGAAAAGACGTGCCTCATCGATGCCATGGATAAATCGTGCCGTGACGAATTTCTTGAAGATGTAGAATACTTGCTCAAAGGCCGCAAACTGGACTACTTCGTTATCCAGCACATGGAACCGGATCATGCCAGCTCGGCCCTGGCCCTGCTTGAAAAATACCCGGAAGCCAAGATCGTCGGCCAGCCGTCTACCTTTAAGCTTTTTGAACAGTTCTTCCGCCATCCCATGCCGGATCGCTACATGACCGTTAATGAAGGCGATCAGCTGAAATTGGGCAAGCACACCCTGCAGTTCATCAAAGCCCCCATGGTTCACTGGCCGGAAGTCATCATGACCTATGATGTAACGGATCACGTCCTGTTCAGTGCCGATGCCTTTGGTCACTTCGGTACCGTCGGCAACGTCTTTGCCGATCAGGCTGATTTTGAAGAAAATTACCTTGATGAAGCTCGCCGCTACTATGTCAATATCGTCGGAAAATATGGCCCGCAGGTCATGAACGTCCTTAAAAAAGCGTCCAAGCTCCCCATCGATGTCATTTGCCCGCTCCACGGCTTTGTCTTCCGTACGCCGGAAACGATTAAATATATCGTCGACAAACACCTGCATTGGGCTCAGTATGTACCGGAAAAGAAAGGCGTCGTCATCGCATTTTCTTCCATTTACGGCAATACGGAACGAGCTGCCTGCGTCCTAGCTAATAAATTGAGCCGCCGCGGTGTCCGCGATATCCGCATGTACGACGTTGCCAAAGTCCATCCGTCGTTCGTTACGGCTAAGGCTTGGGAATACAGCCACTTGATCTTGGCTGCGCCGACGTACAACTTGAACCTCTTCCTGCCCATGGAAAACTTCCTCCACGACTTGAAGACCCTCATGTTCCAGAAGCGTACCATCGGAATCGTTGCCTGCCACAGCTGGGCTTCGGCTGCGTATAAGACCATGGCCGATTACGTAGAAAATGAATTTAAATGCTGCGAAATCCTCGAACCGACGATGGATCTGAAGTCGTCGCTTCGTGACGATCAGGAATGCCTGATGGATGAATTAGCCGATAAAATGGCAGAAAGCATCGAACAGTATCCCGATCCGAACACCTTGATCTAACGGTCGATACATGAACTGCCTTCATGAAACAACGCTTTTGAGTCGATGTTTGACTCAAGCAGCTGTCCTTTTCGTGGGGGCAGCTTTTTTTCTTTGTCGATGCGAACATTTTTTCGAAAAATGGCGTCATCCGCCTTTTAGGACGGCAGTCCGATGTGGTATAATGGAAAAAATACGATAGGAGGTGGTACGATGATCATTCGTGACGACAGTGCCAAGAGCGGCGACAAGCACGAACAGGACAAGGCCCGCAGCAATGGGGAAGAACTCAAGATTGATTTGGGCCGGGACTTAACCGAAGATGAACAGAAGATATTTGAAAAACTGCGAGAAGGTTTGAATTTATAAGGGACAAGGGACTGCTTGAGAAAGCCCAGGCTTTCGTCGGGCAGTCTCTTTTAAACCTATAAAGGCTTTGCGGCTGCATAGGGAGGCGATGGAATCGTGGATTGGGAACGAATCGAACAAAAATTACATATCTTGAGCGACGCGGCAAAATATGACGTGTCCTGTTCATCGAGCGGCAGCCGTCGGGCCAATACCACAGGCGGCATTGGAAATGCGGTGGCCTGCGGGATTTGTCATACCTGGTCAGCCGACGGACGGTGTGTATCCCTTTTAAAAATCCCTCTATGACCAATCACTGTATCTATAACTGTGCCTACTGCGTCAACGCCGTAAGCCGCGAAGTCAAACGAGCCATCTTGACGCCGGAAGAAATTGCCGACGTGACCATTGCTTTTTACCGGCGCAACTATATCGAAGGGCTGTTTCTAAGCTCCGGTGTCTATCGCTCGCCGGACTATACGACGGAACTTTTGATCCGGACGGCGCGGATTTTACGGGAAGAAAAGAAGTTTAACGGCTACATCCATATGAAGGGCATTCCCGGGACGAATGCCACCTTGATCCGCCAACTCGGCCGTTACGTCGACCGCCTGAGCGTCAATATCGAACTGCCGTCGTCGTCGAGCCTGAAACTCTTGGCACCGCAGAAGACCAAGGAGAACATCCTCGTGCCCATGGGCCATATCCGCGATGGCATCGATCAGTGGCATGATGAAAAGAAACGCTATAAGAAGGCACCTTCCTTTGTGCCGGCCGGACAGACGACACAGCTCATCGTCGGGGCGACGCCCGACAGTGACCGGACGATTTTGCGCCTTAGCCAGGCCCTTTATGACAAGGTCGATATGAAGCGCGTCTATTACTCGGCCTATGTGCCGGCCGTGACTGGATCGAACCTGCCGGCCATCGTAAAGCCGCCCCTCCTGCGAGAACACCGCCTGTATCAGGCCGACTGGCTGATGCGGTTTTACCAGTTTAACGTCGAAGAAATCCTGACTGATGACGTCCCGAATTTCGATTTGGACCTCGATCCCAAGGCCTGCTGGGCCCTGCGCCATCCTGAAGTTTTTCCCCTTGAAGTCAACCGGGCTTCGTATCACGACCTGCTGCGCGTCCCCGGCATCGGCGTCCTGTCAGCCCGCCGCATCTGCGCTGCCCGCCGTCAGGCTTCCTGTCTTATGACAGCCTGAAAAGGCTCGGCGTCGTATTGAAAAGGGCCCGGTATTTCATTACCTGTAAGGGGAAATACTACGGCCTTTCGACGGATCCGGCCTATGTCCGGCGGATGCTCTTATCGGGGCAGAAGCAGCCTTCGGCCTATGAGCCTATGAGTTTATTTTAGAGGCAAAGCTATGATTTATACTTACGATGGAAGTTTTTTCGGATACCTGTCGGCCGTCTTTGACGCCTGGCATGATGGCCTCGGCAGGTGGAAGATATCTGTTTAGAAAGGGATGCGGCATCGCTTTTTTCAGCGCCGCATTTCGTTGCGACCGACGACAGCAAGGCCCGGCGCATCCTCGATGCACTCCTCATGCAGTGTGGTCCGAAGGCCTGCCACTATTTTTACTACGCCTTTTTGTCGGAGCCGAAACGAGGCGGGCTTACCTTACTGGGGTATTTGAGAAAGGCCTTTTATTATAAGCTGGCCTTCCTCGACCACCGCAGCGAGGCCGATATTTGGACGGTATGCCAATGGGCGAGAAAGACCGGCAACGAGCGCCATAAATTGCTGGGCCTGGCCCGTTTTCAGGAACTGTCGGACGGCATGCTGTACTGCCGGCTGAAGCCGACGTGCTGCGTCGTGCCGGTCATGGTCCCGCACTTTGTCCGCCGCCTTCCCGGCGAACGCTGGGTCCTCCATGACATAAGGCGGGGCTTTGGCGTTTACTACGATCGGGAAAAACCGATCATGGTTACCATTCCCGACGTACAGGCTGGGCCGGAATTGTCGGCCGATGAGCTGGCTATTGAACGGGCCTGGCAGAATTATTACCGTACGATTGCCATCCCGTCGCGGAAAAATGAGGCCCTGCGCCGCAGTTTTATGCCTAAAAAATATTGGCCCACACTCATTGAAATGAAGTGAAAAAAAGTATTTCTTTTTCCCGGCACTTGTTATATAATAGTAACATTGGATTGGTGATAGGAAAGGTGGAATACATTGAAACCTGTCTTAGTAAGTGTACAGAGTATCCAACGCGACCCGGAAGGGCAAGAGCTGAAAATAGAGCTCGTTTCCGAAGGCAAGTATTACGTTAAAGACGGTACCCAGTATATCGTCTACGAAGAAAGCGAATTGACGGAAATGAAAGGCGTTACGACGGTCATTAAGGTCTTACCCGGAGGGTCCGTCTTATTGTTGCGTCTAGGGAAACTTCGCCAGCGTCAGGAATTTCATAAGGGAAAGGTAACCTATTCCCAGTATGAAACACCGGTTGGCACTTTTGACGTGAAGATGAAAACCTATGAGTGCCGTGCCGATCTTCAGGATGGAATCGGCACGATTTACTTGGGCTATGACGTCCATATTGAAGAAATCAGTTCCATGTATACTCAATTAACCATAACTGTGCAGGAGGATAAAGCGTAATGGAAATGAAGGATTTATTGAAGCAGGGGATTACGGAAGCCTTGAAGAAGGCTATGGATAAAGGGACGCTCCCGGCCGGTGACTATCCTGATGTCGCCTTAGAAGTGCCGCCGCAGAAAGAATTCGGCGATTTTGCCAGCAATATCGCCATGCAGTCGGCCCGCGTCGCCCATAAAGCCCCGAAACTCATTGCCCAGGCCATTGTCGATGAAATGGATTATCCCTGGCTGGAACGGGCTGAAATCGCCGGAGCCGGCTTCATAAACTTCTTTCTGAAGAACGACGTCATTTACGATACGCTGAAACAAATCCTGGCCGCCGGTGATGCCTATGGGAAGGCTCCGCTGCGCGAAGACGATTCGGTTCAGGTCGAGTATGTCAGTGCCAATCCGACGGGCCCGCTTCACGTCGGTCATGGCCGCGGCGCCGCCTACGGCAGCACCCTGGTCAATCTCCTGCGGGCCGCCGGCTATAACGTCCAGGCAGAATACTATATCAACGATGCCGGCAACCAGATGAATAATTTGGCGGCTTCGGTCAATGCTCGGTACTTGGAACTTTTGGGCCGGCCATCTGAAATTCCGGAAAACGGCTATCATGGCCACGACATCATCGAAACGGCTCAGGCCATCATCGATCAGGATGGCGATAAGTACCTTGACATGCCGGAAGAAGAACGGCTTACCCTGTTTAAAGATCGGGCCTATGTCGAAAAGCTGAAGGCCCTTAAACGGGATTTGGAACATTTTAATGTTTCTTATGACAACTGGTTCAGTGAACGGACTCTCCATCCGGACGCCATCAAGGCGGCCTGCGATGTCCTGCAGGGCCGGGGAAAGATCTATGAAAAAGACGGGGCCTTGTGGCTGAAATCGACGGATTACGGCGACGATAAGGACCGCGTCGTCATCCGCGATAACGGGGTTCCGACGTATTTGGCCGCCGATATTGCCTATCATAAGAATAAGTATGATCGGGGCTTTAAGACCATGATTAATATTTGGGGCGCCGATCATCACGGCTACGTAGCCCGCGTCAAGGCGGCTATGGCCGCCCTTGGCTATGACACGGCTCAGCTGGAAGTGTTGTTACTGCAGATGGTAAGCCTCTTCCGGGATGGACAGCAGGTCAAGATGAGCAAGCGTACCGGTCAGGCCATTACACTGAACGAACTCATCGAAGAAGTCGGCACCGATGCGGCCCGTTACTTCTTCATCATGCGGTCCCTCGATACGCAGCTCGATTTCGATTTGGATTTGGCTAAATCGCACAGCAACGAAAACCCTGTTTACTATATCCAGTATGCCCATGCCCGGATTTACAGCATCTATCGGCAGGCGAAAGAAGCCGGTGCCGATCTCGACAGTAACTGGTCCGACGTCAAATGGGATACCTTGACCAATGACTATGAATTGGAATTGATCAAGAAGATGGCTGCGTTCCCGGAAGAAATCCAGAATGCGGCTCGTGAACGGGCACCGCACCGCATCGCTCATTTCGTTCACGAACTGGCCAGCTTGTTCCATGCTTTCTATAATCATTGCCGTATCATTCAGGAAGACAAGGATTTGGAAAAAGCACGGCTGGCCCTGGTCACGGCTGTACGCATTACCATTGCCAACAGCCTGGCAATTTTAGGGGTTTCTGCTCCTGAAAAAATGTAATATAATTAAATGATAAGTTATGGAATAGATTTTGATTCGCAGTGGGCAGAAGCTCGATAGGGAGGAAATATGGCTAAATATATCTTTGTAACAGGCGGCGTCGTTTCTTCGTTAGGGAAAGGCATTACAGCGGCTTCCTTAGGCCGGTTGCTGAAGAACCGCGGCTACAAGGTTACAATCCAGAAGTTTGACCCTTATATCAACATTGACCCGGGCACGATGAGCCTTATCAGCATGGTGAAGTTTTCGTCACCGACGACGGTACAGAAACGGACCTCGACCTCGGCCACTATGAACGCTTCATCGACATCAACCTCGGGAAGAACTCCAACGTTACGACCGGTAAAATTTACTGGTCGGTCCTTCAGAAAGAACGTCGCGGCGATTATCTGGGCCATACGGTACAGGTTATTCCGCACATTACGAATGAAATCAAGAATCGCGTCTATCGCGTCGGTGACGACGACAATGCCGATATCGTCATTACGGAAATCGGCGGTACCGTCGGCGACATTGAAAGCCTGCCTTTCTTGGAAGCTATCCGCCAGATCAAGAAAGAAGTCGGCCGCAACGACGTCTTGTACATTCACGTCACCCTCGTTCCGTATATCGGAGCTGCCGGTGAATTGAAGACCAAGCCGACCCAGCACAGCGTAAAAGAACTGCGCAGCATCGGTATCCAGCCGGATATCATCGTCTGCCGTACGGAACGGGCCCTGTCCGATGAAATGAAAGATAAGCTGGCCCTGTTCTGCGATATCGACAAAGATGCCGTCATCGAAAACAAGACCTTGAACAGCATCTATGAAGTTCCGCTGCTCTTGTCGGAAGAAGGCATGGACCGCATCGTTTTGGAAAAACTCGACCTCCCGAATCGTCCCTGCGACATGGAAGACTGGAAGAAGATGGTCGAATCGATTTACAACACCGAAAAGACCTTGGAAATTGCCTTGGTCGGTAAATACGTCGCCCTCCACGACGCTTACCTCAGCGTTGCCGAAGCCCTGAATCACGCCGCATCGCCAATAAAGCCAAGGTCAATATCCACTGGATCGATTCGGAAACCTTGGAAGATCCCAACCTTACCATGGAAGAAGTTTTTAAGGGCATGGACGGTATCGTCGTTCCCGGCGGCTTCGGCAACCGCGGTATCGAAGGCAAGATCCGCGCTGTCCAGTATGCCCGTGAAAATAAGGTACCGTATCTCGGCTTATGCCTGGGGATGCAGTGCGCTGTCATGGAATTTGCCCGCAACGTCGTCGGCCTCGAAGGGGCAACGTCGTCGGAATTCCATGAAGACGCAAAATTCCCGGTCATCGACCTCATGCCGGACCAGGTTGATATCTCGGAAAAGGGCGGCACCATGCGCCTTGGCCTCTATCCCTGCAAGTTGGTCGACGGGACCAAGGCTCAGGCTGTCTACGATGCCAACCTCATCTATGAACGCCATCGCCATCGCTGGGAATTCAACAACAAGTATCGCACGGAAATGGTCAACGCCGGCCTGATCCTGTCCGGTACGTCGCCCGATGACCGCTTGGTCGAAATCATCGAAATCAAGGATCACCCCTGGTTCGTCGGCTGCCAGTTCCATCCGGAATTTAAATCCCGCCCGACCAAGGCCCATCCCTTGTTCAACGGCTCATCAAAGCGGCCCTCGATTTGAAAAAATAATAAAGCGAAGCGCTTATCAATGTAAAAAAGGACGTCCCTTTTCGGGGCGTCCTTTTTACGTGCTGTATATTTTCGTGAATCTTGCAAATATCGTATAAATTCTGCGCGGCCATTCTAATTTCGGGATGCAAGGTATAAAGATACATTGGACATGGTGCATCATGTCATATCTGAATATAATATACATAATATATGTGCCTGGTGGAACATATATCAAAACGTTATTTTCTTTAAAAATGTGATAAATTCAGATATCTGAAAATGGGTTTGTAAACTATTTATTTGTTATTCCGTTTCCTTGAAAATCCCATAAAATGGCCATTTATACTATACAAAATAGGTGTCGTATGAAGAAATGTAAACCAAAATATCTTTTTAAATTCGGACGACGTTGGGCTTATTTTTCTTTCGCATTGCATATCATAAAAATAAGTTAAATGTGAAACTTTGCTCCGATTTTCACATTGAATAATACGCTACATAATGATATAATGTAAGCGATTGGAAGCATGATTCATGTTTTTATTATTTTTCATTATATAATAATGAGGTGATTTTTGATGTTGAATACCTTTAAACGAGGTGGGGTCCATCCTGACGATGCAAGATCTATGCAAAAGACAAAGCCATAGAAACCCCGGCAGTACCGGCTCAAGTCGTCATTCCCATGAGCCAGCACTTTGGTGCCCCCTGTACACCGACCGTCAAAGTTGGCGATATGGTTAAAAAGGGACAGCTTATCGGGACCAGTGACGCATTCTTGCATGCCGACATTCATGCATCTACGTCCGGCAAAGTCATCAAAGTTGCGCCGATGCCGCACAACATGATGGTTCAGTGCATGGCTGTCGTCATCGAAGCAGATGGTAAGGATGAATGGGTTGAAGGACTTCCCGAAGCTCACGACTGGAAACAGCTCGACAGCAAAGAAATCCTGGAACTCATCAAAAAAGCTGGCGTCGTCGGCTGCGGCGGTGCTACCTTCCCGGCTCATGTCAAACTGGCTCCGAACAAACCGGTTGATACCTTCATCGTCAATGGCGCCGAATGCGAACCGTATCTGACCTGTGACTACCGTGCGATGGTAGAAAAGGAAACGACGGATAAACTCGTAACGGGCGTCCAGATCTGCATGAAAGTGCTCGGAATTAAAACTGCTTTCATCGGAATCGAAGACAACAAACCGGAAGCCATCCAGAACCTGACCGAAGCTTTCAAAGATATTCCCGAAGTTACGGTTGTTGCCTGCAAGACCAAGTATCCTCAGGGTGCTGAAAAAATGATGATCGAAGCCTGCACGGGCCGTCAGGTCGAACCGGGCGGACTCCCGATGAACGTCGGCTGCGTCGTCAGCAACGTCGGCACGGTCATCGCTATCACCGATGCTGTCTGTCAGGGTATTCCTTTCATCGAACGCCTCACGACCGTTACGGGTGACTGCATCAAAGAACCGAAAAACCTCCGTCTTCGCATTGGTACTACCTTCCAGGAAGTTATTGACTACTGTGGCGGCTTTACGGAAAAACCGGATCGCCTGATCGCCGGCGGCCCGATGATGGGGCTGGCCCAGTATCAGCTCGACGTACCTGTTACCAAAGGTGCTTCCGGTATCCTGGCTCTCTCTCCGGAAAATGCCAGGCCGGCGAAGAATCTCCTTGCATCCGCTGCGGCCGCTGCGTAGAAGCATGTCCGATGGGCCTCGTTCCGAGTCAGCTCAGCATCTTCTCGTCCTGCCAGGCTTGGGATAAATGCATGGAATACGGCGTCATGAACTGTGTCGAATGCGGCAGCTGTGTCTATACCTGCCCGGCAAAACGCAATATTGTCCAGTATATCCGCAATGCAAAAGGTCAGTGCAAAGCTATTCAGCGCGAAGCGCAGGCGAAAGCAGAAGCACAGAAAGCCAATAACTAATTGGAAGAAGGGATATCATGAGTCCAGAAGCTAAAGGACAAACAAATGGAAAGGATGCTAAAGACATGCAGGAAATTAAACTTACCGTAGCATCTTCACCGCATGTTCGCTGTAACGAAACCATTCCTAAGATCATGTGGAATGTTGTTGCCGCTCTCGTACCGGCTGCTGCGTTCGGCGTTTACTATTTCGGTGTCAATGCTCTCGTCAATATCATCGTCGCAATTGTCTCGGCTGTTATCTTTGAATTCTTATGGGAAAAGGCGATGCACAAACGCATCACCATTACCGACGGCTCCGCTGTCATCACCGGCCTTCTGTTGGCTATGACCTGTCCTCCGAGCCTTCCTTGGTGGATGAGCATCGTCGGTTCCTTCCTGGCTATCGTCGTCTGTAAACAAGCGATGGGCGGCCTTGGCTACAATATCTTCAACCCGGCTCACGTCGGCCGTGCAGGCCTGATGGTTTCCTGGCCGGTCGCTATGACCACCTGGACCCAGCTCAACGGTACGGTCATCGACGGCGTCGCCGGTGCAACTCCTTTGAACGTTTTCAAACACGGCGGTTCCGATGCCCTGTTCCAGCTCTTCGGCACGAACGATTGGAGCAGCATCTATCAGAGCCTGTTCTTCGGATTCCGTAACGGTTCCCTCGGCGAAACCTCTACGGTACTCCTCATCCTCGGCGGTTTATGGCTGATCTACAAAGGCTATGTTAACTGGCAGGTCCCGGTCGTTATGATCGCAACGGTCGGTATCCTCACCGGTGCCGTATACGGCAGTGCAAACGTTGCCCTCTTCCAGATGATGGCAGGCGGCCTTATCATTGGTGCTTTCTTCATGGCAACCGATATGGTCACGGCTCCGATTACCGTTAAAGGTCAGGTCATCTTCGCATTAGGCTGCGGCCTCATTACGGTTTTGATCCGTGTACTCGGCGGTTATCCTGAAGGGGTTTGCTACTCCATCTTGCTCATGAATACCTTGACTCCGCTCATCGACCGTTTGGTAAAACCGACTGTCTTTGGTGCGGTAAAGACAAAGGGGGCTAAATAAAATGGCAGACAAAAACGAAAGCGGGATCTTTAAGGTCGCGATGAACCTTATCCTCACCTGCCTTGTTTCCGGTTGCATTATCGGTGTCGTTTTCTTCATCACCGGCCCGATCGCTACGGCAAAAGCAGAACAGATGAAACAGGATTCGATGAAGACCCTCGTTCCCGATGCTGACAAATTCGTTCCTGTACAGGGCGAAGAAGATACGTTTATTGCTGAAAAAGGCGGCCAGAAAGTCGCTTATATCATCCCGACGGCTCCGAAAGGTTACGGCGGCCCGATCAAATTGTTGACGGCTGTATCCATGGACGGCACGGTTATGGACTACACGGTCCTCGAAGCCAATGAAACGCCGGGCCTCGGTGATAAAGGCGCAAAATCTCCGTTTAAAGATCAGTTCAAAGGCAAGAAAATTGCCGGTCTTGAAGTCACAAAGGACAGAAGTGCAAAAGATAAGATCCAGGCATTGACTGGTGCAACGATTTCTTCCCGTGCCTTCACCTTGGGCGTTAAAGAGGCTGTTGAAAAAGCAGCACAGATGGGGGTAAATAATAATGAATCTTTGGAAAATCTTTACTAGAGGCATTATTGAAGAAAACCCGTACTTCGTCTTGGCCTTGAGCCTGTGCCCGGGCCTTGCTGTAACGACGAGCATCGTCAACGGTTTGACCATGGGCTTTACGGTATGGTTCGTTATTACCGCCAACAACGTCGTCGTTTCGATCATTCACAAATTGATCAACAAAAAAGTACGTATTCCGGTTTATATTACATGTATCGCAACAATCGTAACCTGTGTACAGTTGTTCTTACAGGCTTATGCTCCTGATCTGTACAAAGCCCTCGGCGTATACCTCGACCTGGTCGTCGTATTTGCTATCATCCTGGCTCGTGCTGAATCGGTCGCATCGAAAAACGGCGTCGTCGTTTCCTTCCTCGATGGCATGGGCATGGGCATGGGCTTCACCATTGCTATGTTCATCATTTCCTGCATCCGTGAAGTCATCGGCAACGGCACCTTCTTTGGTCTCGAAGTATTCGGTCCGTCTTACCAGCCGGCTCTGATCATGGCACTGCCGCCCGGAGCTTTCATGCTGATCGGTTTCATCATGGCTGGATTCAAGATTTGGAATGAACGTGTTGAAAGACAGAGACAACTGAAAGGGAGTGAAGGATAATGGAATACTTTACGCTGTTTATCGGGGCTGTCTTGATTAACAACTTCGTATTGACCAAGTTCCTCGGCTTGTGTATCTTCTTCGGCGTTTCGAAAAACTTGAACGCTTCGGTCGGCATGGGTTTTGCTGTTACGGCCGTTATCACCTTGAGTACCATCTTAGCTTGGAGCCTGTACAACTGGGTCCTCGTTCCGCTTAACCTGACCTTCTTACGGACGATTTCCTTCGTTATCCTGATTGCAAGTTTCGTACAGCTGTTGGAAATCATCATCAAGAAACAGTCTCCGACACTGTATAACATGTGGGGGATTTACCTCATGCTGATCGCGACGAACTGTATCGTTCTGTCCGTTCCGGTCATCAGTGTTACCAGTGGCTATAATTTCCTCGAAAACATCATCTTTGCTGTCGGTGCCGGCATTGGTTTCGCCATTGCTCTTATCCTGATGGCAAGCTGCCGTGAAAAAATGGATTTTGCCGATATCCCGCATGCTATGAAGGGGACACCGATCGCCTTTGTCCTTGCAGGCATGATGTCCTTGGCATTCCTTGGCTTCTCCGGCATGATTTAAGGCAAAAGGAGTTGAAAACTGATTATGGATTACTCATTTATTGCGATCATGGCCGTCGTTGTCATGGTTTGTATCGGCCTTGTATTCGGTTTTATCCTTGCAAGTGCTGACAAGAAATTCGCTATGGAAGAAAATCCGCTCATCGGCGAAGTAAAAGAAGCACTGCCTCAGGGCCAGTGCGGTGCTTGTGGATTTGCCGGCTGTGCAAAATATGCGGAAGCTGTTGTACTTGACCCCGATGTTGCTCCGAACCTCTGTGTTCCCGGCAAGGCTGAAGTTGCTGAAATCGTTGCTAAATTGACCGGTAAGATTGCCGAAGCTACGGAACCGAAATTTGCTCATGTCAAATGCCGCGGCGGCAATGGCATCGCAAAATTGGCTTATGAATACAAAGGTGTTCATGACTGTGCTGCTGCAAAGATCATTCAGCAGGGTCCGAAATTCTGTAAGTTCGGTTGTTTAGGTTTTGGTAACTGCACCCGTTCCTGCCCCTTCGGTGCTATGCACATGGGCGAAGACGGACTGCCGGTTATCGACAAACGTCTCTGCACGGGCTGCGGCAAATGCGCTTCCATTTGCCCGAACCACGTCATCGAATTGCTTCCGATCAGTGCTAAAGTTGCCATCAGCTGCAGCTCCAAAGATTTTGGTGCCGCTGCTATGAAGAACTGCAAAGCAATGTGCATCGGCTGCGGTTCCTGCATGCGTAACTGCTCCCATCAGGAAGAAGGCGCTATCAAGATCGTCGACCATTTGGCCGTCGTCAATCAGGCTGTCTGCCACAACTGCGACAATGCTACCTGCATGACCAAGTGTCCGACAGGCGCTATCAATGAAATGATCAAAGGTTCTTTCAAGAAAGAAGAAAAAGTAGGTTAATAGATGGGTAAGAAACGGTATGTATGGGTTCTTCTCACCATGGCGTTCCTCATCGTATTAAGCAGCTCCGGATGCACCTTGCATCCGGAGTCTTCTTTTGATAGGAGCGGCGTCGCCATGGACACGTCGGTTTCTCTCCGGGCGACCGGGCAGGAAGCAAAAGAAGCCGTCGACGAAGGCTTTGAACGATTGGCCGTCTTAGATAAACTGGCCGGCCAAAATGAAGACAGCGATGTCAGTCGCATCAACGCCGCTGCCGGTAAGGACTATGTCAAGGTCGATCCGGCCATTTATGAAATGATTGAATACGCTAAAGACTACTCGGCGAAGAGCCAGGGCGAATGGGATATCACCATTGGGGTCATGACCAACTTGTGGCATATCGCAATGCCGACCAGCATGTGCCGTCGCCGGAAGAGGTTTCCCAGGCCTTGATGAAAGTCAATTACAAGGATATCCTCCTGCGGCCGGAAGACCACAGTGTCATGTTGGCTAAACCGGGTATGGCCATCGATTTAGGCGGTGTCGCCAAGGGCTATGCCGTCGATGAAATCCGCAAGATTTACGAAAAGCACCACATTGAAAGCGGGCTCATCAACCTCGGCGCCAGCTCGATGTATGCCGTCGGTAAGACGACCAAGGGCAAACCTTGGAACATCGGGATCAAACATCCCCGATCGGACAATAACCAGGATTTCCTGGGCATCGTCTCCATTGAAAACCAGCCTTGTCGACGTCCGGCGACTATGAACGCTACTTCATCCAAGACGGTGTCCGCTATCATCATATCTTTGACCCCCGCACGGGCTATCCGGCTCAGTCCGGCGTCATGAGCGACTCCGTCATCATCGATGGATCCGTGCCCCATGCCGGCATGCTCAGTGATATGCTGACGACCATCGTCTTTGTGTTAGGGCCGCAGAAAGGCTCGATTTGGTTCACAGTATGGAAGGTGTGGACTGCGAAATTACGGGAACGGACAATGCTATTTACATGACGCCCGGTTTCCGTGACCGCTTCTCTGATCTAAATGCTGACTTTCATATTTCAGAATAAAATAACTTCCATAGAAGTAAAAAGTATAGTGAATAAATAATTAATAACTTTAAGTCTATTTACTTTTTGCGATCTTTGTAAGATAATATAGGTATAATAGATTTTAAAGCTATGGAGGGTAGTATTGGCAGATGGATCACATTGATGATAAGATTTTAATGATTTTGAAACGAAATGGGAAAGCTTCGGCAACGGAAATCAGTAAGGTTGTCGGCTTGTCCATTCCGGCTGTTGCCGAACGTATCCGCAAGATGGAACACAACGGCATCATCGAAGGCTATGGCGCGAAGATAAACCGCCGTAAGACGGGATACAACGTGACCGCCTTCATCATGGTCAACTTGGAACGGTCTGGCGATGACGAAGATTTTCGTGCGAAAATCGTTCAGTATTCTGAAGTGCTGGAATGCCATCACGTCGTCGGCGCCTTCGACTACTTATTAAAAGTGCTCGTAAAGACACCGGATGATTTGGAACATTTCCTCATGCAGGTATTGAATGAAATTCCGACGGTCGCTTCTTCGCAGACGTTCATGTGTTTATCCACACTGAAAGAAGAATGGAACGTATAACAAAAAAGATGCTGTCGCAGTTGCGGCAGCATCTTTTTATCTATGGATAAGAGGGTTGGTTAGGCCGTTATCTTTCCGTCGGGACGGATGACCCGGACCTGAAGGCTGAGAGATTTGCCGCTCTGGTCGAGGGCTTTTTTTACGGCCATTTCAAGGCCGCGGCAGCAGGGGACTTCCATGCGGACGATGGTGACGTCCTGAATGGCGTTCTGCCGGATGATTTCGGTCAGCTTTTCGGAATAGTCGATGTCATCGAGTTTGGGACAGCCGATGAGGGTGATATGGCCTTTGATGAAATCGTCGTGGAATCGGGCGTAGGCATAGGCCGTGCAGTCGGCGGCAATGAGCAGCCGGGCCCCGTTAAAATAGGCGCATGCGGCGGGACGAGCTTGAGCTGGACCGGCCATTGACGGAGCTGTGAACCTTCTCCCTGAGGGGCTTCTTTCTTAGCTTCCGGCGTTACGACATGGGCTTCGTTTCCGGGACAGCGGCCTTTATAGACGCGACCCTGAGCGGCCATGTGCTTTTTGACGGCCTCTTCGTCGTAGTCAGCGGCTTCGCGTTCGACGAAGGTAATGGCCCCGGTCGGACAGTTGGGAGGCAGTCGCCTAAGCCGTCGCAGTAATCGTCGCGCATGAGATGGGCCTTACCGTCCACCATGGCGATGGCTCCTTCATGGCAGGCGTCGACACAGGCACGGCAGCCATTGCATTTTTCTTGGTCAATTTGTATAATTTTACGTATCATAGTCATTTCCTCCATCGGCAGTTTCGTTGATGATGTTAGTATACGTTATTTTCACGGATCTTGCCGTTGTTTTTCCAACTATATTCAGCAGGAGGTGCTGCTTATGGAACAACATCTATCCCTTATCGAAAAATCCCCGCTCTTTCGCGGCGTCGCCAAGGGCGACGTCTTACCGCTGCTTCAGGATTTGAAAGTCCGTCAGAAAAACTATAAAAAAGGGGAGTTCCTCTTTTATTCCGGTGAACCGGTCACGTATATCGGCTTGGTCCTGGAAGGTTCAGTTCATATCATCCAGGAAGATTATTGGGGCAATCGGAATATCTTGTCGCAAATTCCTCAGGGATTCTTTTTCGGCGAGGCCTTCGCCTGTCTTCCCGAGCTCCGGCGACGGTCGACGTCGTGGCCTCAGCCGATGCCGTCATTCTTCAGATTTATGTGCAGGGCGTCCTTCATGGCGGCCATATGTTGACGCCGGCCGAGGCCCAGTTTACCGGGAATATACTGGGGCTCATGGCCGAGAAGAATCGACTGCTTACCGAAAAAATGCGCTACCTGACCCAGCGCTCGACGCGGCAGAAGATCATGCTCTACTTGTCGAACCTGGCGCGGGATAAGGGGAAATCGACGTTTGCCCTGCCCTTTAACCGTCAGCAGATGGCGGATTTTTTATCCGTCGACCGCAGCGCCTTGTCGGCGGAACTGAGCAAAATGAAAAAAGACGGCCTTATCGACTATCATAAAGACCAATTTTCGCTGCTGTAAGCGAAGAAAAAACGGCAGGGATTGTTCCTTTCGACAATCCCTGCGTTTTGATATACAACTCTTAGTGGAGATGGGGAAGGATGTGGCCCATCTTGTTTTTCTTGGTTTCTAAATAGAATTCATCGAATTTCTGCGGTTCCATTTCGATGGGGACCCGTTCGACGATTTCGACGCCAAAGCCTTCGAGGCCGTAGATTTTTTCCGGGTTATTGGTCAGGAGGCGGATTTCCTTGGCGCCCATATCCTGCAGCATTTGAGCCCCGATCCAATATTCGCGAAGGTCAGGGGCAAAGCCGAGTTTTTCATTGGCTTCGACCGTATCGTAGCCCTGTTCCTGGAGGACATAGGCTTTGAGTTTATTGATGAGCCGATGCCGCGACCTTCTTGGCGCATGTAGAGCAAGATGCCGCGCCTTCGGCGTTGATCTGGCTAAGGGCGGCTGCCAGCTGTTCCCCGCAGTCGCAGCGGCAAGAGCCAAAGACGTCGCCGGTCAGGCATTCGGAGTGAACGCGGCACAAGAGGTTCTTGCCGTCACCGATGTCGCCTTTGATGAGGGCGACGTGGTGTTCGCCGGTCAGGTCATTGATGTAGCCGTAGATTTTGAATTCGCCGTATTTGGTCGGCATCTTGGCGACGGCTTCGCGGATGACGTGTTTGTCATGGCGGCGGCAGTAGTTCTGTAAATCGTGGATGGTGATGAATTTCAGGTTGTACTTGTCGGCAATTTCCCAGAGGGACGGTGTACGCATCATGGTGCCGTCGTCGGCCATGATTTCGCAGCACAGGCCGACTTGTTTGAGTCCGGCCAGGCGCATGAGGTCGACCGTGGCTTCCGTATGACCGTTGCGGGTCAGGACGCCGCCTCGTTTAGCGATGAGGGGGAAGTTGTGGCCCGGGCGGCGGAAATCTTCAGGACGTGCCGATTCTTCAGCGCATTTGCGGGCTGTGAGGGCTCGTTCGACGGCCGAGATACCCGTCGTCGTATCGACGTGGTCGATGGAAACGGTGAAAGCCGTTTCATGGTTGTCTGTATTTTCGCTGACCATAGGGGGCAGTCCTAATTTATGGGCATATTCGATGCTCATGGGCATGCAGATGAGGCCCTTGCCGTGGCTGGCCATGAAGTTCATGTTTTCTGTCGTGCAGTACTGGGCTGCGCAGATGAAATCTCCTTCATTTTCACGGTCCGGATCGTCGGTGACGATGACGATATGACCGGCCTGCAGTTCTTCGATAGCTTCTTCAATGGTGTTGAATTTTCGTTTTTCTGTCGTCAAAATAAAGACCTCCTTATAACTAAAGCCCTGCGCCAATTATGGCTCAGGCTTTTATATGCAATGTAAGGCAGGCTGCCAAAGCAGCACGCCACATCTTCTTCCATCCAGACTATACTGTCGGTTTTGGAGTTTCACCAAATCACGAGCCAATGGCTCCTACGCTGCTGCGTTCGCGGACTGTACCGCCGATCGGGAATTTCACCCTGCCTGAAGATATACGTTTTATTTAGTTCTGTTTTGTATTATACACGGTAGTCATGATTTTTGCAAGTCATGGCTAAAGCGCGGATTCTCAGGCCTTTTCGTCGATGTCGAAGATCTTTCCGGGATTTAAGATGTTGTTCGGATCGAGGGCCTGCTTGATGTCCATCATCATTTCCAGTTCGCCGGGATCGGTAAATTCTTTCATCAAAGCCTTTCGTTTATAGCCGATGCCGTGTTCGCCGGACAGGCGGCCGCCGTGGGCGTAGATGAAGGCGTACAGTTCCTGCTGGTTGCCTTGACCCGTTCATCCCAGCTTCATAGGTGTCATCGTCGCCCTTTAAGATATTCAGGTGGATGTTGCCGTCGCCGGCGTGGCTGGCGATACGGGTGATCAAGTTGTACTTTTGGGACAGGCGTAGGATTTCATCGAGGAGCAGGGCTTCTTGGTCGACGGGAACGACGACGTCTTCCTTGCAGACGATGAGGCTTTCGGCGCGGACGGCTTCGGCAAAGGCTTTACGGGCCTGCCAGATCTTATTGTGATCGGCGACGAGGACCGACGATGCGCCGTTTTCGGTGCAGATTTCGTCGAGGATGACGGCTTTATCGTCGAGGTCGTCTTCGTTGGTCCCTTCGACTTCGACGATGATGTAGTTGCCGTTGTCACTGCCTTGAAGCGTTTCGTTGAGGTATTTTTCGACCGATTTGATGGTGATATTGTCCATGAATTCGACGCACGTCGGCGTAATGCCGGCCTTGATGAGCTTGGTGACGACGCCCATAGCCTTGCGGCGGTCGTCAAAGATGGCCAGGAGGTCGAGGGCATATTTCGGCTTGGGGACCAGTTTTAAGGTCGCCTTGGTAATGATGCCCAAGGTCCCTTCGGAACCGATGATGAGCTGTTCTAAGGAATAGCCCGTCGACTGTTTTTGAAGGCGGGCGCCTAAGGTTACGATGCGGCCCTTGGGATTTACGACTTCGACGCTGTATACCTGGTGGCGCGTCGTCCCGTATTTGACGGCCCGGTTGCCGCCGGCGTTGGTGGCGATGTTGCCGCCGATGAAGCACGAGTCGCCGCTGCAGGGATCGCCGGCATAAAAGAGGTCCTGCTGTTCGGCCGCATCCTGGAGGTCCGACGTGCGGACGCCCGGTTCGACGACGGCATAGAGGCCTTCGGTATTGATTTCAAGGATTTTATTCATCTTTTCTAAGGATAAGACGATGCCGCCGTATTCCGGGACGGCGCCGCAGGCAAGGCCGGTACCGGCACCGCGCGGGACGACGGGGAAGTGGAAGTCGTTGGCCAATTTCAAGACGGCACTGACTTCTTCTGCTGTTTCGGCAAAGACGACGGCTTCCGGCATCCGGTGGTAGGCCGGATCGGTCACTTCGTCATGGGAATAGGGCTGCATAGCGTCGGCGTCGGTGACGACGTTTTTCGGCCCGACGACCGCTTTCAGCTTTTCTATGATTTCCGGTGTGATTTTTTCGTATGGCATAATGGTTCCCCCTCGGATAAAGATACAAGATACGTGATTTTATTATATATAACCTGCCGATATTTTAAAAGGAAATTTACAAAAAAAACTTTATCTTGTCCCCAAACCCATGTATACTATAGGATAAGATTTTTCTTAGACTATCATTTTTTAGAAAGGGTGATTGGGTGGAAACCAAAGAGTATCGGCCGCCTGTGCGTCGGAAGAAGCGCCGCAAGCCTCGTCGAAAGCGTCGTCCCGGTCTGCTCAGCCGGATTCGGCAGATGATGAGCTTGTACAATCTGGTTATCCTGGCCATCATTATTGCCGGAGTCTATTTTATCGGGGGCCGACTCCACCGGGTTTGGGAAATCAGGGAAGACATGACTCAGACGCTGCAGCAAGAACAGCTCCTTCGGGATGAAAATACCCGGCTTAAAGCGCAGTACGATAAACTGAACGATCCCGATGAAATTTCGCGAGAAGCGCGGGAACAATTTGGTTTGGCAAAGCCCGACGAAATCCCTTATAAGCCGTAAAAGTTTGTCGAATCTTCCATTTTGGGAATTGAATTTTTGGGCGATTATGAGTATAATGACCATATACGTTTATCAGCTATGCTGAATATCACAAGGAGGAAATTGAAACAGCATGACAATTGAAGTAGGCAGTGTGATGGAAGGTACCGTTACGGGGATCACAAAATTTGGCGCATTCGTAGACTTCCGGATAAGAAAGTAGGTCTTGTACATATTTCTGAAGTCGCTAATGAGTATGTCAAAGATGTAAATGATTTTTTGAAAGTTCGCGATAAGGTCAGCGTCAAAGTGTTGTCTGTCGACGATAAGGGGAAAATCGCCTTGTCTATTAAGCAGACTCAGGCGGCTCCGGAAAAGAAGGATTTCCGCCCGAAACGCGATATGCGGCAGAAACACGAATTCCGCCAGCATAACGGCTTTGATTCACGCCGCTCGTCAGGTTCGCTGTCGTTTGAAGACCGGCTCAGCAAATTCCTGAAGGAAAGCGATGAACGCCTGATGGATTTGAAGCGCAATACAGAATCGAAACGCGGCGGCCGCGGCGCTCGCCATGCTGATTGATAAGTATTGAATAGCGGAGTGCAGAAAGAGGCGCCGCACGTATCGTGCGACGGCCTCTTTTTGATTTGAAAGGAGACGTTATGGAGTATCAGAAATATGCCGTTATCGACATTGGCTCCAATTCCCTGCGCCTCATGACGGGTTGGCAGGAAGTTCCCGGGACGTGGACTTTTTCGCCGAAAGAATTGGCGACGACTCAGCTCGGGAAGGGCATCGACGAAACACGCCACTTGTCGGCTGACGGAATGGAAGCGTCTTTTGCTGCCATGGAAGGCTGGAAGAAGAAACTTTCCGGCGTACCGGTCTGTGCCGTGGCTACTAGTGCCGTTCGTGAAGCCGTTGACGGCCAGGCCTTTTTGGCCGAAGTGCGGGCCCGTTTCGGCTGGCACTGTCGGGCTATTTCAGGCCTTGAAGAGGCGTCCCTCTGTTTTACGGGAGCGACGAAATTCATCGATCCTGAAAAGACGGCAGCCATCCTCGATATCGGCGGCGGCAGCAGTGAAGTCGCCGTGGGCAAACGAGGCATTTTATGCTGGTCTCACAGTTATGCCATGGGGGCTGTCCGGTTTACGAAAAAGGCGGTTCTTCAGGAAGCGGACGTCCTTCACCTGGAAAACCGCTGCCATAAGATGTGGCTTCCCATCCCGATGAGTGAGACGCCGCAAGTACTGATCGGCGTCGGCGGTACGCTGACGACGCTGGCCGCCATGGATTTAAAACTCGACGTTTACGATGCTAAAAAGGTTGAAGGCCACGTCGTGACCTACGAATCCCTGTGTCAGCACATCGAGAAACTGCGGGTCATGACGCCGGAAGAACGGCGCCATGTACCAGGCCTTCAGCCAAAGCGCAGTGAAATCATCTTAGCCGGCTTGATCATTGCCAAGTCCTTCTTAAAGCGCTATGAAATCCCGGCCGTCATGGCCAGTGAACGGGATATCATGGAAGGTATTTTCTTTCGCCATTCCTTCCACGATGCGGCCTGGAATTCGAAGGAAGGCCGGTTATGAATCTTGTCGAGGACGTTGCCGACTATGCTCGGCAGCACGGCTTATGGCAGCCCGATAGTGCTATCGTCATCGCCTGTTCGGGCGGGCCCGATTCCATGGTCCTCCTCGACGTTTTGAGCCGCCTGGCCCCGTTATATCGCCTGCGCCTCGTAGCCTGCTACGTTCACCACGCATCCGACCGGCGGCCGATGCCGAAGTCGATTTCGTCCGCCAGGAAGCCTTAAGGCGCCGTTGCGGGTTTACTTGGCAGTACGTCGATGTACCGACTCTCGCCCGGCGTGAAAAAATGTCGGAAGAAGCTGTCGGACGGCGGGAACGCTACCGAATTTTACGCACGATGAAGCGGGCCTGTGGGGCCACGACGATTGCCTCGCCCATCACGGCGACGATCAGGCCGAAACGGTGCTGCTTCACCTCCTTCGCGGCAGCGGCCTTCAAGGCTTGTGCGGTATGGAACCGCGACGAGGCGACATCATACGGCCTTTGCTGGGCTTTACGAAAGCCGAACTTGCTGCGTATGCCAAAGCGCAGGGGATTCCCTCGTGTCACGACGAAACCAATGACAGTACCCGCTATCACCGCAATCGTATCCGCTTAGAGCTGCTGCCTTCTTTAATGCGATATAATCCGGCGATTACAGCCGACCTCAACCGCCTGGCCGATACGGTCCGTGCCGACGAAGCTTTTTTGAACGACTGTACGGAACATGTCTATCGGGAACTTGCCTGTCCGGGTTACGGCGTTCCGGCCCTGGACCGACGACGATTACTGTCTCAGCCGCTTTCCCTGCAGCGGCGATTGATACGAAGACTTTGGAAGAGTGCAACCGGGTCTTTACAAGACCTTCCCTTTCATTACGTTGAAACCATACGGGCTTTAGCTGCCAAAGAAACGGGGAAACAGTTTCAGTGCGGCAAAGCCTGTGCTTATACGACGCGGACCGCTCTCTGCATGGGTCCGGCCGTTCCCCGCCAAAAGCGGAAGCGGTAATTTAATTTTTTTTCGGAGGAATCAAGATGCATCAGGATATCAAAGAAATTTTACTTACAGAAGAACAGATTGCTGCCCGCGTTCGCGAATTAGGCGCTCAGATTACCAAGGACTATGCCGGAAAGACCATCCTCCTTTGCGGCATCTTGAAAGGGGCCGTCACCTTTTTTACCGATTTGGCCCGCGCCATCGACGGTCCGGTTTACTTCGATTTCATGAGCTGTTCCAGTTACGGCGCCTCGACGGAATCGTCGGGTGACATCGAAATCCGCAAAGACCTCGATAACGACGTCGAAGGGAAAGATGTCCTCATCGTCGAAGACATCATCGATACGGGCATTACCTTAAGCCACCTCGTTCCGATGTTGAAAGAACGGGGCGCCCGTTCGGTAAAATTGGCCACCCTCTTGAGCAAGCCGGCTCGGCGTCAAGTCGAAGTTCCCGTCGACTACAACGGCTTTGAAATTCCCGATGCCTTCTCGTCGGCTACGGCCTCGACTATAATAGCTGCTACCGCAACCTGCCTTACATCGGCGTCTTGAAGGAAGAAGTATACTCCAAGTAAGGATGTCTACCTATTTTGTATAAAATAAGTTGTTGCTTTTGAAGAAGTGTGGTAATATAAAATTGTGTTGGTTAGAATAAAGAAAAAATTGTCATAAACTAGGTGAAAGGAGCAGTATTTTGAGTAAATTTGTGCGGAATGTAAGTTTATACTTACTCATCATCATCGTCGCCGTATCGATTATAGATGCCCTTACGAGCAATAAGACTGATAAATCGGAAATTTCTTACACGAATTTCATGAGTCAGGTCCAGCAGAAAAAAGTCGATGCCGTCCAGATTACCGCCGATCATGCCATCGTCGGTCAACTGAAAGACGGAACGTCCTTTACGTCGTATGCCCCGACGGATGCAGCGCTCTTACCGGCCCTGCGAGATGCTGATGTCAATGTTATTGCCAAGCCGCCTGAACAACCGTCGTGGTGGATGAATATGCTGACGGCAGTCCTGCCGATCCTGGTACTCATCGCCGTGTGGTTCTTCATTATGCAGCAGACCCAGGGAGGCGGCGGCCGGGTCATGAACTTCGGCAAAAGCATGCTAAGATGCACGGCGAAGGAAAGATCAAAGTTACCTTTAAAGACGTTGCCGGCGAAGACGAAGCTAAGGAAGAATTGGCTGAAATCGTCGAATTCCTGCGCAACCCCAGCAAGTATAATGCCATTGGCGCTAAGATTCCGAAAGGGGTCCTCCTCTTCGGCTCCGGGGACCGGGAAAACCCTCTTGGCTCGTGCTGTAGCCGGGGAAGCCGGTGTACCTTTCTTCAGCATCAGTGGCTCCGACTTCGTCGAAATGTTCGTCGGTGTCGGTGCGTCCCGTGTCCGTGATTTGTTTACACAGGCTAAGAAGAATGCCCCCTGTATCGTATTCATCGACGAAATCGATGCCGTCGGCCGCCAGCGCGGTGCCGGTCTCGGAGGCGGTCATGATGAACGCGAACAGACGCTGAATCAGCTGTTGGTTGAAATGGATGGTTTCGGTTCCAATGAAGCATCATCACCATTGCTGCGACGAACCGTCCGGATATCCTCGACCCGGCCCTCCTTCGTCCCGGCCGTTTTGACCGGCAGATTACCGTCGACCGTCCCGATTTGCGCGGCCGTCGGGCCATCCTCGAAGTCCATGCCAAAGGCAAGCCCTTAGGCAAAGACGTCGACCTCGATATCATCGCCAAGAAGACGCCGGGCTTTACCGGTGCCGACCTCGGCAACCTGCTCAATGAAGCGGCGCTCCTCGCTGCCAGAGCCAATAAGAAGATCATCAACATGCCGGAACTGGAAGAAGCCAGTGAAAAGGTAAGCTTCGGGCCGGAACGGCGCAGCCACGTCATCAGCGACAAGGAAAAACGCCTGACCGCTGTCCATGAATCGGGCCACGCCTCATTGCTTACCTCTTGCCGGATGCTGACCCGGTACATAAGGTCACCATCATTCCTCGCGGTCGTGCCGGCGGTTATACGATGATGCTGCCGGAAGAAGACCGGTCGTATGAAACGAAATCCTACTACCTGGCACAGATCCGCGTCGCCCTCGGCGGCCGGGCTGCTGAAGAAATCGTCTTCAACGAAATCAGCAGCGGTGCATCGGGCGACCTCCAGAGCGTTACCCGCATTGCCCGCCAGATGATTACCCGCCTGGGCATGAGTCCTAAATTAGGTCCCATGGTCTTTGGTGAACAGCAGGACCAGGTATTCCTCGGCAAGAGCCTCGGCCACGAACGCAATTACGGCGACAGCGTTGCCGAACTGATCGACAAGGAAATGCACGATATCGTATCGGAAGCCTATGCCGACGTTCTCCATATGCTGCACGAACGCCTCGATACGCTGAATAAGATGGCCGACGCTTTGATCGAAGTCGAAACGATCAACCGTCAGCAAGTCGACAACTTGGTCAAATACGGGACGCTGGAAGCTCCTGAAGAAAAAAAGGCCGAAGCCGTTGATACGGAAGCTGCCGATACGGCTGTTCAGCCGGCAGAAACTGTCGAAACCAAAGCCGTCGATGCCGAACCTGTTGCAGAAGAACCGGTTTCAGCATCGGACAGTGAAACGTCTGCTGCCGAAGCGCCTCAGCAGGAACAGACGGAAGTCCAGATTAGTCCTTGGGGCAATCCCGTTCCTAAGGGAGGCCTGACGGAAGGCTTGACCCATCCGGACGATGAAAAGGACGACAAAGATACGAAGAAATAAGTTTATCATGGCTTAGTTCAAGGCCGTTTAGAGACTGCCGTATGAGCTTTATCCTCATGCGGCAGTCTCTTTGCGTAATGCCTTGACAGGCCTATGGGGTATGATACAATTTTTACATAAACGATGAGCATGTTACCGCCGCGATACGATACCCCACGGGCATGGACCAGAAAAGCGGCAGCAGGAGGGACGAATGAATATGCGGGAAGCTATTTTTAACTTTTTACGAAAACACCAAAATGAATTCGTATCGGGCCAGCAGATTTCTGAGCAGCTGGGAGTCTCTCGAACGGCGGTGTGGAAACATATACGGGCCTTGAAGCAGAAGGGATACGTCATCGAATCGTATACGAAAAAGGGCTACTGTCTGCGTGAAGCACCGGAACTCTTGTCCCCGGAAGGACTTGAAAAAGGCCTTTCTTCGTCCGAATTCGGCCGGCATATCGTCTACCGGGAACGGGTCGATTCGACGAATAACGTCGCCAAACAAATGGCGGATGACGGGGCTCCCGAGGGGACGGTCGTCATCGCCGAAGAACAGACTGGCGGCCGCGGCCGCTTGAGTCGTTCTTTCCATTCCCCCTTTGCCAAGGGCTTGTGGTTCTCGGTTATCCTGCGGCCGGCCATTCCTCCCATGGAAGTCTCTAAAATGACCTTGCTGGCGGCCGTGGCCCTGGCCCGGTCCCTGCGTGCCCACGGCCTTTCGGACTGCGGCATCAAGTGGCCCAATGACATTTTGCTTCACGGCCGTAAGCTGGTCGGCATCCTGACCGAATTGAACGGCTCTGCGGAAAAGGTCAACTACATCATCATGGGCATCGGCGTCAACACCGGCGTCACGGCCAGTGATCTTCCAGAAGAGTTACAGGATATCGTCACCAGTTTTGCCATGGAAGGGGTCAGCGTTCAGCGGCAGGAACTGCTGCAGACCATCTTGTTGGAATTGGAAAAGCTGTACCAGACGGTCTGTCAGGAAGGATTTGCGCCCATTTTAGTACAGTGGCGGGCTTTGTCCTGTATGCTCGGACAAAAAGTGGCCGTCAGTTCCATTGGCCGGACGTTTACTGGAACGGCCGCCGATATCGATGATGACGCAATCTCATCGTCGAAACGGAAGGCGGGCTGGAAAAGGTCATGGCCGGCGATGTCCACGTTCGTCCCGTCTAATTGTGCGTAAAGACTATTCAAGACGGGCAAACTCTGTTATTATAATAGGCGTATTATCAACTTAGATTAAGCAGGAGATAAAGTTATGCTATTAGTCATTGATGTAGGGAATACGAATATCGTCCTCGGGATCTTTAAAGATCAGGAACTCGTGGACCACTGGCGCGTATCGACGGATCGGCTTCGCACGACGGATGAATACGGCGTCCTTATTCGCCATCTCTTTTATTTGAACGGCGTCAATTCAGAAGAAATCGATGCCATCATCATTTCCTCTGTCGTTCCGCCGGTCATGCCGACCCTCGAACGGATGTGCCAGCGCTATTTTGGCCTGACGCCTTTGGTCATTGGCCCGGGCGTCAAGACCGGCATGGATATCAAATATGACAATCCGCGTGAAGTCGGTGCTGACCGCATCGTCAATGCCGTCGCAGCTTATGAAAAGTTCGGCGGTCCGGTCATCATTATCGACTTCGGGACGGCGACGACCTTCTGTGCCGTCGATAAGAAGGGAACCTACCTCGCGGGGCCATCTGCCCGGGCATCGGTATTTCGACGGATGCCCTGGTACAGCGGACGGCAAAGCTGCCACGTATCGAAGTCGTCCAGGCAGAAAAAGTCATTTGCCGCAATACCGTTGAAAGCATGCAGGCCGGTGTCTTTTACGGCTTCGTCGGCCAGGTCGACGGCATCGTGTCGCGGATGCGGAAGGAACTGGGCTGTAAGGCAAAGGTCGTCGCTACGGGAGGCCTTGCCGTCATCGTGGCTCCGGCGACAGATGCCATCGACGTCGTCGAACCGATGTTGACCTTGGAAGGGCTGAAAATCATTTATGACCGAAACAATTAAGCCTTTTGCCATCGGCAGCGTCGTCCTCGACGCGCCGATTATTCTGGCACCCATGGCCGGTGTCTGTGATGCGCCGTATCGGGTTATTGCTCACCGCTATGGCGCAGCTTTAGTCTGCGCCGAAATGGTAAGCTCTCAAGGGATTCGCTACAGCAATCAACATACGGAAGAATTGCTCCATATTGAAGAAGGGGAGCATCCTTTATCGATGCAGATTTTCGGTTCTGATCCGGAAGTCATGGCCCAGGCGGCTGCTGTCGTCGAAGAAGCCGGCGCCGATATCGTCGACATCAATATGGGCTGCCCGGTAAAGAAGGTCGTCAAAAATGGCGACGGTTCGGCGTTGATGAAGGATCTGCCCTTGGCCGAAAAAATTATACGCGCCGTCGTACAGGCCGTGTCCATTCCCGTCACCGTCAAGATGCGCACGGCTGGGATGATACTGCTTCGTGGCGCCGGAACTGGCAAAACGGGCTGAAGATGCCGGTGCCGCTGCCGTTGCCGTCCACGGCCGGACGCGGGATCAGTTTTACAGCGGCAAGGCCGATTGGCAGAAAATCAAGGCGGTTGTCGAGGCCGTATCGATTCCGGTCATCGGCAATGGGGACGTCGTCGACGGCCCGTCGGCGGCAGCTATGATGGCGGAAACGAGATGCCAGGCCGTCATGGTCGGCCGCGGCGCCCAGGGGAATCCTTGGATTTTCCCGCAGATACGCCATTATCTTGAAACGGGCGAAGTCCTGCCGCTGCCGACGCCTAAAGAGAAGTATACCCAGATGCTGGCTCACTTTGAAGCCCTTCTGGCGTATAAGGGGGAATACATCGGCATTCGGGAAATGCGTACTCATGCCGCCTGGTATACCCATGGCCTTCACGGGGCAGCGGCCCTTCGGGAACGGATCAACCGGACCCGGTCGGCTGAGGAATTTCGCGCTGTCGTCGAAGAGATGCTGGCCAAGCTGGGCTGACCGCGGGCAGGCTGTTTTGTTGACATGAAAGACAGATGTGAATATAATTAAAGATACGGTATAAATTAAGCTATAACAGTGACACGCGATTCTATCGCAGGAGGAATAGGAAGACAATGACCAATGAAACGCTGATTACCCAAGAAGGGTTGCAGAAATTAAAAGATGAATTAAATGAACTGAAATCAGTCCGCCGCATTAACGTTTCGCAGCGTATAAAAGAAGCTATCGCCCTCGGTGACTTGAGCGAAAACTCGGAATACGATGACGCCAAAAATGAACAGGCCTTTATCGAAGGCCGTATTGCCGAATTGGAAGGCAAAATCCGGACGGCAAAAATCATCCAGGAAACGGAAGACGGTGCTGCTAAAGTCCGCATCGGCTCTCACGTCATTTTGGAAGACGTCGAAACAGGAGACCGCTTCGACTATACCGTCGTCGGTACGGCTGAAGCCGATCCCTTCAACAACCGGATTTCTAACGAATCCCCGGTAGGTAAAGCGATTCTCGGTCAGAACATCAATCCATCCAATCCGGCAGTCGTTACCGTAAAGGCACCGGCTGGTGAACTCCAGTACCGGATCTTGCCGCCTGATGCAAAATAAACTGTAGGAGGAATATTCATGTCGGATACGAAAGAAAAAGAAATGCCCATGATGGAAGAAGAAAAATTAAATGACCAGATGCAGGTTCGCCGTGAAAAGATGCAGGAATTCATCGATGCCGGCGTCTATCCCTTCGGCCAGAAATATAATTGGGATCACCATGCCCAGGAAGTAAAGGACCAGGCAGAAACCTTAGAAAAAAATGAAACCGTCGTCAGTGTCGCCGGCCGCTTGATGGCCATTCGCCGCCACGGCAAGACGGCTTTCTGCGTCCTTCGTGATTTGAGCGGTGAAATCCAGCTCTATTTCCGTAAAGACGTCCTGGGAGAAGAATCGTACAACTTGTTTAAGCTCCTCGACCTCGGCGATATCGTCGGCGTCGGCGGTACGGTATTCGTTACCCATACCGGCGAAACGACGATCCGCGTTGAATCGTGGCAGCTCCTGTCCAAATCACTCCGTCCGCTGCCGGAAAAATTCCATGGCCTTACGGATAAGGAAACGCGCTATCGTCAGCGCTACCTCGACCTCATCGTCAATCCGGAAGTCACGGATACCTTCGTCAAGCGTTCGAAAATCATCAAAGGCATTCGTAAGTACCTCGATGACCGCAACTTCCTTGAAGTCGAAACGCCGATGCTCCATACCATTGCCGGCGGTGCTGCGGCCCGTCCTTTCAAGACCCATCACAATGCCCTCGATATGGATATCTTCCTGCGCATCGCTCCGGAACTCCACCTCAAACGCCTCCTCGTCGGCGGCTTGGAACGCGTTTTTGAAATGAACCGCTGCTTCCGTAATGAAGGCATCGATACCCGTCATAATCCTGAATTTACGACGGTCGAATTGTACCAGGCTTACGGTGATTTGGAAGATGTCATCAACATTACGGAAGACATGGTCTCTAAATTGGCCGACATGCTGTACGGCACGATGAAGCTGACCTATATCGATAAAGAAATCGATTTGACGCCGCCTTGGGACCGCATGACCATGATCGAAGCCGTTAAGAAATTCAGCGGTGCCGATTTTGAAAATGTCACCGACGTCGAAGTCGCCCGCAAGATGGCCGACGAACACCACGTTGAATACGGCCAGTATGACGGTGTCGGCAAGATCATCAATGCTTTCTTTGAAGCCTTTGTTGAAGAAAACCTCATCCAGCCGACGATTATTACGGGTCATCCCTTGGAAATCTCACCGCTTACCAAGCAGGACCAGGATAATCCGCTCTTGACCTATCGTTTTGAAGCCTTCATCTATGGCCGGGAACTGGCCAACGGCTTCTCGGAATTGAACGACCCTATCGACCAACGCAACCGCTTCATCGAACAGATGAAGGAACGCGAACACGGCGATGACGAAGCTCACCAGATGGATGAAGATTACTGCCGCGCTTTGGAATACGGCTTACCGCCGACAGGCGGCCTTGGGATCGGGATCGACCGCTTAGTCATGTTCTTGACCAACAGCCCGTCTATCCGCGACGTACTGCTCTTCCCCTTGAGCCGTCCGGAACAGCATAAATAATTGTTGCACCCTTTGCCCATGTCAATGGCAAGAAAAGGGCTGTCGTAGGACAGCCCTTTTTATCACAGCCCATAAAAAGGAGGAACGCTATGAAACGTACCGCACTAGCTGCGTTGGTCTGCTCGGCTTGCCTGGCTTGGAGCTCGGCAGCCGGCGCCGTGCCGACTGAGAACTGGGAAAGCTCCCTGAATGATACGCCGACGGCCCTTGCGGCAGCGATTGGGGAAGAACTTCTTCTCGATAAAGCCGACGAAGCCGATAAAACGACGCCGCCTGCAAAGCCGTCGAAGTCTGCCGAACGTAAAGATTCCGCGAAAAAAGACGGATCTCAAAAGTCGGCAAAATCCGATAAGGCCCAGCCGTCTTCTGACGTGAAAGAGAAAACGCCATCGGATAAGAACGATGCTGCCGATGTTAAAAAAGATGACGCCAAAGACGGTAAAAAATCCGGCTATCACAACGCCGCTCCGGCCAGTGTCCACGCCCTGACGGCGGACGATCAGCGCATCTTCGATTCGCTGGATACGTTAAAGATTGCCCCCTTAGAAGCCAGTGATTTTTACATTGGCAGCATCCGCAGCGGTGACAGCCCGATGAAAGTAAAGCGGATTTTTGGCAATCCCAGCAAATATTCGACCAGCATGCACTATACGTCGATGCAGTATACGGGGAAAGACCTGAAGCTGCGTTTTGCCATCCGCAATAAATTGGCCGACAGCCTGCGCTCTAGCGGCGATTCGCGTAAGAGCGTCCGTCCCGGCGTAGAGTCTGTCTTTTTGACGACCGGGACCAATATCCTCATCGGCCGCGATATGCGCTTGAAGTATCCCATCGAAGTGCTTTTGCGCCAATTCGGCATTCCCGATTCGATGCTGCGCGATACCGATGCCAACGTCTATTACGTGACCTATGAAAGCCCGAAAAAAGACGCTATGTATGTCTTTGCCGTCGCAATCGGCGCGTGGAAAGGGTAGCCCTCATGCCGGTCCGGCCGCCTTATATCACCAGCGAACCGGCCAAAGACCCGAAGAAATTGACCGAACGGGACTTTACCCTCATGGGCTTTGGACTGAACCAGCCTTTTGAAGCCAATAAGTACAATATGTGGAACAAGCTGGTCAAACGCAATAACAGTAGTTTTTGGCTCTACGGGGATTACGGTGTCGAAGTAGACCGACGCAATATGATTCAGAAAGTATTCCTCCTGACCAATAATGGCTATACCAGCCGCGGCGCGACCCTGGGGTATCACGTGTCGACCATTCTGGCACTGTATGGCCGTCCGGACCGCGTCGAATGGGGCCCGGATAAGGAAAAATCCGTCGATGCCTATTACTATGACAGCCCTTATCAAAAAGGCGTGTCTCTGGTCATCATCATGCGCCACAATGAGCCCTATGTCGACGATATTATCCTACGTCGACGCCGATTAAGAATATCCAGGACCCGATGGAGCGTTACGGAGTTAAAGTGATGGATGCCGGTACCGTTTTTAGCAAGTTATGGTTGTGTAAGAAAATAGTGAAAAATTGCCTTTAACTTTAAATATGAATGGAAAGTTGGGTTATAAATCACCGACT
>ENA-OQBJ01000204-OQBJ01000204.1-human-gut-metagenome-genome-assembly--contig:-NODE-204-length-32235-cov-3.077239_pt1 | contig 32235 bp, 46 predicted proteins | sample MGYA00242743_ERZ504545 | MGnify/ENA primary metagenome ERZ504545 (study PRJEB26092, sample SAMD00036252) | human gut metagenome | host: Homo sapiens | study: EMG produced TPA metagenomics assembly of... | reverse complement strand
TGCAAAAATTGCTGCCAAAAAGGCTCTTTTAAAGAGGTACAGTGGTAAAAGATCCATACACCGGTGAACGGCTCGTATTGACGAAGAAAGAAGCAAAACTCCTCTATGGCAAAGATTGGACCAAGCATTTAGCAGAAAGTGACCATATAAAGGCTTTGGAAGAGATTTATCGTGAAACGAAGGACAATCCTTGGCTGACCAATGAAGACCGAAGGAATATTGCCAATTCGGAAAACAATATTCGCGTCACTTCCCGGCAATATAATAATGCCAAGCGGAGTCGCACAAATAAGGAGTTTGTTGACGATAAAGCGTACCGAAAGAAGACAGGCGTTAAATTAACTAGGGGTGGGGGCCAGCGAGCCATTCGCGATGAAGAAAATGCTGCAGCCATCATTAATAGTCAACTCCGTCAAAAATCAATGGAAAATATCATTTCCACGGGGCACCAGGCGGGTACGCAGACCGGCACTTCTGCCGGTGTTACGGCCGTTTCCGTCGCAACGATACAAAACATTGTACAGGTTATTAAAGGTGAGAAAAAGCCGGGAGATGCTATAAAAGATATTGCTGTCACAGGTGGACAAGCCGCCGTTACCGGCTATGTGACCGGTGGAGGATTAACTATTTTATCCCACACGTTGTCTCGATCCTCTTCCGGCTTTATTCAAGGGTTGATGAAATCAAATGTTCCCGGTCTCGTTATCAACTCGTGCATGGCTTTTGGGAATACACTAGATCGTTATGCAGATGGGAAAATTTCTACACAAGTATGTTTGACCGAATTAGGCGCGACGGCCTTCGGATGGGAAGCGTTGGCTATTCGATGGGGGTGGGGCAGGCTCTTATCCCCGTTCCTATTGTGGGTGCCGCTATCGGAGCTGCCGTAGGGGCTGTCATGACCGGCTCCCTTTACAATATGCTTCTTGGGAGTTTGGGTGATACGGAAGACATCCGCTACCGAGAAAAACTCATATGCCAATGCCAGGAAGCGGCAGAACAAGCTCGCCAATATCGAAGGGAATTGCAGGCTCATATGGATGCTTATTTTGCCGATTACGGCCAGTGTTTTGATGAAGCCTTGGCAGGCATTCGTTTTTCCTTTGCAGTTGGTGATGCTGATGGTGTCATTCGAGGCGCTAATCAAATTACTCGCAAGGTAGGTGGTACGGTTAAATATGAATCAGTAGAAGAATTTAAAACATTCATCGATGATGAGGAAGAAGACTTGTTTTAAAGTGAGGAGTTGATTTTTATGCCAATCCCTTTGTTGATTGCCGGAGCAGTTATTGTTGCCGGCGTTGCGGCACATAGTAAAGCCAGTGATGTCAATGAAGAAGCGAAGAATATTGCAAGTCATGCAGATTCTATTTATAGTAGCCAAAAGTGGAGAACCGAAAAAGCTAAAAAGAATGTCCTGCATGAGCTTGAGAAAGTCGGCCGGCAAAAACAAATGATTTTACTGTACCCCATGAAGTCGTTTTTGGAAACCTATGGCAGACTTAAAAAGGTAGGACTTATCAAGTCTCAGGGCATTGAAGAGTTGGAGAATTTGCCTCAGTTTAATTTTGGGGATCAAGATGCACTGCAGCTTGAAAAACTGACCGATATCTACCAATCGGTTAAATCGAGTGCAGCAGAAGGAGCGGCTGCAGGAGCACTGGCGGGATTAGCCGCTACCGGTACTGGAGGACTTCTCACGGCAGCGGGAACGGCCGGAACTTTTAGTGCCGTCGGAGTTGCCGGTGCCGCTGTAGATATAGCCGGAACGGCCATCGGAGCCGTGGCAGCAGCTCCCCTGGCACTGTTTGTTGCACCGGTCGCTGTTTTTACGGGCTTATCAGCCTTGTCGAATGCCAATGAGAACTTAAGTAAGGCAAAATCTAGCTTAGCTCAGGCTGAACGTGCTTGCGAAGAAATGGAGAATATAGCTGTCCTCTGCGAAGGGATTGTAAAAAAAGCGGATATGTTTGAGAAGCTTATGCTGAACTTGACGGAATTATTTTCTCAATGTCTTGTACTGCAAAATGCTATTATACGGAAAAAGGATAAAAAGAAACAGAGGCTCAGTCGGGATGCTTTTACTGATGAAGAATTGAAGGTATTTGCCGTGTCACGCTCATTGGCAGGGGCTCTGAAGGCCTTAATCGATGTGCCCATACTGGATGACGGAGAGATTTCCCAAGAAGCAGAGCAAAAATATCAGACCGTGCTGAATAGCCTTCCTTCTTATGAGAATAATGTCAAAGAAATCCAGACTGTTGCTAAAGGTTTGAAAGTCAATGTTAAGAAAGAGAAACAACTTTTGTTGGAACCAGTGGCTGATGCATTATGGAAGAAAATCCGAAATGCGCGGGAAGAGAAAGACCGACTGGCCCATTTGCCGATGGATGGCGTAATAAGGCCTTTGTTTTTTCTATTAGACTTTTGGCTACCGTTTTGATGTGTATTTCTTTGTATTTTGGGACGTACTCGATTTTATTGCAGGGGGGATTGTTGGCCATTCTTTGTTACTTATCTTCAATTGATGAAAAATATTCCTTTTGGCATAAGAAAAAGGTACATCTCATAGGGAGAATTTTTCTGGGATTAGCCGGCCTTTATCTCATGGGTCGCGGAGTTGCCGTATTTTGGACTCAAAGCCGATATCTGGCTAGTTTAGGATGGTTCCTGTTTGGGCTTTTTTTGGGAGTCTGTGGCTTGATTTCAGATAAAGATGATAATGAGACGTATACAAAGACAGTCATGTTTATTCCTTTTATAATTTTGGTTGCACAAATTGCAGGAAAAATTTTGGGCTGGATTTTTTAATGGAATAAAGGGCTTTTAAAAATTCAATAGGTTTTATCTGAAGCATATAAGGAGGTACACATGTATTTATCCATATTGACGGAAAAAGAAAAACAACTGTTTCTAAACCTGGCTTATACCTTGGCCTATAGCGATGGTGAATTTGGCGACGAAGAAAAATTGCTTTTGGACGCTTACTGCAATGAAATGGGGACGACCTTTGATCGTCCTGAGACTGCAGTCAGTTTGAACGAATTACTGGAATCTTTAAAAAGGGATATTTTTGAAAATAATAGAAAAGTCGTCTATTTTGAATTGTTAGGCTTAGCGTGGTTGACGGTAAATACAGCGAAGAAGAAAAAAAGGTAATGGATACGATCCGCGAAATTTTTGGACTATCCCGCGAATTTGCCGATCAGTGTTATGATTTCCTAACACAGTATCTTCAGTTACAGGAAAGGCTTACAGCCTTATTACTGGGGTGATCGTAAGGAAAGTATTCTTGTTGAAAAAGACGAATAAGCGCGTCATCTTATTTCTGCCACCGGTTTCCGGTGGCAGTTTTTGACTTTTCTACCTGTTTCATAAGATAAAAAGGATCTCCCTCCTTGTCGATGCGATAGCGAGGGCGATGTTTTTGCCTGATTATAATTACATTGTTTCGCATAGAAAAAGTCATGAATCTTAGGAAATATAAGATTCATGACTTTTTTTGTCGATTATTTTTTCATCATGACAGGACCTGTCCTTGTCAAATGATAAGATAAAGACAAGTAAAAATATAGAAGGGTAAGGAGTCGTCATGTATGAAAATTCAACTCATGTTTCTTTGGAGTGAAATTCAGCGGTTCAGTCCTCAGGAGGTGCCGTTTTTGACTGGCAGGCTGTCTTTTGTGGATCCTGACCGGATGCGTAATCTCTATTAGCTCATCGTTTCCGATGAGGAGGTTATCTGTCTGAGAGACTGAATGATATTAAGGTGGAAAATATCTTATCTGATGATATAACGAGCTATTTTCTGTCATAACGAAAGAGATGAGAGGTATGAAGGAAGATAAAGTTTCACGAGTATTATCACTGTATTCGCAATTAATGGAGGCCGGATCATTAAGAAATCCGTAGCGGCCCAGAAATATGGCGTTAATGAGCGCAGCATTCAACGGGATATTGAAGATATCCGGGCTTTTTGCCGCAACTGCATCGCACTTGGCGACAGCATGCCCGGTGACTTGATATACGATTATACCGAAAAAGGTTATCGTTTGGAACGGCGGCAGGCGCCGAAGTTATCCAATAGCGAGGTCCTGGCTTTGTGCAAGATTCTGCTCGACAGTCGGGCCTTTGTCAAGACTGAGATGGCGGACATGCTACACAAGGTTATTGCTTGTTGCGTGCCTGAATCGAATCAAGCTTTGATTACAAAACTGGTTAATAATGAGACCTTTCATTACGTTGAACCGCGGCATCGTACGAGTTTTCTCGACACGATGTGGCAGCTTGGCGAAGCTATCCAACAGCACCGCTACGTCAATATTACCTATGGCCGGATGAAGGATCGAAAAGTTGTCGAACGACGACTGAAGCCTTAGCACTGCTCTTTTCGGAGTACTATTTCTATCTCATCGCTTTCATAGACGACAGCAATATCCAAAGAATTTATGAAAGCGCTCGTGATATGACACCGACCATTTACCGCCTGGATCGTATTAAGTCCCTGGCAGTAGAAAAGAACTTATTCCGCATTCCTTATAACCGACGCTTTCAGGAAGGGGAATTTCGTAAACGCGTCCAGTTCATGTACGGTGGTCCCTTGCAGCGCGTGACTTTCACCTATACCGGATACGATATCGATGCCGTCTTGGATCGGCTGCCGACGGCCAAAATTCTGAGTGAAGAAAACGGAACGTATCAAATCGAAGCTGAAGTTTATGGGACCGGGGTCGAGATGTGGCTGGACAGTCAGGGAAAATACGTCAGCGAGGTTCAGATAAAAGAAATATAACATCGGAGCTTTCATAGTAGCAAGAGCGGATATCTTCGCGTTGAAATACACCATGGAATTAATAATTTATAAAATGAAATACAATAAATCGCGCTTTTTTTGTAACATATGGTATAATATATGATATAAATTAGCCTTCCTAAAATCGCCGATATGCATGACGAGATCTGCTTTTATAGCGATGCAGGATCCGTATGTAGGTCATCATAATGGAATGGATGACGATATGGTGCGGGTTCCTGCAGTCGGAGTACTCCCGTTGGTATCATGGTTACCGCATCTGAAGCTGCCCATTACTTGAGAACTTCAGAAGATGAAGGCTGACAAACGGAATTTGACAGGTGATCTTGAAGAAATGTACCTGTTAGGAAGCGATTGTGAACCGTTACAGTGTGATGTTGTGGGGAATGAACAGATCGGATTGGGCGTGATGCATTGAAAAAAGATAAGGTTTCACGTGTATTAGCGTTATATTCGCAGTTATTGGCCGGTCGGACGGTGCAGAAGGCAGAAACGGCACAGTACTATGGTGTCAATGAGCGCAGCATTCAGAGGGATATTGAGGATATCGCTCGTTTTTCCAGGATGATGCGGCGGTTCGTGACGGCGGCATTTGTGATGTGGTCTATGACACTAGGGAGAAAGGCTATCGACTGGAAGGCGGGCAGGTGGCGAAGTTATCAAATAGCGAGGTCCTGGCCTTATGTAAAATCTTGCTCGACAGTCGAGCTTTCGTTAAGAGCGAAATGGTTGAAATGATAAACAAGGTCATCGCTTGTTGTGTGCCCGAATCGAATCAGGCCTTGATTACCAAGCTGGTGAATAATGAGACCTTTCATTACGTTGAACCGCGGCACCGGACGAGTTTTCTCGACACGATGTGGCAGCTTGGAAAGGCTATCCAACAGCATCGCTACGTCCATATTACTTATGGCCGACTGAAGGATCGAAAAGTCGTTGAACGGCGGCTGAAACCCTTAGCACTCCTTTTTTCGGAGTATTATTTTTATCTCATCGCCTTCATAGACGACAGCAATATCCAAAAAATCTATGAAAGCGCTCGCGATATCACGCCGACCATTTATCGCCTGGACCGGATTAAGACCTTGTCGGTGGAATCAGAAAGTTTCCGCATTCCTTATAATCAACGTTTTCAGGAAGGCGAATTCCGAAAGCGCGTCCAGTTCATGTACGGCGGGCACCTGAATCGCGTGAACTTTACCTACATTGCGGCGATATCGATGCCATCTTGGACCGCCTGCCGACGGCTAAAATTCTGAGTGAAGAAAATGGAAGGTATCAGATCGAGGCCGAAGTCTACGGCAAGGGCGTCGAGATGTGGCTGCGAAGCCAGGGGAAATATGTCTGTAATGTTCAGCTGAAAGAGATATGACATCGGTGACGGTGGCTGAAAATTATTTTTTGATAAGAAGAGATTGTCCATGCGATGCCGTTGTGGACAATCTCTTTTGGTTTTGGCAGAACCTTGTTATAATAAAATAAAGTTCTTGTTTCTGCCGGTGGCAGCAGAGACGATTTCCGATTCGTTATAGGTTAGATTCGCCATTTTTTTCTTGAAAGCAGGTGTGTTCGTGCTCTTATTTTCGACCATTTTACCAATCAATGAAAAGATGACCAAGGAAAAGTTTATTCGACTGGTTATCGAGTGGAATCAAAAAAGTAACTATCCAGAAAACATTATTCCCAATCTGGTGTGGGATGGTAAGTATACTACTTCCTATGAAACGGACCATCTGCTTCTTGATATAGAGGAATATCAGAAGGAAGACATCGTTGCTGTTCGCTATGAAAAGCGTGACGCTGAAGGTGTTATTTGGGATTCGGACTATATCATGAATTTTAAAGACATGAAGATGTCTATCCGTTTAGACCGCAGTTATCTGGAAGAAGCGCTGAAGGTAGATCCGGAATTTTCGACGCCTCACTTTATTTCCATGCTTATCGATGGCGGGTATTTAAGGGCCGATAATGGTCTCGACGTACGACGGACACCGCTCATTATCGATGAGGACAATATAGATATTGCCGTCGAGATCATGACCGGGAAGCGTCGCCCTCGTCTGCCTGTCGTCTTCGTGTCTAAGACGTCGGATAACGAAGATCCCATTGATGTAAATAAGTTGGCCGGCGACTAAAAGGGGCAGCCACGTCCTAGTCCAGGGAGATTATGAAATGGAAGCAACTCTTCAGGAGGATAGTGGCAATGAAAAATTAGGTAATGGCAGTATTGACATTTATTTCCCCAATCCTGCCGTCGGGCACAAACGATACATGTATCGCCGCAATCCGGGCTATGATATTCAGTTGACGGAAAATATAATTGAAAGGGTCATTCAGTACGGGAATGCCAAGCGCGTGTCACCCCTCTATGTCTGGGCCGGTGTCACCAGTGCCCTTTATGAGGATCAATATCGCCAATCCCAGGAGCCTATGCATCTGCCGACAAGGCTCGACATGAGGCCCTGTATAAATTGCTTGACTTACAAGGGCGGTATGACGAAGATGTTTCTCAGTCTAAACAGGAAGCCGACCAGCTTTTAGAGAGTTTTGACGAGGAGAATCGAAAGCTACGGGAGGACAATGAACGCCTGCGCTGTCAGAACGTACAACTGGCATATGAAAACCAGGGACTGCGTTCAAAACTTGATTCTCAGACAGGTGTCCCCGTCCTGTTCATGGGCAATGAAGACGACTTCTATGCCGGCGAGATAAAGGATTTGCTTTTGGCAACACTGGAATCCGGCTTAAAAGGCTATTTAGCTTCCGGTACACGACGATACGATGTGGTGAAGGATATCCTTGAAGCTAATGACTATCGGCATATCAGTGAGAAAAAGTCTGCTGAGGTAAAGCAGTTGTTCAATAACTATAAAGGCATGACTTCAAAAGTGAGGCGGGGACTTGAAGAGTTAGGCTTTGAAATTCAGCATGACGGCGGTCACTACAAGGCGATTTACTACGGTGATGAGCGGTATATCCTCGTTTTTGCAGCTACCCCCAGCGATAACCGGGCTGGGAAAAATAAACGCTTTGGAGACTATCAAAAAAGTGTTTGATTCCATGTTTTGGATAAGAAATGGCCAATTTTGGCGCTTGAAAGGGGGAGGATTTGTAATAATCGGTTATTCCATGGTATAATTAAATGCTATGAATTTATGTACGGGAGGTATATGAATGGCTACAGGTCAGGAAAAGATTGATCAGCTCCGGGAAAAGCTCGCAAAAGTCGAGCTCGGCGGCGGTCAGAAGCGAATTGATTCGCAGCATAAAAAAGGAAAGTTGACAGCCCGCGAACGGCTGGCCAAGTTGTTTGATGAAGGCAGCTTTACGGAAATGGGGCAGTTTATCCATCATCGCGGTACTCATTTCGGTTTGCAGGAAAAAGAAATCCCCGGCGACGGCGTCGTTACCGGCTACGGTACGGTACGGGGCCGACTGGTCTTTGCCTATGCCGAAGATTTTACCGTTGAAGGCGGATCCCTTGGTGAAATGCACGCCCATAAGATTGCCCAGATGCAGGAAATGGCCCTCAAGATGGGAGCCCCTGTCATTGGCATCAACGATTCCGGCGGCGCCGCATTCAGGAAGGCATCGATGCCTTGTCCGGTTTCGGCCGCATCTTTATGAACAATACGTCGGCTTCCGGCGTCATTCCTCAGTTGGCCGTCATCATGGGGCCCTGTGCCGGTGGTGCCGTTTATAGCCCGGCCTTGATGGACTTTGTATTCATGGTTAAAAATACGTCTAACATGTTCCTCACCGGCCCGGCGGTCATCAAATCGGTCACGGCGGAAGAAGTCACGGCAGAAGAACTCGGCGGCGCCATGACTCATAACTCGATTTCCGGCGTCGCTCACTTTGCCTGCGAAAGCGAAGACGACTGCTTTGAAAAAATCAAGGCGCTCCTCGATTTCCTGCCTAGCAACAACATGAAGAAGCACCGGTCGTCGACTCGAATGATGATCCGAACCGCGAAGACGAAAGCCTCAATTCGATCATCCCCGACGACAACAACGTGCCCTATGATATGCTCGATATCATCCGCTCCTGCGTCGACGACGGCAATGTATTCCAGGTCCTTGAAAACTACGCTTGAATATCATTACCTGCTTTGCCCGCTTCGACGGCCAGACGGTCGGCATCATTGCCAACCAGCCGAAATTCCTGGCAGGCTGCCTTGATATCAACGCTTCGGACAAGGCTGCCCGCTTCATTCGCTTCTGCGACAGCTTCAATATTCCCGTCGTCACCTTCGTCGACGTACCGGGATTCCTGCCGGGGACCAATCAGGAATACGGCGGCATTATCCGCCACGGCGCTAAAATGCTCTATGCCTACTGCGAAGCTACGGTGCCTAAGATTACCGTCGTTACCCGTAAGGCTTATGGCGGTGCCTATATTGCCATGTGCTGCCGTCAGCTCGGTGCCGACATGGTCATGGCCTGGCCGTCGGCTGAAATCGCCGTCATGGGTCCTGATGGCGCCGTCAACATTATCTTTAAAAACGATCCGGATAAAGAAAAGAGAAAACAGGAATATATCGACGAATTCTTGTCGCCTTATAAAGCTGCTGAACACGGCCAGATCGACTGCATTATTGAACCGAAAGAAACGCGGCCGCGCATCATCAGCGCCCTGGCGATGCTTTACAGCAAACGTGAAGAACGGCCGGCCAAGAAACACGGCAATATGCCGTTGTAAGGAGGTGGCCGTATGTTAGAAATACTGTTTGCGGCAATCGGCGTCTTAATCATCATTATTTTGGTTTTGAGCCGATACTACGATACCCGCTTCCGCGCCTTAGAACGAAAGATGGAAGACATGACTGCTTTTCAGCAGAGTGTAAAAGACCTTTCGGAAGCGGTCTATGATTTAAAGACCGCTGAAAAGAAGGAAACAAAGACACAGCCTGCCCCGGAAACCAAAGACACGGCCAATCCGATCGTTCCCGCTGGTCAGCGTCAGCCGGCTGTTGTCGAAGCCCGTCCGTTGGCGACGGTGCCTGAAAGCCGTGAGGCTTCTGATTCCGACGAACTCCCCGACGACGTCGTGGCTGTCATCATGGCAGCCGTAGCCGCTTACGGGTATTCGCCGGCAGCGATTCGCTCGATCCGGCTTTCGCATCGCGGATATAAACGCCATCGGGAAAATTGGGCTATGGCAGCCGCCTGGGTGGTATGAAACGTTAAGGAAAAAGTCTTTGAATCCAGGAGGATACGGATATGAAAAAAGTTTAAGATTACAGTCAATGGCAAGTCATACGAAGTTGAAGTAGAAGAAGTAGGCGGCGCGACTCCGGCAGCTCCGGTTGCACCGGCACCGGCAGCACCCGCACCAGCAGCTCCGGCACCGACACCGGCTCCGACTCCGGCAGCACCGGTACAATCTCCGGCTCCGGCCGTAGGCGGCCCGATCCCGGACGGTGCCATCACCGTCAAGGCTCCGATGCCGGGCAAGATTTCGGCACTCAAAGTGGAAGCCGAAACCGCTGTCAAACGAGGCGACGTCCTCCTCGTATTGGAAGCCATGAAGATGCAGAACGACATCACGGCAACGGCTGACGGCAAACTCCACGAAATGCGCGTCAAAGTCGGGGACAATGTCAAAACCGGTGACGTCTTGGCTGTCATCATGCCCTAAGTAACATAGGCTCGATAAAAGAAATATGCATACAAAAAAGAGGTTCGCTGACTTGTAACTGTCGGCGAACCTCTTCTTTATAGTTAGAAATAGATTTATTTAGCAGCAGCTTTTTTGGCTTCTGCCTTGGCTAAGAACGGGGCCGATTCGATGATGAAGCGTTCGTGGGTAGCTTCACCGACGAGGCCGGCGTCGTCATGGGCTTCGATCTTAAAGGTCAATTTTTTGCGGTCCTGTTCGACGAGGGTCGCTTTGGCCGTGATGGTAAGGCCAATCGGCGTGGCAGCGACGTGTTTGACGTTCATGCGATGCCGACGGTGTTATAGCCTTCCGGGAGCTGAGGATCGCAGGCGTTGATGGCTGCGTTTTCCATGAGGCAACCAAGGCCGGCGTAGCGTAGACTGGCGATTTGCCGCTGCCCAATTTAATGGCCGTATTATCTTCCGTGCATTTTTCAGAAACTTCAGCGGCTGAGTTTTTTTTGATATCAAATTCCATGGTGTATAACCTCCTTGATGTAGGTGAGAATATGCCTGAACTGTATCGATAAAGGCATTTTACATAACCATATCATATCACATTTTGGTTCTTTTTGACAGCAAACTGTTTGCTTATCGGGGGTCGGGATAAGGATTGTCATCGATAAAGACGGGCCTTTTTGACAGAAAAAGCGCCATAGGATACAATAAAACTATATTTTTCAGAGAAAATGAGGAGTGATATCATGAAACTGAAAGGAATATGTCTGATTGCAGCGGCAGTCCTCTCCATCGGGACGGCATCGCTGGCCAAAGACAAGGGCACCTTGACCAAGTTTCCCAATTGGGGTGTCATCACCGTGCCGAACGATATATACATGCAGAAGGGGACGCAGCCCATGCTGACGGCGGCGGATACCCAAAATGATGTGACGGCCTTGTTTGAAAAGATTTTTCCCCTCCAGCCGGAAACGTACCAGGTCGTAAAGAAGGATGATGCCGATTTTCAGTATGCCTATTTGATGCATTATACGGCCAGCCTCTGGGACGTCAGAGCTGCCGTTTACGGTGAAAACCGGGAAAATGCGTACTTGCGCGACATCGGCGGTCGTCCCGATCCGAAAACGTTAATGGATCGACTCAATCAAAATATGGCCAACCGTCTGCCCGATGGTTTTCGCTTGACTGAACCGGTTACGGCCAAAAAGTATAAAGGACGGGTCTTTTATGAATGGACTGTTGAAAAATCGCTGGTCATTAACAGCAACGCCTTTACGGAAACGATTCATGGCCTTGCCTGGCAGCATGGTGATACGATGGAAATTGCCGTCATCTTAGGCAATGTCGCAAAATCCGGTGACGACGACATCATCAGCACGATGACCGATATGTTGAAAGATGCCAATAAGATGCCGAAAAAATAAGGGTAGCTTAAGGAATAAAAAAAGCCTTGCATGAGTGAAAAAACTGCATCATGCAAGGCTCTTTTGGATTTATAAGGTTTTCATCAGTTGTTCGAGGTGGGCCGTGAGCTTCATGTTTTCTTCGTAGTCGATGGGGCAGTCGATGATGACCGGTTTATCCTGCTGGAAGGCCTTTTTCAAGGTCGGCAGGAGATCTTCCGTCTTTTCGATGCGGTAGCCGATGGCGTGGAAGCTTTCGGCGAGTTTTACGAAGTCCGGATTGGTGAAGTCGACGCATTCGTGATGGCCGTACTGCATATCCTGTTTCCATTTGATGAGGCCGTAGCTGCTGTCGTTGAAGATGAGGGTGACGAAGTTCGTGCCCAGGCGGTAGGCCGTTTCAAATTCTTGGACGTTCATCAAGAAGCCGGCATCACCAGTGATAGCCAGGACCTTTTTATCGGGGTGGACGAGTTTGGCTGAAATGGCGCCGGGAACGGCGATGCCCATGGTGGCAAAACCGTTGGAAATGAGGCAGGTGTTTGGTTCGTAGCAGTTGTAATGGCGGGCGATCCAAACCTTGTTGGCGCCGACGTCGGAGATGACGATATCGTCTTTATCCATGATTTTCCGGCAGTCGATGAGGGCTTTCTGCGGCTTGACCGGGAAGGACAGGTCTTCGGCATAGCTTTCATGTTCAGCGACCATTTTCTGACGGATGTTGAGGAAGGCGCGCGGTTCCGGCAGGCGGGCGGCCTTTTCCATGATGCGTTCCAAGGAATCGGGGATGTTGCCGACGACTTCGACCTGGGGCTGGTATTTTTTATTGATATCAGCCGGCATGGTGTCGATGTGGATGATGTCGGCGTTGGTCAGATGCCATTTGGCCGGGGCGTATTCGATGATGTCGTAGCGACGGCGATGACCAGGCTGGCCTTTTCGAGAATTTTCGTTTGATAGTCGTCCATGGGAATGCCGACGGTCCACATGGAATACTTGTTGTCGAAGGGGATGGCCCCTTTCGCCATCATGGTATTGACGACAGGCAGTTTGAGTTTTTCCGCAAAGGCCGTCAGCTGTTTGGCAGCTTGGCTGCGAATGACGCCGCTGCCGGCCAGGATAACCGGATTCTTGGCGTAAGAAATCATGGAGGCTGCCATTTTGATCTGTGATTCTAAGGCCGTTTCCGGCTGAATCGTCTTGTGCTGCAGCGGCTTTTCATCATCGCCGACGGGCATTTCGCTGATGTTGACCGGAAGGTCGATGAAGGTAGCACCCGGTTTTTCACGTTCGGCGTACTTAAAGGCCAAGCGGGTGATTTCAGCCATCGTATCGGGACGGACGACGGTGTAGGACCGACGGGTGATGGGTTCGAACATGGCTCTGAGATCGAGGTACTGGTGGGCCGTGATGTGCATCTTATCGGTTCCGACCTGACCGGAGATGGCGACGACGGGGGCGCCGTCACAGTCGGCATCGGCGACGCCGGTGATGAGGTTCGTCGCACCGGGCCCGAGGGTAGCCATGCAGACGCCAGCCTTGCCTGTCAGTCTGCCGTAGACATCGGCCATGAAGGCAGCACCCTGTTCATGACGGACGGTGATAAATTCAATCTTTGAATGCTCCAAGGCATTGATGATGGCTAAGTTTTCTTCACCGGGGATACCGAAAATATAATGGACGCCTTCTTCTTCAAGGCATTCGATGAGAAACTCTGCCGTGTTGCGCATCTTTTTTTGTACCATTCCGAGAACACTCCTTTAAAGGTAATGGATAAATTAAAAATTGCTGTTGTAACCTGTATTATAATATGGGACAGGACCTTTTTCAATGACTTACTTGTATTATCAGGATGTACAATCTAATTTGACCTGAATCGACAAGGCCAAAAGGGGTATGCAAAAGGGCATCATAAAGCCTTTATGAGCACTGTTTGCTGAGGATTAGATCGGAAGAGAATAGGAGAATATAATGAATATATTGATTAGCAGCTGTCTCTTGGGACAGTATTGCCGCTATGACGGGAAGACCAAGACTTATGAAGCGATTGAACCTTTATTGAATCGTCATGACATTCATTTCATACCCATCTGCCCGGAGCAGGCCGGTGGTCTTCCGACGCCGCGACCGGCAGCTGAGCGCTGCGGGGACAAGGTACTGACCAAAGAAGGCTGCGATGTGACGGCTCAATATGAACGAGGGGCAGAGGCGGCGCTTTACGTAGTCCGTCTCTTTCACTGCACGAAGGCCATCTTAAAGGCCAAGAGTCCGTCCTGCGGCTCGGGCCTCATTTACGACGGGACCTTTTCCCGGACCCTTACTGAGGGCGACGGCGTGACGGCAGCCTCTTAAAAGCGGAAGGCATTGAGGTTTTCAGCGAAGGGGACCCTTTAGAATACTTGCTTTTATAACGGCGGTTTGCTACAATATACGAGTACGCAAGTGAGGAGGTTTCAGGGTGAATACTTTTTTGCATGAAGTTTGTGAATGGCTTTATTCTATTGTCATCGCCTTGGCCATTGCATGGTCATCCATATTTTCTTCTTCCAGCCGACCCGCGTTTCCGGCGAGTCCATGATGCCGACCCTTAAAAATGGGGAATACCTCATCGTTTCGAAATGGAGTCACGTCATGGGAGAAGTTCCTAATTATGGAGACATCGTCATCATCGACAGCCGCGTCCAGTATCCGCGCACGTGGAAAGATGATGTCGCTGAACCGATGAACAACTACTTGGCGTTCTTTGACCACGACTTACAGACGAAAAACGTTTGGGTCAAACGAGTTATCGGCCGCCCCGGTGATACGCTGGCTTTCCACGACGGAAAGGTTTGGCGCAATGGGGAACCGTTGGATGAACCTATATCAACGGTCCGATGGAATACAGCAGTCGGGAAGAAGTTAAAGTCCCGGAAGGCTACGTATTCTGCATGGGTGATAACCGCAACCACAGCAGTGACAGCCGCTTTATCGGTCCGGTTCCTATCGACCACGTGTTGGGCCGCGTCATTTGGTAAGCGGTCTTTACGACAACTGCATACGACAGTTCGCAATCCATCCTGTCGCTAAACAAAACTAGGACGCATAACCAAAATGGGTGCAGTGTAGACGGGATTGCTTCGGCAGCCCCGTCTTTTTTATTTGTTAGAAAGGCGCAATATACGATGTACAACTTTATTCTGAATACCCGGCGCATGACCTTTTCTGCCCTGGTCATCGCCATTTATATCGCTGTCCTGTATGTCACTCAGGGCATTTCTTTCGGACCCTACCAGATCCGTATCGCAACGGCTCTCTACGGGCTGGCGTTTCTCTATCCGTTCTTAGTCGTTCCCTTGGGGATCGCTAATTTTATCGCCAACTTTCTCTTTGGCGGGCTGGGCCTCATCGACATGGTCGGCGGCTGTGCCGTCGGCATGATGACGACTTGGCTCATCGTCCAGATCCGGCAGCATCAGGGAAGCCCCTGGCTGGCAGCTCTTCCCATTTGGTGGTGCCGGCCCTAGTGGTCAGTCTTTGGCTGTCCTATTTATTGAATCTGCCTTACCTGGTACTGGTCAGCAGCCTGGCTGTCGGTCAGCTGCCGCCGGCTATTTGCGGCGTCCTGCTCATTCAGGCGCTTCGTCAGCACTACGTCTTAGAAAAGGAGTTATGATATGAGTCGAAAACAAGAGGACCTTCAAGGCATTACCTTTCTTGGCAATCAGCACACGGCCTATCCGACGGACTACAATCCCGACCTTTTGGAAACCTTCATCAACAAGCATCCCGACCGGGACTATTTCGTCAAGTTCAACTGCCCGGAATTTACCAGTCTCTGCCCGATGACGGGCCAGCCGGACTATGCGACGATTTATATTTCGTACGTACCCGATGAACGGATGGTCGAAAGCAAGGCCTTGAAGCTCTATCTGTTCAGCTTCCGCAACCACGGTGACTTCCACGAAGACTGCGTCAACATCATCATGGACGACTCATCGAGGCCATGGATCCCAAGTATATCGAAGTCTGGGGAAAATTCCTGCCCCGCGGCGGCATCAGCATCGATCCCTACTGCAATTACGGCCGTCCCGGCACGCCTTGGGCCGACGTTGCCTGGCAGCGCCTGTCACAACATGACTTATATCCCGAAAAAGTAGATAATCGGTGAAACTTCTTACCTTTTCCAGATAATCCATGGTATAATAAAGTATCAATCATAGGAGTGAGGAGTGTTATCTGTGAAATTGAAAAAAGTGCTTTTGGCCCTCGGTTTTTCCCTGGCCTTGTCGGCCTCTGTTTTTGCGGCCGACAATATGTGGCAGTATAACCAATATACATCGATTGACATGAATTCGGCGAAACTCTATTATGATATGGGCCGCCAGATCCTGTCCTTCGAAACAGTGGAAAAATCCGGCGATTCGACGGATTACTGTACCTATGTGTACAACATCGATGACCAGACGATTCAGCTGAAAAAAAATGATTACTCAGACTAAGAAGCATAAGTATAAGAGCAGCTTCTATCCCGAATCGATTAAAGACGGCAATGCTGTCATCAAAGCCAGAGCCCGCATGGCCACCGACGTATTAGAAAAGGTCATGGAAAAGCAAAATTCGAAGAATAAGTCCTTAGTGCAATGTGACTGCTAAGGTCGTCGTCTTCCGTTTGCTTTCCTGATACTTTCCGAAACAGGCCTTGCCGGTACAGGCTACGGATTCAAACGAAAAGGGACTGCTGCATGGAGCGGTTTTCTTCATGCAAGCAGTCCCTCTTTTGTTATTTTCCTTTGACGCAGATGCTAAGCCACTTGGGAAGTCGGTGTTCGACGACGACCCAGGAGTAGGCTGACGAGCAGGCGACGACGATGATATAAATGGCGATGATGTGAATGGCCCGTAGGTAAATGTGCAGGTGAGCCGCAAGGCCCGTGCAGAGGCTGAGAAAGACAGGATGTACCAGGTAGATGGGATAGGAATAATCGCCTAACCTAGAGAAGACTTGATGGACGGCATGGGGCACAGGCCGGCATTCCCACCAGTAGAGGAGAAAGAGCATCGTCGACAAGGTATAGACCATGCCAATCGGGCTGAGCTGGTGAATGGTAAAGACGGCCGATAAAGGGTCGTAGCCGAGGTAATGCATGACGCCGTAGTACGATGCCAGCATACCTGCCGTCGACACGATTTGAAGGCCGTTGATCACCGTGCCGTGCCGCTTGAGCCAGGCTGTGACCGATGAGAAGTGTTCTGCTGTAAAGGCGCCGAACATGAAGATGAACAGATAGTGCAGGACCATGTAGTTCAGGCGCAGATTCGAGGCATCTTCGAGGAAGGGATTGTCCGAATGGAGATTCCAACTGTAGCTCGAGTAAAAATTGAAGATCATGTTGACGATAAAAAGGGCCGTAAAGGAAAGAATCGGCTTGCGGTCCATGAGGCGCAGTAAAGGCCGCCATAAGGGCATGAGCAGGTAGAACCACAAGAGGATGACCAGAAAGTAGATGTGGTACATGGCCAGGCCGTACCATAAGGTGCGAAAGATGGCATAGGGATGAAAGAGTTTGAGATTATGGCTGAGAACCGATACGTAGGCCATGTAGAAAAAAGACCAGGCCAGGTAGGGGACGAAAACCGTCCGCAGTCGACGCTGCAGATAGTCTTTATAGTCAAAGGGCTCGTGGAGTCCTTGGCTGTAAAACATGCCGAAGGCCGACAGGAAAAAGAAGGCCGGGACGAAAAGCGGGATAAGATTTCTAAGACGCGACCAGCGCCAAATTCGGAGACGGATTGACGATGGCCACGGATCCGACATGGATGGCAATGACGCCGAGCATGCAAAGTCCGCGCATATAATTGATAGAATGAATAAATCGTTTTGACATCTGACACCTCGGAAGATACAATATAGATACTAAAGATATATCCTATTATAACAAATTTTTGCAAAATGGACAGGGAGGCTGTATGACCGACGACACACAAAAGGTAACCCGAACGGGACTGATACTGGCAGCGACCTTGATTTTACAAGGCCTCAGGCTGGTCATTCCCATACCGCCTCAGATCAGTCTGTTCCTCATCGGTCTCTGTCAACGCCTGCCTGATCACGGCCGTCCTTGCCGTCGACCGCAGAGCCGGCTTTGTCGTCGCCGCCTGCACGCCCATCTTTGCCTGGCTCGAAGGATGCTGCCTTTCGTTCTCTTCGTCTTTCCCGTCGCCATCGGAAACGGGGTGTACGTCTATTGTGCTTGGCGTTGGCAGAAACACGGCCTTCCGGCACTTTTAGTCGGCGCCCTGGCCAAGGCCGCTACCCTTTACGCCTTATTTTATCTGCTCTTTGCCGGCATCGAATTTCCGCCGGCTATGCGCCACCTGCTGTTGACGGCCATGAGCTGGCCCCAGATCATCACCGGTGTCATCGGAGCGCTGCTGGCTTGGAACTCAGTCGCTATCTGAGCCACCGCCATGAATAGAAAGGATTTTTGATATGCTGCTGCAAATCTTTTATTTTATCCCGGCCATTCTCGGTACCTTGTTTATTGCCGTCGGCCTGTATCACGGTTCCAAATTTTACAGCCTCACCCGGCGCTGCACGCAGGAAGGAATGGGGACCTTGCTGGGATTTGAAGAAAAGAAGATGAAAAGTGGGACCCTCTATTATCCTGTCGTCCGCTTTACGTCCCAAGACGGAAAGACTCATCGGGCACGCTACGCCTTTGGCAATGCTGAATGGAATTATGTAGCTGGTGACGAACTGCCCCTGCGCTATAATCCGGAAAACCCGGAAGAGATTTATCTTCATCAGGTCCAAAGCCTGTGGCAGCAGTACGCCAGCCCGGTATTCATCATCCTGGGGGGCATCATCTTTATGACGTCCTATTACTTCATCTTATAATCATACGGAAAAGGAGGAGTCGCCACATTGGTAGAAAATGAAAAAGCTGTCGCCGCTATGCGGCAATTTTTAGAAGCCCTGGGGCTCGACTTGACGGCGCTGGGAATGGAAAAGACGCCGCACCGCGTGGCTGAGACCTTTGCCCGATTTTTTTCAGGTCTTCAGGAAAACCCCGATGACGAATGGAATAACCCCATCGTGACCCAGTCCAAGGGACTGGTCAGTGTTCGCAACATTCGCTTTCACTCGCTCTGTGAACATCACTTACTGCCTTTTTTTGGCACCGTTCACATCGTATACTACCCGAAAGCTAACCGCATCGCCGGCTTCGGTCATTTCGTTCGGGCTGTCGATATCCTGGCCCGCCGCCCGCAGCTTCAGGAACGGATGACGGAAGAATTGTGCCAGTCCATCGTTCGCGGCCTCGATCCGGAAGGCGTCCTGATCGTCGTCAAAGCGACTCACTTATGCCTTACCATGCGCGATCAGCTGGCCATCGATTCGAATATTATGACGACGGCGACGGCCGGGTGCCTGACAGCAGGAACCGATGCCTATAAAGAAGCCTGGAAGCTGGTCATGGAGGAAAAACAAGATGGATAAAATCATGCTCAAAGGACTTCACTTTTGGGGGCACCACGGCTGCCTGGCATCTGAAGCAGAGCTTGGCCAGCCGTTTCACATCGATATATGCTTGGAAACTGACTTGTCGCAGGCCGGGGCATCCGATGACCTTCACCAGACCGTCGACTACAGTGTCGTCTATTCCCGAATCAAAGACATCGTCGAAAACCGCCGCTATCAACTCATCGAGCGGCTGGGGACGGTCATTGCCGAAGACATTCTCAGCGCCTTTCCTCCCGTCGAAGCCGTGACGGTAACCGTTCACAAGCCCCAGGCACCGATTGGCGGTCTCTTTGACGACGCGGCGGTCGTCCTCGAAAGGCGACGGCATGGCTAGATTTTACCTTAGCATCGGCGCCAATCTGGGGGATCGGGAAGGGACGCTGAAACGAGCCGTGGCTCTCCTCGATGCGAATCCGGACGTGACGGTTACAGCTGTGTCGCCTTTTTACGAAACGCCGCCGTGGGGCAAGGAAGATCAACCTCCTTTTATCAACGGCGCTGTCGCTGTGGAGACAAGTCTTGCCGGTCCGGATCTTCTCGAACGCTGTCTTGCCATTGAGCGGCAGCTGGGGCGGGTACGCCATGAAAAATGGGGTGCCAGGACCATCGATATCGACCTCGTTTACAGCCCGGACGAGGCCTGCCAGACTCAGACCCTGACCTTGCCCCATCCTTATCTAACACAACGGGCTTTCGTATTGGTCCCCCTGCGGGATCTGGTGCCGGACCTCATCCTCTTTGGCCGGCCGATTGATGACTGGCTCGCTCAGCTGCCAGATACAGACGCTATCAGAAGGAAGGATTAACTATGGAAAAGATACTTATTGCAGATGACGAACAACTTATGCGCCAATTGGTCATTGATTTTTTAAAGCCTGAAGGCTACGAAATTTTAGAAGCTGTTGACGCAAAGAAGCCCTGGATATCTACGACAAGGAACATCTGGATTTGGTCCTTCTCGACGTCATGATGCCCGGTTACGACGGCTGGACCGTATGCCGCGAAATCCGCCGGGAATCGACGGTCCCCATCATGATGCTGACCGCGAAAGGTGAAGAAATAGACCAGCTCTTTGCCTATGATCTCGGTGCGGATGAATACATCACTAAACCCTTCAGCCCGAAGATCCTGGTAGCCAAAATAAAGGCTCTCCTGCGCCGTTCTCAGAACGATTCGGAAACGCAGGAAACCGAAGCTGGCGTGGCCATCGACCGCGATGCTCGCCAGGTCGTCCTCGACGGGAAGAATGTCGACCTCAGCCCGACGGAATATAAGCTCCTGAACTACCTGATGAGCAATACCGGCAAGGCCTTGAGCCGCCGTCAGATCCTGAATCAGGTATGGAATTACGATTATTACGGTGATCTGCGCACCGTCGATACCCACATCAACCGCCTGCGCATTAAACTGGGCGACAAAGGCCGCTATATCCGGACTGTCCGCGGCTATGGATACCGTTACGATTCCAAATGAGACGGAAAGGCCTATTATCCTTAAAGGTTAAGACCGGCGTCTATGTCGGCTGCTTTTCCATCTTTTTCATTATCGGCCTGATGCTGGCTGTCGGCTTTGGTTTTGACCGCTACTACTATTCCATGAAAAAGGATGCCATGGTCGAAGCCAGCCAGAAAATCAGTGCTACGTACCAGAAGAAGAATGGACCTGACGAACATTCGCTGGATTCTTTGAGCCAGCGTTACGGCGTCGACATCCTCATCGTCGACCACAGTAAGCTGGTCTACTCGTCGCGGCCCGGGCGACGGGTGTATATACCACCGGAAAAACTTCCCAATGAACACGAAATCGTAGCCGTCGGCAAAGAAGATGAACCGCCAGAAGGCGGGCCTGACGGCAAGCCGCCGGTACACATCAAGGAACTCCTGGACCTCCTCGAGGGCAAGGAGCCCGCTGAAGGTTTGTTGGGAACGGTACACCTTTATAAGGACATGCCTGATTTTGAATATTTTAACCTCGTCGACCGTATCCAGGACGATACGTATATCATCATCAATCAGTCCGTCGCACCGATGCAGGAAAACATCTACATCGTCCAGCATTTCATCATCGTCTGCGGTATCGTTTGGCTCATTGTGGCCTGTGTCAGTACGCTCTACCTGACCCAGCGTATGACAAAACCGCTCATCGAATTGAAGAACCTTGCCGGCGCCATGGCCCACCTCGATTTTTCCAGTAAGTGGAAAGGCAACCTCAGCGATGAAATCGGCGAACTCGGTGAGAGCCTGAATATCTTGTCTAATCAGCTCAATGTCGCCTTGACAGCCCTTCGCCAGTCCAATGAAGAGCTGAAAAAGCAGCTCGACGTAGCCAAAGAAGTCGAACATATGCGAAAAGCCTTCCTGTCGGCCGTGTCCCATGAACTGAAGACGCCCTTGGCCATTATCCAGGGGTACGCCGAAGGCCTCGATACCCTCGATATCGATGAAGAAACGCAGCGACGCTACTGCTCGGTCATCCACAGTGAGACCCAGAAGATGGATAAACTGGTTCGCGATCTATTGAACTTGTCCCGTTTGGAAACGGGTTCCTTCCATTTAGAGCAGACGGTCTTCGACTTTAGCGCCTTGGCAGAAGAAAGCCGGGAACGGTTCTCCAAGGTCATGGAAGACAAGGGCATCATTGCCGAATTTAATCTGCCCGAGACTATGACCGTCTACGGCGATCCGGAACGAATCGATACGATTTTGACTAATTTCTTAAGCAATGCCATCGACTATACCGATGCCGATCAGCATATCCGCCTGTGGGCTGAAGATCTTGGCGAACGGTACCGCATCTCGATTTATAATGAAGGCAGCCATATTGCTGAAAAACATCAGCAGCGCATTTGGGAACCCTTCTATAAGATTGATTCGTCGCGGGCCCGCAGTCCGAAGCGCATCTTCGGCGGCCACGGCTTAGGCCTGGGAACGGTGGCAGCCCTCGTGAAACTCCACGGAGAATCTTATGGCGTGAAGAATGAAAACGGCGGCGTCACCTTCTGGTTTACCCTACGAAAAGAAGGGGACTCAACGCCCGAATGAGGCATCCTAAAAGAACCTCCCTGACCCTGACCAGTCCCTTCGTTAGCATGATGTAACGAAGGGGCTGTCAGGAGGCCAGAGAGGTTCTTTGCTGTCTTTATGGTTGTACTTCTAAGTCTTTTCGCATCAGAAGATCGGTCTGTTGGTCATCACCGACGACGAAGGAATGAGCCCCAATCTGGTAAAAGCCGTGCTGCTTGTAAAAGTGGAGGGCTTTGGCGTTTTTCTCCCAGACACCGAGCCATATATATTTCTTTTTCTGCTGAAGGGCAGCGTCGATGGCCTGATCTATCAGATAATGTCCCAAGCCTTGGCCCTGGAACGCTTTCGTAACATAGATACGCTCAATTTCAAGAGAGTCTCCGTCGTGAATATCGGTCTGTGCCGACGACTCGTTCAGCTTCAGGTAGCCGGCCAGCTTATCGCCCCAGTACAGAAAGTAAATGGCGGCATGGGCGTCGGATAATTCGGCTCGGAGTTTTTCCGGGGCATACGCTTTGTCGAGGTAAGCTTCCATATTTTCCGGCGTGTTCATGGCGGCAAAGGTTTCAAAAAAGCACTGCCGGGAAAAGGCCTGAAGGGTGTCTAAATCATCTAGGGTGCATTGTCTAAACTGTGGGATCAAGGTTTTTTCCTCCTGGAATATTGGTGATAGCGATGAATAACCCCCTAACGCAGAACTTAAAAATCGAACGCTAGGGGGTATGATGTATCGTACTAAACTTTGGGCTAACGGCTGTCTTTTGGGATGCAGTTCGTTAAAAGGAACGGTTCCCGAGGGTGGGGTGGCTGCATTTTTTCAGCGTCAGGTGGTCGACGAGGTAGCCCGCCTGTTCGAGGTCGATGTCCTCTTTTTGACCGTCGTGTTCAAAGACGCAGAGCGGCCGGTCGGTACCGACTTCGCCGCCGGGAAGGTAGATGTATTCGCCGGTTTCGGCATCGCCGAAAATGATGCCGGCTAAGAGATGTTTTTGGGCTATTTGACTCATGGCAGGGCCTCCTCGCCGTCGAATTTAATTTCAAGGAGCTTGCAGTCCCGATAGTCTGCCGAAACGAGGTGGAGCAGAGTCCCGTTATAGCGGCGGGGGAACATCGTCCCAGGCTGCATGCCGTGGAGATGGCCGAAGATGCAGAGTGGCACCTTGTATTTTTCTAAGAGTTCTGTAAAGCCGCTGGGCTTGGTAAGGTCGCAGACTGGTGGATAGTGGAGCATGAGAATCGTAGGACCGCCGCCCAGTTTTTCCGCCTCCTGCAGCGTTCGTTCGACGCGCAGCAGTTCGCGGCGGTACGGCTTGGCATCCCGTTCTTCTTGGTAATGGATGTCGCCCGGGCAGATCCAGCCGTGAGTGCCGCAGATGATCGTGCCGTCGTCGAGAACGGCCGTTGAACCGTAGAGATAGTGCATGTTATTTTCGGCATCCATGCGGTTCAGTTTTCCAGCACTGGCCCACCAGTAATCGTGATTGCCGCGGATGATGAGCTTTTTGCCCGGCAAGGCGCGGATTTGATCGAGGTCCTCCTGGGCTTCGTCGAGGCGCATGGCCCACGACGTATCGCCGGCAATGAGGACGGTATCGTCATCGGTGACTCTGTTTTTCCAGTCTTCGGCAATGCGCTGCCAATGATTTTTCCAGCGGGGGCCGAAGACTTCCATCGGCTTTTTTGGCGGATTGCCCGATAAATGTAAGTCACCTATTGCAAATAAACGCATAAATGGATAAGGACCGTCCTTTCTTATAGTTCATGAAGCCGCGTCTGCAGTTCATGGATGAAATGCGCTGAATGGCCTCCGTTTGCAATCTGGGGAATCATGTAGCCGACAAAGAGCGGGTTGGTCAGAAAGCGCGGGATGATTTTGACATATAAGGCATCATCATCGGGAAAGTCATAGAAAAAGATGTTGTAACTGTCGTTAAAGCGGATAAAGGAGTGCATGAAATAATGGGCCGTCGTCTGCATGCAGCGGACGAATTTGCCGAGCTTTTTCCGGTCCTTCAAGATGAGGTTGACTTCGTAAAAGCCGATGATGGGCCGTTTCGACAGGTTGACCGTAAGGCCCTCTTCTTCGAAAATGGTGGGACCGACGAAGTGGAAGGGCTTTATCTCTTCATGGTAGTCATAGTCTTTAAAGCCGACGATCTGCGAATGGGGATGGTGAATCGTTCCACCGGACATGTAGCCGTGGTTCCGATAGAAGACAACCGATTTAAATTTGCCCATATCCTTGACTTGCTGCCATTTTTCGAGGCCGAATTCGATGAGTTTTTGGGCGTATTCCGGTGTATAGTCGGAGAACTCGCCGTCACAGTCATCGGTCTCGATGATGAGGGTCTGCCACGAGTCCTTGAGGACCGGAAAGGCATTTTCAAGCCAAATCATATGGCCCCGTTTTTCCATGACGTTCTTCAAATGGGCGACGTCACAGAAGGGGCAATACCTTTCGTCGCGATGGACCGTATCGGGCTTCGTCTTGCCCAGGTCCAGATTATATTCTAAAATGTGGGATAAGGGATTTTCGTACATACGACCGCTCCTTTTGATGCTTCTTATACATTGTAGCATAGAGAGAGGCAATTTCAAACTGCAATACGACAAAAGGATGTCCGCCAGGCACCGCAGAAGGCAGTCAAAGTGGGGGCATCCTTAATTTCATTAATTATAGGCAATTCTAGGGGCCTTGTCAAATCGGTCTCGTCTGAAAAAAATATGAAAAATCGCGAAAACGGTGTGACTAAAACTAGAGTAATGTGGTATGATATTGAGTTGAGGATTGATTAAAATCAAGCATGGACTTCCATGATTTTCATTCCATAACTGCCCTTTCATGTACGTTGTGAAGGTTTTTCGATAGATGATGTGTAAAGGAGGAACTATACATGAGTATTCATATTGCTGCCCGCGACGGCGAAATCGCCGATCGCATCCTACTTCCCGGAGATCCGCTGCGTGCGAAATATATTGCTGAAAATTTTTTGGATGACACCTTCTGCTATACCCGGATCCGCAATATCCTCGGCTATACCGGAACCTATAAAGCGTCCGCCTGTCCGTTCAAGGGACGGGTATGGGGATTCCTTCCATTTCTATTTACGCGACGGAATTGATGCGCGACTACGGCGTCAAAAAGCTGATTCGCGTCGGTACCTGCGGTGCCATGCGCCAGGATATCAAACTCCGCGACGTCATCATGGCCCAGGGGGCGACGACCGATTCGTCGATTATCCGCAATATTTTCGGCGGCTCGATCAACTATGCGCCTTAGCGGACTTTACCCTCTTGTGCCAGGCTTATGGTCAGGCAGCGGCCCTCGGCGTCCCGGCAAGGTCGGCAACGTCGTCTCTGTCGACCGCTTTTACGATGAAGAAATCGACAACGAAAAACTGACCCAGTACGGCATCATGGCCGTCGAAATGGAAACGGCCGGCTCTATACGGCAGCGGCTAAATTCGGAGCCAAGGCCTTGGGACTGTTTACGGTCAGCGACCACTTATTGACCGGAGAAGCCTGCACGCCGGAAGAACGGCAGACGTCCTTTGATGATATGATTCAGATTGCCTTAGAAACGGCTATCTTGGAGTGAGGTTTTTATGAAAGTAAAAGAATTACAAGTTATTGACAGCCACTTTCACTTTTGTGACTTTCCCGGCTTCGACCAGGTAGCCTGGCAGCCGGCTATACCAATACGGAAGAATCACTGCACCAGGCCTTTATCGAAAACAACGTCGTCCACGGCGTCGTCATGAGCAATAAGACCTTGGATGCCAAAAAACATAACTATCCGGAGTATATGAGCTACTGCATCGGTATCGACAGCCTGACCGGCAACGACGACATGGACAGTATCGCTGCCAATGTCGAAGAAAACTTAAAGAAAAGTCAGTGCTGCGGCATCAAGCTCTATCCGGGGTACAGCCATATCTACGTCTACGACGAGTGGTACGATCCGATTTATGAATTGGCCGAAAAGTATGATAAACCCGTCGCCATCCACACCGGGCTGACGGCGACGGCCAATGCCCTTTTGAAATACAGCCATCCCCTGACCCTCGACGAAGCGGCTGTGCGCCATCCTAACGTCCAGTTGGTCATGTGCCACATCGGCAATCCCTTTCTGCAGGATGCCATTGCCGTCTTAGAAAAGAATCACAACGTTGCCGTCGATCTGTCCGGACTCCTTGAAGCAAGGTGCCCGATATGGTTGCCTTCCTTCGCAATAAACGGGGCTACATTTCCATGCTCCGGGATTGGCTCAAGTATCTCGGCGCCTATGACCGGGTCATGTTCGGGACGGACTGGCCCTTGCTAATATTGCCGACTACATTTCATTTGTAAAAGGTTTCATCCCCGAAGCTTACTGGGATGACGTATTCTTTAATAATGCCAACCGCATCTACAAACTCGGCTTATAAGCCGGTGTGATGCACGGTAAGGGAGGAAATTGTTTGTACACTGTAACCAAGCGGCTGGAAGTATCCGCATCTCACCACTTAGTCCTCGACTACGCCAGCAAATGTCAAAATCTCCATGGCCACAACTGGATCATTCACGTGACCTGTCAGGCTGAAGCGCTCGATCACAACGGCATGGTCGTCGACTTCAAAAAGATTAAAGAACTGGTCCATTCCAAGATGGATCATCAGAATTTAAACGACGTCTTTGATTTCAATCCGACGGCAGAAAACATTGCCAAGTGGATTTGTGACACCGTGCCGAACTGCGTCCGGGCCGAGGTCCAGGAAAGCGAAGGGAACGTGGCTATTTATGAAGTATAGTCTCTGTGTCAATGAGATCTTCGACAGCATCGACGGCGAAGGGAAGACGGCCGGCCAGCTGGCTTCCTTCATCCGCCTGTGCGGCTGTAACCTGCGTTGTTCTTACTGTGACACGACCTATGCCTTTACGGAAGGGAAGGACATGGACGTCGACGACATCGTAAAACAGGTGTCGTACCCCCACGTTACCCTGACCGGCGGCGAACCCCTCTGTCAGGACGTGCATGCCCTGCTGGCGGCCCTAAAAGGCCATAGCGTCAATATTGAAACCAACGGCAGCGTCGACATCGAACCCTATTTTAAGTACGATCACGTCTGGTTCACCGTCGACTACAAGAGCCTGTCGTCGGATATGGCCGGCCGGATGCTGGAGAGTAATTTTGAAAAACTCCGGCCTCAGGATGTCCTGAAGTTCGTCGTCGGCGACGAAGCCGACCTCAAGCAGGCCTTAGCCGTCTACCGGCGCTATCAGCCGAAGTGCGCTGTCTACGTCGGGGCGATCTTTGGACAGATTGAGCCGGCGCAGATCGTCGACTTTATGAAAGAACATGAACTGATGGACTGGCACCTTCAGGTCCAGCTCCATAAAATCATCTGGGATCCTCAATTGCGAGGAGTATAACCAAAAACGACAAAACGCCGTTATCCGCAGAGCTGCGGGTAACGGCGTTTTTTAAAGATGGCCCGGTCATCTTCTAACATGTGGTGGAAACAGAATAACGTAGCGTCCGTATCGGTCAGGCTGTCATGCCAACTGCGGTGGTTGTCATAGCCATAATAGGCGGCGCAGTTCGCAGTTTGGCATAGGTGATGGTCTTCGTTTCCTTATAGTGGATGAGAGAAAAAGCCTCGGCCAGGTCCAGGTAGATATCGCGGTCGGGCAGGACGACGCCCGATTCATAGAGCGTTCGATATCGTTGAAGGTACCGTAGCCGACGATGAGTCTGCGTCCATGAAAGACGGCTGACTTCATCGGCCCAGAGGATGAAGGGATCTTCATGGGCGACTTGTTCCGGCGTGATATGATTGACTTCCATCGCTTCGTCCCATCGTTCCGTGTGGATGGGTTTGAAATAGCGGTTCAAGAGAACCTGGCCAAAACCATTCATGATGGAAAGCTGAATGATTTCGGCATCTGCCGTAAGTCCCGTCGTCTCTAAGTCGAGGGTCAGGATGCGGGCCGGATCGAGTCCGCGGATCGCTTCTTTGATAGCCGGCGACAGGCGGATGCTTTGGCGACGGGCCTTTTCCTTTTTGGACAGCATCTTTTTCATGGAAAAACCTCCTTTCTTCACAATAACGGTATTATTATAGGAAGAAAGGAGGTTTTTGTCAATTTATAGCAGGAAATAGGCGGGCGAAGTGATTATTCGTAATAGCCATTCGGTTTTTCCGAGAAGTTGATAAGGATGTTCTTGGTCTGCATGTAGTGGTACATGGTCGACTTATCCGTTTCACGGCCGATACCGGAGAGTTTATAGCCGCCGAAAGGAGCGCCGGCCGGCAGGGCATTGTAGGTGTTGACCCACATACGACCCGTCTGCACGCCTTTGGCTACGCGCAGAGCACGGTTGATGTCGCGGGTCCATACGGCGCCGCCGAGACCGTAAATGCTGTCGTTCGCCATATCGATGACTTCTTCTTCCGTATCGAAGGGGATGATGACGACGACCGGCCCGAAGATTTCTTCCTGGGCGATGCGCATGTCATTCTTGACGTCGGCGAAGATGGTCGGACGGATGAAGTTACCTTTTTCGAGGCCGTCGGTGGTGATCTTTTCACCGCCGCATACCAGGCGGGCACCTTCTTTTTTTGCCGAGTTCGATGTAGCTCAAAATCTTTTCGAGCTGCCGTTCGTCGACCTGAGCACCATCTGCGTTTCTTTCAGCCAAGGCAGGCCGACTTTGACGCGGTTGAAGCGTTCAGCCAATTCGTTTACGAATTTGTCGTAAATGCTGCGCTGTACGAAGATACGGGAACCGGCGCTGCAGACCTGGCCCTGGTTGAAGAGGATGCCGAATTCGGCGCCTTCCATAGCCATGTCCCATTTGCAGTCTTCAAAGAAGATGTTAGCCGATTTGCCGCCGAGTTCAAGGGTAGCCGGAATGAGTTTTTCCTGAGCTGCTTTGTAGACGTCGCGGCCGATTTCCGTCGAACCCGTGAAGGCCAATTTCTGGATATCCGGATGGTCGAGGAGATACTGACCGGAACGGGAGCCCTTACCGGTAATGATATTGACGACACCGGCAGGCAGGACGCCTTCTAAGAGGTGCATCAATTCGAGGAGGCTGAGGGACGTCGAGCTCGACGGTTTGAGGACGATCGTGCAGCCGGCAGCCAAGGCCGGAGCCAGTTTCCAAGCACCCATGAGGAAGGGGAAGTTCCAGGGGATGACCTGGCCGACGACACCGATCGGTTCATGGATGACGATACTCATCATGTTTTCATCGAGGCTCGAGACGCGGCCTTCTTCGTCGCGAAGGACGGCGGCAAAGTAACGGAAGTGGTCGGCACTGTACGGGATGTCGATGTTTCTCGTTTCACGAATCGGCTTGCCGTTGTCGAGGGATTCGATGAGGGCTAGTTTATCGGCGTTCTGGTCGATAACATCAGCGATTTTTAAGAGGATGTTCTGACGGTCGATGGGGGATACCTTTTTCCAAGCCGGGAAAGCAGCTTCGGCGGCACGGACGGCAGCGTCGACGTCTTCTTTCGTCGCTTCGGCGCAGACCGATAACTGTTCACCGTTAGAAGGATTGAAGCTTTGAAGGTTGAGCCGTCGCTGGCGGGAACCCATTTGCCGTTAATATAGAGGTCGTAAGATGAGCGAATAGCATTTTCCATGAATTAACACTCCCTTTTTGTATGATTTTAAAATTTAAGTAAAAATTGTTCTTTGTTATTGCTAAATGCATTATAGCATAAGTGTACGAAAATGGTCAATATTGTACTAAAAAGAACGTAATACAAAATGGTTTATGAAAAAAAGTGAGATATATGGCGCCTTTTGCCATGCTTACAAATAGAAGAAAACCATGTGATTCCCTTATTATAGTACGCAAATAGAAAGTACTTCTCCTATTTTTTTACGAGGAAACATCAGGTAACGTCACTCGCTCATGCTGCAAAATCCTTGACAAACGAAGGGGGATTCGGATTCGTATATATTATTTTGAAGATAAAGAGATTTTTCTGGGTCTTATAAATCCATACTGCAAAGGGCGCGGTACAGGTCAACCATCTTAGGGGCTTGTAAGGCGGAATGGACAGACTTAACGTTCTGAAAGGTTGCTTACCGCAACGGTGGGGCCTTGCGATCGGTTACGAAAGGTGCCGGTTTGCAAATATCAGGAAAGCACGCTAAAATAGATAGCGTACACAACAAGTATAGATTTCAGGAGTATAGCCAATGTATAAATACGTCTTATTTGACCTCGATGGAACTTTAACTGATTCTAAAGAGGGTATTATTAATTCCGTGGCCTATGCCTTAGAAAAGATGGGCATTTCTTCAGAAGGCCGCCTCGATCCGCACGTCATCGTCGGACCGCCGCTCTTAGATACCTTTGAAGGCTATTATGGCTTTTCCCCGGAAAAAGCCCGTCAAGCCTATTCCTTTTTCCAGGAACGGTACAGTACGATTGGAAAGTTTGAAAACCGTGCTTTTGAAGGCATCGTTCCTTTATTAAAGAATTTAAAAGAAAAGGGCATTCGCTCTTTTGTGGCCACTTCGAAGCCTCAGGTCCATGCCGAAGCGATTTGTGAAAAATTCGGTCTAGCACCGTATTTAGAAGCCATTGCCGGTCCTGCCATTGGTGGCACCGATTCTAAGGCTGACGTCATGGCTCGTATCTTAAAAGGCATCGGATCCATTCAAAAAGGGGAAGCAGTCATGGTCGGCGACCGTAAATTCGATATCATCGGCGCTCACGAACTGGGCCTTCCCGTCATTTACGCTGGCTACGGCTACGGCAATGGAGCGGAACGAAAAGAGTATCGTCCCGATTATATCGCCGAGACCGTTGAAGACCTCGGCCGGATGCTGCTTTCTGACTGACTCATTCACTGCGATGGCCGTAAGGCACAGTGACCTATAAATATATACTGATTTTATGTAAGCTATATTATACGACATATCATGATAAGGAGTGTTTTTATGAAGTTACAAGAAAAACAAAAGATTCACGGCTTTACTGTTGAGCGTTCGCAGTACGTTCCGGAACTCCACAGCCAGGCTTATGAACTGCATCACGACCAGTCCGGTGCCCGTCTGCTTTATATTGAAAATGACGACGACAATAAGGTCTTTTCCATCTCCTTCCGGACGACGCCGTCGGACAGCACCGGTGTGCCTCATATCTGCGAGCATTCGACCCTTTGCGGTTCCCGGAAATTCCCGTTAAAAGAACCCTTCGTCGAATTGGTCAAAGGTTCGCTCAATACCTTCCTCAACGCCATGACCTTCCCCGATAAGACGATGTATCCCGTGGCCAGCCGTAATGCCGCCGACTTCAAGAATTTGATGGACGTTTACATGGACGCCGTCTTCTTCCCGAATATGTTAAAGGATAAACAGGTCTTGATGCAGGAAGGCTGGCATTACCATCTCGATTCGGCCGACAGCGACCTCATTTACCGCGGCGTCGTCTATAATGAAATGAAAGGCGTCTTTTCGTCGCCCGATTCCCAGCTTGAACGGCACGTCATGGAAAATCTCTTCCCCGATACGACCTATGGCGTCGAATCTGGCGGGGATCCCGACGACATTCCAAATCTGACCCAGGAAGACTTCGTCAAATTCCACGGCACGTACTATCATCCGGCCAACAGCTATATCTTCCTCTACGGCGATATGGACATCGACCAGACCTTGGCCTTCATCGATGGCGAATACCTTAGTAAGTTCCAGCTCCAGTCCGTCGATTCGGCCATCGGCCGCCAGGCTTTCCCAGGCAGCACCGTAAAGACTATCCTTACGGCATCGCCTCTGGGGAAAAAACGGAACACAAGACCCTCACAGCCTGACCTACGTCATCGATCAGCCCTCGATCCGACGGTCGCCTTGGCCTTTAAAGTCCTGA
>ENA-OQBJ01000203-OQBJ01000203.1-human-gut-metagenome-genome-assembly--contig:-NODE-203-length-32252-cov-11.529837_pt1 | contig 32252 bp, 28 predicted proteins | sample MGYA00242743_ERZ504545 | MGnify/ENA primary metagenome ERZ504545 (study PRJEB26092, sample SAMD00036252) | human gut metagenome | host: Homo sapiens | study: EMG produced TPA metagenomics assembly of... | reverse complement strand
TTTCTCGAAACTTTTTGTTAACTTTGCAGCCGAATCTTCAACTGCATCTTTAAAGATATCCATATATTGGTCAAGTCCTGTATTCATATAATTTTGCGTTTGTCGTGATTTGCAAAGTTACTGAAAACCAGTGACTTGACCAACTTTTTATAGTTAAGTTTTCATAAGCATTTCTTAATATAAGTTATTGATTTATAGACGATTAAATGTTAATTTAACGCAGTATTGATAAAAAGAATATATACGTTATTAGTGTTATGAAAGAGAAGAATATCATATTGACAGCACGCATCATGAGCATGATCTTCACGCCCTTCTATCTGCCGATGGTAGGACTGATTGCTCTGTTCATCTTCAGTTATATGTCGCTGTTACCGATAGGATACAAACTGGTGATGCTGGGCATGGTCTACCTCCTGACCGTCGTAGCTCCATCGCTACTCATCCACCTCTACCGCATGGTTCAAGGCTGGACCTCGCGTGAGCTGGGCAAGAAGGAGCGTCGTATTGTGCCTTACATCCTCTCTATCGTATGTTACTTCGGCTGTTTTTTCTGGATGGAATACCGCAATACGCCTCGCGTCATCAGCATCATCGTAGTGGTAGCGTTGGCGATACAGATGATTTGCGCCTTCATCAATGTATGGTGGAAGATCAGCACCCATACGGCAGCCATCGGAGGTGTGGCAGGAGCTCTGGTGTCTTATTCTGTAGCCTTCAATTTCAATCCGCTGTGGTGGCTCTGCCTTGTGCTGATGATGGCAGGCGCAGTAGGAAGTGCCCGCATGATACTCCGACAACATACGCTGTCACAGGTAGTTACAGGATTTCTGATAGGAACCACCTGTGCTATATTGGTAATATAAAGTTTATAATAAAATATAAGAAGAAATGAAACCATTAGTAAGCATTATTATGGGCAGTACAAGCGATCTGCCTGTTATGGAAAAAGCATGTAAGTGGCTGAACGACAACCAGATTCCTTTCGAGGTTAATGCCCTTTCTGCTCACCGCACTCCAGATGCAGTAGAGTCATTCGCCAAGGGAGCCAAGGAGCGTGGCGTGAAGGTTATCATCGCCGCTGCCGGTATGGCTGCCGCCCTTCCTGGTGTTATCGCAGCATCTACTCCTCTGCCAGTAATCGGCGTGCCTATCAAGGGTATGCTCGATGGTCTTGATGCCATGCTCAGCATCATCCAGATGCCTCCTGGCATTCCTGTAGCTACTGTTGGTGTGAATGCGGCTCAGAACGCTGCCATCCTCGCTGCTGAAATGATTGCCCTTGCCGATGAGGAAGTGGCTCAGAAGGTAGAGGCTTGGAAGGCGGGGCTCGGTGCCAAGATCCAGAAGGCCAACAAGGACCTGGCTGAGGTGAAATACGACTTCAAGTGTAATTAATCTAATATTGTGATATGCCCCATTCTTTTGGGGCATATCTTATCTTATATATTATGGTAGATTTATTCAATTATACCCGCCGTGCCTCTTCTGTGGCACATATCGGAGCCCTCGGCCTGGGTGGCGATAATCCTATCCGCATCCAGTCGATGACCACCACCAACACCAATGATACCGAGGCTTGCGTACAACAGGCTGAGGAGATTATCAAGGCTGGTGGCGAACTGGTGCGCTTCACCACTCAGGGTTCCCGCGAGGCAGAGAACATGAAAAACATCAATGCCGGCATCCGTGCCGACGGCTATCGGACTCCGCTCGTAGCCGATGTTCACTTCAATCCTAACGTTGCCGACGTGGCTGCTCTCTATTGTGAGAAAGTGCGCGTCAATCCTGGCAACTACGTGGATCCTGCCCGCAAGTTCATCAAGCAGGAATATACCGACGAGGAGTATGCCCACGAACTTCAGAAGATTGAGGTTCGCTTCGTACCTTTCCTCAACATCTGCAAGGAGCATCATACTGCCATCCGCATCGGTGTGAATCATGGTTCACTCTCCGACCGCATCCGTAACCGCTACGGCGATACGCCAGAGGGCATCGTAGAGAGCTGTCTCGAGTTTCTGCGCATCTGCAAGAAGGAGAATTTCCACGATGTGGTTATCAGCATCAAGTCATCCAATACCGTTGTGATGGTTCGCTCCATGCGCCTCCTAGTTGAAGAAATGGAGAAGGAAGGCATGAACTACCCACTCCACCTCGGCGTAACCGAAGCTGGCGAAGGCGAAGATGGCAGAATCAAGAGTGCCGTAGGTATCGGTGCTCTCCTGGCTGATGGCATCGGCGATACCGTTCGTGTAAGCCTGAGCGAGGAACCGGCTGCAGAGATTCCTGTGGCACGCCATCTGGTAGATTACATCGGCAAGAAGAAGGGGCATCTGATGATTCCTGCCACAGCTTGTCCTTCATTCGACTGGCTGCGCCCTACCCGCCGCGAAACCGTGGCTGTAGGCAATATCGGCGGCAGCAACGTTCCGGTGGTTATCAGCAACCGAATCAACGGCGAGAGCACCGCTTGTGAGAACAAGGATGCTACTCCAGACTATATCTACATCGGTGGCAAGATGCCTAAGCAGTTTGTGGCTGGCCAGAGCTACATCGTAGATTACAATGTTTACGAGACGCTGAACAGCAAGCCAGAGACTACTGGTGCCAAGCTCTACCCTATCTTCCTGCCATGCAATGCCGCTCATCGCCAGCATCAAGCAGACGTCAAGTTCCTCACCCTGCAGTTTGGAACTCCTGCCGATGAGTATATCGCTTGCCTGAAGGCTCATCCTGAGGTGGTGGTTATCTGCGTAAGCAATCATCAGAACCGTCTGGGCGACCAGCGTGCATTGGTTCACGAGATGATGAATGCCGGCTTGAAGAACCTGTGATCTTTGCCGAGATGTACCAGCACAGCAAGGAGGAGAAGAGCGCCTTCCAGCTGGAGGCTGCTGCTGATATGGGAGCCTTGATGATTGATGGTCTTACCGATGGTATCTGGCTGATGAACAATGGAGACATCCCTGCCCTGACAATAGATGAAACCGCTTTCGGAATACTTCAGGCAGCCCGTCTGCGCACCAGCAAGACCGAGTATATCAGTTGTCCGGGATGCGGCAGAACCCTCTACGATCTTCGTGAAACCATCGCCAAAATCAAGGAGGCAACCAAGCATCTCAAGGGTCTGAAGATAGGTATCATGGGCTGTATCGTGAATGGTCCAGGCGAAATGGCGGATGCCGATTACGGCTATGTAGGTGCTGGTCCTAACCGAGTAAGCCTCTACCGCAAGCAGGTTTGCGTAGAAAAGAATATTCCGCAGGAGGTGGCAGTAGAGCATCTACTCGCCTCATCGACTCGGACAAGCAATAATTATTTAGGCACGGATTACACAGATTACACGACTCTTTATTAGAGATTATGATATGGTTTATTAGCAGTTGCGCCATAAATCCGTGTAATCCGCGTAATCCGTACCTAATTTATACCCGCCCCTAATCACTCCCCGTTCCTAATCCATAGTACCTTCAAAAGTTCAGGAATGAATGTTATCTTTAAGTTAATCTCCACCTCTTTATATGGCTCTTTGACAAAAAAAATGTATCTTTGCAACTGTAATCATCAAAAACTGAAAAGATTATGGCAAATACTAAACTGCTCCTGGTAGAGGATGATGAAAACCTCGCTATATGGAGAAAAGTTGCTTCGAAGATATCATCGGAGGATATGAGGTGAAAACTGCCGTAAACGGCAAGGAAGGACTGAAAGTGTGGCAAGACTTTCAGCCCGATGTTATCGTATCTGATATCGACATGCCCATCATGGACGGAATAGAAATGGTGAAGAAAATACGCGAGGTTGACGGAAAAACCATAATTCTGTTTACCACCGGACTCACCTCGCCGAAAGACCTGAAGGCAGGTTATGCCGCCGGGGCCAACAACTATGTGAAGAAGCCGTTTATTCCGGAAGAGCTTGATGCTCATATACATAGCCTGCTTCAGCTGAAAGCCGGAGCCCGCAGCGAAAACGCCAGCAACCAGATAAAACTGGGTAAATACATTCTAGATGCCGACCATGCTACTCTGAAAGATACGCAGGATGGTAAACAGAAAATGCTCACCGCACGAGAGGCAAAGATTCTGGAACTGCTGGCAGTAAACAAAAACGAGGTGGTGCGCCGCGAAGCCGTGTTGAGCCGCTTCTGGGGCGTGGAAGACAAAGACTATTTTGCTTCCAGAAGTTTGGATGTATTCATCAAGAAAATCCGCACAGCGCTGGAAGACGAACCGGGCGTAGAACTGAAAACCATCAGAGGTGTGGGATTCAAACTCATCGCAGAATAGACATCCCCCCTCATAACATCATACGAGAATCAAATTAGAATAAAGAAAAAAGACAGAAAAGACATCATTATGCTGAAAGCGATATTATACTACATCCTGTTTCTGGCAGAATATCTCATCACCATCTTCCTGGGAGGATTCCTGGTGGGACTCTACATGGCAATGAACATGGATTCGGGCTCCCACAGCCAGCAGATAGGAGCCCTGAAGGAATCCGTCTATCCGTTTATAATAGTCATCGGATTTCTGGGCATACTCATCGTATGGTTCACCTTCGGACATTACAAATTCTCCAGGTTCTCGCTTGGAAAGGTGATTCCTGCAGCCAAATGGAAGGCGATGACCATTTGCACCATGCCGATTCTAGCTTCACCATGGTCTTCTATTCCATCATGAATCTCTTCCATCTCGACTTCCTTCCCAAGCAGATGATGGATATTAGCTATCTCGCTTCCTGCCTTTTAATATCAACGGATCGTTTATATCTGCCTACATATTCTTCGGCGCCATTCAGGAGGAACTGATCCGCTGCGGCAAGAAGAGTTGGGTGCAGCTGCTCACACTCTCGATCATGATGCTGCCAGCCAGCATGATGTCGGTAACACCCAGTGGTGATATCAATGTAGATCTGACCGTGCTCGGTTTTATCACCCTCTGCTATTGCAGCTGGATATACGGCAAGACACGCAGCACCATCATTCTCTTCGTGCTTTGTTTCGTATCCAATCTGGTTCCCTTCCATTTTGAATCGAAAGTGCTCGGCATATTGCTCCTGATAGCCGGTACGGCATTAACCATAGGCGGATTCGCTGCCCTGAGCAGGAAACTGCCTGAAATGCTTGTGAAAGATGAAAACGAATAGAACCAAAATACTCAGCACCACGGCGCTGATAGCCGTGCTCTGCATGCAGCTGTTCTGGATGTGGAACTCCTTCGAGATGACCGTTCACCAGATGGGGTTTGAAACACCCTGGAACCTGGCACCGGATGTCAGGGCACAGGCCCTGCTCGCAGCCTTTTACGAAAGCAAGTTCACCGTTCTCACCTCTCTCCTCACCACGGTGGTCATCATCCTGAGCCTCATCGACCAGATTAATTATATTGATGAGCAGGAAAGGGTGCGACTGCTGCGCGAGGACTTCTCCTATGCGATGGTTCACGATATGAAATCGCCCCTTACATCCATCATCATGGGAACCAAGTATCTGCACAGCGGCGTACTGGAAAAGAAACCGGAAATGAAGGAGAAATACTTCTGCATCGTAGAAGACGAGGCACAGCATCTGCTTGCTCTCATCAACCGCCTGCTCACCATCTCGAAACTGGAGCACGGCAAGCTGCATATTCAAAAGGCGGAAGTAAATTTGGAAACGATGATAGAGGATGTGGTGGATAAATACAAGGCGAAATCGGCGAAACCGATTCATATCACCACCCACATAGGAGCCACCACCGCCCTGGCCGACGAGGAATATCTGAAGGAAGCCATCAGCAACCTGGTGGATAACGCCACCAAATACTCTAAGGAAGAAATCAATATCCAGATTTCCACCCTAGAAAATGATAAGAACGTATATATCAAGGTATTCGATGAAGGTATCGGCATTGCCAAAAGCGAGCTGAAAACCATCTTCAACCGCTTTGAGCGTGCTGCAGAGCACGAAAAGGATGCCAGGAAAACCCGTGGCGGCTTCGGTATCGGCCTGAACTACGTGCTGCAGGTAATCAACACCCATGGCGGCAGGATAAGCGTAAAAAGCGAGAAAGGCAAATGGTCGGAGTTCACCATATCGCTGCCGAAATAATCTGCTTGCACAGCCATATTAATAACAAAGCTCCCGATGCATCATGCACCGAGAGCTTTGTTTTATCTTATTTCACGATTGAAGAAACCGGATTTCTCACACCCTTCATTCCTACGAGGAATGCCTTGGCAGCACCAAACTTGAGGAACATATCCAAACGGATAGGAATATGATTCTCATCATCGGTTACATAGAAATCTACGATTCTCTTATACTTGCGATTCTCATACTCCATATAGGCAAGGCGCAGGCAACGGTATTTCACACCATTATCTGCCTTGATGGTAACCTTACCATCAAACTTTATCTGAGCTGGAGTGCGGTTCTTTCCATCAGCAATAGGGAATTTTACGGTATAACCCTTCTTCCAGTTGGCAGGATTGAAACTGCGGGCACGCAGGAAGATGTTCATCATGTCAAAAACACAATCATCGTAGGTGGCATTCTTCCATACATGCTTGCCATCATGCTGCTGACGGTGCTGCTTGAGATGACACCTACCGCCAGAATAGCTGTAGAATACCTCATCTACGTATAGCGCTTGCCCTCGTGAGCTCCCTTACGGAAATACATAGGCGCCAGATCGGTGCCGCTGTAGCAGAGTAGAGTGTCGCGAAGCACAAAGATATCATCTACACGCTTATTGCCTCTTGTAACAAGAGAACCGCGATAAGCAGGCTTACCATGACGGGTGGTTTGGACGATAGACATACTGGCATTACCAGCTTTTACCCAAACAAACTTCCAATTGTAATACAGATTGTAAGTAAGGAACTCACCCGACTTGAAGGCTGTATTACGGAAGGTACACTGGGCAGACACCGTAGTGCTGACCAGAAGTAGCAATAATGCAATCCCGAATGATTTGATCGTTTTCATAACTCTTTATAATTTAGGAATGTACTCGATGCCAAGTTTCTTGGCACGTTGCGCATTCTGGTTCTTAACTTTCTTTTCTTTATCAGGCTTCTGCTTGGTAATGGCACCAGGCTTCTGACGGGAAAGTTCACGGGCCGTAGGATCCCAACTCTCGGTTAAATCCCATTTAGCCTTGCATTCTATCACGTCTGGATAGTAATACACCTCTTCTGCCTGTTCATCCTTATCATAGCAGCCTGCATCCCACTTGCCGTTGCCGTTGCAGTCTACTATCAGACGCATGTAATACTTCTCCGGCTTGAGATAATAGAATTCGGCTACTCCGTTCACTGCCTTCACTTCTTTCACCACCTGATCCTGCGCATTGAGTAGCTGAACGAGGAGCGGATGATTGTCGAAATCGTGCGTTACATTAATAAGCAACGTACCGTAAGTATCCAGGGAATTGACCTTGAAACCCTGTTTCACAGGTTTAGATACAAGTCCGTAGATGTCCTGGAATGCGGCAGAATCAACCTCCAGACTATATTCTATGTCCGGACGCCACTCGCCTCTCAGAATATACTTGCGGTTGCCCAGCGGCTTAAACTCCATCGGCGCCCTATACCATAGCGTATCATGCTTGGCATAGAGATGAATGCCTGCTGTATCGGCTTTGGCAAGCGGCGTATTGAAGGTGAAGATAACATTCTTGTCAGGATCGAGCTGAGAAGAGACACTCATCTGAACATCAAGCGGTTTTACAGCCATCACGCTATCATAAGGTTCACCCTTCTTCTTCAGTTTTTCCTGCTTCTTGGTCCATTTCTCCAGTTCCTTAGCCTGCGCCTTCATACGCTTTTCGTAAGGTTCCTTCGAAAGAATTTCGAGCGTATCAGTCTGGTTGCGGAGCACGCCCGTACTGTCTGTTATACGGTAAGTAAGCTCAATATTCAGCGTATCCTGGTTGACCAGCGCCGTATCCTTGAGCCAATAGGTAAGCGTATCGTTCTTCTCCGATTTTTCCAGAATAAAGGCATCTTTCTCATTAAAATTCAAGCCCTTGATCTGTGGCAGGATAGAATCACCATAACTGTAATAGAGCGAGAAGCAGTTGGCCTTCTGACGCTCTGCCTTGAGGAAGAAGCGGTCGGAAACCTGTTCGGTAAAGGCACGGAGCACTACATTATCCGGTAGAAAATGAGTATAATTAACCTGATCTATCGACTTGATATGCAAGGAATCAATCCATGTAGTATCCTGTCGCACATCCGGCTTGCTTGACGGCACGATAATATCATGAGAAAAAGCGAGTTTTTCGCTTTTCTGGCTGAATATATAGTTGCCATCCATATCCTGCAGGGCATAGATGCGGTAAGAGCCCGGAGCCACACCTTTTATGACGAAGCGACCACGGCTGTCGGTACGGCTTACACGCAGCATAGGCTTGGTCTTGAAGGCTGAATCGGCATGATCAGCGTAAAGACCTACCAGAATACCCTTGATAGGCTCCAGATTCTCTGATTCGAGCACATATCCCGACACCTCCATCGTATCGATGACCTCGCCGGTAGAGAAACAGTAGGTATAGTTTCCCATCGGATTGCCCTCGTTATTATCGCTGATGGCATCGGAAAAGTCGATGGTATAGGTAGTATTCGGCTTAAGCGAATCTACCAGAGAAATCTGAATATGCTTGCCCGAAGCCTTGATTTCAGGCACTTCGAGCTGCGGAGGCGAAACAACCACTTTCTCGGTAGGATTATCTACCTTGATATATTCGTCGAAATAGATATTCACCTTCTTCTGCTTCACATTTACGCCCTTATCAGCTGGCGAAGCTCCAATCACCTTAGGAGGAGTTTCGTCGAACCAACCACCATCCGGCTGTCCCATCTTGGCACAGGATACCAACATGAGGAAAGCTAAGACGTAGAAAGGCAGAAACAGTGAATTTGCCTTCAACTTGCTCTTTATGTCGTTCAATTGAATCATTCTTTATATCTTCTTAATATCGCAGCATTACTTCAACTTCAGGCGGAAGAAGCATACAGCTTGTTTTATTTGTTCATCATGAGCATCTCATCAATGTTCTTGCGGCTGTTGCTCAAGCGTGGAATCTTATGCTGTCCACCTAACTTGCCCTTGCTCTTCAGCCATTCATTGAAGAGTCCCGGCTTGGCCTTCACTATCTCCAGATGCTGGAGGGTAACGTCGTGAAAGCGCTTGGCCTCATAATCGCTGTTGATTTCCTGCAGCTTCTGGTCTAACAGACTGGCAAATTCATCGAGGCTGGCTGGCTCCTGAGAGAACTCTATGAGCCACTGGTGACGGCACTTGGCATTACTGTCCATATAAACCGGCGCAGCGGTATAATCAGAAACCTGAGCACCCGTCTTCTCGCAGGCATAAGCCAATCCCTTCTCAGCATTATCCATAATCAGTTCCTCGCCAAATGCATTAATAAAGTACTTGGTACGGCCGGTAATGACAAACTTATAAGGATTCTTGCTGGTAAACTGAACCGTATCGCCGATGAGATAGCGCCACAAGCCACAGGAGGTGGTGATGATCATAGCGTAGTTCTTGCCTACCTCAACACCCCAGAGAGGCACAACGGTAGGATTCTCGCTGCCGAATTCGTCCATAGGGATAAACTCGTAGAATACATCATAATCTATCATAAGCGACATGGCTGGGTCTGCCGGATCATCCTGCAGTCCGAAGAATCCCTCGCTGGCATTATAAGTCTCCATATAATGCATGTTCGGCGAAGTGATGAGCTGTTCATACTGCTTGCGGTAAGGAGTAAAGGCAATACCGCCATGGAAGAATACCTCCAGATTAGGCCATACCTCTTCCAGATGCTTCTTGCCGGAAAGTTCCATGACACGCACCAGCACACTAAGCATCCAGCTAGGAACACCCGAAATATTGGTTACGTTCTTATTCATCGTTTCGCAGGCAATAAGGTCGCGTTTCACTTCGAAATCGCTCAGGAGAGCAGTTGACTTCTTAGGAACACGCACCAGATTGGCAAGCGGATTGATATTTTCGATGAGGATAGCGCTCAGGTCACCCACCAGACTATCCGACACATTATAGTTAGGCGAATGGCTTCCACCTAAGATAAGGCTCTTGCCATCAAAGAGTCTGCTCTTCGGATTATTGCGCAGATAATAGGCTACGGCATCAAAACCTCCGGCATAATGAATGCCATGCAAGCCATCATGAGAAACCGGGATAAACTTACTCTTATCGTTGGTGGTGCCAGATGACTTGGCGTACCATTTTACCAGTCCCGGCCATAGAATATCCTTTTCGCCATGACGCATACGGTCGATATCCCCCTTCAACTCCTCGTAGGTATTGACAGGAATATTCTGTGCAAATTTATCATAACTGTTGGTGGTATTTAATAAATGCTTGACACCATATTCAGTATTTTTTCCTTTATTTATAAGGTGCATAAGCACTTTATGCTGCAAATGTTCTGCATCATAGACATACTTCTCCAACTCCTTCTGCCGAGGTTTGAAGACGTTACTTACTATCGTTGTTAAACTCATATCTAGATATATATCATTTAAGTAGATGCAAAAGTAAATCAAACTTTTGATATAGAGAAAGTTTTTACTATTTTTTAATACAAAAGGGTAAGATAAAGTATACAAAAAGGAAATATACAACACAAAAGACTCTCATAAGTGGCGATATTTACCATCTTATGGGAGTCTTCTGTTAAATCGTATTTTCTATCCGGAAAGAGATACAGTTTACTCATCGTTACCGAAAGCTGCCGCTTCGGCAGCGGCAATAATCTCTTCTCTTGATAATTCCTTAGGCTGAGCCGTGATGTCGCTCAAATCGAACTCATCACTCTCCTTCTTTTCATCCTTCATCTCGACCTGCACTTCAGTTTCCTGGGCAGTTTCGGCAGATTTCTCTGTGAAAACCTCCTCTTTGAAAACATTGATGTGCTTCTCCTCTACCGGTGCGTTTTGTGCATCAGCATCCTGCGAGATGATGAAATCGTCTTTCACTTCTGTGTTAGGCACGTTTTCAACAGGTTCCTCTTCCATCTTGGTGCGGTTAGCCTTAGCTGTGAACACAGCATCAATATACTGTGGTTCTTTGCGCAGTTTTTCCAAGCTAGTCTTAGAAGCCACCTGCTGGCTTTCCTTCTTGGAATAGCCCTTTCCTACTCCACCTTCAACACCTTCGAGTACAACCTGATAGGTGAAAATCGGGCTACCATTCTTGTCTTTTTGCTGGTCTAGCATAACAAAATCCAGCTTCACGCGGTTTTTCTGGCTCCATTCGATGAGTTTGCTCTTGAAGTTAACCTCCTTATAAGCCACCTTATCGATGTTTATCATTTGTGCCAGAATACGTTTCTGCATAAAATACATGCAGGCATCGTAACCACGGTCCAGATAAATGGCACCTACCAAAGCTTCGAACGCATTTCCTCCCATATAACTGTTATGAGAAGAACTGTGTCCATTAGAAAGAATCAGCTGGTTGATGCCCATTTCCTGTGCCAGTTTATTCAGCGTATCACGCTGCACTAACTTGCTTCGGGTATTGGTAAGGAATCCCTCACGCTTGCCAGGGAAATGCTGGTACACGATATCTCCTACTACAGCATCCAAAACCGCATCACCCAAGAACTCCAACCGCTCATTGTTCACTGGTTTTCCCTTAGAATTGCGGTGCATGATGCTCTTGTGCAACAGCGCCATCTTGTAGTAGCTGATGTCGTGAGGATAAAAACCGAGGATTTCATATAAAGACAAATAAAGCTCTTTATCCTTGCGGAAAGAGAGCTTTATCCTATCTATAAAATTATTCAGCATACTTCTTGAATACTACACAGCAGTTGTGACCGCCGAATCCGAAAGTATTACTCAATGCAGCACGAACCTCACGCTTCTGAGCTTTGTTGAAGGTAAAGTTCAAGTTGTAATCGAGCTCTGGATCATCATCACCCTCTTCGTGGTTGATAGTAGGAGGAACGATATCGTTCTTCACACTAAGAACACAAGCCATAGCCTCTACTGCACCAGCAGCACCAAGGAGGTGACCAGTCATTGACTTGGTAGAACTGATGTTGAGCTTGTAAGCTGCATCACCGAAGACAGCCTTGATAGCCTTAGCCTCTGAGATATCACCTACGTGGGTAGATGTACCGTGAACATTGATATAGTCAATGTCCTCTGGCTTCAGATTGGCATCAGCAAGTGCACGCTCCATAACGAGCTTAGCACCAAGACCCTCAGGATGAGATGCTGTGATGTGATAAGCATCGGCACTCTCGCCCTCACCTACCATCTCAGCATAAATCTTCGCACCACGAGCCTTAGCGTGCTCAAGTTCCTCGAGAATCAAGCAACCTGCACCCTCGCCCATAATAAATCCATCACGGCTTGCGCTGAACGGACGTGAAGCATGCTCTGGGTCATCATTACGTGTTGACAACGCATGCATAGCATTGAAACCACCTAGCCACAAGCGCAGATAGCAGCCTCTGCACCACCGCTAACGATGATGTTTGCCTTACCCAAACGAATCAGGTTGAAGGCATCAGCCAATGCATTGCTTGAAGAAGCACATGCAGATGTAGTAGTATAGTTTGGTCCGTGGAATCCAAAGTGGATGGAAATCTGACCAGAAGCGATATCTGCAATCATCTTAGGGATGAAGAATGGGTTAAACTTAGGACCATTCTCCTCGTGAGTACCATAGTACTTCACCTCATCCTCGAAAGTCTTGATACCACCGATACCTACACCGAATACAACGCCAACGTTGTTCAAGTCTTCCTTCTCAAGATCGATATTAGCATCCTTTACACCCTGCATGGCAGCAATCATAGCCAACTGGGTATAACGGTCAAGCTTGCGAGCTTCCTTACGATCAATCCAATCATTGATGTTCAGGCCTTTAACCTCGCAAGCGAACTTGGTCTTGAAAAGGGTTGTATCGAAATGAGTAATAGGCGCAGCACCGCTCTTACCAGCAAGGAGGCTCTCCCAAGTTTCCTCAGGAGTATTACCAACTGGAGTCACAGCACCGAGACCTGTTACAACAACTCTCTTTAATTCCATTTAGTATAATTTAGCTGCTAAATTACTTAGCGTTCTCCTCAATGTAAGAGATAGCGTCACCTACAGTAGCAATCTTCTCAGCCTTATCGTCTGGGATAGAGATAGAGAACTCCTTCTCAAACTCCATAATCAACTCTACAGTATCCAAAGAATCTGCACCAAGATCATTTGTGAAGCTTGCCTCTGGCTTAACTTCAGCCTCATCAACACCGAGTTTATCAACGATAATTGCCTTTACTTTGCTTTCAATTTCTGACATAATTGTAACTTTTAAAATGTTTATAAATCAATTTCTAATTAAAAATCTGAGTGCAAAGGAACACTTTTTTTTGAGATAAACAAATATTTTGGCGAAAAAAAGTGCATTATTGTGCACAAACACCCCCTAATTGTGCATATTTTTGGCATTTTTTTCCTTTTTTGTTGGTCGTTTCAGATTATTTTGTTACTTTTGTACGGTATTAATTAAACATTTAAATCCATTATGACATTTACAGAAAAAGCCAATAAGATATTTAATCAGGCGATAGCCGATTATCATATCAAAGACAACATTGATACACCAATCAATAATCCATACCAGGAAGGTAGCATCGAGAACTGCCTTTATCTGAAGTGCTGGATTGACACTGTACAGTGGCATTTCGAGGATATTATCCGTGATCCTCAGATAGACCCGGCTGAAGCACTCGTATTAAAGCGCAGAATCGACAAGAGCAACCAGGACAGAACTGACCTCGTTGAGCAAATCGATACTTACTTCCGCGAAACATACAAAGACGTGAAGGTTCTGGATGATGCACGCATCAACACTGAGAGTCCTGCATGGGCTGTTGACCGCTTGAGTATTCTTGCCCTCAAGATTTATCACATGAAGGAGCAGGTGGAACGCCCGGAAGCTTCGGCTGAGCACAAAGCGAAATGCCAAGCCAAACTGGATGTACTCCTGGAACAGCAGGTAGACCTTTCTACAGCTATCGACCAACTCTTGGAAGATATCGAGGCTGGACGCAAATACATGAAGGTTTACCGACAGATGAAGATGTACAACGATCCTTCAACAAATCCTGTACTCTACAAGAAATAAAAAAAAACAGATAGGAGAGCGCATATACCTTATTATATAATAAGAGGTATGGCTCTCTTTTTTCACCTTATATTATATATAGAAGAAAAAAACGATGAAAACTGAGCATATCCTGGTAATTAGATTTTCAGCCATGGGCGATGTAGCCATGACCGTACCTGTAATTCAATCTTTGGCCAAACAATACCCGAAAGTTAGAATTACTGTGCTCAGTCGTCCCTTTGCCCGTCCTTTCTTTGAAGACTTGGCTCCTAACGTTGGCTTTATGGAAGCTGATATAAAGGAGGAGTACAAAGGGGTGAAAGGACTCAACGCACTCTATCGCCGATTGATAGCCAAACAGTTTACAGCAATTGCCGATTTACATAGCGTGCTGCGTTCCGATTATCTGCGTATGCGCTTCAACCTGGATAACTTCAAGGTTGCACATATTGACAAACATCGCAAGGGAAAACGCAAGCTGGTAGCTTCTAATGGTAAAAAACTTGTGCAGCAACCTACATCGTTCCAAAACTATGCTGATGTTTTTGCACAACTTGGATATCCTATCCACATGGATTTCACATCTATCTATGGGGATGGAAAACAAGGAGATTTAAGTATCTTACCACAGGAGGTGTTCGGAGTAGGAGAGAACGCTATCTCACTAGAAGACAAGCACATAACAGAGCCGTGGATTGGTATTGCTCCCTTCGCTGCACACGAGGGAAAAATATATCCGATACAACTGATGGAAAAAGTTATCCAGCGACTTATCCACAATCATCCACACGCTCATATCTTCCTTTTCGGTGGAGGTAAAGACGAAACACCAGTGATGAACGACTGGGCTGAGAAGTATCCACAGCTCATTAACGCTTCTTCTCATCTTAACGGATTGAAACAGGAACTCATCCTGATTAGTCATCTGCACGTTATGGTGAGCATGGATAGTGCCAATATGCACTTGGCATCGCTTGTAAACACTCCTGTAGTAAGCATCTGGGGAGCTACCCATCCATACGCAGGTTTCATGGGCTGGCATCAGGATCCTGCCAATGCCGTACAGCTTGACTTACCTTGCCGCCCTTGCAGTATCTATGGTAACAAGCCTTGCGCTAGGGGAGACTTCGCATGTATGAAGAATATCTCTCCTGAACTGGTAACAGAAAAAATTGATTCTGTTTTGAACAAAAGATAGGGAATCAGAACTTCTATATATAATAATATATCAGAAACCTATATATAAAATAGGTATTGAATAGAAAGAAACAGATGAAAATCCTATAACCAAAACCAACCATATAAATAACTCAACCGAGTAGGAGGAAAACGAAGTAGTTTTTCTCCTACTTTCGTTTTCCGACCTCTCACACCACCGTACATGCGGTTCCGCATACGGCGGTTCCTATTTTGGGTGCCATTCGATGTATGAACCCATCAATGTAGCATAGCCTGCCATGCTCAACTTTTCGTTGGTTATCGCACGACATAGTATGTAACTGCCAGCTATGCGCCAATCCCCCAAACGACTATTGCCCCACATGTAAGCTTGGTACTTATCTATACCACACTTTATCAAGTTGGCAATTCTCGTTTTCACCCTCTTCCACGACTTCCATATACACATACGTAGCCGTCGCCTTAGCCACTCGTCAGTTTCCATGAGGAAACGTTTCATGTTGGCGAGGTGATAGTAACCTACCCACCCCCTTATGTACTCTTCAAGTTTTTGCTTCCTCTTGGCATATCCCCAACCATTGCTTCGGGAAGTCAACTCCTTGAGTTTGGCTTTCATCTTGGATTTGGCTCTTGGGTGTACCGTGAGTTGGCATTTGCCTTTCATTACATAAAAAGAGTAACCAAGGTATTTCACACCTTGCACATAGGACACAACTGTCTTGTCCCTGTTCACCTTCAGATGAAGTTTTCCTTCGATGAATCGGGTTACAGATTCCTTCACGCGTTTGGCTGCACGCTTGGACTTACAAAATATCATCGAGTCATCGGCATAGCGGACAAAAGGGAGACCTCGGCTTGTGAGTTCCTTGTCCAACTCGTTGAGCATGATGTTGCTCAAAAGCGGACTTAACGGTCCTCCTTGGGGAGTGCCTTCCTCACTTGCTCGAACATACCTTTGTTCATCACACCACTGCGGAGATATTTGTGAATAAGGCTTATCACCCTACCGTCCTTTATCGTGCGGCTGAGGATTTCTATGAGTTTACTATGGCTCACTGTGTCGAAGAAACGCTCCAAGTCGAGGTCAACCACATAAATGTAGCCATCATCGATTATTTTCTGAGCACCTCTTAGGGCATCATGCAGCCTCTTCTCGGACGAAGCCGTAGCTTCCTGGAGAGAATTGACGCTCATAGATGGGAGTTAGGGTCTGGTTGATAGCTTGTTGAACCAGACGGCCTATAACCGTGGGGATGCCCAACAGGCGCATCTTTCCATTGTCTTTGGGTATCTCTACCCTTTTTACTGGGTTCGGACGGTATGAACCGTCAAGCAAGGAACGGATTAGGGCATCCTTATTAGCCAAGAGCCAGGGGGGCATTTGCTCACAAGACATCTTGTCGATACCGCTACAGCCCCTGTTACGCTGCACTGCCTTGTAGGCTTGGAGTAGGTTATCAGGACTGATGATGCGCTCCAATAAGTGTTCCTTGTCGAATGGTACTTCCACGATGTTGTCTTCACATATCCACATGAAGGTCTGCGCTCCCACATATCCTTCGGATTCCGTCCTATCTTTCTGTGGGCAGCCCTTGACTTCTGCCAATGTTTTCTGCATTCTTTCCTTCATAAGGTACGTTTCAATTACTATCGTTTAATTTATAGGTTCTGCCCTTCATGGAGCGTTATCGAGAACTCCACTACTATGGCATCTGCTGACTTCTCACAGCAAGCTTTACTCCATGACTTTCGTAAAGGCAACTAATCGCCATGTCCGTGAGACCTCCTCGGATAAGGCTTATTCTTTCCATCTTATACCCACTTCATTTACACCAACCATTCCGAATAGCTATAGGACTTTGATTTGTGTGGCAATCTCATCCATGGTCAAATGCCTTATATGAAGTTTCTCTACGTTAGGTCAGATGTTTGCCGCCAGCTTCTTTCTGATTCCACCTCGCAGTGGACACCCTTGCTATTGGCTATACAATCCCGCTATTAGGGCTTGTTAGGGACTTGCACCCATTAGAATAAGCTCATGCTGAGCATACAACCAAACGGCTGAAGAGATAGCAGTCCCTTCAGCCCGTTGCAGAACTATATACTAAAGTACAGTATTTTATCCTTCCTTTATCTTCCAATCACTAATTGTCCGCTGATTACTATCGTAATTAACACCAATTTTGAACAAGCGTTTACCATCAGCAGAATATGGAATCAGATATCCCTTTTCATCTATCTGTTTGATTGCTTCTTCGGCAGAACCATCATACTTCAATTCGAAAACAAATACAGCATCAGGCATATATACACTGCATCAGCTGCCTATTGCACTATCCTCCTCTACCCTCATATGGCGCCCATCAGGTTGAAGATAAGATAGAACACCGTCTGGAAATCCCGTTCGTTCTTATTGCTCAAACGGTTGGAGATGCTGGCAAGATATGCTTTCAATCGAATCATTGCTCCCTCTACATCTCCATCATAAAGCATTTCCAGGAAATCACCCACCAGGCTGTTATTATCCAAAGATATTGGTGAAAGATAGTTAGGTGCAAGACTCTTGAGCATACCAATCTTTACCTCCCTGTTAGGATATTCCAAAGTATAACGATGCAGCATCGGATTATACTTCTTGATAGTGAGATAACCGCTCTGATAGAGCAACGGAAGCGCAGAAGTCATCATTTCCGGCGAAACATCAAAGTCATCCACATCACATGATTTCTTCTCAATATCCATCACATTGACGTGATACTTCTGCAATGTCTTAATAAGATAAGACGGAGTACCCGAGCCAAACCAGTAAGGAGCAATATCCCGTGCATTCAGTGCCTTTACCAGGCTGAACGGATTGAAAACATCTTCAGATTTCTTACTGAAATGATAGCCGTCGTAGAATCTTGTCAGCTCTGCCAGGCACTCCTCATACGTCATACCCAGGTCTTCTCCCAAAGCCTCAATATCCGGTTTCATCTGCGTGATAAGCTCTGTCTTGCTGATACCGCAGATGGCGGAGTACTGGTCGAACATGCTGATATTGTCGAGGTTATTCAGCTCGCTGAAGATGCTGAGCTGCGAGAACTTGGTGATACCCGTGATGAAGGTAAACTCCAGGTATGGGTCGAGCTTTTTCAGAGGACTGTAGAAGTTCTGCATGATGCGGCGGAGGGGCTGCAGGTTCTCCTTCTCATGTACACATCCAGCAATGGGGCATCATATTCATCGATGATGACAACCGCCTTTTCGCCCGTTTGCTCATAAGCACGCTTTACGATACCATCCAGTCTTTCATTAGGATATTTTTCACTTTCTCCCTTACCGTATAGCTTTTCATAGGGCAAAAGCTGTAGATTCAGATAACTGTTCAAGGCATCAGCATCAAAGTGCTTGGCACCGCTCATATCAAAATGAAGCACAGGATGCTTCACCCAATCCTTCTCATAATCAGCTATTGCCAATCCCTCGAAGATTCCTTTCTACCCTCGAAATAAGCTTGGAGATAGAGGCAAAGAGCGACTTTCCGAATCGTCTTGGACGACTCAGAAAGACATACGACATCTGCTTTTCTCTGAAATCCACGATATATTGGGTTTTATCTACATAGAGATAACCTTTCTCACGGAGTTTTCCGAATGTCTGTATCCCCACAGGTATTTATTTACTATTTTTGCCATAATCTTACAAACTTTACGTTTTGCGCGGCTAAATTACAAAGAAAATCTGAATTAACCAAAGAAAAAATCAAATAACTTAACTTTCACTTATCAAGAAATGAAAGGAGATAAGGAAGTACTGTAAAGATAGCAAGTATTGCCCCACACGCCCTGGGCTAGGAGCTTTTGGACCTTCAGCCCGTTCTTGAACCACTTGCGAAAGTTCTGTGATTTATTATTATAATTTGGTTTAAAATTCGTTTGTTTACGCCTGCAAAAGTACGACTTAATTCTCATTTGGCAAAAGGAAGGAGAGATAAAAAGACGGAAATGTACGAAAACGATTGCGTAGCTTTTACAACAAAATTGAAACAAAAAGTTCTTAAATAGAAATAATAAGTGTATTTTTGCACCAACAAACTTAATTATGTAAACAATAAAATAAAGTATAACAACCTAAAAGGCAAACAAATGAAAAGAAATCTACTCAGATTGGGGCTCTCACTCATAGCCCTGTTTGTTATGGTAGTGGCAAATGCGCAAACCTACCAGAACGAAGAAGCTAGCGTTTCATGGCCGTTTAATGACGACAACTACGCTACGCAGTACACTAAATCACCAGAAAATGGTTTCAGTCTGGTTTCCGTAAACACCGGTGACTTGAAGTATTCTCTCAAGACATCACGGACTACAATAGACAAAGACGGAAACAAGATGGTCATGGCTGGTTTCGGTCCTGTTGGCACAACAAAAGCCGTAGAATGGACCGTAAAACCAAGCAAGGGTCTTACATTCACCCCAACATCTATCAGTACCTATGTAAACCGATTCGGTACAGATGCAGAAAATGGAGTAACCGTAACCGCCAAACTTAGCGACGGAACTTCTGTAGACTTGGGTAATTTCACGGCATTAAGAGAGAACAAGACAACAGAGACTGACAAATATAAGGATCACGAAAACCTGACCAACCATATCGTCATCCAGCTCACTGCCGAGCAGCAAGCCCAACTGACATCAGCTGAAGGCTTCACGCTAAGTTGCACAGTCGGCGTTGGCTCTACTAAGCAGCAAGCTTTGCCGATGTACACATCAATGGTCTCTTGAACGGAACCGTTCAGCAGGTTGAACAGTACACCCTGTCCGCTGCCGTTTCAACCGTAGGAGCAGGAACAGTCAAAGTATCTCCTGCAGGAACCGTATTTGATGCAGAGACATCAATCACCGTAACAGCAACAAAGAATTTCGGCTACAAGTTTGTCAACTGGACAGATGCCAACAACCAGGTGTATCTACAGATGAAACATACACCTTCTCTATCTCTGCCAACACAGCATTGAAGGCAAACTTTGAGAAGATAAACACCTACGCATTGAATTACAAGGTTGAAGGTGGAGCAAAAGACTATATGATAAGTGCCTCTCCTATCCCAACCATTGTTGAAGGAAAGAACATGTATGAAGAGGGAACAGAAGTAACCCTCACAGCCAGCAGCAACGACATCCTCACCTTTACCAACTGGAATGATGGTGAAACAGGAGCAGAACGCAAAATAAAGATGAATGTCGACCAATCATACACTGCTGCATATTCTGCAAAAGACTTCATCGCAGGCTGGGACTTCTATAAGTCAGCAAGAGAAGGTCGTACAGCAGACTTCGCTGCAGCAGACAACGATGTAGACCAGCTCATCCTGCGCGATGCAGACGGAAATACATACGCATGGCTCGACAAGAGCAACAGTGCTGGCGGCTACGAAGGAAAGAATGCAGCTGTAAACTGGACCTCCAAGAAAACCAAGGCACTGGGCGAAACCTATTGGCAGACCAAGGTCAACGCAACAGCCTTCACCGATATCAAGGTAAAGAGCAGTATGCTCTACAATTATAATGCATACGAAACATATAATGTGGAATACTCTCTCAACGGCACCGACTGGACCAAGGTAGGCGCCATCAAGATGCCAGGAACCAAAGCCTGGACCGATGGCGAGTTCACTCTCCCAGCCGATGCAAACAACAAGGCAGAAGTATACATCCGCTGGATTGCCGACAAGACTTCTTCCATCAAGGGAGCAACAGGCGACAACGACGGAATCGCTATCACAAATATCTACATCACAGGTACTGCCCAGCTCGTTAACGACGGCAAGGCCCCTGTACTCGTAAGCACCATACCAGCAGAAGGCGCAACCAACGCATCTGCCAACGGCAAGATTGTACTGACTTTTGATGAGAAGGTAAAACTCACCGACAACGCTGCAGCCACTCTCGGAACAGCAAAGATAGAAGGAACTGTATCAGGCAAGACCATCACCTTCGCATACAAAGGCTTGAACTACGCTACAGCTTATACCTTCACACTCGCTGCAGGTTCGGTAGCCGATTTGACAGACAATGCCACAGACCAGGCAATTGTTCTGAACTTCACTACCAAGACCAAGCCAGCAGTAACCAAAGCCCTCTACGACTTCATCGTACCAACCGACGGAGACTTCAAGGCAGCACTTGATGCAGCAGCCAAGCGTACAGATACTAGCAAGCGTTTCCGCATCTTCATCAAGCAGGGCGACTACAAGATTCCTGCTGACGAGAAGAGTAAGGTAACAGGTAGCGACGGCAAGAGTTATGCTAACCCAACCACCTATATGAATACGCCAAACGTATCAATCATTGGTGAAAGCATGGACAACACCTCACTGACCAACACCATTCCAAACTCAGGCCAATCAGCAACGTATTGGAAGGTATCGGCAAGGGTGACGTACTCTGCTTGCAGAAGGGAGCAACAAACACCTATTTCCAGGATCTGAAGATGTACAGCAGTATGGGTGATGCCAAAGGTCGCGACATCGTACTCAACGACCAGAGCAACAAGACCATCTGTAAGAACGTAAACCTCTGGGCTTACCAGGACACCTACGTATCAAACAACCAGAACGGTAAATTCTACTTCGAAGACGGAATCCTTCGTGGTCGTACCGACTACCTTTGCGGTAAGGGTGACGTATATTATAATAATGTAGAACTCTGGATTTGCGAAAAGGGAGGATACCTCGCCGTTCCTTCTCAACCAAAGAAGTATGGCTACATCTTCAAAGACTGTACCATCAAGGATGCTACTGAGGCAAAAGACCTGAATGGTAACTACACCTTAGGTCGTCCATGGGGCAAGGGAACACCTATCGCGCTCTACATTGACACCAAGATGGAAGCCATCCCGTCAGCTGCAGGATGGAACGAGATGAGTGGCGGATACCCTAAGCGTTTCGCTGAGTACAACTCATACACATCAACAGGAAGCATAGTAGACCTCAAGGACAGAAAGAAAGTTTATGATGCCTACGACTCAAAGAATGGTGACAATTATGTAAACCGTCGTAATGAAACAGCAGGAGACCCTATCCTCACAGCAGAGGAAGCTGCAACCTACACCATTGAAACAGTAATGGGTCAGGATGATGACTGGGATCCTACAGCAGCTACCGAACAGGCTTCAGCTCCAACCAACGTAAAGTTGAACGGCACAACCCTCGCTTGGGACAATAACGACTACGCGCTTCTCTGGGCAGTATGCAAGAACGGCAAGGTAGTAGACTTCACCATCACTCCTAGCTATATCGTTGATGACGCCTCTGCAACATGGAGCGTACGTGCAGCCAACGAGATGGGCGGTTTGAGCGAAGCTACAGTTGTTGGTCAGGGCACCGGCATCCACAACATCACCTCAGCTACAGATGCAGCAGTCATCAAGACCGCCATCTATGCAGCCGACGGCACACAGCTCTCAAATCTTCAAAAGGGTATCAACATCATTGTGAAGACCCTGGCAGATGGCAGCAAGAAGACAAGCAAGGTCATCGTAAAGTAAAGAAGCAGAGACCATAAGTAATTAGATTGACAGATAACATTCGGAGTGCAATATCCCCATCCTCTTTCAGAAGGGTGCCGGATATTGCACTTTTTTGTTCCCTCAGCTTCTGAAACAGCAGAAACGGGAACTGAGAAAACAGACCGTCGAAATGAAAAAAACAGAGTATTTACGCAAAAATCTGTAAACGTTTACGTATTTTTTTACCCCCAATATACCCCGATTCTCATATTTTTTATATACTTTTGCAACAAGAAAACCAAGACTTAGCAATCGCTACGCATCCAGGTTGCCCCCACCGGAGCCTTCGGGAACTAAGAGGAACAGCCTTCAGCAAGCATCTGCTCAGAACTGGAATTCTACTTAAAAACATTAAATAAAAAACATTAGAATATTAGTAATTTAGAATAAGTTTTATCTAAACCTAAAGTGTATGTCTGGTAATTTTAGAAAAAAGAAAATTGCTTTGGCAGGCGCACTGATGTTCGTAGTAACAAGTGTATCTGCACAAACAGTAAAAGGCGTTGTTACTGACAATACGGGCGAGCCAATCATCGGCGCATCTGTCATGGAGGTAGGTGTAGCGGGCAATGGTGGCGTGACCGACATTGACGGTAACTTCACAGTAAACTTAAAAGGCAAAAGCAAGAAACTGAAGATTTCATACATTGGTATGAAAGCTAAGGAAGTAAGCGTTGCAGGTAAAGAATCAATCGATGTAAAACTTGAGGATGACAACACCACCCTCAACGATGTCGTAGTAATCGGTTATGGTACTGTTAGAAAGAAAGACCTCACAGGTTCTGTATCTTCTATCAGCGACAAGCAGATTGCCAACATTCCAGTTTCTAACGTAAGCGAGGCGATGACCGGTAAGATGGCGGGTGTGAACATCACCACCACTGAAGGTTCACCAGATGCTGACGTGAAGATTCGTGTGCGTGGTGGTGGTTCTCTTTCACAGGACAACTCTCCACTCTACATCGTAGACGGTTTCCCAGTTAGCTCTATCAGCGACATCGCTCCTAGCGAAATTCAGAGCATCGACGTATTGAAGGATGCTTCTTCTACAGCCATCTATGGTGCCCGTGGTGCCAACGGTGTTATCATCGTAACAACCAAGAGCGGTTCTGAGGGTAAGACTCAGGTAAACTTCAATGCATCTCTCGGCTACAAGAAAGTATCTAAGTTGGTGAAGACTATGTCTCCATACGACTATGCATACTATCAGTATGAGTTGGGTAGCACTGACTATGGTAACTACAACGATCTCGATATCTGGAAGTCTATCGAAGGACGTGACTATCAGGATGAGGTATTCGGCCGTACAGGTAACCAGAAACAGTATAACGTGAACGTAAGCGGTGGTACCAAGGACCTGAAATACAACATCGGTTTCTCTCACAACGATGAGAAGAGCATCATGCAGGGTTCTGGCTACGCCAAGAACAATGTAAACGCCAAGATCAATGCCAACCTGAACAAGTGGTTGTCTCTCGACTTCAATGGCCGTATGGCTTTCACCAAGCTGGATGGTTTGAATGGTGGTGCTGATACCAACGAGTCGAGTGCAGCAAACTCAGTTGTTGCCAACACCGTAAGATGGAACCCGGTAGAGCCACTCTCTGGTACATCAGACGATGATGAGGAGAACAGTACATCTACACGCCGTAACCCAACAGAGCGTATCACCGATACCTATAAGTATCAGGAGCGTTTCCAGCAAAACTACAACGTTGGCTTAAACTGGAAGCCATTCAAAAATATCACATTCCGTTCTGAGTTCGGCTATGGTTGGAAGTACAACAATACCGAACAGGTTTGGGGTTCTAATGCAACTACCAACTCTAAATATGGTTACAACGGTCAGCCACAGGCACAGTTCGTACGCTTGGAGAACAAGAACTGGCGTAACGCAAATACATTGACTTACGACAACAAGAAGCTTTTCCATGGTCGTGACCACATCAATGTATTGGTAGGTCAGGAGTGGAGCAGCAGCCAGGACGTAACCCGCACCAACACTTCTGTAGCCTTCCCTACTTCATTCACATTGAACGAGGTATTGGCAAACACAGCAGCAGGTACAGCACTTCCAAACGAAGGTAATATCAAGGCAGAGGAGAACATTCTCTCTTACTTCGGCCGTATCAACTATACACTCAACGACAAGTATCTGGCTACCATTACCGTTCGTGCCGATGGTTCCAGTAAGTTTGGCAAGGACAACCGTTGGGGTATCTTCATCAGCAGCCTTGGCTTGGCGTATGTCTGACGAGGAGTTCCTGAAGGGTGCTTCCAGCTGGCTTTCTAACTTGAAGGCCCGTCTGAGCTTCGGTACAGCAGGTAACAACCGTATCAACTCTGGTTTGCTGACTACCACCTACTCTATGGCAGACAACACATCAAAGGCTCCATTCTTCGATGAGAACAGAGCTTCGATGCTTGAGCATGGTAAATTTCTCTATAATCCAGACTTGAAGTGGGAAACCACAGTGACCCGTAACTTCGGTATCGACTACGGTTTCTTCAATGGTCGCCTCAGCGGTACATTGGACTTCTACTGGAATACCACCAAGGACCTCTTGATGCAAAGTATCGTTCCAGCCAACACAGGTTACTCTTACCAGTTCCAGAACTTCGGTAAGACCTCTAACAAGGGTGTTGAGTTGGCGCTCAATGCCGTAATCGTGGACAAGAAGAACTTCGGCTTGAACTTCAACTTCAACGTATCTTACAACAAGAACAAGATTGATGAGTTGAACATGGAGAACCCATGGCAGAGTTCTAACTGGAGTGGTTCTACCATCGCCAAGTATGAAGACTTCCGCGTAGAGCAAGGCGGTCGCTCGGTGAGCTTTGGGGCTACAAGAGCAACGGCTTCTACACCGTATATGACGCAGCAACAGGCAAGGGAGACTTGGTATTGAAAGAAAACGGCACCTGGCACTGGCAGAAGGCGTAAAGGACAACAGCTACAAGCTCTTCGGCGGTAACCTCTATCCAGGCGTTGCAAGGTAGAAGTTGACGAGAATGGTGAAGCTGTGAAGCAGCGTCTGGGTAACACAGTACCTACCACAACTGGTGGTTTCGGCTTCGACGGTCACGTTGGTAACTTCGACTTCAACCTGTTCTTCAACTACTCACTGGGCAACAAGCTGGTGAACGGTACCAAGCTTGCCAACTCATTCTATGCAGGTTCAGCCAAGAACTACAACCTGGTGGATGACTTCAACGTAGGCAACCGCTATACCTGGATTGACCCAGCCAACGGAAACAACATCGGCCGCCCATCAGCTAGCCTCATCACAGAATATGGTGGTGTAGAAAAGGTGATGAACCGCTTGAACGAGATTAATGCCAACGCCAATATCTACAATCCAGCAGGCGTATCAACCATGCAGCTCATCAGCTATGCTGTAGAAGATGCATCATTCTTGCGTCTGCAGAACGTAACAGTGGGTTACACCTTGCCAAAGAAGTGGGTAAACAAGTGCTATATGCAGAACGTACGCATCTACTTCACAGGTTACAACCTGCTTTGCTTCACCAACTACTCAGGCTACGATCCAGAGGTTGATACAAGTTCTAAGAAGAACCCAATGACCCCAGGTATCGATTATGCAGCTTATCCAAAGAGCCGCACCTTCGTAGGTGGTATTAACGTTACATTCTAAAACTTTATAAGATAATAACAATGAACAAGATATTATATGCATTTGCATTGGCAGGCGTATTAGGATTGTCTTCATGCTCCGACTTCCTGGATCAGACCTCTCCATCAGAGATGACTGCTCAGAATACCTACGCCTCACCTTATTATACCAATCTTCGCGTCAATAAGCTCTATGGCGGAATGGCTCAGGACCGTACCTACGCACAGGACCTGTCTATTATATGGAACCTGAACAGCGACTGCGAATTGATTGACGGTCTTGGCAGCAATGCTACCAACACCTCAAGTGAACGTGGTAACATGAACTATAACATGGACCCGGGATGGAGCAAAATTAGCGGCGTATGGGATGCTGAGTATGGTATCATCGAGGATGCCAACCAGATTATCGAGGGTATCCGCAGCAGCGCAACTCTCACTGCCGGTGGTGCTAACCAGAAATCTATGGAGCGCAGCCTCGGCGAGGCACTCACCATCCGTGCCATGGTTTACTTTGACCTGGTTCGTATTTTCGGTGATATTCCTTTCAAGGTTGAAGCATCAAAGTCTGACTTGAGCAACGCTTACCTGGAGAAGACCGACCGCGACGTGATTATGGATTCCCTGATGAACGACCTGGATGAGGCTATCGAATACTTGCCATGGGCAGACCAGGCAACAGGCTATACCACAGAGCGCACAACCAAGGGTTATGCTCACGCTCTCCTGGCACAGATTGCCATGACACGCGCCGGCTACGCCATCCGTGAGAAGTCAAAGGACGGATATGAGACAGCATCTTACAGCGATGCTACTTATCCAACACAGCGCCCTGGTGCAGCAGACCGCAAGGCTCTCTACGAGCGCGCCCTGAAACACTGGTCAGCTATCATCAACGACAATACACACAACCTCAACCCATCTTTCGAGAACGAGTGGTACTTGATTAACCAGCTCTCTCTCGACAAGACTTACCACGAGAACCTCTTCGAGATTCCTTTCGGTGAGAACGTAACTGGTGAGTTGGGTTACACTGTAGGTGTCCGCCTGAGTGGTGTTACAACAGAATATGGCTATGGCAACTCATCTGGTAAAATGAAGGTTACTGCACCTCTGCTCTATTCTTACGACAAGAAGGATACACGCCGTGACATCACTTGCGCCAACTTTGAAATCAAGCAGGATGGCAGCAACACCATAGAGAGCATGCTCAAGAATGCTCCTTTTGGTATATATGTAGGAAAGTGGGATGCCCGCAAAATGAACAACACCTGGTTGCAGAACAACCTGAAGGCTACAGCTAAGCACACTACAGGTATCAACCCTGTAAAGATGCGCTATGCTCAGGTATTGCTCTACTATGCAGAGTGCATGAACGAGTTGGCTGGCAATCCAGATGCCAACTACGAAGGTTCAGCAAACGGCATGACAGCCCGCCAGGCTCTGGAAGCAGTTCACACTCGTGCCTTCAATAAGGATGACAAGAACTATGCCAAGGCTTACGTCAACAACATTGCCTCTGACAAAGATGCATTCTTTAATGCTCTCGTTCAGGAGAACATGTGGGAGTTTGCAGGTGAAGGTATCCGTAAATACGACCTGATTCGCTGGAACCTCCTCGTAGAGAAGATCAATGAGTTCAAGCAGACTTACCTGGCTGAACTTGCAGACGGTACTTACCAGAAGACCATCTACTTCAACTACCTGGATGAGAAGAAAACCAAGATTGACTTCTCTAGCGTAACATGGTATGGTATTCCTGACGGAAAGACATCTGCTGACTACGATGGCAGTATCGACTCATTCGGTGCAGCTAAGTTGGATACAGGTTCAGATACACAGGTTGACGTAAACCTGCCATCTATCAGCAGCGGTTTGGTTGGCGATAACGTAGCAGTGAAGAACCGCTATCTCATGCCAATCGCTTCTACAACCATCTCTGCAACCAACGGTAAGATTCACAACTCTTATGGTTATGCAGACTAATTCATCTTTAATCAAAAAAGACAAGAAAAATGAAGAGCATTAAAAACATATTGGGCACAGCATCTATGATGGCATTGGCTCTGTCGGCTACTTCTTGTACCGATGGCAATGACTGGGACGTAGATGGCAGCCTGTCAAGATTGTTCGGCCTCAACGGTGACAAAATCACCGTTGAAACTGCCGAAACATCAGCTACTGTTACATTCTCTGCCTTCACATCAAAAGCAGTTTCTTCACCAGAGTACTATGTATTCGAGGTAAGCAAGGACTCTCTTTACGAAGGTGTTGAGAATGCTAACATCATCAAGTTCGGTGAAGATAAGTCGTTGACTTCATCTCCAGTAGTTCTCTCTGGTCTCGATGGCGACAGCAAGTACTATATGCGTGTAAAGGCTATGTCTTCTACTGTCAACGAGTCTAAATGGGTTTACTACAAGGATGGTTCATCTTTCAAGACAAAGGCTGAGCAAATCTTCAACAATGTAGAGGCAACCGACCTCTTCGAGGATCACGTGAACTTGAGCTGGACTCCAGGTGCTGAGGTTACTCACATCACTTATGCTAACGCTAACGATGCAGAGAACATCCAGACTATCAATCTGACAGATGCGGAAAAGGCAGCTGGTAAATATACTCTTGCTGGCTTACAGCCAACAAGCACTTATACCATCACTATCTATAAGAATGACGTAAAGCGCGGCCAGTTGCAGATTACAACTCCTGCTGCCATGCCAGCAGCTAACTATAAGTATTCTCTTTCCAGCGATGTAACAGTCATCTCACAGACTCTCATCGAGGAGATAGCAGAAAAGGCTAAGGCTGCTGCAGGTAACGAGACAAACTATAGCGCAACCATCGGTATCCCAGCCGGTGCCAAGGTAGCTCTCTACGGCACAAATGATACAGACGGTGGCAAGACCAACGTAACCATCCCAGACGGAATGTCTGTTACATTCTTCGGTTTGGCAGGAGGCGAGACGCAACCGTCACCCTCGACAAGAACTTCGATATTGCAGGTTCTCATGCATTCATCAAGTTCCAAAACGTGAAATTGGAAGAGAATGGTGCTGGCTACTTCATCAACCAGAGCAAGGCTTGTACCGTAAGCGAGTTCACTTTGGAGGATTGCGAGGTTAGCAATATCAAAAATTCATTCTTCCGTTTCCAGAAAAGTGATGCGAAGTCTGTCGGCAAACTTACCTTGAAGAATAGTATCTTCACCAACCTCTGTGCAGGTTATGGTTTCATCAACATTGATGCAGGCAGCGGTGCAGGTCATCTCGACAACGTAAAGATTGACGGCTGTACATTCAACAGCATCTGTGTAACGGGTAAGGTATTCATATACAGCAATAATACAGATATGCAGGATATCACCATCAAGAACAGCACATTCTACAACTGTAATGGTAACGGTCAGTTCTTCGTTGACTTCGGCAAAGATGCCAAATTTGGACCAAACACATTCACAATTGAAGGCTGTATCTTCGGTAAAAGCGCAGATGAGGCAACCAACAAAAACATCAGAAGCAAGACTCCAGCTACTGTATCCAACAGCTTCAGAACAACAGACTTTTTCAAGGTGATTAAGGGCGTGAATGATACAGAGTTCAGCTCTACACAGTTGTTCAAGGACCCAGCCAATGGCGACTTTACCATCAAGGCTGGTACTTTGAAGGAAAAGGCTGGTGACCCACGCTGGTATGCAGTAGAGGATTAATCCACAAGGATTAACATCTCATATAAATTTAAGAAAAAGTGCAATGCTTATATGGAGCATTGCACTTTTTTTATTTTCTCTTATTCTCTATCTCATTTTTACAATTATTTTCTTGGAAGTTACGAAAGAAAAGCGTATCTTTGCAGCGAGAACATAAAATCGCAAAGATATGGCAAGATACATCAACCCATTCTCTGACTGGTCGTTCAAAAGAATCTTCGGCCAGGAATACAGCAAAGACTTGCTGATTGAGTTCTTGAACCAGCTGCTCCTGGGAGAACAGCACATCACGGATGTGAAGTTTAAGGACAAGGAGATGTTGCCAGAAACAAAAGACCAGAGAGGTATCATCTACGACGTCTTTTGCGAAACTGACACAGGTGAGCACATTATCGTTGAAATGCAAAACAGGAGCCAGTCCTATTTCATCGACCGGTCTCTCTACTATGCATCGAAGACGATAGTAGACCAAGGCATAAAAGGGCAATGGGATTATCATCTCACACCTGTTTATGTTATCTGTTTCATGAACTTTGATGTAGATGAAAATACACCTAAGAAGTTCAGAACAGACGTTGTGCTGGCAGACAAGGATAGCGGAGAGGTTTATTCTAACAAAATCCGCTTCATCTACTTGGTAATGCCTCTTTTCAAGAAGAAAGAGGAAGAGTGTACTACGTTTTTAGATTGTTGGATTTATAATTTGAAGCATATGGAGACTTTAGAAAAAATGCCTTTCGAGGCTCAGCATAAGATATTCAAGAGACTGGCAGAAATCGCCGACTCCAAGAGCCTGACCAAAGAGGAACAGGAGAAATACGACAACAGCATGATGGTCATGTGGGACAATTATGCTGTATATAAGCATGCTGAAGAGAAAGGTAGGAAAGAAGCTAAAGAAGAAGATAGGAAAGAAGCAAAAAAGAAAAGCAAAAAGATTGCTTTGAAGTTGTTGGCGCACAACTTTCCATTAGATGAAATTGCTGATCTCACCGACTTATCTATCGATGAGATTAAGAAATTGGAACAATAATACTATACGAATTATAGAGAGGGTGTGTCATAAGTGGGATGACATGCCCTCTTTTTTTTCGCTATTTCAGTCACTTCTGTCAGCTAACACAGTCACTTCTGTCAGCTAACTCAGCCACTTTAGTCAGCTAATTCAGTTACTTCATTCTGCAAACAAATCCGTCTCATTCTGCTTACGAATTCGAATCTTCAAGCCAACGCAATCGAATCTTCAAGCCAGCGCAATCGAATCTTCAAGCCAGCACAATCGAATCTTCAAGCCAGCGCAGTCGGATCTTTAGGCCAGCACAGTCGAATCTACAAGCCAACTGAAGCCTCTGACTTTTTAAAAATAACTGATTAGTCAATCCTCTTTATGCTATTTCTAACTTGTTTTCTTGTGGTGAAAGACTTCTGTAGATTTTTTTTCTTCGATTTTGTTGTCACATCTGCCACTCGTGCTATAACTCTCTGATTATAAATGAATAATGGGTGGCAATAAGCGGTATTTTTATTATCACCTATTGTCACCTATTGCCACGCCCCATGGTAAGCGGCTCCGCATTTATACCTTGCATAATTCAAAAAAAAGCAGTAACAGCTGATTAAACTAATGCTGTTGCTGCTTTTTCCATCGGTCAGGAAGTAAGTCTCTATATTTTTCCCATGGAGTATTTGGTTGCCATTCTGCAGTCTTTTCTATTACGTCGCATATGTATTCAAACAGATTGATGCCATTCAGTCTGCATGAGATGGCGATGGAATATAGGATAGCCGCACGTCCTGCTCCTTCGTGCGAGCCAAAGAACATTGAGTTTCTTCTTGATAGTGATATGTACCTCTGGATTCTCTCAATATAGTTGTTATCGAGAGCCGTATCACCTCTTTTGAAGATGTCACAAATGGCATTATATTCATTAAGGGCATAGCCGACCGCCTGCGCCAAGGTAGACTTGGCAGCAAATCTTTCCTGGAAGATATTTCCTCCAGTTTCTCCAATAAATCCTGCAAAATGTCCGGTGCATATGACTGCCGATAGGTAGA
>ENA-OQBJ01000202-OQBJ01000202.1-human-gut-metagenome-genome-assembly--contig:-NODE-202-length-32345-cov-7.277795_pt1 | contig 32345 bp, 27 predicted proteins | sample MGYA00242743_ERZ504545 | MGnify/ENA primary metagenome ERZ504545 (study PRJEB26092, sample SAMD00036252) | human gut metagenome | host: Homo sapiens | study: EMG produced TPA metagenomics assembly of... | reverse complement strand
CGCGGTTTTGCGGTGGTCATAGCCCTGGTGAGACGCCCGGTCCCATTCCGAACCCGGTAGCTAAGGCCAGGCGCGGCGATGGTACTGCACTCGAGAGGGTGTGGGAGAGTAGCACGCCGCCGCTTCAAACGTATCGGGCCTCCCGGTCGAGCCTTTGGCTCCCGGGAGGTCCCTTTTTTCATGCTCTTTTTCCGGGCTTCCCGGCGGGCGTCGCTCCAGGAACCCTTTTTTCGTATCTTTTCCCATGCTTACCGAATCCCGTTGCCTATTGGATTCCATCGGCGGCAATATAGCATCTACAGTGTGCGAAATAAGAAGTATCTGTAGTAAAGGCAGCCGATCGCTCATACCTGTTGCACAACCTTGACACGTATGCCCAACTCTGCAAACCAGCAGTGCGACACGCCGATTTGGCTTTTTGCTGCTCCTGTTGTATTCTAGTCAAGTTGCGCTTAACGGATAGACACCGGAAAGCGTTGCATAATTGGAGAATTCGCCTAGTGGTCTATGGCGCACGCTTGGAAAGCGTGTTGGTGTAACAGCCTCACGAGTTCGAATCTCGTATTCTCCGCCCGGATTAGAACCCTGGAAACCGTTGGAATCATTCGGTTTCTGGGGTTCCTTCTTTTCCACTCCGTTTTCCGGTTCCTTCCAGATTCCCTCCGAATGCTTCTTTCGTTGGCCTCGGTTTTTGAATCGTCCCGTATCGCAAGTCTCGCGTGTACGGGCCGGCATCCAGGAAAGTCCCTGATTGTCATGCTGCGGCTTATTGGTGCCAGTCTGTGGTCTCAATAATGGGATTGTTTGCCCTCATATGTCGATATTTGATTGCGATTCGGTGGGGGAGTTGCGTACATCGTCGTTTTACGCGCACTTTTGCGCTGCGCTACGTTACGCTCGAAATCGTGACGTTGAGAGAAAGAAGCACGACGATGGTTGACAAGACGGCTGCCGGCAGCCAGCAGACTGACCAACGCGATGCTGATACTCGTGACTCTCTGGCGGCGCTTGCCCGACGCCGTTCGAATTCATCGCCAATTGCATTGCAGAGTGATGTGCAGGCCGCTCCGCAGGAAAGCAGGAAAAACAAGAAAAGCAGAGCGAAGCTGGGTCTGCCTTGCAAACGGGCGAGGATGCGAATGATGACGCGAATCGTGCGGAAGAATCGCAAACCGTGAAAGAAAAAGACGCTGCGGATGGTCCTGATAATACGCAGCAGCCGCAGATGGCATCCATAAGCGCCATCACAACGCAGGTTTTGCCGCCAAGCTTTATTCCGACCGCAACCGGTCGTATTCGTCCTGTAACGGGCGCTTTTCCCGCAGTTCAGTCCGCTTCGCAGACGGAACAGGCGCAGCGCAGGCGATCCATCCGCTCGTTGGCCGCGGGGTCGTTGCGTAGAACCAACATCGGCAATGCTGAAAAGGCCGGCGATGCGGGGAGCGCGGGTAGTACCGGACGGACGGCGGGGAATGGCGATACGCCGTCGCCGCGAATCGCCAGCAGTGCTCCCCATTATGCGAATTGACCAGTGGACTGATCAGAACGGCCAACGTAACAAATCAGTGGGAATACTGGACATACACGCGGTTCACGCACGGTACGCGCGCTTCGCGCTGCATTGTACGTCGCTGTACTACGTCATTCCAATTGAATCGCAACAATGCGTATAGCAGATGAAAAGCACATACGAAAAACGCGCATGAAAAAACGGTCCCGATATATTCGAGACCGTTTTTCATGAGTCGATGAAGCAAACGCTGTCCGGCAGCGAGCCGGCTCAGTCTTCGCTGGTTTCGCGCTTATACTGCACGAACGTCTTCATGGCGTAGGCAAGGCCGGCAAGCAGCAGAATGGCTGCGCAGGCAAGGGAAATGCCGATGCCGGTTTGTGCAAGCTGTCCATATTCCGACTTGGTCAGCGCGCCGGTGGACGCGGCGGTTTGATCGCCGGAAGCTGTGACGGATCCAGTTGCAGCACCATTCGCGCCAGTGTCGGCAGCCGTGCGCACAGTGCCAGTGGTGCCGTTGACTCCAGTAACGGTCGTACCGGCATTCGTTCCAGCCGTGATGCCATGCGTGCCGGTAGCAACGGATGAGCCGCCCTGCTGACCCGTCTTGGAGTTCGCGTCCTTCAGCGCCGCGATGAACGACTGATGCCACTGGTGGCTGCTCGCCGCGAACGCGTCATGCCTCGTCTTGAGTTCGTCGTGGGTCTCCTTCATATCGGCATGCATCTGGTTGAGGTGGGCCTGCGTGTCCTGCATATCCTGATGCAGAGCGTCGTGACGCTCCTGACCGCGCTTGACCGCGCCGTCAATCGCATTCTTTATATCCTCGCGGTCCTCCTGGTAGTTCTTCCAGGCCTGCTCGCCGTACTGGCGAAGCGCGTCGGCGTCCTCGTGCGCGTTCTGATGCAGCTGCTCGGCGTGCTGCTTGGCGGTTTCCATATCCGACTTGATCTGCTGATTCGTCTTGTTCAAGTGCTGCACGGCCTCGCACGCCTGATCGGTGCACACGGCCATATCCTGGTCGATCTGCCCGCTGATGGTGGTGCTGCCGGCCAATCCGTCCGTAGACGGTGCGACTTCACTGGCCGAAGCCGCGGAAGGCAAGGCGGCCATGCCGATGGTTAATATTCCCGCCGCTGCAGCTGCTGCAATACGATTCCTCATGGTGGTTCCTCTCCTGCGCACGTTTGCATTCGATCTGTGATTGTGCGCTCGCGTTCGTTCCGTATGCCATAGTAGGAGGGGAATGTGCCTAAATAAACCGGTGGAAAAATGACATTTGTCTAGTTTCTGCGATGCTGCAGCAGTCTTCATAGTTTAAGCGGGAAACCAGAATCCAAACCAGAAGCCGGAACAGCCTGCTCAAAACATGACCAAGCAGGCCAAGCAACGGCTCAGACCGCCCGTACTTATCCCGCCCGTATTGGTTTATCTAGCGGCGGCCCCCAACAAAGATCACTCAACAATAGTGATGAATGGGCTAGCCGGCAGATTAAAGTCGTTGTACAGCATGCTCGCGCACTTCGGATTGCCACTGAACAGGTAACGTACTTGGCTCATGGCGTTGAGATCGTTCAGTATTGAACCATCGGCTGCGGTGAGCAACACCTGATTGCCCTGATAGTGGCATTGACCGCCTGCCATTGACCGGAATAATTGGCGACCTCAAACCCCTGCAATGCCGTAGTGGTGGGAGCGGCGATATTGCTGATACCGCTTAACGGGGTCGCTTTCGGAGCGCTCTTATAGTTTGGTGCGATTGCGCTCGCGGTTTTCGAATAGTTCGGCTGCATGGCTTTCAGCCGCTTGCGGTGCCGTTCCGGAAAGACAAGGCGATTGCGCCGTTCGCAGTGTGCCGGGCATGTTCGATAAGCGGTCCGTTGGGTACGGTGGTGCCGTCTTCCATGGCGAGATATTGCGCGGCCATGCGTGCCCCGAGAATATCCTTGCCGAGCGGATGGATTAGCGCGGATGTGCCTTATCTGTGTCAAGGGAAACCGTCATCGCCACATTGGAACGGTCTTGCAGATTCGCGTTGTCAAGCGTGGTCCGTTGCGCCTCGCGCACGTTCTGCGTGTACTGATAATTCGGCCATCGCGCAAGTTGCACGTACAGGAACGGCAGATCCTTCCGTCCGAACACGCTACGGTACTGGTTGATCAGCGCGGTCATCTGCGACTCATACTCCGTAGCGGTCGAAAAGTTCATCGCATCATCGCATCCTTGGTACCAGAGCACACCTGCCACATGAAAATCCTTCAACGGTGCAGTATGGTTCGCGTAGATATCTCCGCCACGTATATGCCTGCGAATAGGTGTGCCGCCCCACGCGGTCTGGATGATGCCGACTGGTACGTTAGGATGCTTCGCGCGCAACTGAAGGGCGAACTGCTGTGTCAAGTAGCTCAGATGCAGTGAATTCGTGGAATCCGCATTCAGCCACGCGCCAGCGTTCAGATTGACGTTGGCCAGCGGAAAATCAGTGTTCTTCACATCATGATCCGCAATGACGAATTTCACGTTCTTATCGACGAGTGGTTTCGGTAGGTCTGTTTTCTTAACTAGACCCTTCCCAAAGTTGTAGGCATTGTTATTCCCCTCATAGTACTGCGCATAGTTGAGTTCCATGTTCGATTGACCGGCCGCCACGAACACGTTGCCCACATACACTTTCGCCAGTTCCGTTACGATTTTGCTGTCATACCTCACCTGTAACGAATACGGCTTGAGGCTTGCTTTCTGTGCGTTCAACGTGCAAGTAAACGAACCATTTTTGGCGATTTTCGCAGTGGCGCTCGCAGTCATCTTGCCTTGGGTAAGGGTCGCGGACAGTTTCGATGCATCGATCTGTTCGCTGGCGTGTGCGGATTTGACGGTTCCTTTGACCACTAACGGCTGGTTGCGCTGGAAGACCATATTTTCCATGTAGTAGGAGGGTAAAGTCACGGAAGCCTGCGAATTTGAGGACTGTGCGGTTTCTTCGTTTTGGTGCAATGCTGAACCGTTGCCCCATTTGGGGCCGCACCCGACGATGATGGCAACGACTATTCCTACGGTTACGATAACGGCAAGTGCCGTTCTTGCCAATCGTTTCGTATTCAATTCTGATTTGCCTCGTTCTTTGTCAACGCCCGCTCGAAGGTTCTGGCCTGTTTGTCATATGCGGCTCGTTCGGTGTTGGCTTTGCTGGTGGTCCCGGACGGATCGGCTTTGCAGTCAAGCGCCTTCGGCGATTTGACTTCTTCCTGATACAAGGTGCTGAGCTTTTCCAGATCATATGAGGAATCCATGCTGGAAAATGCGTCGACAATCTTTCCCTTGAGCTGGAAATCCTTGGAATATGAAGCGTTCATGGCGGCAACCGCGTCTCTGCAGTCGTTAATGGCATTCAGTTCGCGCATTTTCTGCGATGTTCTCACGCCCATGACGCCGAAGACCACAATGCATACCGCAACGACGATAACGGCTACGATGATGGAACGGCGAATCAAGTTCTTGACATGGTTATGTACCCAAGTGTCGCCATCTTGCACGCCTTGCGATATGGCGATTTGGAATGGATCTTTGGTGTTTGTTTGATAGGAAACCCCTGATGCGTCTGTTTCAGGCTTTCCGTTACGATTGGTGATGTTAACGGAATTGTCGGGTTTGCTGGTTTCGACGGTCGCGGTACTGCTGAACGTTCGGGGCTTGCGGACGTTACTTGCTTGACTGTCAGCTTTATTTGGCTGCCTTTCGTGCCGTGCCATGCTTCCCTCCAGGAGTCCGTGATACCGTTTTGATGTTGTCTATTGGAGGTGGTCCGACAAGGTCCTCTGTTCCCAAATGACAATACATAAGGTATGTTACCCGTTCCACTTCCGAATGCCAGCACTTCATGTTGTGACATATTCGGTAAATGTGAAGTTTGGTCTGGAGTCCATCTGCTTTATTTTGAGTGGGGACATCTCAGAATACACTTAAGTTTACGTGTGCAATTGCGTCAACGCGTGAAATGCGTTTTGTGAGAGAGGCTGACGATGATATCGCCGAAAAGCTTAATGAAGATTGCGGTCACCGCTTCCGTGGCTGCAATAACGGTTTCCGTTGCCGTGGTACCGGCTTACGCCATGCAGGATATTGCGATTGAGGATGCGCCAAGTTCTTTTGCCGCGATTGTGGATGATGTGCAGGATTCGTCAAACAGCATGCCGGACAATCCGAACGCGACGCTGCCGGAAACGGTAAGCGAAAACATTTCGGACGATTCCACTGTGGTTTCGGAGAACCTTGCGGTTACGCCGGAAGGTGATGTACAGAACATTGAGACCGGCGAAACCGTGACGGACGCTCAGCTGGTCGGCACGCAATCGCAGCAACCTGATCCACTGGCCAAAACGAATGGCGAATCATTCATTCCGGTGAGTGCCTCGGATGTGAAAGATGCTGTGGAACAATCTGTGAAACAATCCGTGGAGCAATCGTCCTCAAAAAACGGAGCCACCGTGAAGCTTGCCAAATTCGATGGCAACGATTACGGCGCGCATTGGGGAACCTACAACAATACGAAAGCCTTCTTCGACTATAGAAACAACCTGTTCGCCCAGCAGGCCAAAGGCGTGATCGACGTCTCTTCATGGCAGGGGGATATCGATTGGGCTAAGGCGAAAGCCGGCGGCGTGGAAGGCGCGATCATCCGTCTTGGCTTTGGATGGGGCAATGACGCCGATGCCAAAGCGCAACGCAACATTAATGAATGCAAGCGGCTGGGTATTCCGTTCGGCATCTACTGGTACTCGTATGCGGAGGATGCGAGCGGTTCCAGGCAGGAGGGCAACGATGTGGTGTCCAAGCTCCGCCAGTTTGGCGTGAGACCGAACGACTTGAAATACCCCGTGTACTACGACCTTGAGAGTTGGACGTGGACCGGGCACACGCCGCCGAACGATCCGAACGTGTATAACGGCATCGTCAATGCTTGGTATGGCGCGTTGCAGTCCGGCGGTTACCAGAATCTCGGCGTGTACTCCTACACGAGCTACTTGCAGGGGCCGTTGAACAATGCGAACATCTATGCGAAGACACGCTGGGTGGCGCAATATGGTCCGCAGATGGAATTCACGGCGTTCGGGACCAACGATCGTGGCTGGCAGTACACCGAAAGCGGTCATATCAACGGTATCAGTGGCTCCGTGGATATGAGTGCCTTTGGCAATAAGACTTCTGTGCAGAATGGAGGGAATGACGATTCTCAGCCTTCCCTTGATGTGCGCAAGATGAGTGCTGTGAGCATTCCTAATGGGAATTATTACATCAATGTACGTTCCAAAGTGGCTTCTAGTGTTGATATCCCTGGAGCCAGTGGAGCGGATTCCACAGCTATTCAGCTGTACTCCGGCAATGGGTCCAAAGCTCAGCAGTTTACTTTCACTAAACAGTCTGATGGCAGCTATGTGATTGTTAATGTGAATTCCGGTAAGGCCTTGGACGTTCGTAATGGCGCTGCGGGTAATAATGCGGTGGTGCAGCAGTATTCGGCGAATGGTACGAACGCCCAGCGTTGGTTCATCCGTGATTCGGGAGCCGGTTATTACTTGCAATCCGCATTAGGCAATTGGGTTCTGGATCTAAGTGGTGGCAGCACGGCCAACGGTACCGCGATTCATCTGTATACGCCTAACGGAACGGTCGCGCAACTCTTCACTCTTTCCTCTAGCGAAGTCAATATTCCGACAGATGCGCCAGCAACGATTCGATCAACGAAAAACACTGGATTGGTATTCGACGTTCCTGGTGCATCAACTGTCAATAGCACGCAAATCCAGTTGTATACAAGCAACGGTTCCAACGCGCAAAAGTATCGTTTTACATCGGTAGGAAATGCGACCTACCGCATTACCAATGTGAATTCCGGTAAAGCATTGGATGTGTATGGAGGCTCGACGGCCAATGGTGCAGCGTTTCAACAATATGACAGCAACGGTACCAGCGCCCAACAATGGACCGTACGTAACTACGGTAGCGGCAAGGTGACATTAATATCAGTGAACGCGAACAAAGCCGTGGATATTCCTGGCGGCAACGCCACGCAGCAGACCAAACTGCAGATGTACACGCCTAATGGAACGGCAGCCCAGCAGTGGACAATAAGCAAGGTATCTACTCCAAGAGAACGTATGGATGCCACAGCTGATTCACATAGGAAGGATCTTCCTGACGGCACCTATGCGTTCGGATCAAAGCTGAAGACTTCCATGAAAGTCGATGTTGCCGGTGCTTCCAAGAGCGATAGCGCCAATGTGCGATTGTGGGGCGGTAATGGTACAAACGCACAGAAATGGAAAGTAACGCATGACGGCAATGGCTATGTGACGTTGATTAGCGTGAATTCCGGCAAAGTATTAGACGTTTACGGTGCAAGCACTGCAAATGGAGCCAATGTTCAGCAGTATGTATCAAACAACACGTATGCCCAAAAGTGGATCGCCATCAAGAACTCAGACGGATCGTATACCTTCCAGTCCGCGCTCGCGGAGAACAAGGTTCTGGATGTTTCGGGTGCTTCTACTGCCAATGGCGCTAACGTACAGTTGTATAGTGCGAATGGCACGAACGCTCAAAAGTGGGTGAAGTAGTCAAGCAGTAGATATTTCAAATGTGCCTGAGAACAAAACTGCTTGTTCTCAGGCCACATTTGAAAGTTGCGTTATTTTTTGCGTCTCATCATGGCAAATTGGTTGGCGTCGATGATGAACGCCTTACGATCGTTCTTGGCCATGACGTCGAGGATTATTCCCGCTATGAACAGCAGGATTCCCGCGATAACGAGCATAACTGCTCCGATGAGTGTGGGGAAGCGCGCCACCATGCCGGTATGCCAGAAGTCTACTGTTACGCTACCGCACAGTATGATGCCGATGATGCCGATAATGGCTCCGAGCCCTCCAAAGAACGGCAGCGGCTTGTATTCGCGGATCATGCGGAAGATGGTGCTCATCACCTTGATGCCGTCACCCACGGTGTCAAGTTTGCTGACGGAGCCTTCCGGGCGGTCACGGTATTGAATCGGCATCTCGAACAGGCGTAGATTGTTGTTCAACGAATGGATGGTCATTTCGGTCTCAACTTCGAAGCCACGCGAAAGCACTGGGTAAGTCTTGACGAATGTGAACGAAAACGCTCGGTAACCGGTCATGATGTCGGTGACGTCCGCATGGAACAGGCCGTTGATGGAACCGCGTACCAAGCGGTTGCCAAAGTTGTGGAATGGTCTCTTGTTCTCTTGGAAATATGTGGAGCTCAGGCGGTCACCGATTACCATGTCATAGCCTTCAAGCACTTTATCAACCATGCTGGCGCCGCATCAGCAGGGTAAGTATCATCGCCGTCTGCCATGACATATACGTCGGCGTCAATGTCTTCGAACATGGCGCGAATCACGTTGCCTTTGCCTTGGCGCGGTTCCTTTCGTACAATCGCACCTTCGGCCATAGCGATTTCGGCAGTGCGATCAGTGGAGTTGTTGTCATACACATAGATGTCGGCATGCGGCAGTGCTGCTTTGAAGTCGCGTACCACCTTGCCGATGGTGACTTCCTCGTTATAGCAAGGAAGCAGCACCGCAACGGAAACGTTTGAATTCTCAGGCATACGTTCTACTATAGCTTTTGTACTGGCCGTTTTTCGATTTTGCACGAGTTCATCATGCTACAGGTTTCTGCGTGGGATACAGCACGAGGAATGGGATTGTGCGGATGTTTTATAAATATAATTGCTAGGGAAACGATATAAGCGAATGAAAAACGCGTGGTTGGGTATGACATTATCAAATCGATGGCGATGTTCTTTGTAGTGATGCTCCACTACTCATTTTACACGAGATTCTATTCCAGCGGGCTTGCTGGAACGGCGGTCACCGTATTGTGCGTGGTGTGCGTGCCATTGTTCTTCGCTGTGAACGGCGCGCTGCTTCTTCCTCGGAAGATGGATGAGGCGAAGCATTATCGGAAGACGCTGAACATCGTCATTGTGGTCACCATCTGGAGGCTGCTTGCCGCGGCGTTCTTCGTTTTCGTGGACGGTTCCCATCCGGTGACGTTGAAGGATCTTGTGCTGTTCCTGCTTGGCGGTGGCTTTGGAGATTATCCGACCGGTTATTTTTGGTTCATGAACGCCTTGATCGCAGTGTACCTTGTTTTGCCTGTGATGAAAATGGCGTTCGATTCGGAACGAAAGCTTGCATTCAACGCGCTGCTGGCTGTTTTGGCTGGTTTTACTGTGGGCAAGGATTCCCTGAAACTTGTTCTGCAGATGCTGGGAACCGCAACGAACCATGATTTCGCCTCGATTCTGAATGCACTTGATGAATTCTACATTTTCGGCTCGTACGGATACGTTTTGTTGTATTTCCTGATTGGAGGGATGATTGGGCGCTATCTAAAGCAGAAGCAGACCGGGGAACTCGATGCCGACGTCCATCATCCCCTGTTCGATATCTCTTGGGGTGAAGCCAGCGCTGGCATCGTTGTCTGCTATGCGTTGACGTTACTGATCCAGCGATACCAGCATGCCACCCACGGCACTAATTTGACTGTGGAGAACGGCTATTGGCTGCTACCGTCATTCGTTGCAACGATACTGATTCTGTTGGTATTGGGGCGGGTGAATATCCAAGCATTTGGGCCAAAGTATTCCAGGTGATCGGCATGAACACGTTCGGCGTGTACATGCTGCATTTGGTCGGATTGGTGCTGTTGAGCAGATTACAGGCTCTACCATGGCTCCAGTTCATGGGAAACTTGAATTCCGTTGCAGTGACTTTGCTGAATGTGGTGTTGTGCGGTTGCGTGTTCGCCATATGTCTTGCAGTATCCGTGCTGTTCCGAAAGATCCCGTATATTAATCGTTTGTTCGCGTTGTAAGCATTATGAATTAGTCGAACCGATAAAGAAGAAATGAAAATGAACGGATTGAATATGCTAAAGAAAATTGAACCACGAATTGTGGTTCCGCTGGTTCTTGGCATGATGTTCGCTTTGGGAGATGAGGCTTCCAATCCTGAAGGTCATATCATGCAAATTAAAAGCGCGTTATGCGTGAAGGTGCTGCTTTTCTGTGTGCTTTTCTGTGTATTTTTTCGCTTCGCTGATTGGCTGATTGCCGAAGTGCAGGGAGCGAAGAGGGAAGACCAAGTAGAGCATTATGGCTTTTTCGAATATGGGTATGCGATAAAACCGTGGTTGAAGAACGCGGCGGTGATTGCCGTGTGCTGGCTTCCGTATGAATTTTGGTTGTTCCCTGGCGTGTATTGGTCGGATACCTCCAAACAGTTGCTCATTCATTATGGTGTGGAACGATTCACGGACCATCATCCTTTTGCTTTAACGTATTTGTTTGGTTGGTTCGCTGATTTTGGACAATGGGCTTTCCATAATTCCATTTATGGTTTGTATCTGCTGATTGTCGTGCAACTTATTGCAGCGCCGCTGCTTTTCTCTTGGATGCTTTTGTACACGAGGAAGATGGGCGTTCCGCAATGGTTGTGTCATGTGGAATTGGCATTTTTGGCATTGTTCCCGCTTTTTCCGGTGATGTTTTCTTCGTTAGCGAAGGATACGATTTCCGTTCTGTTTTTCATCCCTTTCTGCATATTGTTCGTTGACGGTATTCGCACCAAAGGTTCATCACTGTCTAAACCAGGAATCATTATTACATTATTGCTGTGTGGCTTACTGACGTGCCTGACGAAGAAAGCGGGCGTGTATGCGGTGGTGCCCTCATTGCTGCTGATGTTTCTGATTGTCGGATTGTCGAAAAAAGCGAAAGCTACCGCGTTTGCCATCGGCGCAGTAATTGCCATTGTCATGATGGTCATCATTCCGAAAGCCGTTATGCCGGCGCTTGGCGTTGCCCCTGGTGGTAAGCAGGAAAGCATCCCGTTTGCCATTCAGCAGGTTGCCCATGACGTCAAATACAACAGTGAGGACATGACTCAGCAGGAGAAGAAACTGATTTCTGACTTCCTGACCATTGACTATAAAAAGATTCCCAAAGCTTACGACCCGCAGATCGCAGATCCGGTAAAAGGGACCAGTTTGAAAGACCCTGATCTGTTCAGCGATTTTATGAAGCTGTGGCTCAAGAAGACAGTGGAGCACCCGATCGGTCATTTGGAATCGTGGATGGGATTGGTTCGCGGCTGGTTCAGCTTTTCTAACAACGATGGTTCTCCAAGCGATATGGTGGTTTGCACTGAATCTGCATGGTATTACGATCCGATTTTAGAATATGTTCCGCAGTGGCCGTTGAAGGCAAGCAGAAGTGATACTGCACGTTCTGTATATGACATGGAACAGAGCGTGCCCGTATTGAATGCACTGTTTTCAAGGGCATTGTGGTCATCCATCCTGCCCTGCTTCATGCTGTACTTGGCTTTGCGTCCCGGCAAAGGCAAATGGAGTCGCGTGGCTTCGATGCTTCCGGTGGATATGTCGTTTGTGTATCTGTTGCTGGTACCAGTGTCCGGCATGGGTGGAGAGCCAACCCGATATGTGTTGCAACTGATTTGCATCGCGCCATTGTTCTTAGCGTTCATGAGTGAATCGATTGGTAAAACGAAAGAACCTCTGATTAAAACGATGGCATAAATAATACAGAAATGGGTGTCGTAAAATACAACACCCATTTCTGTCAGTGACGACCGCGAACTGCTCGGCCGATCGCCTTCACCGCATCACGGCGACGGGAACCGATTGGCATTAGCGGATCGACAATCTTGCGAATCGGGTTGTCCTCCCCGACTGCGCGCTCGTGCTTCGGACGGAGCACGCCGGCTGGAATCTCTGATTCGTTTGCCTTTACTACACGTTTAAGCAGACGCTCATAGAACGGGGTCTCGCGTGCGTACTTCCAGTACATGGAAGCGAAATCGCAATCCGGGTCGGTCCATGGCTTCTGGAAGCCGGCATAGTGGACAATCTGTGGATCGTTGCGCGACTTCATATACGCGTCGTAAATGTCGTTCGGCGCCTGCACGAAGAGGTTGCCGACACGACCGCCGCAGTCATGCACCACATTCCATTCCCATGGCAGATATAGCACGTTCCCTTCGCAGTGTGCGTTGAGCACGTCTTGGTCGTTGTAGATGAAATCGGGATTCGAGCGTAGGTAAGCCATTGTTTGATGGTGTAATGCTCACGCATCGCCTTGGTGTTGAGCACCAGCACGCCGGCCTGGAAGTAATCGTATGGATTCTTCATCTTCAGCACGGTTTTCGCGTAATTCATACGCTTGCCATGCTTCACGTTCAAATTGCCAAGGAAATCGATATCACGCACCGCACCGAGCAGCTTGTCCTGCAAATCGATGTTGTACAGCTTTGCGATATCACCGTTGATGATGATGTCGGAATCGAGGTACAGCACCTTGTCATAGAAAGGCAGAAGCTTTTGAATCAGGAAACGATAGTACGTTTCCACGCTGATATGGGCGTTGTTGGTGGAAAGCTCATATCCGGCAAGCTCACGGTCCACATTGGTGAATCGCAGATTCATATTCGGGAACTGCTTGAAGAAGCCGCGCAGACGTTCCTGCTTGTCCCATGCGATGTTGCGCTGCAGCACCGTCACATCGTAGAAGTAGTTCGGATCGGCGTTCTTCATGGCTGAATACACGGTGGTGGTCAATTGAGGAACATAATTGTCATCCGCTGCGAACACCACCGGAACGATTGGCTTGTCGGTAATGTCAAGCGGCTTGAGCTGCTCCGCTGGCTCCGGATTGGTGAAGTGGACGCACTGCAGCTCCTTGAATTTCCAGTTGGAGCCGATCCGCTTGTGATGCATGAGATAGATGTTCAGCAGGCGTTCGGAAAGGTGACCTGGCGTGCGCAGCGCTCCTTGCTGTACGTGCTGTAATCGGTGTTTTTGTCGAATTCCTCGAGAATCGGGAACATCCATTCACAATAATCGAAGAAGATCTCCTTCTTCATAATGAACATATTGCAGAAGCACGCCTTATTGCCGTTGAAGAAATCCTGTGCGTCCTTCTTATAGTCGGGATACATATTGCACAGAATCTGATAGCAGCGCTTCAAATCGTCATCATGCAGCAGGGGAGCGGCCTCCCACAAAGCACGAGGACTTCCATACTTGTTGATGATTTCATCCAGATCGCCAAATGGAGTTGTGATGACATCGTATTGTCTGACTACGCGGGCGATATTATCATCGTCCAAACCGTATTCCTTCGCAGTCTTGACACTGATATAGTCATCCATGATTTCTCCGAACGCGTTCCTCATGCACGGTTTCGGAAAAATCGAAATAGCGGCGATAATGGCAGAATCCGTAATAATCCGCGTCAATGTTCTTCCACGCCCAGTATTGGGTGGTCAGTTCGCAGTAACGTGGATTGCGATTTGAAATATTCTCTCCTTCGTCATCATGGAACGCCCACGGGAAACGATAGCTGCCATTGTGCAGACCAACCTGCACCGGCTGCATGATGGCACTGTTGAAGGTGCTGACGTTCTTGTGTGTAGTGACGAAAATACGGATACGCTGATTGGCATATTTTTGCCTATTGCGCACTGTGTCCAAATCTGCAAGCAATTCCTCGGCACGGTGACGGACGGTCAGATAACGGTTGTTTTCAATGTTGCCGGTTGCCGGAACATCGATGGCGTCCGCAAGTCTTTTCCACATGTTGGCACGATTCAGAGAATCGTTATTGTCTTTAGATGTAATGGCCGCCCATGCGTTGTCGCGGGTAAAACGCCAGATTTCGCGGGCGGTGATTGCTGGGCCGAACGTTTCGAACATGGCTTGAATCGCCTCGGCCTTGTCCTCATCAGCTATACGGATATTAAGGTCATTGGCAAGTAATTCGGTCGCCTTCCAACGGTATCCATTTACGCAATCTTGCAAGTCAAGACTTGGATTCTGATTCGCAAACAATTGTGCCGCGTTAAAGCATTGGCTAAATTGCTGACAAAAAGCGGCATATTTACTGGCTGTGACTGATTCGTTCCGGTGACACCTCGGCCGTAGTGGTATTGATATCCACGGCATTCCTTGTAAGACCGGTAAGTGTGCGCCAGCGCCGAAATGACGAGACATTCATAACCGTCCTCAGCTCGTTCAAGACGCTTGCTGGTCATATTATTAAATGCCTTTTTAAGCAAGGAAGTCTTGAAAAGTCTTTGGGTTACTCGCCAATCTACCTGCTGGCCATTAGCTTCGGCATAGATGTTTCGAACGATATCGGAGCCAGTGCAGTTCTTGGTTTGAGTGTTATTGAATGCTTCAAAGGCTTTACATTCATCGTCAAGGATGCCGTTTTCACCTATGACGGAAATTCCAAAATGCAGGATGTCAACGGGATGCTGGTTTATCTCTTCTGCAAGTTGCGCACATGTTTCCGGAGCGAGATCGTCATCTCCGTCGAGGAAGAAAGCATATTCGCCGCTGGCGTGCTCGACACCGGTTTTGCGAGTGAGATGAAGTCCTTGGTTGTGTGGATGCGTAACAGGAATGATGCGTGGATCTTTTTCTGCGGAGCGTCTAAGAATTTCGGCGGTGGCATCCGTACTGGCGTCATTGACAATAATTGCCTCGAAATCCGAAAATGTTTGGTTACTGAGACTGTTAAGACATTGCTGAAGATATTCTTCCACATTGTATGCGGCAACGATAATAGAAATTTTAGGCATAAATTTTCCTTAAGATATTTTCGATATTTACCGAATGAAAATCTGTTTTACTTTCTGAAGCAGCGTATTAATATGAGGAGATTGCTTTTCTCGATTTCTGAGATCGTTGAGATGATTGAGAGTTGCTTCTGAAAATGAACGATACCTCTCAGAAGGATTTTCATTGTTTACTAATTGTTGGGCACAACGAATCCATTGAATAAAAGGCTCATGTTCAGAGAAAGGAAGTTGATGATCCCAAAGATAGTATGCGTCATCGCGTGCTAAGCGCATGAGTTCGGCTGCTATTGCATCTTCTCCGAAGAGTTCGGCTGACTTCAGCGCAACAGATATTTTTTCAGCATTGTTAACGCGAATATGCCAATCGTTCATGAGCAATTCGAGTTGATGGTTTTTTAAGTCATCGACGTAGATTTTCATATCGAAGGATTTAAAAGAATTTGCATACTGATATCCGGCTTGGATTCCATCGTTGAAGGCCTTTGCGTTCTTTAACCATTTTTCGCCAGAGATTGGTTGGACATTCGTAATTCCCCGTCCAAGATAGTAGCGGTAAAGAATCAGGTCATTGCGGAAGGTTTCATGTTTAGCTGAGCTTGATATAACTAACCATTCATAGGCATCCTGTCCGCGTCCTAATCGACTATCGGTCATATTTGCAAAAGCATTTTTAAGCAAATCTGATGAGTAGAGGCGTTGCAATACTCTCCAGTCTTGTTTCCTCTCTGCGAAAGTGGATTGAATAATCTCTTCGTTGTGGGCATCGGGAAGTTGCGCATTGCTTTGTTCCAACATGCCATTACACACGTCTTTCGGCATATCGATTCCGAACAATTCCATTCCGAAATGAATAACATCTATGTCTGGAGCGCTAGCTTGAATAGCTATTTTGAGTTCCTGAAGTGCATTTTTTTTGAGCTCGTCATCAGCATCAAGGAAAAGCGCGTAATTGCCTGATGCATGCTTAACACCTGTTTTACGTGCAAGATGGGTGCCCTCATTATTTTTTTTTATCAAAGGGATGAAACGCTGATCTTGAGAAGCGACTGAAGTAGCAATGTCTGCTGCATTGTCAGGGCTGCCATCCACTACAATGAGTGCCTCCCAGTCATGAAAAGTCTGGTTTTGAAGACTTTGAAGACACTTGCCGAGATATTCTGCATTGTTATATGCAGGAATAATCACCGAGAAGAGTGGCATTGGGGTCCCTTTCTTGTCGATTGCGTCTTGTACCAAGTGTTCTTTGGCATTTGACATGTTCAGTATTATAAGTATTTGACGCTACATCGTCCGAACAATCAAGGTAATGAATGAGGTACCGGAATATGAAATTAGACAATAACGGACCTTTGGTGTCTGTAGTCATTCCTGCCTATAATGTGGCGGAATATATTAATCAGACAATCGCAAGTGTGCGAGAACAATCTTATAAAAATTGGGAACTGATTGTCGTGGATGATGGATCGACAGATAGGACCCTTGAAGTAATTGCTGAGTCGGTGAAACAGATTCGGCAGCATGTTGTTGTTCATCATCAGGAAAATGGTGGTCTTAGCGCGGCAAGAAATAGCGGTGTTAAATTAGCAACTGGTGAATATGTTTATTTTCTTGACTCTGATGATCTCCTGCCGCAAAACGCCTTGCTCCGTTTTGTTGAGTTGTCGTATCAAAATGCTTTGGACGTTCTTTCATTTTCTGCGGTGAACTTTGCGGATGATTCTTACGCTATGGGGGATGAGGAATCGACGAAACGCCGTATTGAGGAATATGATGAGTATTATGATCGCATAAATAATCAGATTTGTGTTTCTTCGGGCGAAGATGCTTTTATTTCAATGGTTAATAGTAATCATTTTGTTCCGTCTGCGCCTTTGTCATTTTACCGGAAGACGCTCGTGGAGAAAACTCCGTTTTACAAGGGAATTTTGTTCGAAGACAATCTTTTTATGACACAGATTCTTCTTAAGGCAAGGAGAGTCGGCATAATTAATGAGAAATTATATAAACGTCGTATTCGTTCGGGTTCGATTATGCACAATGATGCTCATGATTACATACGCCGTTTTGCTAGTCATTTTGTTATTTCTGAAGAACTGCGAAAAATGCTCGGTGATTGTTCTAATCATGTCTACGAAGCATTAGAATCTATATATTCTCGGTTCGTGGCTCTCTCAATGGATGATTATTGTAAACTGCTTCAGCGGAATCAAATTGATTTGCTTAATTTGAATCAGTATGAACTCTGCCGAGATTCATTGGTGCAGTATCAGGTTTTTTATAAAACTCAGTTGGCGAATATGCATGTCAAAAGTGAAGAACTACATGCGGAAAATATGAGTCTTAAACAAGATAATAGTTTTCTTGAAAAAGAAACGCAGCGGATTAAAGATTCATGGACTTACAAAATAGGGCTTGTAATTACTGCACTGCCCAGATGGGCTAAACATCAAATAACTAAATAAAATAAGGGTGTATAAGGCGTTCTTATACACTTATTTTATTCTAATGTGCCTAGATAGCTGTCCTTGGTATGATTGAGAGCGATTTGCTGTTGATAAGTCCGTAGCCATTACGGTGTCCGGATTCACGGATTGCGAAGAAACAAGAGTTATCTTCATTGGTGTATGCAATTTGCTTAGGATGACCTGGACGTTCTGGATCTGGAGTCATCATGGCAGCTTGCAGTCTGAAATCGCCGTTAGTAAATAAATTGAGAGGCAATTGTAGGTGGGCTGTGTGATGTCCCTGTTTTACTATTCTCAGTGAGTCGGCAGAATCATAAATGATTCCACCTCGTTTGACGTCAAATAATGTGAACGTGATAAATAAATCTCCGGAGTCTCTGGACTCGTATTCCAAATCGAAATCGAAAGGAGAACCTCCGTTTACAACAACTTTAGACACAGGTTTGATTTTCAGGAGGGGGCATGCCTCATTCAAACCTTGTTCATAGGCTCCGTCCACCTGCTTTTTCTGTTTCTTTGCTGTCAGATTCTCTTCTGTATACCGATCGGCAACATCATTCTTATCTCCGCTTGCAATAATTTCGCCATCTTTGATGAGGATGGCGTTATTGCAGTACTTCTTCACCGCGTCCATGGAGTGGGTGACGAGAATGACCGTCTTGGTCGGATCTTTCTTGATTTCGGCGAAGAAGTTGTCACACTTGCGCTGGAACGCCTCGTCGCCGACGGCGAGCACTTCGTCGAGCACCAGAATGTCGCCCTGCGCCTTGATGGCCACGGAGAAGGCGAGACGCACCTGCATGCCGGAGGAATAGTTCTTGAGCTTCTGGTCCATGAAGTCCTCAAGCTCGGCGAATTCCACGATGTCGTCATACATCGCGTCGATTTCCTCGTGCGTGAATCCCAGCAGCGCGCCGTTCAGATACACGTTCTCACGTCCGGTCAACTCCGGATTGAAGCCGACGCCCAGCTCGATGAACGGCACCAGCTTGCCCTTCACCATCACGGAACCCTGTTCCGGCACGTAAATCTGCGAAATGATCTTCAGCAACGTGGATTTGCCGGAACCGTTACGGCCGACGATGCCGAAGAAATCGCCCTGATGCACTTCGAAATTGATGTCGCGCAGCACATGCTGCTCGGTGTAGCCCTTGATGCCCTTCGTCCAGTTCAGGAAAGCCATCTTCAGACCGGTGGCCTGTTCGGTGGGCAGACGGAAGGACTTGGCCACATGGTCGACCTTGAGTACGACCGGACGTTCATCAACAGTGTTGTTGTCAGTCATCGAAACCTCGCTCATGGCTTTAGAGCACCTCCGCGAACTTGGCGCTGTACTTGCGGAACACATGGATGCCCAGCCACAGAATCACAGCGGACAGCACATACGGCAGCAGACACAGCAGCTTGTTATCCACCATGGTCCACACGGTCGGCACGTATTCCGGAGACAGCAGGTTATGGCGGATATCCATGATGGTCTGCGTGGTCGGGTTAAGCATCAGAATGTCGGCAGCCCAGGAGAACTCCTTGTTCTGCGCCACCATGGAAATCGGGTAGATGATAGGCGTGGCATAGAACATGGCCTGCAGCACCACTTCCCAGATATGGGCCACATCACGGAAATACACATACAGCGAGCCAAGAAGCAGAGCAACGCCAAGACCAAGGCAATACAGCTGGATAATGCTGAGCGGAACCAGTAGGATGCGCCAGGTGTAGTGTGCGTGGGCGAAGAAACCGAAGAGGATGACCACCACAAGGTTGATGCCCAGGGAAATCATGGAACCCATCGTGGTGGACGCCACAATGATGTAATTCGGGAAATGAATCTTGCGCAGCAGATCGCCACGATCGACGATGGCGCGCATTCCCATGCTGGTCGATTCGGAGAAGAAACTCCACAGGCAGGTGCCGCACAGCAATGAAATCGGGAAAGTCGGAGTGCCATCCGAGAACTTCAGGAACTTCACGAACACCACGTACATCACGGCGAACAGCATCAGCGGTTTCAGCACGGACCACACCATGCCCAGGAATGAGCCCTGATATCGCAGCTGGAAGTCGGTTTTCACCAGTTCCTTGAAAACCACCATCGCATAGTGGTACCTCTTCTTGAGGCTTTCGAAAAAGTCTTTCACAAACGTCCTATCCTACTCGTGCGAAGTATTTGGGTGCAAAAGCTCGTAGAGCGTCCCTCTTCGGCAGTACTCTCATATATTCTATTGAGGAAAGGACGTTTGTCTTAGTAAGGCGGAATATCTCACATGGTTCTCACAGCGGAACAGCACCATCCGAATATCAAAATCTTTGTGTCGGCACATAAGCAGGCCACGTTCCCTGAGGGGAACAGTATTGTTCCGGTGCAGGTGGGCGCGGCGAATGCTGCGACTCGTTTCACGAACACTTTGCATGACGACGAAGGTGTGAACATTTCTGCGGAAAACCCGCGGTATTGTGAGCTAACCGCGCAATACTGGGCCTGGAAAAACGAGGATGCTGACTATTACGGCTTCTGCCACTACCGCAGGTACTTCGATTTCACCGATACTCCGCACAAAGAGAACGATTACGGAGAGATTATCGATTCGTATATCGATAATCACGCGCTCGCCGAATACGGTATCAACGATGATGCGATCGCTCGTGCCGTGGACGGTTGGGACGTCATCACCACGCCGTTGAATGACGTTCGCCGTATCGGCGGATTCTCAAATCTCAAGCAGCACTGGGATGCCGACGAGCACCTGCGTTTGAAGGACCTGCGCCACATGTATGACATTTTGTGCATGCGCCATCCCGACTACAGAGTGGATGCCGACGCCGTGCTCAACGGTCGAACTGCGGCATTCTGCAATATGTTCATTATGAAGAAAGACATTTTCTTCGAATACAACGAGTGGTTGTTCCCGCTGCTCGATGAGTTTGCCGAAGCTACTGATTTCAGCAGAATGGACGTGCAGACCACACGTACGGTGGGGCATCTTTCGGAACGGCTGCTCAACATCTTCATTGCGCACAAGCAGCGTACCGGTGCGCATTGGAAGATCAAGCGACTGCAGTGCGTGCATTTCCTGCATCCGGAACCGGCCACCGTTCTCAAGCCGCTTGATGCCGGATACAAGAACGTGGTGCCGGTGGTGTTCGCCGCAGACAACAACTATGTGCCGATGCTCACCACCACCATCTATTCGATGCTGAAGAACGCTTCCAAAGATCGTTCATATGATGTGATCGTATTGGAACGGAATATCTCCGACGAGAACAAGCAAAACATACGTCAGTTTTTCGAACGGTTCCCAAATGCCGTGATCCGCTTCTTCGATGTGAGCCGTTACTTGGCTGGCTTCAATCTCACCACCAGCAATGCGCATATCAGCATCGAAACGTATTACCGTTTCATCATCCAGGAGGCGTTGCCGTTCTATTCGAAGCTGCTGTATATGGATTGCGATCTGGTGGTCAACGGTGACATCGCCGAATTGTTCGACACCGAACTCGGCGACCATGCGATTGGCGCAGTGCCGGATATCGATTTCATCGGCAATCTCAATATGAAGAACGGCGAGCGCGCGCAATACGTGCGTAAGCAGCTGCATATGCGCGACGCATACGGCTACTTCCAGGCTGGCGTGCTGGTGATGAACCTCGAGCGCATGCGCGAGATCCATACGGTGCACGAATGGTTGGGAATCGCCTCCAAGCCCGGATACATTTATAACGACCAGGATATTTTGAACGTGGAATGCGAAGGCCTGGTCACGTACCTGGATTATTCGTGGAATGTGATGCACAACTGCGCCGGTCGTGTCAATGGCGTTTTCGATTTCGCGCCCGCCAATGTGTATAAGGCATACATGGCTTCTCGTAAGGCTCCGAAAATCGTGCATTACGCTGGTTTCGACAAGCCATGGAAGAATCCGTGGTGCGATTTCGCCTCGTTGTACTGGAGTTATGCGCAGGAAACGCCTTTCGTGGCGCAGATGATCGCAGCAATGAGCGGTGTGGAACGTCCCGTTCCGCCGGAACACCATGAGCGTGCGATTGCGGAAGACAGTCCCATCCGCAAGTATGTGGACGTGCTGGCCCCGACCGGTTCCAAGCAGCGCGAACTAATGAAGGTGATGGCGCGCAAGGTGCAGGGTAAGCGGTGATGCTGCTGTTGGTGTTTGTCCAGAATATTCCTATTTGGGCAAACACCAACAAGATAAGCTGTTGATAAATCAGTCTCTGCGGAACAGATCGCGTGTGTAGACCTTGAAATCAACGTCATCGAGCTCATTATTCCATCGGTTGGCCACGATTACAGATGATCGTTTTTTGAATTCGCTGAGATTGTGAGTGATTTCACTGCCTTGGAAGTCGGCTTATCCAATGTGGCTCATAGATAAGCACGGGGAGGCCGTTGGCTTTAAACTGCCTCATCACATCTTGGATGGCGGACTGACGGAAATTGTCGGAGCCAGATTTCATGGTCAGCCGGTAAATGCCAATGACAGGATTTTGAACGTCTTTGATACGTTCCATCACCTCAGAGGCAACGAACTCCTTGCGGGTGCGGTTTGCATCCACAATAGCTTCGATAAGGTTCTGTGGCACCTGATTATAGTTGGCCAGCAGTTGCTTAGTGTCCTTCGGCAGGCAGTATCCGCCATAGCCAAAGCTGGGGTTGTTATAACCGTCACCGATGCGTGAATCAAGACATACGCCATCGATGATTTCGCGGGTGTTCAGACCTCGACTTTCCGCATAGGTATCAAGTTCATTGAAATATGCCACTCGTAGAGCCAAATACGTATTAGCGAATAGCTTGATGGCTTCGGCCTCGGTGGTGCCAACCACCAGTGTGGGGATACCGGTGCTGCCGTCGCTATTCGTACGGTTGTTTTCTGAGGGGTCTGCACCTTCGGCAAGCAATGTGGCGAATTGCCGTGCTGCCTGAACGGATTCAGCATTGTTTTGCGGAGCGCCCACTACGATGCGGCTTGGATGCAGATTGTCGTATAGTGCGTGCCCTTCGCGCAAGAATTCCGGGGAGAAAAGAATGCGATCGTCATCTAGATTCTCGCGAAGTTGTTGCGTATATCCAACTGGAATAGTGGACTTAATGATAATCCAAGCGTGCGGTGAGTACTGACGCACTGCGGTAATTGCGGCTTCAACACTAGAAGTGTCGAAGTAATTCTTCTTCTCATCGTAATTTGTTGGTGTCGCAATTATTGCGAAATCGACGTCTGCGTATGCCTCTTGTGCGTTAACCGTAGCGTGGAAGTTAAGTGGACGCTCGCCGGAAGCATTTTTTTCCAGAAAATCGGTGATCACCGGGTCGACAATCGGGCTTTTGCCATTGTTGAGCAGCTCGACTTTCTTGGGGACGATATCGAGCGCGTGGACCTCGTTATGCTGAGAAAGCAGTAATGCGATAGATAACCCTACGTAGCCAGTACCAGCAACCGCAATCTTCATAAGAGTAACCTGCCTTTTGTTTTTACTACCATCTCAGGCTATTGTAGACAAATCATTGAGGTAAATCGACAAAGCCGGTATCCTTCAGATAATTCTTGCCGACGCTCATATCGTACTGAATGAGTTGATAATCATGAAGCATTGTCTTGGCTTCTTTGGAAAGCTGTTTGTTATTAATGCGATTACCTGCTGCATCAAGATAAACCGGCTCGTCTGCATTGCCCCCAGCCGACGAGGGGATAGAGATTGCCGGGATGGTTTCGTGCATCTTCGTCAGGAAAGCCAGATATGGGCTGACTTTTGCATTGAGATGTGAGGCTAGCTGAGCGGAGAAATAATTTGATGATGTGTAGGCACTGGAGGCATCATCCAGTTTGGTGCCTGACGATTTCGAAGCATCGTTAGACCAGATGAAATAATCAGTTTCATGCAGACCAAGAATATTATCTTTGCTGGAATATGCCGTGGAGTAAATCCCGGGTAGATGATCTCCATAGAATACGACGGTGATTGGCCTATCGATATGGTTGAGCTGATTCAAGAATTCAGCTGTTGCTTGATCCGTATAGCTTAGACCCTTTGTATAGGTTTCAATATTTTGTTTCTCATCATCCTGCAAATTTGAAGAAGTATCTTCATCCTTAAATTGATTATCAGGATAAAAATTCTCATAAGGCATATGGTTCTGCATGGTGACAACTTGATAGAACTTCTTCTTGTCGGAAGATGAAATCTTTTTGAGTACTTCTGAGTAGAAGGACTCATCCGAGGCATACCAAGCAGAGTCAAGTGGTCGTAGGCCTTTCAATTGTGGTGTGCCATCTGTGGCATAAAACTTCGAGAAGCCAAATTTTTTGTAATTCAAATCACGGAAGTACATGTTGCGGTTGTAAGCGTGGAATGCGATGGATGAGCCCTTTCCGTTGGCTTTGTTCCAAGCTTGATTGAGCGTAGGCGCCCATTTGAGGGATGGAACCAGCTGCTGATAGGCAATGGATAATGTGGAACTGTAATTTGCCATGGACAAGCCGGACAAAGCTTGATACTCAATATTTGCGGTGCCGCCTCCGTAGCCCGGGGAAAGCATCAGACCGGAAGTTGTTTGGGCTTTGACATGACGGATATTTGGCATTGGATCTTCGGAGAAGCTGACGCCAGGCACTCGAGTTGGATCCGAGAACGTTTCGGAAAGCACCATGATGACAGTGTTGTCGGTCATGTTCTCGGATCGGGTTTGATTAAGCTGTTTTGCCTGTTCCGTGTATTTCCGAGAGATTTTTTCCATAGCTTCTTGCGAATATCCATTGGGTTTATCCATGGTTTTTGTGTGCGCGAGACGCAGGAAATTCACAACAGGACCATTGTTCGTGGAATCTGCGAGGCCATTCCAGATCTGTGGACTATCTCCAAGATTTTTTGCGAAATCTGTTGACCAGTATCCTTCGTTGCCAAATCCCCATACGAAGGAAAAACACAGTGCGAAACTGCAGCATGCGGCTACAATGCGAGTGAGCGTGCCGGCAAGGTTCTTAATCCCGGTAAAAGGGTGACGCCAGGAACAGTAGATAACGGCATTGCGTCCATCGATAAACTGCATGATAATGCAAATGACGACAAGCCATATGACGCCGCTAACTGCTGTATTGGCAAGTCCTTGACTGCTTTGAGGGATGAAGGATGCTAACTGTCCAGTGTTGCCTCCAGTGATGAAATTAAGATCAGCGGAAGCACGGGTTCATTGCGAGATTCAATTTTGATGTGGTTCGCCACGGCGTAAACGGTCATGACTGTGCCAAAAATCGCTGTTGCTATCCAAAAACGATTAATTATGAATATGAGCGTGAGGTAGACGACTGCGAAAATAATGAGATTAAGTAAGAAAATGTAATTCTTGTCGGACCAGATTTGACTAATAAAATGTGACAACTGTCCAACGATGCTGGATGTCTGTCTTACGGCTTCGCTGATATCCTCGCCTTTTTTGTACTCGGGTTCGGAATACATGCCCCATTGGATAAACAATGTTTCGAATGTGGTGAGGGCCATGAGAATGATTGCATAGAAAGAAAAAGAGAAACGATGGCGCTTCTTCCACAAGGCATGCGCGCTCTGGAAGAACTTGATGATGAGCTGGACGGCTTTGAGACTTGTGAAGGTATGCCATGCGTTACGCACCGTGGTCGCAGCGGTACGTGCGGCGCATGCAGTGGTGCGGGCCGCGCTGGCAATAACGTGTCCTGCTCGTTTCAAGCCATGTTCAGCAGTCGTCAGCGCTGTCCGAACCGTTTGAAGAGTGCACGGCATCGCCTGTAATGCGTGATTGCCGTTAACTTGTTCCTCTGCGGCAAAAGAGGAAGCATGCTGCTCGTCCGCAATCGCAAGAATATTCGTATCGCATGTTACGGGGGATGCTTCCGTTGTCGGTATGTAGATGCTTCGGCGCGCGGGCTTTGTATGGAGAGTGGTCTTCCGCGTATACAGCTCCGCGCGGTGACGTGCCTTGAAATAAGAGGGGGTATCTGTCATGCTCTCATCGGCCAGTGCTGGTAGATGCCGCCGGTAAACGATTGTTTGGGATGTCTGGCGTATGAAGGCTCGAAGGCATGAACGGCAGACTGGATATAAGGCATCGTCGCTTCCTTCACGGCAAATAACCCCTTATGTAAACGGGGCTCATGAGCATGTAAAACCGAGCTATATATTAGCCAGTGTGTCTGGACGAGTAGGTGTCTTGATGGTAGCTGGTGGGTATCTGAATGATGAATGAAACCAAGGCATGTTCTTAAGCGCAGTCAAATAGTTATGCGATAGTGGCGGTATGAAGGGGAAGAAGATTTTTCGATGCATGCCAGTGTTGGTGGCGTTGTGCGTGTTGCTTGAAGGCATGTTTTTCATGACTATTACCAAGCCTGGTCATGTGCCGGATATTTGGACGCATGTTTATCGAATTGACTCCATACTCAACGGGGATGTAATTGCGCGGCCAGTTACTTCAAGAAGTATGTTGCATAATGCTGAGACAGGGGTAGTCGGTGGCGCGGTCGATCGCAGTTGGGTGCAGTATTCCCTGGAGCAATATGACGGATATGATCCAGGAATTGTGATTCCGGAGTCTATTGCTAATAACAAGGCGTCCGCAACGGTTGACCTGCCGTTCAACAATACGGCAACAAATTCACCGATTGTATATGCTCCGCAATTGCTGGATTTTGCTGTAGGCCGATTATTTAATCTGAGATCTGGAACAACATATCGATTGGCAGAAATATGCATGATAGCTGTCTACGCATTACTCATGTACTGCGCGGTTATGGCATTGCCAAAATGGCGTATTCCGGTTGGACTATTGCTATGCGTTCCTCAAATGCTTCGACTTGCCTCATTTTCCATCTCTGCGGATTCGCTGACGCAAGCTGTGATGATTCTGTTCTCCTGTTTGCTGTTCCGGGAAATTATTGGTAAACGATCACAACGTGGAGCAGTGGCGCTTGCGGTAACGAGCGTGCTATTGGCAATGTGCAAGTTTGTGTACATGCCATTGGTTTTGCTGGTTATTCCGTTGATGTTTGATAGAGTTTCCGGTCGCTGGCGTGTGAATCGTGGTCGGGCTGTGCCATTGTTGATAGGCGTGGTCGCGTCTGGCGTATGGACCATATTCTGGTTGGGCGTCAATGCTTGGTATACGAATTGTCCGATGCTGGTTTCGTACAAACAAATGAGCGAGCGCAAGCATGCGTTGCTAACGGATCCTGTCGCCATGTTGGATGCTGTGAAGAACATCGCATGGGCGATAACGCATGCTCAATCGAATATGAATAACAGGACGGACAGCATCATGATTGCCGCGTGTTGGTTGGCAATTGTGGTTTCTGTAGTCGTGTTGGCTGTGGCCAGTGTGGTGAATGCTTGTGTCAAAAGCCGCCGAAAGAATCCGGTTAGGACTGCCAATGGTTCTATAAATGCATGCGGTGTGCTTTCCTTACCATACGCATGGTTGATCGCGGTGGTCTGTATCGGAGATATTGTATTGATTTACCTTGCCTTGTGGCTGCAATACGATGCGGATGGGCTAATCGGAGTCGACGGTATGCAATTCAGGTATTTCCTTCCTTATGCGCCTTTGTTTGCATTCGTAATGTTGGAATCGGGAAGGCGGTTGCTGAAACAGTGAGCGAACAGGGATTCAAACCGAAACATATTCTGGTAACCGGCGGATGCGGGTTCATCGGTGCGAATTTCGTACGGTACGTGGCGCGCAATCATCCGGACGTGCACATCACCGTGCTTGACAAGCTGACGTATGCGGGCAATCCGGCGAACATCGACGGGCTGCCGCAATCGCAGGTCGAACTTGTCATCGGCGATATCTGCGATGCGTCGCTGCTGGAACGCATTGTGCCCGGCTGCGACGCCATCGTGCATTTCGCGGCGGAATCACATAACGACAATTCCATCTTCGACCCGGAACCGTTCATCCGCACGAACGTGGAGGGCACGATGCGGCTGTTGGAGCCGCGCGTAAATACGACGTGCGATTCCACCACATCAGTACCGACGAAGTGTACGGAGACCTGGCGTTGGACGATCCGGCGCGATTCGACGAAAACTCGCCGTACCGCCCGTCAAGCCCGTACAGCGCGTCGAAAGCCGCGTCCGACCATCTGGTGCGCGCGTGGACGCGCACATACGGCCTGCGCGCCACCATCTCCAACTGTTCCAACAATTACGGGCCATACCAGCATGTGGAAAAATTCATTCCACGGCAGATCACTTCCATCATGGAGGGCGTGCGGCCGAAACTTTATGGCACAGGCGAGAACGTGCGTGACTGGATCCATACGGAAGACCACTCTTCTGCGGTGTGGGAGATTCTTACGCGCGGTCGGATCGGTGAAACGTACCTGATTGGCGCAGATGGCGAAATGAGCAATATTGCCGTAATGCGTATGATTCTGCGACTTATGGGGTGTGCCGAAGATGCGTTCGACTGGGTGCGTGACCGTCCCGGGCATGATCGACGCTATGCGATTGACTCCAGCAAGCTGCGTACCGAACTCGGATGGAAGCCTGTGCGCACCGATTTCGAAGCCGGTTTGCAAGCGACCATCGCTTGGTATGTTGCCAACCGTGCCTGGTGGGAGCCCGCCAAAGCCGCCACCGAAGCCCGCTACCGCGCCCAAGGCCAGTAAGAATTCGGTTCGTGTGGCGCAAGCCGGACAATTGAAGTTCGGTAAGCGGTGATCGAGGAGACGCGTTGCAGGCGAGTCAACCTCGCCGGGGAATGGATGTGTGGTTTGGCGTACATTTTGTTCGCTAGCCTTAGTTGCAGATCCAGGTTTGGTGAAGGATGAAAAACGGCCGCACCTCGAAGGTGCGGCCCCTATTGCGTCTCCTGGTGCGTGGCAACTGATAACTTTTGTCAAATGGAAGGTGTTGTCAAGCCTCTAAGCGACGCGAGGTCGCGCCTGCACAGCATAGATGCGTAATTCATGGGCATATCTCGCTTATGTATGGCAGATTTTGGGGTTTGTACGGAGGCATCTCGCCTATGTATGGCAGTCTGTTTTTGAAACAAGCTAGTTAGGGGGTAATTTTGTACCCTCTAACTGCGGTCTTTCCGGAATGACCTGCCATATATAAGCGAAATGTCTCCGGGCGACCTGTCGAATCTGCCATATATAAGCCGATGTGGTGCGAAAATGCTTGTAATGGGGGCGAAGTTGCAGACTTGGATGACTTTGGCCCCGTTAAACGTAGGGTTTGGCGCTGACGTCGGCGCTAACCGTCGGGGCGGCTTACCTGACTTACTCGGCGGACTCGAGTCTGAGTTCTTGGCTGGCGACCACCGACTTGGCGGCCGCGTCGAGTTCGTTGGTGATGTTGCGCAGGTTGTCGGCGTATTTGCGAATGTCGTCCGTCGCTTTGGTGAAGTCGCTGGCATTGCCGCTTGCGGGGCATGCTGGCGCGCTTTCCACGGCTTTGGCCAGTGTGATCGCATCCTTCAGGGTTTCGAGCGTGGTGCCGTCCGCCACGTCATTCACGGTGAGTTTCGCTGCTTCTTCAGCTTCTTGTTGCGCTTCTTCAAAGCTCTCCTGATGCGTGGCGAGCGCCTTCGCATTCAACGCGCAGGTGTCGCTGGCGGCTTGTGTCATTTCGCGCTTGTTGGAGACTGCGATGATGGCGACGGCTGCGAGCGCGATGGCAGCTACTGCGATCATGGCGATGATGGCGATGGTCTTGCGCTGTTTCACATTGTTTTTCTGCATGGTTGGCTGCATGGTGGTTCCTCTCTTCTCGTGTGGCTCTCATTTCAGACAAAACGTTGCGAGTATACAAAAAACACTTCCGAGAAACGATTTACCGCTGGAAATAATGCGGATTATTTTGCTGTGAAAGGAATTTGTTTGTGATTGCGATGCTGGGCGCGTCAGGATCGCATGGCATTTATGCTGGAGGGAGAAACGTTTTAAGGGGGTTTGATGGCGTATCGTGCGACACTGAAGGATGTGGCCGCTGCCGCGGGGGTGTCTGTGACGACGGTTTCGCTGGTGTTGAATAATCGACCGGCTCGCGTGTCCGAGGAGAAGCGCAAGGCCATTGCCGACGCGGCAAAGAAACTGAATTACGTGCCGAATCAGAGCGCGCGAAGCTTGGTGACCAAGCAGTCCCAGCTGGTTGCGCTGATCGTGCCTGATATTGAGAACTTGTTTTTCGCGGCGCTTGCCAAGTGCGTGGAGGATGAGTGCGCCGCGCAGGGGTATTCGCTGATTGTGGCCAATTCCGATGATTCGCGTGTTACCGAGCATGAGTTGTTGCAGCGCCTTCCGGCTCGTGGGGTGGACGGTGTGATGCTGATTCCGGCGCGCGAGTCCTGCGCTGGCGATGCTGCTGAGCGGTTGCGTGAGGATGTGGCGCTTGTGTCGTGCCCTGTGGTGTTGATTGATCGTTTGACGCAGTGCGGTTGGTGCGATGCCGTTGGTTTTGACAATTATCTTGGTGGTCGTTTGGCTGCCCGTTATCTGTTGGAGGGTGGTCATACTCGTATTGGCATTGTGACTGGCGATACTGCGGAGTCGAGTGCTGCGGAGCGTCGTCGTGGGTTTGTGGATGCCGTCGAGCAGGCGGGGGAGTGTTTTGATTCGTCGCTATGCGTTGAGGGGGATTACCGTTTCGGTAGTGGCTATCATGCTGCGGATCAGATTATTGATGGCGGTGCGACGGCCGTGTTCTGCTGCAATGATGTGATGGCGCTTGGTTTCCGTCAGCGTATGGCGGAACGTGGGTTGCGCGTTACTGAGGATATGCAGGTGATTGGTTACGACAATATTCTCAAACGATTCGGTCTTGGTTGGCGTATGACCACCGTTGAGCAGAGCGTGGCTGATTTGGCCGCCGCCTGTTGGGGTATGTTGCGTGAGCGGATTGATGTTGCGGTTCGTGCCAAGTCCGGTACGGAATCAGGGGATGCTCGCCCGTGGCTTTCTAATCCGCAGGTTGAAGTGCTTACGCCGAAACTGGTGCAGGCCGCCTGCGCGTAGGATTGAGGATTTTTAGATACCTGCGGATCATGATGAGACGGGTGGCGCTGATAAATCTTGATTAAAGTGTCGTCGGAGTTTCTTATACGGTTAAATTGCTGGAAATAAAAGCAACACGCCGTATGGTAGTGCCGAATTTGCGTTCCTGATAAAACGCTTTATCATAAATCTTGTCAACACACAACATAAATGAGAAAGTGTTCGATACATAACTGACGACGCACCCGTATGGTGGCGGACCGTCGTCAGGCCCGTCAAAGAGGAAAGGCACACACATGAAAAAGATGATTCTTGATCTTGATACCGGCGTTGATGACGCGCTTGCCATTTCGTATGCTCTGGGAAGCCCGGAGATTGAACTGATCGGCATCACCGGTACCTACGGCAATGTGCTCGTCGAGCAGGGTGTGCGCAACGCACTGGCCGTGACCGACCTGCTCGGCCACCCGGAAGTCAAGGTGTATCAGGGTTTGCCGCACTCCAGCACCACCGACCACTTCGAAGTGCTGCCCATCTCCGCGTTCATCCACGGCGACAACGGCATCGGCGACGTGGACATCCCCGACTCCAACCGCTCCGTCGAAACCGAATCGGCCGTCGACTTCATCATCGACGCCGTCAAGACCTACGGCAAGGACCTCATCTACGTGCCGACCGGCCCGATGACCAACATCGAAGCCGCCTTGAAGAAGGCTCCGGAAATCAAGGACGAGATCGGCCGCGTGGTGCTCATGGGCGGCGCGCTGACCGTGCCGGGCAACTGCAACGCCTGCATGGAAGCCAACATCTCGCAGGATCCGGAAGCCGCCGACTACCTGTTCCGCTCCGGCACCCCGACCACCATGATCGGCCTCGACGTGACCCTGCAGACCCTGCTCACCTACAAGGAAACCCAACAGTGGCGCGACCTTGGCACCAAGGCCGGCAAGTTCCTCGCCGACATGACCGACTTCTACATCAAGGCCTACGAGACTACGTCCCCGCACCTGGGCGGCTGCGGTCTGCATGATCCGCTCGCCGTCGGCGTGGCGGTGGACCCGACCCTCGTCACCACCCTTGACATCAACATGAAGGTCGATGTGGACGGCCCGACCCGCGGACGCACCATCGGCGACGAAACCCGCCTCAACGACCCGGTCAAGACCATGAAGGTCGCCGTCGGCGTGGACGTGCCGAGGTTCCTCAACGAATTCATGACCCGCATCTCCGGCCTCGCCGCAAAAGCGCAGTGAACGACGGCTCGCGCGGAAAACGTTCCACGGAGCGTTTCCCGCGCAACCCTCACCACGGAATCACCATCGAAATAATCGCAACACAACATCACAAAAACCAAGCGAAGAAGCGAAAGAAGAACTGACATGTCTACCAGCAACGCAGCCGCAACGGCAGTCAACACCGCACCATCGCAAGCCCCCGTCGACCCGTTCGACGATCCGGTGACCAGCAACAAGATGGCCGTCCGCGCCCTTATTCCGCTGCTGATCACCTTCGTGCTCGGCACCCTGTGCCTGCAGGGATTCAACCTCGTGTTCCAGCAGGTCGGCGCCGACGTCGGCGCGCCGGCGCAGGCGTCCCTCATCACCGCGTTCCCCAGCATCGGTGCTCGGCATCGTTGTGCTTCATCGTCATGGATCCTCGGTACTTCGTCCTCCCTGAAGAAGCTCGTCCACCCTTCGGCT
>ENA-OQBJ01000201-OQBJ01000201.1-human-gut-metagenome-genome-assembly--contig:-NODE-201-length-32361-cov-2.283489_pt1 | contig 32361 bp, 38 predicted proteins | sample MGYA00242743_ERZ504545 | MGnify/ENA primary metagenome ERZ504545 (study PRJEB26092, sample SAMD00036252) | human gut metagenome | host: Homo sapiens | study: EMG produced TPA metagenomics assembly of... | reverse complement strand
GAAAACAGGAGCGGATCTTGCCAGAATCGACACGGCAGAACCGTATAAGGGCAGCAGTGAGGATGTTGATGGCGCAGGGAAAAAGAGAAGTGGAAACAGGCTTTATGCCGAAGATCAAACCGCTGGATGCAGACATTTCCGCGTACGATGTCATCGCCATCGGAACTCCAACCTGGTGGTATACAATGGTCCCGGCTGTACTTACTTTCTTAACAACTCATGATTTCACTGGAAAAACAGTAATCCCTTTCATGACAAACGGAGGCTGGCCGGGTCATGTTATAAAAGATGTGAAAGCAAACTGCAAAGGCGCAGATTTTGCGCATGAAATGCAGATCCGCTTTGACTCCATGGGAAAAGACCACCTGGAAACGCCGGAGAGTGAGATTGAGGAATGGGTGGAAAAAGTAAAACAGGAATTACGTTGAACCAGGATTGCCCAAAAAGATCCTGTTTTTAGTAATAGAAGTTATTGAGAAGCTAAGAGCCTTTGAGTTTCAAAACTTAAAGACTCTCATTTGGACATAAGAAGAAAAGAGGAACACGATGGCATCAAGTATGATTCATCTGGCGGTTGTGCAGGAAATGATGAAGGAAGTTTCTTTCCGCGATATCGCCCGCCTGCGGCTTGGGGTGATTCTGCCGGATGGGGCGGTGGAAGGGAATAGTCATTTAAAAAAGAAGATCTGTGAGAATACCCGATATACGTATGATCTGGAAATTTTTCGGGAGCAGTACGGCGCATATATGAAGAAAGATGACCTGTATCTCGGATACTATCTTCACCTGATTCAGGACATGCTTTATCGGAGATTTCTGTACGGAGAGCATGGCTGGAATTCGAGTATTCCGGGGAATGTGGAGAAGCTGCATCGGGATTATGAGATACTCAATGGGTATGTAGCAGAAAAATATGGTCTTTCCCGGGAGATGGTTCAGGAGATAGATCTCGCCGATGAGCCGCTGGCACAGCTTGCGGAATTTGATGCAAAAGGTCTTGCGGAAGAAGTCCGCGGGGAGTTCGCCCCGATGGAGGAAGAAGAACTTTCGGTATTTACAAAAGAAATGGCCGATGAATACATCACCCGCGCAGTGAAATTCTGTGTGGAAGAAATGAAAACACTTTCCGCAGGAAAATCAGGTCTGGACAGTACAGCGTGGAGCTGGGAAAAACCAGAAAATAAGTCATAAGAAAATTTTAAGGAGGTTTTTACATATGAACACAAGACGTTTAGGAAAAACAAATCTGCAGGTCAGTGAGATCGGCTTTGGCGGTGAGTGGCTGGAGCGCCATCCGGAGGAGGAAGGCGTGGAGCTGATCCACTACGCTTCCGAGCAGGGCATCAACATTCTCGACTGCTGGATGCCGGATGCGAAATCGCGTGATATCATTGGAAACGGCATCAAGGCGAACCGGGATAAATGGTTTATTCAGGGACATATCGGTTCCACATTAAAAGACGGTCAGTATTACCGTACCAGAGATATGAAATATGTCCGTCCGGCATTTGAGGATCTGCTGAAACGGCTGCAGACAGACTACATCGACCTCGGCATGATTCACTACATCGACTCCGAGGAGGAGTGGGAGCAGATTCAGCATTCCGATTACATGGATTATGTGATGGAACTGAAAAACAGCGGTGTGATCCGCCACATCGGCATGAGTTCCCATAACCCGAAAGTCGCTGTCAAAGCAGCGGAATCCGGCTATGTGGAGATGATTCTGTTCAGCATCAACCCGGCGTTTGATATGCTTCCGGCGAGCAACAACATTGACCAGATGTTTGCTGAAAAATTCGACGAGGACCTGAAAGGCATCGACGCGGACCGTGCAAAATTATACAAAGTCTGTGAGCAGAACGACGTCGGAATTACCGTTATGAAAGGCTTTGCCGGAGGCCGTCTCTTTGATGAAAAACGCTCCCCGTTCGGCGTAAAGCTGACTCCGGTGCAGTGCATCCACTATGCGCTCACAAGACCGGCCGTCTGTTCCATCATGTGCGGTTACGATACGAAGGAGCAGGTGGACGACGCCGTTTCATACGAGACAGTATCCGAGGAGGCAAAAGATTATGCATCCGTCATCGCAAACGCGCCGTTCCATTCTTACCGCGGCGAGTGCACCTACTGCGGCCACTGCAAACCGTGTGTGGCTAACCTCGATATCGCAATGATCAACAAATTCTATGATCTTGCAACAATGCAGCCGGAAGTCCCGGCGACTGTAAAATCGCACTATGAATTATTGGAGCACACTGCATCTGAGTGTGTCGGATGTCATGCCTGCGAGAGCCGCTGCCCGTTCGGCGTGCCGATTGCGGAGCGCATGGAGAAAACAGCGGAATTATTTGGATGTTGAGAAGACAGAAATTTCGTGAAACAGACGAAGTGACTTGTCTGAAAAAAAGAAGGAATGAAAAACAGGAGAGGAAATAAGGAAACATGGCAGTAAATAAAAATGGAATCGTAGTATTAGGAGCAGTTTTCGTAGATATCAAGGGCTTCCCGGAGGACATCTACGTCCCGGACGGCAGAAATGCCGGTCATGTCGAGTACATCCACGGCGGTGTGAGCCGAAACGTGGTGGAGGACATCGCAAATCTGGAATTGCGCCCGACTTTCCTTGGAATTGCGGACAATACCGCACTCGGCGAGGATGTTGTGCGCAAACTGCAGCGCCATAAAGTCAACACCGAATACATGAAAGAAATCCCGAACGGTATGGAACATGGCTCGCTGTCTTCGATCACAACGGTGATCTGGCGGGCTCCATTTCCCAGCGCCCGAACCTGATGCCGATTCTCAATATTCTGGAAGAAAACGGAGATGAAATTATCGAAAACTGCGATTCTGTTGTGGCGGAGATCGATATGGATAAAGAGATCATCAAAAAGCTGGTACAGCTCTGTGAAAAATATGATAAAAAATTGTACGGCGTTGTCAGCAACATGAACATCGCGGTCGGCAGACGCGATCTTCTGCAGAAATTTGACTGCCTGATCTGCAACCAGATCGAGCAGGTGTTTTCTTCTCCGACGATTACAGTGAGAAAACACCGGCCGAGATGGAAAAGATTCTCGCCGAGCGCCTGAAAGCGGCGAATGTTCCGGCCATGGTCGTAACAATGGGCGGCGACGGAGCGGTTTATGCGGAAGCAGACGGAGAGAGCGGCTTCTGCCCGGCGCAGAAAGTACAGGTAAAAGATACAACAGGAGCCGGTGATGCGTTCTGTGCAGGTGTTTCCGCCGGTCTGACCTATGGAAAAACACTGGGCCAGGCAGTAGAAATCGGTACGCGTCTTGCTGCATCCGTCATCACATCGTCGGAAAATGTCTGCCCGCGCTTCCGCCCGGAAGAGTTCGGCATCGAGGCATAAAGGGGGGCAGAAATGAAGTTACTGTACGGAACCGGCAACCCGGCAAAACTCGACGCGATGCGTCACCGCCTTGCGGGTCTTGGGATTGAGCTGATCGGGCTGAAAGATCTTGGCGGTGTTAAGCAGCCAGAGATTATCGAGGATGGAAAAACGCCGCTGGAAAATGCCAGGAAAAAGGCGGAGGCGTATTTCAACGCGCTTCATATGCCGGTGTTCTCCTGTGATTCCGGTCTGTATTTTGACAACGTGGCAGAGGACGACCAGCCCGGTGTTCATGTGCGGACCGTGAACGGAAAGTATCTGTCCGATGAAGAAATGACCGCACATTACGCCGCCCTTGCGGAAAAGTACGCGGCCGCTGATGGGACGCTACCAAAACGCAGTTTCGCTGATCCTTGATGCGGACCACCGCTATGACGCGATGGACCCGTCAATGGAGAGCGCTCCTTTCCGCATGGTCAGCACACCCCATCCGATGAGCAAAAAAAGGCTTTCCGCTCGACCGTCTGTCGATCGATCTGCGGACCGGAAAATATTATTATGATCTGAATGAGAAAGAAGCCGCGCTCGATCAGCTTGCCGTGGAAGACGGTTTTCTGCAGTTTTTTGAGCGGGCAATGGAGGAATACCATAAAATGGAACGATATGAACTTCGAACCATCCGCCAGGATGAAATGGAACAGGGCGTTGCCATTGAGCTGGCGTGCTTTCCGCCGAATGAGGCGTGCTCCGAGAAGAGTATGCGCGAGCGGGTGCAGTACGCGCCGGAGCTGTTTCTGGCGGCAGTAGACAAAGAAACCGGAAAAATCGCCGGAACGCTGAACGGACTTGCAACAAACGAGACAAAATTCCGTGATGCCTTTTTCGATGAAATCAGTCTGTACGACCCGAAGGGTGAAAACGTTATACTGCTGGGCCTCAGTGTCCTGCCGGAATACCGCGGCCAGGGAATCGCCCGCGCGCTGATGGAAGAGTACAGCCGCCGGGAACAGAAAAACGGAAGAAAACAGCTCATTCTGACCTGCCTGCAGGATAAGGTGGAGATGTACAAAAAGATGAATTTCCGCGACGAGGGAATCTCCGCATCCACCTGGGGCGGCGAGGAATGGCATGATATGACGAGAAAGTTAAACGAATAACCAAAGGGCAGAGTAAATTTTGGAGTAAACAGAATATATATCCGCTGCCGGTTCTGATGATATATTCCCCCTTGACAAACCATCTCCATAGCTTATGATATGTAATAAAATTTATATATATAAATATTTTATATATCAGAAAACTGACGGAGGTGGTTTTTTATGTATTTTCCGGTATCAGCACTGCTGATCGATTTATGATCCTGTCGATCGTGAACCGGGAAGATTCCTATGGATATGAGATCAGCCAGACTATCAAGCTGGTTGCCGACATCAAAGAGTCGACTCTGTACCCGATCCTGAAAAAACTGGAAAAAGCAGGCTATGTGACAACGTATTCCGCAGAGTACCAGGGCAGAAAACGGAAGTATTATTCGATTACAGAAGAGGGAAAAACACAGATGGTGTACCTGCAGGGCGAATGGAAGTCCTACCGTGACACCATTGACGACATCATCGAGGGGAGGAAAAAAGGATGACAAGTGGGGAATACCTGAATCAATTGCAGAAGTATCTGAAAAAACTTCCGCAGAGTGATTATGAAGATGCAATGGAGTACTTCACCGAGTACTTCGCGGACGCGGCCCGGAAAAGGAGCAGGCGGTAATAGAGGAGCTTGGAACACCGAAACAGGCGGCTGCCGAGCTGATGATGAATCTTCTGGACAGAAAGATAGACGAACGAGAGGCCATGGAGCAGGAGAAAAAACGGAAAGAGAAGAAAAAAACGACAGGCGCGAACGTTGTCTGGATCGCGATTCTCGCTCTGTTTGCAGCTCCGATCGGAGCGCCGATCCTGATCAGCATTCTTATCGTTCTGCTTTGTGCAGCCCTCTGCGTGGCACTGCTTGACATGAGCGTCTTTCTGATCGCAGTTGTCGGCGTGGTTGTTGGCGTCAAGATGCTGCTGCGCGGTATCCTGGCAGTTTCAGTTTCCTTCGGCGGTTTCTGTTTTATCACCGGAATGGGAATTTTACTGATTGGAATCAGCATTCTGTGCGCGGTGTTCGGCGTATACTTTGCAAAATGGATGGGACAGCTGTTTGTATGGTGCACACGTAAGGTAACAAAAAAAAGGAGGCAGCAGATCATGAAAAATTGGACAAAAACAGCATTACTGACAGGATGCGCCTGCTGCATTGCCGGTGCGGCGCTGATGTTCTGCGGCTGGACGGGCGGCGGAAAAGCATATGCGGAAACGTATGACCTGAATGCCATGAGCGGTTCTGCGACAAAAGCAGACGGCATTTCTGTGCAGGGGAAGACAAAGATTGAAGATTTTGATGAACTGCAGACAGATCTTGCCATCGGCGACCTGCGTGTCCTTCCGTCCGGCGACGATTCCTGCTATCTTCCTGGCGGGTTCCGTCGAAAAAGGGAAAAACCGCCGTGGAGTACAGCGTGCGGGACGGTGTTCTGAAGATTGAAGAAACGAAAGCTGTATCAAACTACATTCACGTCGATATTGACTTTATGGGAGAAGTATTAAGCGGCGGAAAAGAGGACGAAACAGGTGTTGTCTTGTATCTGCCGGAAAAGAAAGTGCTGAAAAAAATGGACGTAACCATGGAATTCGGCGATGTGCAGATGAACGGAGTCCAGGCAGAAAGCGGAAGGATTCAAAGTGATGACGGCGATATCACACTTTCCGGATGCAGAATACAGAATATTAAACTGGAAGCGGACTACGGTGATGTTGAACTGAAGAGCGGAACGTGGGAGAATGGATCGATCACGCTGGATGATGGTGATGTGAAAATCCAAAATACGAAGCTTTCCGGGGAAGTGTCGGTAGAAAACTCCTACGGTGATATTGACCTGGAGCTGAGTAAAAAAGATCTGGAACAGTTGGAAATTACCGCGAAGACAGACTTTGGAGAGATCGAAGTGCCGGATGCCATGGAAGATCTAATACGGGGAGAGGATGAGGAACAGAACTTTTCTTACGTGCCGGAGCAGGCAGCGGGCAGAATCACACTTGCGGCAGACGATGGTGATATCTCAATCGAAAACGATTAAGTGTTCGAGCGGAAGATGGAACAAATAAGGCAAAAGTGACAAAAAGACAGGCGGCTGTTTGGCGATTTCACTAAGGAAAAGAGAAACGGTCAAAACAGCCGCCTGTTTTTTGTGATTTATAGCAATCCAATAAATTATTGCATATAATTACACGAATGAAACCACCCTATGCAGTCCTTTGGACGAATTGTTAAAAATCCTTTTGAAATAGCTGATGGTAATTTCGATGCCATCCGTATCTTTTCTTTCCTTAAAAATGCTTTGAGTTTTGACCACATCTTTTCAATCGGATTCAGATCCGGACTATATGGGGGTAAATACAGATAGGTTACTTTTGAGCTGTCCAATAGCTGTTCCACCGCCTTTGCATGATGGAAACGCATATTATCCATAACGATAATGTCTGCTTCTGAAAGCGTCGGCAGCAACTTTGTTTTCAGGTATTCTGCAAACCGCTCTGCAGTAGTTCCTCCCTGATAGACTGTATAGGCACAGTTTCCATTCAGACGTATGGAAGAAAGAACGGTTGTATTGCAGGGCGTGTTGAGTGGAGTTTTATCTACTGCTCTCCGGTTTTTCCATGCTCTGGCATAATGTCGCGTCATATTGATGTTTACTCCGCTTTCGTCCAGAAAAACCAGATGATTTATGTCTTTCTCCGACATATGTTTTTTCCAATTCCTGCGTTTTTCCCTGACATCGGGGACGCTCCTGCTCTAAGGCGTGAAGAGATTTTTTCTTGTAAGAATACCCGAGTTTAATAACTGCCTTGCGGACTGTTTCATTACAAACATGCAAACCAAGTTTATCAATGATTTCATCAATTGTGATATCGGGTTCCTGCTGAACCACCCGGTCAATGTTTTGGATATCTTCCGGTGTCAGGGCATGTTTACGACCTCTCTGTGATGTCATTGTTTTTACAGAACCTGTTTCACGCATTTGTTTTTCTAAGCGGTAAACAGTACTGGTATTCACAGAAAAACACTCTGCGATTTCTTTTGCATTGTGCGTTTTATTCCAAGCTTCAATAAGTAGTTTTCGTGTTTCATCATGTAACATAATAATCACCTCTTGACTCTATCATAGACCTGTTGTCAAGAGTGTGCAGTATTTTTTTGGAGTGCTATAGTTACTTTGATGATGTAGATCCGAAGCTCTTCAAAAAAGAGGATCTGCTGGTATCTACAACAAAACGTTACATGCGCGGAAATGTCAATATGGAGATTATTTTTGACGTTTCCTATCTGGAGATTTATGCAGATGGTGGTCTGGAGACCGCTTCCGTATGCGTTTACCCGGATGCTCCGTACCAGGTGGTTTCTACAGACGGCGATCTGGAAGTGAAGATGTATACCATCAAAAAATAAGGGGTGCAAAAATTCGTAAAACTAAAAGTAAAATAAAGAAAACGGCTGGTGTCTGCAAAACCGGGATATAGGTGGTTTTGCAGACACTTGTACTATATTGGGATAATTTGGAGGGTTTGAACAAATGACAAAAACGAGAGACTACAGACCAAAAATTCACTTTTCACCGGAAACAGGCTGGATGAACGATCCAAACGGTATGGTTTATGTGGACGGCGTGTACCACTTCTTTTATCAGAAGTATCCATACGCAACCAACTGGGGCCCGATGCACTGGGGCCATGCGACATCCCGCGATCTGATTCACTGGGAGCATCAGCCGATTGCACTCTACCGGATGAACTGGGATTTATCTTCTCAGGAAGTGCAGTATACGATATTCAGAATTCTTCCGAGTACGGCACCAATGAAAATCCGCCGATTATTGCCATTTACACGAGTCATCACAAGGACGGCCTGGAGCAGCAGAGCATTGCATACAGCAATGATAAAGGCCGGCATTTTGAGAAATCCTATCTGAATCCGGTCATCAAAAACCCGGGAATTTCCGATTTCCGTGATCCGAAAGCGTTCTGGAATCCGGTCAGAAGATGCTGGGGTCTTGTCCTTGCAGCACAGGACCGTGTTTTCTTCTATGCATCCCAGGATCTGAAAAACTGGGAGAAAACTGGTGAATTCGGACCGGAAGGAAACCATGTCAAAGGCGTATGGGAGTGCCGGATCTGTTCCCGATCGAGTATGAAGGCAAAAACGTATGGGTTCTCGTTGTCAGTATGACGAAAGCTTCTGAGAATGATCACTGCAAGATGCAGTATTTCCTGGGCGATTTCGACGGCGAGAAATTCCTCTGCACCTACCCGTCCGATGAGCCGAGATGGCTGGACGAAGGCTTTGATAACTATGCGGCCGTTACCTTCCAGAACGCAAAAGACGTTCTGATGATGGGCTGGGGCATGAACTGGCAGTATGCTGCACAGACACCGACAGAAGACTACTGCGGTCAGGCAACTCTGGCAAGAAAACTGTCACTGACGAAAGTGGACGGCGATCTGACCCTCGTGGCTGCCCCGGTCGGACTGGAAAAATTCCGCCACAGCAGCTATCCGATTGAGAACCACACTACGATTCGTACCGAGACCTTTGGATTAAAGATCTCCGGAAAGGGAGATGCAAAAATTTCCCTGAAAAACTCGGTGGGCCAGAAGCTGAAAATCTATGTAACCGATACCGAAATCACGGTTGACCGTACGATGGCAGGATACAAAGAATTCAGTGAGCATTTCATGACGGAGAAATATTCCATTAGTACGGCAGCGAGAAAGAAAGACGGCGCATGGAATCTGGAACTTGTGTTTGACGTTTCGATTCTGGAACTGTTCGCCGAGGACGGCGTAGATGCCATCTCGACCGTTGTTTATCCGGAGACACCGTACGACCGCGTAAGCTGGAAGGGTGATCTTTCCGTAGAATTTTACGAAATCGAGGCATAGGACCGACAGGAAAGGAGAAAACGCAGAATGGGATACTTTAAAGATGTGACACCAGAATCAGTTGGAATTGGTTCGAAAGGAATTTTGAATTTTCTCGACCGGATCGAGAAAAGCCAGATCGAGCTGCACAGTTTTATGGTGATCCGCCACGGAAAGTGCGCGGCAAAGGGCTGGTGGAAGCCGTATGATGAAAAATTCCGTCATCCGCTGTACTCGTTCAGCAAATCACTGACGCAACGGCGATCGGATTTGCAGAGCAGGAGGGAATCTTGTCGCTCGATGAAAAAATCGTCGATATATTCCCGGATCTGCTGCCGGAAGATCCATCCGAAAATCTCAAAAAAATCACACTGCATCACCTGCTGATCATGGGATGCGGCCACGAGACAGAGATTACGGATAATTCCGAAAACTGGATTTCCACATTCCTTCATCACCCGGTGCTTCATGAGCCGGGAACGTTTTACAAATATAACACGGCCGGAACCAACATGCTGGCGGCCGTTCTGCGGAAAAAGACAGGCCAAAACGTCACAGAGTTTCTGAAACCGCGCCTTTTGGAGCCGCTCGGCATCACCTCCCTGACCTGTGCACTGCTCGGTGACGGAACGGAGCTTGGCGGAGGCGGTATGAAGATGGTGACGGAGGATATGGCGAAATTCACCTATTTCCTGTCCAGACAGGGCGAGTGGGAAGGAAAACAGCTGCTTCGAAAAGACTGGTTTGAACGCGCCTGCCGCAAGCAGATTGAGACGGAGGGCGATTCGGAAGGCCACGTAAAAGACTGGGCGCAGGGCTACGGCTATCAGTGCTGGATGTGCCGCTATCCGGGTTCGTTCCGCGCAGACGGCGCCTACGGCCAGTTCGGTGTTGTATTCCCGGAGCTCGACCTGATCGTGATTCTGACAACCGCGACAGAGCAGACCCAGGAGGAACTGAGTGCCCTGCAGGAAGAGCTGATCCCGTATGTGAAGAAAGAGGCAGGAGAGCTGCCGCCGTCCGCGCTTGCCGATGTGGTAAAAGAGCGTACCGCAGATCTGGCTCTGCAGCCGCGCAGAGGAACGAGAAATCCTTCATGGAAGAAAAAGTAAGCAGTCATGTTTACGTGTCTGTTCCGGTGATGAATGACCGGCTGCCGGATTCCGCAGAAATTCTGATCGGCGGAAGCGGACTGTTCAACCTGGAGACAAGCCCGATCCAGGAGATGCGCTTTTCCTTTGGCGGCGACCGGATGTACTGGAAAGTAACCGAGGGCGGCAAAGAAAAAGAATTTGTCCTCTCGATGCGTCAGGATTTCGCCTACAGCGAAGCGGACGGCCATATTTACGCTGGATCCGCTGCATGGCGCACCCTCAACACACTTGAGATGGAACTCCGCCGGATGGACGGTTTAAGCGGCGGCCGCATGATCATAAGATTCCAGAAGGAAAATCTTCTGTTAGAGGCGGAGGATACGCTGATCAGCGTCGGCGGACTCGGCATTTCACCGCGCCAGGCACTGACTGTGTTTGGAATCAAAGAAAATTAAACATAGCGAAACAGACCAAAGCCGGCGGAATTTTCCGCCGGCTTTTTCGTGGGACGAAAGAGTATTCTGTAAAATTTTTGGCAAAAAATAAAAAACAATATGCAAAGTCGGATGGAAGAATTGCCAAGTTTCTCTGAATATGGTAAAATTTTTGACTATCTTGAAAAGAAATCGACGCAAAATATAAAGATACAGGAGGCTCTATGTCAGTTTTTTCAGATTTATTATCCGAATATATTACCATGAAGGATGTCGGGGTTTACCCGCTTTCGCAGTTCTGCGGACTCGACCGTTCTTCTATGTATAAAATTATCAACGGAAAGCGGAATCCGGCCGGGGAGGATGTTGTGCGGAAGATGGCGCAGTTTATGCAGCTGACGCCGCAGGAAAAAACAGACTTCATGGATGCGTTCTATATTGCCCAGATGGGCGCGGAGGTGTATTACCGGCGCAAAGCGGTCGGAGAACTGATTGAAACATTCAGCCGCCGTGAGGGAAGAAAAGAACATATCTTTTCTGAGATGGAGGTTGCGCAACTCGAACTGAACGGGGGGGGGTAGCGGAGCAACTCCCTTTCAGGGCGCAGCGCATGTGCGGCATGCGATTTTACAGCTGTTTTCCGGCGAGGCTGTAAAAGAAAACGGAGAAATTTCCGTTCTGGTCCAGCCGGACTTTGACTTTGCGATGGAGCTGCTGCAGGCACTCGGAGAACAGAATCTGGGTCTTACGATCCGCCATCTGTTCTGTATGAACAACAACGAGAAGCTGATTTCGATGCGGAAAAACTATAACTTAAGCTGTCTGCAGAAAATTCTTCCGATCTGTGCCTGCGGCTGTGATTACCGTGCGTGGTATTATTACGACAACGTGGCGGCACGGCTGAATGAGTTCCGTCTCTTTCCGTATCTCATTCTGACTGAGCACTGTGCGCTTGTGTTCAGCGCGGATTACCAGAATGCGATTCTGTTCCGGGAGGAAGAGATGCTTCGGATGATGCGGGAAATGTTTGAACAGTATCTGCGGCAGTCTGATCCGTTGTTTGAACGGCTCGACACGGTGCAGACACAGCTTGGCTACACGGAAACACTGATTCAGCATTTTATCGAATCGAACTCACCGCGCTACTTTTTTCAGCGGATGCCATGCTTTTCCGGCCTTCTGACCGGACAGATGCTGGAGCGACACCTTGTGCCGGAGATGCCGATGCGGGAACAGATGGTGCAGGCGGTTGCCCGGTATGCAAAAGTGATGCAGAGCAGAGTGCTGGACAAAAAGACGACGATGTTTTTCTCGGAGGACGGCGTGCGGAACTTCCTCGAAACGGGACGCGTGGATGAGTACCCGAGAGAGTGCTATTCCCCGCTCGATATGGAGGAGCGAGTCGATCTGGTGCGGAAATTTCTGGCGCTGCGGGAGCAGACGAATCTTCGGATGATGAAAGATGCGGAGGTCAGAGCGAAACATACGCTGAATATTTCGGTCAATGCACATGAAGGCTATCTTTTATTCCAGACGAAAAACGAGCGCCTGATTTACCTGAGCATTCAGGAGCCGAGTGTTCTGACAGCGTTTTACGATTACCTGGAATCGATGAAACCCGAACACTTCTGCACGGAAGAAGAAATGCTTGCGCGGATGGACAGACTGCTTGACGAATTTGTATCTTGTCATTCGGATGCAGGTTCGATATAATAATTAACAGAAAGATATTCCAAGAACCGGTCAGTTGCGGAAATCGCAGGTGACCGGTTTTGTTGCGGCTTTGCAGAAAAAGCTGCGGGAAAATCAAATTTTACAAATGGGGGTTTTGTATCATGAGCGCAGAGAGCAAAACAAGAATGACAGAGGGCAGTATCTCCCGGAAGATCATCCTGTTTGCCATCCGCTGTTTCTCGGAAATCTGTTTCAGCAGCTCTACAACACAGCCGACTCGCTGATTGTAGGAAACTTTCTGGGAAGCAACGCGCTGGCAGCCGTCAGCTCATCGGGAAATCTGATCTTCCTGATGGTCGGTTTTATCAACGGTATCGCGATGGGTGCCGGTGTTGTGATTGCAAGGTATTATGGGGCGAAAAACCACAAAAATCTGCAGAAAGCCATCCACACGACCGTGGCCTTCGGCCTGGCGGCCGGTGTTGCGCTGACTGTGATCGGTATGTACCTGGCACCGAAAATTCTGGTGCTGATGGGAACGCCGTCCGATGTCCTGCCGCAGTCCGTCGAGTATTTCCGCACGTATTTTGCGGGTTCTCTCGGCTTTATCATGTATAACATTTTCGTCGGCATCCTGCAGTCCGTCGGTGACAGCCGCCACCCGCTGATCTATCTGATCGTGTCGTCGTGCATCAACGTTGTGCTCGACCTGCTTTTCATCGGCGGCCTCGGTATGGGTGTCGGTGCGGCGGCGCTTGCAACGGTTATTTCCCAGTTCACAAGTGCGATTCTCTGTATGATCCATCTGCTGCGGACGAAAGAAGAGTACCGGCTTCACATCAGCAAAATCCGTTTCGACGGCCGCGTGCTCGGCGAAATTATCCGCAACGGTGTGCCGTCCGGCTTCCAGAACTCAGTTATCTCGATTGCAAACGTTTTCGTGCAGACAAACATCAATGCATTCGGAAAAATGGCGATGGCAGGCTGCGGTTCGTATGCGAAAATTGAGGGCTTTGCCTTCCTGCCGGTCACCTGCTTTACGATGGCGCTGACCACATTCGTCAGCCAGAACCTCGGCGCAAAACAGTATGACCGTGCGAAAAAGGGAGCGCGGTTCGGCATTCTCTGCTCGGTCATCATTGCCGAACTGATCGGATTTGTCATCTACGCTGCTGCACCGACCCTGATTGCGGCATTCAACAGCGATCCGCAGGTCGTCCACTACGGCGTGATGCAGGCGAGAACGATTGCGCTGTTCTACTTCCTTCTGGCATTTTCCCACTGCATCGCGGCCGTGCTCCGCGGTTCCGGACACGCCTCGATTCCGATGGTTGTCATGCTCTGCGTCTGGTGTCTGTTCCGTGTCAGCTACATCACGGTGACGGTCCGTCTGATCCCGGATATCCGCGTGATCTTCTGGGCATATCCGCTGACCTGGAGCATCAGTTCCGTCATTTTCCTGTATCTGTTCCTGAAAGGAAAATGGGTGTACGGCTTTGAAAAAGGAGGAAGACGATGAACGCAGAATCGACGAGAGAAGCGCTCGATGTGGCATCGCTGGCGGGAGATATTCTGCTGGCGAGCGGAGCGGAAATTTTTCGCGTGGAAGAGACGATCGAGCGCATTGCACGGGCGTACGGCGTCAGCTCCAGCGATGCGTTTGTGCTGAGCAGCGGCATTTTTCTGACCGCCGAGAGCGGCAAACGACAGGAATTTGCCCGTGTGCGCCACATCCCGCTGTCGGCGGCGCGGCTCGACAAGGTAACGGCAGTCAACCAGCTTTCCCGCGAAATCGAGGAGGGCCTGCATACGCCAAAAGAGGCAAAAGCGTGGCTGCTCGACATTCAGCGGATGCCGGACAAACCAAGATGGCACCAGGTGCTTGCGTCCGGTGTCGGAAGCGCGTGCTTCTGTTTTCTGTTCGGCGGCGATGTCGTGGACAGTATGGTAGCATTTCTGTCGGGCTTTGTCCTGTATTTCTATCTGCTGTATCTGCTGCGCGGCAGAATGTCAAAGATTGCGACCAACATTTCCGGCGGTGCGCTCGTCACGCTGATCGCCGTGTTCCTGTATCAGGCGGGGATCGGCCACCATCTGGACAAGGTCATCATCGGTTCGATCATTCCGCTGGTGCCCGGCGTAAACTTTACGAATGCCATCCGTGATATCGCAGACCAGGATTACATTGCGGGCTCGGTGCGGATGCTGGATGCGCTGCTTGTAACCTTCTGCATTGCGCTCGGCGTCGGCCTTGTTATCACAGGCTACCATCGACTGGCAGGAGGACTGCAGCTATGAGTGAGACGATTCGTTTAATCGCGGAATTTTTCGCCGCCTGCATTGGAACGATCGCGTTTGCGCTTCTGTTCCAGGTGCCGCGGAAATACTATTTATATTGCGGCATTGCCGGCGCGTGCGGCTGGATCTGCTACAAACTGATCCTCCCGTATACGACAGAGCCGGTATCCATCTTTTTTGCAACCGTGCTCGTCATTATTCTGTCGCGCAGCTTTGCCGTCTACAAGCGCTGCCCGGTAACGGTATTTCTGATCGCCGGAATTTTCCCGCTGGTGCCGGGAAGCGGCATCTACTGGACTGCCTTTTATGTGGTAACAAATGATCTGGAGCGCGCCGGAGCAAGAGGATTTCTGACGCTGAAAGATGCGGTTGCGATTGTGCTCGGTATTCTCTTTGTCTTCGAGTTTCCGCAGAGCTGGTTCCGCAGGGTGTTGACAGATAAAAACAAATAACCTATTATTGTAGTAGAGATTATAAATAAGGAGGAAGGAAAACAAATGGCATTGAATCAGTTTTCCAGAACACAGCTTCTGCTCGGACAGGAGAGCATGGATCTTCTGGCGGATGCAACCGTTGCGGTTTTCGGTATCGGCGGCGTGGGCGGCTATACCGTGGAGGCGCTGGCAAGAAGCGGTGTCGGCCATTTTGTGCTGGTGGACGATGACAAGGTCTGCCTCACCAACATCAACCGTCAGATCATTGCGACGAGAAGCAGCGTCGGAAAATATAAAGTAGACGTAATGAAAGAACGTATTCTGGACATCAACCCGAAAGCAGAGGTGGAGGTATACAAATGCTTCTATCTGCCGGAAAATGCGGATGATTTCGATTTCACGAAGTATTCGTACGTCGTCGATGCGGTCGATACCGTGACAGCAAAGATTGAGATCATCATGCGCGCCAAAGCATGCAATGTGCCGGTCATCAGCTGCATGGGTGCCGGAAACAAGCTGGATCCGACGAAGTTCCGCGTGGCCGATATCTACAAAACGAACATGTGCCCGCTGGCAAAGGTGATGCGGCGTGAGATGAAGAAGCGCGGCGTGAAGAAGCTCAAAGTTGTCTATTCCGAAGAAAAGGCGCTGCGCCCGCTTGAGGATATGAGCATCAGCTGCCGGACGAACTGCATCTGCCCTCCGGGCGCCGCAAGAAAATGCACCGAGCGGCGTGATATCCCGGGCAGTGTAGCGTTTGTGCCGTCCGTAGCAGGACTGATTCTGGCAGGAGAGGTCATCAAAGATCTTTCCGGCGTCAGAGAGAGAAGACAGTTACAGTAAGAGAAGAAAAGAATAAGACGAGCCCCGGAAAACAGAAATGCTTTCCGGGGCTCGCTTCATATTCTTTTATGGAGATTTGTAAAATAAAACTTACATCACAGCAACAACATCATACTCGGTGCAGCCTTCGGTCATCGGAATCAAATTTCCTTCTACGGCAGTTCCGTTTACGGTCAGGGAAGAAACGCCCTTCTCTTTGTGCTCCGGGTTCTTGAAGGTGATGTGATACCATGCACCGCGGAAGTATCTGCGGATCTTGAACTCTTCCATATCGGACGGAATACACGGATTTAAGGTCAGTCCGTCGTAATCCGGCTGGATACCGAGAATGTACTGGGAAACATTGACGAACGTCCATGCGGCAGTACCGGTCAGCCAGGAGTTCTTTGCCTCACCAAAGTGAGCGGCGTCTTTTCCGGCGATCATCTGAGAGTAGACGTACGGCTCGGTGCGGTGGATCTCGCTGATGTCCTCAATGTAAGCCGGGCAGATCTTGCGATACAGATCGAAGGCGCGGTTTCCGTGTCCGACAACCGTTTCTGCGATGGAGATCCATGGGTTGTTGTGGCAGAAGATACCGGCATTCTCCTTGTATCCCGGCGGATAGGAGGAAACCTCACCAAGATTCAGGTAATACCTGGTGTAAGCCGGCTGCAGAAGAACAACGCCGTACTTGGTCTCCAGAATATTTTGGACAGAAGTCAGGGCTTTTTCTGCCAGTCCTTCTTTGACACCGATCTCAGCAAGAACACAGAAGCCCTGCGGCTCGATGTAGATCTTACCTTCCTCACACTCATTGGAGCCGACTTTTTCGCCTGCTGCATCATAAGCACGCAGGAACCATTCGCCGTCCCAGCCTGCATCGAGGACTGCCTGGTAAACTTTCTCCACTTCTTTTTCTGCGTAAACAGCTTCTTCCTCATTGTCTCTGCGGCGGCAGATGGCTGCGTACTCTTTGCCGTATTTCACGAACATAGCGGCGATGAAGATGGACTCGGCAACCGGTCCCTCGGAAGGTCCTGTCGTCTGGAACGGTTCTCCCGGTTCTGCAGAGAAGCAGTTCAGGTTCAGACAGTCATTCCAGTCAGCACGGCCGATCAGCGGCAGTTTGTGAGGTCCGAGATGGTTTACGGTAAAGTCGAAGGAACGTTTCAGGTGCTCCATCAGAGGCTGTGCCTTGGTGGGATCGTTGTCGAAATCAACCTGCTCATCGAGAATGGAGAAATCTCCGGTCTCTTTGATGTAGGCGGCACATCCGGCGATCAGCCAGAGCGGGTCATCGTTGAAGCCGCTTCCGATATCCATGTTTCCTTTTTTCGTCAGTGGCTGATACTGATGGTACGCGCTTCCGTCTTCAAACTGGGTAGCGGCGATATCGAGCAGACGCTCTCTTGCGCGGTCCGGGATCAGATGAACGAAGCCGAGCAGATCCTGGCAGGAATCACGGAATCCCATACCACGGCCGGTGCCGGACTCGAAGTAGGAAGCTGAACGGGACATGTTGAAGGTAACCATACACTGATACTGGTTCCAGATGTTGACCATGCGTCCCAGTTTTTCATCTGCACAGGAGAGCGCATATTTTGCCAGCAGGCCATCCCAGTAGGAAGCAAGCTCTGCAAGTGCTGCGTCAACCTGCTCGTCGGTCTGATAGTGGGAGAGCATTTCTTTTGCCGGTTTCTTGTTGATTACACCAGGAGCTTCCCATTTGTCATCGGCTGCATTCTCGCAGTAGCCGAGAACGAAGATAAAGGAGCGGGATTCGCCCGGTTTTAAGGTAACGTCGATGTGATGGGAACCGATGACACCCCATCCGCTGGCAACGGTATTGCCTGCAGTGCCGCGCAGAACGGTCTCAGGGCGGTCATTTCCACGGTAAGCGCCAAGGAAAGCGTCGCGGTCGGTATCGTATCCGTCGATCGGGCAGTTGACTGCATAAACAGCGTAATGTCTGCGGCGCTCGCGGTACTCGGTTTTGTGGTAGATCTCAGAACCCTGGATCTCAACTTCGCCGATGCTGAAGTTTCTCTGGAAGTTGGTCATATCATCCACAGCGTTCCAGAAACAGAACTCTACAAAAGAAGTCAGAGCCAGTGTTTTTTCTTCGGTGCCGTTGTTGGTCAGCACGAGACGGTTTACTTCGCAGGAATCTGCCAGCGGAACAAAAGCGGTCAGTTCAGCGGCAACTCCGTTTTTGGAAGAAACAAAGCGGCTGTAGCCAAGGCCATGATGGCACTCGTAGGAATCGAGAGGAGTCTGGGTCGGCTGCCAGCCCGGGTTCCAGACGGTATCGCCGTCCTTAATGTAGTAGTAGCGTCCGTTCTGATCGAGCGGCGTATCGTTATAACGGTAACGGGTCAGACGCAGAAGTTTTGCGTCCTTGTAGAAGCTGTATCCGCCGCAGGTGTTGGAAATCAGAGAAAAGAAGTTCTCAGATCCAAGATAGTTGATCCACGGAAGCGGAGTCTTCGGGCTTGTGATGACATACTCTTTTTTCGCATCATCAAAATGTCCAAATTGCATGTGTGATACCTCCCTAAAATAATATAGTTAATTACATCTAATCATAGACAAGTGTGTTTAGCTCGCATTCTCAAACCAATAGATTTTTGAATATTTCCATAGTAATTTGCACTTTCTCGCATTAACTTTTTTACAATGTTTTGTTGGGCTTTGAAAATTAATCGCTTTTTGTTCCGGGTATAGTGCTGTTACATATCCTCTGTGAGTTTCGCCATTTTTGAATGTATATTCAACCAAATCCCTATGATGAATTCCTAAAACATGGTCTGTTTTAGCTTTGCTTTGTCTGCGCATGGGTTTCATTGTCCATTCTTTCACATCACAGGTATCAGGCCGCAAGTCCGTAATACAGACAGCATCATTGGCATGTGATTTCTCAATATTCCAGTCAATGCGTTTGTTGGCTGTATCCCCACCACTCGTCAGATATAATACTCCCAAACCTGACAATTGTTTTCTAAGCCACATCTTACCAATCATTACATGTTGTGCATAATTCAGGTTTTTATTGTCAGACGATTTTAACAGGGAAAAATATCGATCCATATATAATTCTTCCTGGCCTTCGGTTTTCTGATGGCAGCTTTCACATAATGTAATCAGATTGTCTAACGTATTAGAACCATTTCGTCTTCTTGGCTTAATATGGTGAACCTCTAATCTACAATTAGATTTTCCGCATTCCATACACTTGCCGCCATCTCTTAGAATAGCTGCTTTACGGATATTTTCATCCAGTCTGTTGGATTTTTGGTATTGCCAACGATAAGATTGATACCCATCTGTTAATGCCCGGATATCAACAGAAACATCTTCCAGCCAATAATTTGTTATGTTTATCCACTTATTAAGCCAATGGATCACTCTTATGGTAGCCTGTCGTTTCTGTAAAATACTTGGGGCAATTCGTCCTTCTCTTTTAGAAGATTTACGATTGTCGAATCTCGCCTGCCGGTATCTTTTGTGATAACGATGGTAACGTCTATAACCTCGCCTGACTTCCATAAGATGCTTTACATCATTGCGTTGCTCCATGGTTCCTTTGAAAACAACTTTATTTTTCGTTTTACATTTCTGAACCAGCGCAATCCCTACATGGAGTCCGCCATCATCGATTCCACAGCGAATCTCATCCTGACAGATTTCCTTTTCTGGAATTTCTTTCATCAATTGTATTACTATTGGATATTTGCTTACCAATGATGCCCGTTTCTTACGGATAAAAAAACCATGCTTTTTTGTTCTTTTGTCGGTGCTAATTGTTTCCCATTCGCATCTAATACAAAAGCATAACTTGTCATTTCTGACACCTTCCTTTCGGAGAATTGCTCTTCGTGCCAAAGTCAAGCAGAGGATATGTGTTTCCCTGTTATCAATGCAGGACATTAGCATTGTTTCCTGGTTTGTACTCACAGAGCTTCAGACTGAAGATTACATCTAAAGGTGTGTCTTTACCTTACTACTTAACATAGTTCCTATCTGCAACATATCTTTCGACAGTAGCAGTCACTTAGGCTTGAGACCTATTGTTAAGCTATAGATAAGAGATTTCGTATGTCCACTTTTATCTATATTTATAAATATATTTCTATGTTTTTGGTTACTTAACAATTAGTCCTTCGTCGTACAATGTAATTTCATTATACAGCCGAAAAAAGAAAAAACTAGCAAGAATTTGCTAAAAATATAAAAACGCCGAAACCGTTTTCGTGACAGTTTCGGCGTTTGTGAATATTCACGAATTGCTCCGCAATTCTGCAAACATCGGAATCCGCTGACGCTGCTTCCTCATGTTTGGCGGGTTCCAAATTCGAACGCTTTATCGTGCAAGCACGAACAGCGTTCGAGCTTTGAACCTGGAAGATCAGATCTTCTCGTGATTCTTAAATTTTTTAATAACCTTCTGAATCCGATCCGCCGGATCCAGCAGTCCGCTGATGGAGGCGTCGTGATTCAGCTTGTCGATGATGAGAGCGATATATTTGCTCAGGTCGCAGCTGATGTAATATTCGCGGGAGAGAAGCTCCGGTGTCTGGTATACGACGTTGGTGGTCAGAACTTTTGTGAAGAGTCCTTCCTCATAAGCCTTGTCGAATTTCTCCAGTCCACTGGTGAACAGTCCGAAGGTCGAGCACATGTAGATGTTGCGTGCCTCACGATCCTTTAAGAGTTTGGCAACTTCCAGCATACTCTCGCCGGAGGAGATCATATCGTCGATGATGATCATATCCTTACCTTTGACATCAGCACCGAGAAACTCATGGGCAACGATCGGGTTGCGTCCGTCAATGATGGTAGAGTAGTCGCGGCGTTTGTAGAACATACCCATGTCAACACCGAGGTTGTTTGCCATGTAGATAGCACGGCCCATACCGCCCTCATCCGGGCTGATGACCATCAGATGATCCTTGTCGAGCTTCATATCCGGTGCATTGCGCAGGATGTTTTTGATGAACTGGTAAGCCGGCTGGATGGTTTCAAATCCATGCAGCGGAATCGCGTTCTGGACACGCGGGTCGTGAGCGTCGAAGGTGATGATGTTTTCTACGCCCATAGCAGTCAGCTCCTGCAGACCAAGTGCGCAGTCGAGAGACTCTCTTCCAGATCTCTTGTGCTGGCGGCTCTCATACAGGAATGGCATAATGACATTGATTCTGCGGGCTTTTCCACCGATGGCTGCGATGACACGCTTCAGATCCTGGAAGTGGTCGTCCGGAGACATGTGGTTGGTGTAGCCGCACAGAGAATAGGTCAGGCTGTAGTTGCAGACATCGAGCAGAATGTAGATATCGTCACCGCGGACAGATTCGTTGATGATACCCTTTGCCTCGCCTGAACCGAAACGCGGAACCTGAGACTGGATAATGTAGCTGTCACGCTCATATCCTTCATAGGCAGCGACATATTTTTCCGCAAATTCATTGCCGCGTCCCTTTCTCCAGCTGACCAGATAATCGTCGACCTTTTTTCCAAGTGCGGCGCTGCTGTTCAGCGGGATTAGTCCCAGTCTTCCGATTGGCAGTGTGTCAAAATGTCCTTCAGTTCCCTTACTCATGCTTTGGTTCCTCCCAAAAGTTTTTTCTGGATCCGAATATCGTTTCCAAAAAGTTTAATGATGGTGTAGTTACTTGAAATTCGTGAAAAGGTACGTTCCGAGTACGTCTCCATGAAGCGGTCAAGGGGCAGGTTCGTGGAGATGATCGTCGATTTCTTCCGCAGGATGCGTTCGTTGATGCAGAGAAAGAGCTGGGAAGAGACGAAGCTGTTGGTCAGTTCCGTACCTAAATCATCGATGATCAGAAGATCGCAGTCAAAGATATTGGCGTGAGCGTCTTTTGCTTCTTCTGAACTGGAAAAGGTGTAGCGTGCAAACAGGTCAAACAGATCAAATGCAGTAAAATAAATCACACAGAACGACTGCTCGATCAGCTCGCGGGCAATACAGTGCGAAAGAAACGTTTTTCCGACACCGGTGTCGCCGTAAAAGAAGAGATTTTCAAACGACGAGCCGAAATTGCGGACGAACGCCTGGCTTTTTTCGAGCGCGGCAGCAGCGGCCTCGCGGGAAGTGAGTGGTGTTCCGGTACTGGTCAGGCTGTCCGAGTAGTAATCCAGAGAGAACTGGCTGAAATTTTCGGCTTTCAGAAGCTCCTCCACGTTGGACTGCCGGTACAGAAGATCGACGGCAGCTTTTTTGAAGCAGGCGCATTTCTGCGTGCCGTTGATGTAGCCGGTGTCGCGGCAGAGCGGGCAGTCATACGTCAGCTCGAGATAGTCTGCCGGGTAGCCGTGCATGGAAAGGAGCGCCGCGCGTTCCTGGGAACGGTCACGGATGGCAGCATTCAGGTCGAGATCCATGGAAGCGTCTCCGTTCAGCATCGCTTTTGCTTTCCGAACCGAGAGGGATGCAATCTCGGCGTCGATTTCCGCAAGGCGCGGAATCTTTTCATAAGCAATGCGGATGTGCTCCTGCTGTTCTCTCTGGTGGCGGAGCTGCCGTTCGTTGTACATACGCATAATCGCATCGTATTGCGGGTTTGTCAGTGCCATAGTTGTTTCGTCCTCCGGGCGTTATTTCAGAAGCTGTTCTTCTAACTTCTGGTAGTCGTATTCTCTCTGATGGAAATTGTTGAAGCGGTTACTTGAAGCAGCAGGAGCGGTTTTTCGTGCCGCATTCTGATCAGAAGCGGTTTTCTTCCTTTTCTGGTGCTCCGCATCGCGCTGTTCGACGTCTGCCATGGAGCGGACGCCCTGTTCCTTCCATTTGGAGAGAATGCCTTCCGCGTACTGGAAGCTCGGCTGGCCGATCTTGGAAACGGTGCGCTGACAGGCTTCGGTGATAAGATCAATCGTAAAACCGTAGGTATTCAGCCAGCGGTCCATCATCTCGGCTTCTTTTTCCACCGGTGCGCGGTTGCGGATGCCGAATGCTTTCAAAATTGTGTAGTAATGTTTGTTGAATGTCGTGGTCTCCTGTTTGGCAGAGGCAACATCGCGGATTCCGCTTTCCTGCCAGGCGAGTCCTACCTTTTTCAGGTAGTGGATGCTGGTGCTTCCCTTCGAAACACAGTATTCCACCAGGTATTCCAGAAGATCCGCGGAAAAGTGGAGATCATCATAGAAAAACATGATGCATTCGATTTCCGTTGGCGACAGAAGATGACCGAAATACGTCTGCGCAACGTAAAGAACGTGCTGCAGTTCTTCGCGGCTGCCGGGAGCGTGTTTTTTTTCTACTGACTGTCCGGAAATACCGGAACTGGAAAGATCATCTGCCGGAGAAGAGGCAGATGGGGCAGAAACGGCCGGCTGTGGTGATGGAGCCGGGGTCTGTTCCGTCTGCGGGATTTCAACGGATACAGCAGAAACAGCCGGTGCAGCCGCAATCGGGCCGGAAATCGAGGATTCCGGTGTTGGAAGGATTCCGCTTTCTTCCTTCCGGACAAGCGGCAGAAAGGCGATTCCGGTCGGAACGCTTTCCCCAGCGGTGTAGGAGAGCGAGAGGAGTCCCTGCTTCTCCCAGTATTTCAGCGCCCGGACGATATCGTTTCCGTGCAGGAAAAAAATCTGCCATCGATGACAGAGTGGAATCCTGCTGATGGTCTTTGACCAGCTTCAGCAGATAAAGGTACACTTTTACAAATTCTCCGTTGGCTGCGGGCATATATTGTTCCAGAAAAAGATCCGGCACAGCAGTCACACTGGCCAGGCAGTCATTGTTTAATGTCAGCATACTCAAAATTACACCATCCTGTTCTTATCGTGCGGCAGATTTTTACTTTTAGCGATCTGTTTTTTATTATACGTCTTGCCTTCTCATACACAACCAAGTATAACACAGTATTTTCGACAAGTGAATAGGTGTTTTGCGGAAAAAACATTCCGGGAAAAAGGCACGGTGGATGAAAAAGGACTGTGGACAATGTGGATAATGTGGAGAAATCCGTTTTGTGAAATATTATCATCTACCAAAAATGTTGAAAAATGGAGGAAAACAGGGAAGTATAGGGCTTTCTGGTGATATCGTTATGTAAACAAAGTTATACACAGGGAATCCACATTGTGTGGATCGTAAAAATGTGTATAAAATTGTGGACAATGTGGATAACTCTGAAAACAGGCGAAAATACAGGAAAATAGCTGTGAATAAAAATGTGCGTAACTATTTGGCGAAAAGACAGATTGTGTGGATTCGGAGCAAAAAAAGACCCTGTGGAAAAAAGGAAAACTCCATTTTCCACAGGGAGCAGGTAAAGCGAAAGAATGATTTTATTTTTCGGAAGCAAGAAGTTCCTCACCGATTTTTACAACGTCTCCGGCACCCATGGTGATCAGCATGTCGCCCTCGGCAAGATTTTCGTTCAGATAGTTTTCGATTTCCGCAAAGGATGGGAAATATTCGCAGGCAGTGCCGAGTTTTACAATGCGCTCCTGGATATCTTTGGAGGAGATGCCGAGCGTATCGGTTTCTCTGGCTGCGTAAATATCGGCGAGAACCACATGGTCTGCCAGGGAAAGAGCGGCGGCGAAATCATCGAGCAGCGCTTTCGTTCTGGTGTAGGTATGCGGCTGGAAGACGCACCACAGTGTTCTGTGCGCACAGTTTTCAGCGGCTTCCATCGTTGCACGGATTTCGGTTGGATGATGCGCATAATCGTCGATCACCTTTGCTCCGTGGTATGTACCTTTATACTGGAAACGGCGGTCGTTCCGCGGAAGGTGGCAAAGCCTTCGTGGATGGCGTTTTCCGGCAGCTGCAGTTCATCGGCCAGTGCAATGGCAGCCAGGGCGTTGGAAACGTTGTGAAGTCCCGGAACCATCAGCGTGTAGCGACCGCGCAGCTCGCCACGGCAGATGCAGTCGAAGGACGGGTGATCGAACTCATCGTAGGTGATGTTGGCAGCGGTATAATCAGCGACAGACTGATTCTCCAGCGCGTAGGTGACAATTTTGCAGCCAAGGCCTTCGGTTACGTAATCGTATTTCGGCGTATCGGCGTTGATAATCAGCATGCCGTCGGTCGGGAGCAGACGGGCAAATTCGCGGAAGGAATGGCGGATGTCATCAATATCCTTAAAAAAGTCAAGATGATCCGCATCCATATTGAGGATGATGCCGATTTTCGGGAAGAAACTTAAGAAACTGTTGGTGTACTCACATGCTTCGGTCAGGAAAGTTTCGGAATGGCCGACACGGATATTTCCGCCGATGGACGGAAGAATACCGCCGACAGAAATCGTTGGGTCACAGTCGGCTGCCATCAGAATGTGGGAGAGCATGGAGGTTGTCGTCGTCTTTCCGTGGGTACCGGAAACGGCGATCGGTGTATCGTAGTTGCGCATGATCTGTCCGAGCAGCTCGGCACGGGTCAGCATCGGAACACCGGCAGCTTTTGCAGCGGCAAATTCCGGATTGTCCGGATGGATGGCTGCGGTATAAACAACAAGGTCGGTTCCCGGAAGAATGTTTTCTGCCTTCTGACCGTAGAAAACCTGTGCGCCAAGAGAAGTCAGGTGGCGGGTCAGGTCACTTTCTTTTGCATCGGAACCGGAAATTGTAAAGCTTTCTTTTAAAAGAATCTCGCAAGGCCGCTCATGCTGATGCCGCCGATGCCAATAAAATGTATATGGATTGGTTTGCTGAAATCTACTTCGTACATGGTATCTCCTTCAATGTGTCTTTTCACTGAAAATGGGGAAATTTTCTCAATACATATTTTTCAATTAATATAGGAAAGAACAGAACGAAATGCAGCGCCGGTTCCCCGGAATCCGGCTGGAACTGTTCTGGCTAATAGTATACACGTATTTGCCGGAAAAGTAAAAAGAAAAAAAGCGGATGAATTCGAAAATGAAATAAAAAACAATGGATAAGTATTATAAACCAGAACATATGCAAAAAGAAATATTGCAAACTAAAATGAACGAAATGTAACAAAAACTGGTAAAAATAAATGAATACGCTGTCGAAAATTGTAGAAAATCATGATACGATTTTTGACACAAATAAAATGCATAGTCAAAATCAATAAAATATAAGATAAAATAAAAGAAAAATTATAAAAAATGTTCACAATGAGACGGAAGTGTGATATAATTTTAATTGTAGTTATCAAAGAAGTGCGTGGATATGAAAAACCAGAACCGACAGCATGGTTGCTGTTTCGTACACAGGGAGACAGGTGCTGTTTCGCTGCGTGAGAAAGTGATTCAGGTGTAAGTAGCCCCTTCCTGCAAGGCAAAGCCTGAAGGGGGGCAGCGAAGGTTACCGTTCGCGGAAAAGCGGTGAACGGTAAGCGTAGAACCGTACATTCTTACAGTTACTGCAAATCTTTAGATACGACAAGAGGTGATTGCATGATTAAGAAAGAGATGATAGCAATGCTGCTGGCAGGCGGCCAGGGAAGCCGTCTCGGTGTGCTCACGGAGAAAGTGGCAAAACCGGCAGTAGCATTTGGCGGAAAGTATCGAATCATCGACTTCCCGCTCAGTAATTGTATCAATTCAGGAATTGATACGGTAGGCGTACTGACCCAGTATCAGCCGCTGCGGCTGAATACCCATATCGGAATCGGTATTCCGTGGGATCTCGATAAAAACGAAGGCGGCGTAACCGTTCTGCCGCCATACGAAAAAAGTACAAACAGCGAATGGTATACAGGAACAGCAAATGCAATTTACCAGAACATGGCTTATATGGAAACATACAATCCAGAATATGTTCTGATTCTTTCCGGCGACCACATTTACAAAATGGATTACGAGGTGATGCTTGACTATCACAAAGCAAACCACGCAGATGTGACCATCGCATGTATGCCGGTACCGATCGAAGAAGCAAGCCGTTTCGGTGTCATGATCACAGACGGAAACGGAAGAATTACCGAATTTGAAGAAAAACCGGAGCACCCGAGAAGCAACCTCGCTTCTATGGGTATCTATATTTTCAGCTGGAAAGCATTAAAGGAATCTCTGACAGCCTTGAAGGATCAGCCGAGCTGTGACTTCGGAAAACACATTCTGCCGTACTGCCGCGACAACGGAAAACGTCTGTTTGCGTATGAGTTCAACGGCTACTGGAAAGATGTCGGAACGCTTGGCTCATACTGGGAAGCAAATATGGAGCTGATCGATATTATTCCGGAATTCAATTTATATGAGGAATTCTGGAAGATCTATACCAAAGGTGATATCATCCGTCCGCAGTATGTTTCCGGGGACGCTGTCATCGACCGCTGTATTATCGGCGAGGGCGCTGAAATCTACGGAGAGGTACATAATTCCGTCATCGGTGCGGATGTGCGCATTGAAAAGGGTGTTGTTGTAAGAGATTCTATTATTATGCGCCACAGCACAATCGGCGAGGGAACCCAGGTCAATAAAGCCATTATTGCAGAAAACGTACATGTCGGCAAACATGTTGTGATGGGCGTTGGCGAGGAAGCGCCGAACGTCTTAAAACCGAATATTTACGGATTCGGACTTGTGACCGTTGGAGAAAAGGCAGTCATTCCGGATGGCGTAACCATTGGAAAGAATGTCTGCATTTCCGGCGAAACTTCCCTTGAGGATTACCCGGATGGCACACTTCCGTCCGGCGGAGCAATTGTAGAAAAGGACGGTGAGTAATATGAGAGCATTGGGAATTATTCTTGCAGGCGGTAACAACAACAAAATGAGAGAGCTGTCCAATAAAAGAGCCGTTGCAGCTATGCCGGTCGCAGGCAGCTTCCGCAGCATCGATTTTGCGCTGTCAAGCATGGCAAACTCTCATATTCAGAAGGTGGCTGTCCTGACGCAGTACAACGCCAGATCCTTAAATGAACATTTGAGCTCTTCCAAATGGTGGGATTTCGGAAGAAAACATGGCGGTCTGTTTGTATTTTCTCCAACCGTTACATCAGATAACAGCTGGTGGTACCGTGGAACGGCAGACGCGATCAGTCAGAACCTGAGCTGCTGAAAACAGCCATGAACCGTACGTAGTCATCGCATCGGGAGATGGCGTATACAAACTGGATTTCAATAAGGTACTGGAATATCATATTGCAAAACGTGCGGATGTTACCGTGGTATGCAACGGATTCCAAGGAAGCAGATACCAGCCGCTTCGGCGTCCTGAAGATGAATGAGGACTGCCGCATCGAGGAGTTCGAGGAAAAACCGATGGTTTCGAGCTCCAACGTGATCTCTACCGGTATCTATGTCATCCGCCGTCGCCAGCTGATCGAAATGATTGAGCGCAGCGCACAGGAAGACCGCTATGACTTTGTAAAGGATATTTTAATCCGTTACAAAAATCTGAAACGGATTTACGGATACAAGATTAATACCTACTGGAGCAACATTGCTACCGTAGATTCCTATTACAGAACCAACATGGATTTCCTGAAACCGGAGGTAAGAGATTACTTCTTCGGCCAGTATCCGGGCATCTACTCCAAGATCGACGATCTTCCGCCGGCAAAATACAATCCTGGCTGTGTAGTGAAAAATTCTCTTGTATCCAGCGGCTGTATCATCAACGGACAGGTTGAGAACTCTGTTTTGTTCAAGAAGGTATATGTTGGAAACAATTGTGTGATTAAAAATTCTATCATCTTAAATGATGTATATCTCGGAGACAACACTCACATTGAAAACTGTATTGTGGAGAGCAGGGACACCATCCGTGCAAACTCCTATCACTGTGGGGAGGACGGCATCAAAATTGTTGTCGAGAAAAACGAAAGATACGCCATCTGATTATGGGGTGAAAGGGGCATAAAAGTTTATGAACATTACAGATGTAAGAGTACGCAAGGTGACAAAAGAGGGAAAAATGAAGGCGGTTGTGTCTATCACAATCGATGACGAATTTGTCGTACATGATATCAAAGTGATTGAAGGAGAAAAAGGACTGTTCATCGCAATGCCGAGCCGTAAGGCTACGGACGGGGAGTACCGAGATATCGCACATCCGATCAACTCTGGAACCAGGGAAAAAATCCAGACTATTATCCTGAAACAGTACGAACAGGCGATGGCAGAAGCGGAAGCAGAGGAAGCTGCTGCAGAGGTCTGAGCAAAAAGGAAGAAAGAATGCCCCCGGGCGGAAAACGGAAGTGGTTACGTTTCTGCCGGGGCGTTTTTGTCAGTAAAAACAAAGATGACGATATACAAAAGTATATCGCCATCTTTTTATGAGGGGGGAGATAGTGAGTAGTTTATCAACTATCCGAGATTTATTATAAAAGGAATATGTGAGCAAAGTGTGTCCAAAATTCTAAAAGAAATGGAAAAAATATAAAGAAAAGAAGAAAAATTGTGGGAAGAGGTATGGACAGAAGAGAGAAGAGAGCGTAAAGTGAGAGAAAAATGTATCTTCGGAGTCTTTTTTGTGCCTGTATTTGCGCGAGCTGAAAAATTCCGGGAGTACATCATAAAAAGAGGAGGAAACAGGATGAGACAGAAGAGAATCAGCGATTACGGATATCGGATAGGACATCATGAAAACGGACCGCGAAACAAAATTACGGATGTGCCGGTGTGCGGGTAGGCCATGCGACGGTGGAAAGTGGAAATCAGCATACCGGAGTGACGGTGATTGTGCCGGGAGAAGGCAATCCGTTTCTGAAAAAGTACCTGGCGTCTGCCTACGTGCATAATGGTTTCGGGAAAACGTGCGGTCTTGTGCAGGTACAGGAGATTGGAACTCTTGAAACGCCCATTGCCCTGACCAATACACTGAATGTTGGAAAAGTGGCGGATGCCATGATTTCATGGATGATACAGCAGACCCGAAAAGAAGGGGAAGATGTTTTTTCCATCAATCCGGTTGTCGGAGAATGTAATGATTCAAGGATCAATGAGATTTGTAACCGGGTAGTGGGGGAAAAAGAGCTGTATCAGCACTGGAGCAGGCGGATACAGACTTTGCGGAAGGTGATATCGGTGCCGGAACAGGAACGATCTGCTATGGGCTGAAAGGGGGAATCGGATCGGCATCCCGCACGCTGGTGCTTGACGGAAAAACATATACCATTGGTGTTCTGGTACAGTCAAATTTCGGGGCAACCAGAGATTTGAAAATCAGTGGAAAACCGGCAGGAGAGAAGATTCTGGAGCGGATCCGGAAGGAAGAATGCGGAAGCAGCGCCGAAGACCGGGGATCGATTATGACGGTTCTGGCAACAGACCTTCCGGTATCGGAGCGGCAGCTGTACCGGATTATCCGCCGCTGTGGAGTCGGAATCGCCAGAACAGGAGCCTACACCGGCCACGGAAGCGGTGAAATCATGATCGGATTTACAACAGCAAACCGCGTAGACACAAAGAGTACATGTGAGGTGGAAGCGTGCGCCGGATAAAAGAAGAAAAAATCAACGAGGCATTTGAAGCAGCGGCAGAGGCTGTGGAGGAAGCGATCCTGAACTCTATGGTAACCGCAAAGGAAAAAAGAGGCCTGGACGGAGCCAGATACCGCAGCCTTGCCGAATTTCTGGAAACACCGGGATTTCTGAAATAAATTATTTTTCCAGAACCATACGCCCCAGCTCGGAAATTTCACATCCGCCTTTTGTCCGGTGCACGATGAGATAACCGGCGGAAGAAAGCTCTCCGAGTACGGTGCGCAGAGCCGCTTCGGATACAAAGGTTTCTCCGTCGGCCAGTCCGTTTTTGATTGCCAGGCGGCCTGCTTTCGGATGCGTCGATACGAAAGAAAGAACCTGATATTGAAGGGCGGTGAGGGAAACGTCAGCATCTGGCGGGAACGGAGGTATGTCGGCAGATCGGAAAGCTGCAGCTTATGGCTGCTGTACCGGGTAAACAGGCTGCAGGACAGATTGTACAGCTCATGAATATTTCCGGGGTACGCATATTCCTTCAGAAAGCGCAGAAGCCCTTCCGAAAAGATCCGGTCGCAGGTCATATCGGTGTTGTGGAAAAACTGAAGCAGAAAGTAATTGAGAAGATCGGGAATATCCTCCTGCGTCTGCGGATCGGGACTGTCTGAAGCTCGGAAGCACTTAAAAGGTGAAAAAGCTCCCGCAGGAAGGTTCCTTTTTCTACTTTTTTATAAAGGTTATCATCCGCAATAGCAATGATACGCACATCGAAACGGCGGGTTTCCGGTGCGGAAAAGAAGTTACCATGAACATTGGTAAGAACATTGACCAGCAGATCCTGAATGGAAAGCGGAAAACGGTCCACCTGGGAAAGGACGAGTGTGCCATGGTTGGTTTCGGCAAGAAGCCGGAGCAGGGAGGCTTCGGTCAGATCGCTTCCGGGAGAATGAAGAACGGAAAACGGATAATGGTGGCGGCGCGAAAAATTGTGGATCGCACGTGCGAGTGTCCTGCGCTGTGTACCGCTTTCTCCCTGGATCAGAATCGGAAAATCAAAAAAGTGCAAGATGTCTGGCCTGCGCCATCAGATTCTGGACGGAATCTGCGTGGGACAGGGAAAGTGAAAAGGTACGGGAGGAAGCAAAAAAAGTGCTTTCTTCCGTTTTTTCGTCTTTCGGAACCGACATTTCTGTGGATCTGCTCGGGAAGAAACGCAAGAAAAACAGGCTCTGTATCCGGAAAAACCATAGAGAGAACGCTTAACGTGATCTGTGTTTTCTGATCCGAAAGGAGAATAGTCCAGTCACCGTTGCGGTCGAAAGCCGTATCCGCGTAGGCAGGCGGAAAACATTCCGAAAAAGGCTGTCCTTCAAAGTTGGAGGAGGGAAGCGAGAAGGCATGTGCAAATTTAGTATTCATAAACTGAATGCGGCCATCCGCACCAAACAGACAGATGCCAATGGGAAGAGAGAACAGGATCACCTGCATGAGCTGTTCGGTCTGTACATAATTGGTATAGTAAGTTTCTGAGGTCTTGACGGTGTGAAGAATCTGATTGACATAATTGCGCGATACACGGTTTACGGTCTGCAGAGGAATGTTGAAATATTCGCAGAGCTGTAAAATAGTGGAAATATCGATGATACGGTTGCCGATATCCAGCACATTCGGAATGCGGGAAGGAACGAGCTGCGGCTCGCCGGCGGTGATAGCAAACTGAATGTCAGACTCGGTATCCTTGCATCCTGGATAAAACGGAACAAAGTCATATTGTGTGACGCCGCATTCCTCAAGCTGGGAAATGATAGCGAGCGTAGAATATTTATCATCGTTTACCAGATAGACACGTTCGTGCGGCG
>ENA-OQBJ01000200-OQBJ01000200.1-human-gut-metagenome-genome-assembly--contig:-NODE-200-length-32421-cov-4.522016_pt1 | contig 32421 bp, 33 predicted proteins | sample MGYA00242743_ERZ504545 | MGnify/ENA primary metagenome ERZ504545 (study PRJEB26092, sample SAMD00036252) | human gut metagenome | host: Homo sapiens | study: EMG produced TPA metagenomics assembly of... | reverse complement strand
AATAATTTTATATGAACGATAAAAAGAAACACCGGAAGCGGTGCTTCCTGCATCGCTGTGCGCAAAAATAATGGTTTTTCGGAGAATAACAAGGATTATAGAGGTTGTTTTAAATGAAAGAGCCGTGATTATAAACAAAAATATTCCGCCCAACAGCAGGTAATTAAGGATAATTATGCTATCTTTGAGATGCCGTACAACGGAACAGACAACAACGACTATGTGGACGGACAGGGATTGCTTTTAGCATTATCTGCTGCACTCGGAAATCTGCAAACAAGTTTGCATTTCGCTCGTTGGCACGATAATTCTGTTGCGACGACGCTTCTCCCGAAGCTGCACAGGCCCGTACCCTGGCACTGGAAAACAACTTCCAGGATCCGGACGCATACGAGAAGTTGCAGTTCTACTACCATCCCGACCACTTGGGCAGCAGCAGCTACATCACCAACCTGGACGGCGAGGTGGTTCAGCACATCGAGTATGTGCCGTTCGGCGAAGTGTTCATTGAAGAGCGGAACAGCATCTGGAATACGCCTTATCTTTTCAACGCGAAGGAATTCGACGAGGAGACGGGACTGTATTACTATGGTGCGAGGTACTATGACCCGAGGCTGAGTTTGTGGATTTCTACGGATCCTTTGCAGGAAAAATATCCTCACATAAACAGCTATTGTTATACAGCTAATAACCCTATATTATTTGTTGACCCAGACGGTAAAGCAATAATTAAAGGTGCAGTAGCTGCATTCAAATATGCTAAGAGGGTATGGAATGTATATAAGAAAACCGGCAAATTAACCCCATCAAATTTGAAAAAAGCAGGGTTAGATGAGTTTTTAGATATTGCAGGAGATATTCAAACTGTTTTTGACGGGGATGCTTCTCATTTGGATAAATTAAGCGCAATTGCGGATCTTGTTATTGGAACAGATTTTAACAAAAAAGGGCAAAAACAAGTTCTTAAATTAGTTGATAATGCAAAATCCAAGATAAAGCCCAATGATGGTGATGCTAAGCCACATGGTGGCTTAAAACACAATGAAAAAATTGATAATTTAATAGAAAAACTAAAATCCGGGAATAAAGCTCAGAATATAAGGAAAAATCAAAAGCAAAGTAGATATTGATGGAAATGTAGTAGGGAACAATCGTCCTGACATTCAATTCGATTACAATGGTGTACATACAAATGTAGAATATGATACTCGAACGCGTTCCATGGAAAAGCATAAGAAACAACTTCCTAAAAATGATCCTAATGCAAGAAATAAATTCTATAAGATAAATGATAAGTGATTTTAAATATCTGATATTCTCTATCTTTTGCATCAATGACATTCAAATAGTCATTGATGCAATAAGAAGCATATTTAAGACAGAGTTAGCAGAAGGCAAAGCAGAAATACGTATGGAAACTCCTATTGTATATGATTACATTAATCCTATAAGTGGAGGTCGCCATCTCCCGAAATTTTGTTGTTGGAAGAGTAAAATTTATCCTAATCAAATTTTTTTCATATCCAATTACGAAGATGGGTTATCTAATGTATGCAGAGCTATACAGAAGCACATAAAATGCAGCTATTTAATGTGTGCTTTATCTAATGGTATTGATAATCCATTTTTTAAATTTTATAGTTCTGATTATAGTGCTAACGAGAGGTTGATTCTAGCTTACAAAGAAGACAAGTGGGTTTTCTATGAAAAGGGAGTACCTCTATTTGTTGAAAATATGGATTATTACAAAAATAGATTAATAAAAAACAGATTAAATAATACGATAATTAAAGAGTACTTATTAAAGTTAGGTGTTAATGTTTCATCAATTGATGAAGAAATATCCAATGGATTTGTATTCTTTCGTAAAAAATGGTGATAGTCAATCAATAATCGACAGAGTTAATAGTCTATAGAACATAGTAGGAGGTAAATATTAACCATTAATATTTATCTCCTACTTTTTTATTTAGCGAGCCCTAAATACTTCTACGGCAAGATGGGCGAAGTCACCAAGACCCGCCGCACGCTGATTGTGCCCAACCAGGCGATTGCCACCTATGTGACGCAGTGGACCTACGACAGCCACAACCGCCTCCTGGAGCACTTCCTGAAAGCGGAAAGGTGAACGGATGGCGCATGCCTATACGTATCGCACTCTACCGTCTGGAGATAGGCTACGACAACATACACCGCATCGTGTCGAAGAAGCAGCATCTCACGCAGCAGGGCGTGCAGTTCAACGGTACGTTCCATGTGGTGTAGATAAGATAAATATTTTTTCTATAAATTCCACTCTTAGTTGTTTTATTCTTTTAATCAAAATAACTAAGAGTGGATATTTCTACTTCATCAAAGGAATACCTAATGCATACCACACAAATCCCAATGGACAACGTATTTTATCCAAAGATCTTGATAGTATCGGCGAAACGGTACCATCATAGCGCATGAATCGGTACCGCTATAGCGGACGAATCGGTACCACCTCAGCGCTCCAATCGGTACAACGTAGCAAATGAATTGAAATAATTTTGGGACTCCTTACAAAAATACAACACCATTTAACCTTTTTACATGCAGGAATTACCCATATCAAGCATTTTATGTATAAAACAGTAAGAAAAGAGTAAACTTAAAAAATAATGTATTATGAAAACTCAATCATTCATTCGCAAAGGATTCTTCATCCTGATGGCTCTATGTTTATCTATGGGATTTCAATCGTGTCTGGACGATGACAACGACGACCTCTATCTTTCACATTACTATGCCAATGCACTTGTCACAGTAAAACTGGGTGCAGACAATACCCCATACCTGCAACTAGACGATAGTACCACACTACGTCCAGTGAACATGACAACCTCTCCTTTTGGTGAGAAAGAAGTGAGAGCCCTAACCAACTTTGATTTTTCAAATGAAGCTCCTCAGGAATATGATAAAGCTGTATTCATCAATTGGATAGACAGTATATTGACTAAACCTATGGCTCCTAATTTGGGGGAAGAAGAAAATAGCCAAACTTATGGCAACGACCCGGTAGAAATTCTGAATGATTGGGTAACTATTGCAGAGGATGGCTACCTGACACTGCGATTTGCAACCCGCTGGGGCAATGGGCAACCTCATTTTGTTAACTTAATTAGCACACAGAACCCTGATAACTCTTATGAGGTAGAATTCCGCCACAATGCCTTTGGTGATACAGAAGGTAAAATGGGAGATGCACTAGTTGCTTTCAAATTAGACCAACTGCCCGATACACAAGGAGAGACTGTAAAACTGAAACTGAAATGGAACTCTTTCAGTGGAGAAAAGTCAGCAGAATTTGATTATTGCACCCGAAAAGCAACAAATCCAGATGCACAGGAAGTTACTTCCATTCGCAACATACAAAAAGTAAAATAAGAGTAGTGTAAATCACCTGGCATCATTTTTCTTTAAAACATCCATTGAGAAAATGGTTAACGCCAAGTAAGGAATCGGCGAGTATAAAATTATAATTTACTCTCCAAATAAATTTTCAAGGGCCGTATCCAATAGGATTACGCCCTTGTTTTTTGTTGACAAGTAAGTCTGAACAATTCCTCTCAACAAAATTGGTGACATAGAAGATTATGATAACGGTATACTGGGAAACCTATCAAAATCCTAAATAATGTCAGGGAAGATACTCTATTTTGGGGTTAAACGAAAGTCCATCCCAACAACCTCGCTTGATTGCATGTATAAATTCCTCTCTCCCTTCTTTTGATGGACGACGATTTAACCGCACCATACACACCCGATATTTATTTAATACTGAAAAGAAAAATACAATTCTATTTACCTGCTTTCTTTTAATATAACAGCTATTACGGATAGAATAATAAAAACGCCAAGCCATATTTGCCGGAGCCTTGTCAATAGAAGGAGAGTAATTGGTAGCCGTCTTATGACAAACAATACTATTCGGAGCATAAAAACAAGGATACGAATTAGCTATACGAAGCGTGTATTCCAAATCATCACACCAAATAAAAAATTCTTTAATGGGTAGCCCCAACTGATAAACAGCCTTTGTATTTACCAAGACAGATACAAATGAAGCCAAATTGCAATGTATGCCTAAAACCCCATTATGCTCAACCTTACTTTGTACTCCATTCTTATAAATCAAACATGCTTTATTCATAGCATGAGGCTTTCCATCCGTCCAATTTACCTGGCTACAAACAAATCCTACATTTTCATCTAATGAAGTAACTTTTACCAGCTCTTCTAAGGCTGTAGAAGAAGGAATCGTATCATCATCCATTAACCACGTATAATCACATCCTTCCAACACAGCACTTTTAAGTCCTAATGAAAAGCCACCAGCACCACCAATATTTTCTTTGGAGTGAATAATCAGATACCTTGTATCTGTCAAGCTATCCAGAAACTCAGATGTTCCATCCGTAGAGCAATTGTCCACAATCACAATCCGTTGAATTGGATAAGTCTGATTTTCCAATGCTGATAAACATTCTTTTAATAAAGAAAGTCGATTATAGGTTACAACAACGCAATTTATTTTCATAGCCACATTTTTTATTTATTATCTTCTTTCCACTTCAACCAATCCTCTTTCGTCCGTTTCCAGCGCTTATGTGTCCAAAGCCAGTATCCCGGCTGCTGGCGAATCTGCTCTTCCAAACGACGAGCATACAGGTCGGTTAATTCATAATCCGAATATTCTTTCGGATGCAATGCCATACACTCAAAAGAAGCGCGATAATAGCCACGACGAACTCGTTCTACTCTCACATAATATAACGCTGCATCCACCTGCTTGGCGATACGTTCTGCTCCAATGAAAAAAGAAGTCTCATGATTCAGGAAAGTAGTCCAGTGATTCATATTCTCCCACTTGGGCAACTGGTCGGAAATAAAACCAATCATCACTTTCTTTTCCTGTCCGCGCAAAGTCAAAATACGCCGAAGCGTGTCTTTCATCAGAATAGACTCTCCACCAAACTGCCTCGTAACTTCAAAAACAAGTCATCGAACGACTGATTGTATATCCGATGATAAATCTGCCCACAATGTATCTCGGGCAACCAGTATGCCAAAGATGCAATATATTCCCAATTACAATAATGCCCTAGATATAGAAAGCAGAATTTCTTGTTTTCACGTTCTAAATCTGCACGAACTTCATCCAGACCCACAAACTCCATCCGCCGCATCATTTCTTTCTTTGAGATAGAAAACAATTTTATCACCTCCATCAGATAATCACAAAAGAAATGATAGAACCGGCGCTCTATATCACGTTTCTCTTTCATACTTTTCTCCGGGAAACACTCGTCCAACTGTTTTTCTACCACTTTCCGACGGTATTTTACTACATAAAACAATGGGAAAAATAAACAATCGGAGAAAAAGTAAAGAAGCCTCAACGGAAGTAAAGACAACAGATATAAAAAGAAAAATAATATACGATATACCAGCTTCATCAGGATATGGAGTTATAATTCAAGGCAAAGCTACAAAAAATATATCATCCCCGCAGTACGTAAAGTTCAAATTTTACAGAAAGGATGGCGTACCTATGGTATTTTGCACTATCTTTGCAAAATACAAGTAGTTACATTCTCTATTATGAAAGAATTCTTCCAACTCATGCGGCGGTTTGTATCGCCCTACAAGAAATATGTCTGCTGGGCTGTTCTTCTGAATATCCTTTCGGCGATTTTCAATGTATTTTCTTTTTCTCTTTTAATTCCTATTCTGAACATTCTCTTCAAAACGAATGCACAGGAAAAAGTGTATCAGTACATGGATTGGGAATGGTCGGTCGATTCATTGAAGGAAACTGCTATAAATAATTTTTACTATTATGTAAATCAATTGATAGACAGTTTTGGGCCATCGACCACATTGTTGCTTTTGGGATTGTTTTTGGCAGGCATGACTTTTCTGAAAACAGCTTGTTACTTTGGCTCTACGGCTGTAATGGTTCCTTTACGAACAGGCATTGTGCGGGATATACGTACAATGGTGTACACAAAAGTCACTTATCTTCCTTTAGGCTTCTTTTCAGAAGAAAGAAAAGGAGATATTATTGCCCGAATGAGTGGAGATGTGGCAGAAATTGAAAACTCCATCACCAGTTCACTGGACATGCTGTTGAAAAACCCCATTCTGATCATTTCTTATTTCACAACCCTGATGATTATCAGCTGGCAACTGACTTTGTTTACTATCCTCGTATTGCCCACCATGGGATGGTTAATGGGAAAAATCGGCAGGAAACTGAAAAGACAGTCGCTTGATGCACAGGAAAAATGGGGAGAAACCATGTCGCAACTGGAGGAAACCCTGGGCGGTCTGCGGGTCATCAAAGCCTTTACCGCTGAAGAGAAGATGATTGATCGCTTCAATAAATGCAGTAATGAATATCGTGATGCAACCAGTCGGGTATCCATCCGTCAGGCTATGGCACACCCGATGAGCGAATTTCTGGGTACAGTGCTTATTGTTTTTGTGCTATGGTTTGGAGGTTCATTGATTTTAGGGAACAATTCTTCCATTGATGCTTCTACTTTTATCTATTATATGGTGATACTTTATAGTATCATCAACCCGCTGAAGGATTTCTCAAAGGCCAGCTATATGATTCCAAGAGGATTAGCTTCTATGGAGCGTGTGGACAAGATTCTAAAAGCGCCTAACAACATTGTAGAAAAGGAGCAACCGCAACATCTTTCTTCATTGAACAAAGACATTCAGTTCAACCATATCACATTCAGCTACAACGGCCAGACACAGGTGTTGAATGACATTAATCTCCGTATCAAAAAAGGAGAAACAATTGCGCTGGTGGGACAAAGCGGCTCCGGTAAATCAACTCTGGTAGACTTACTGCCTCGATTCCACGACGTACAAGGAGGAGAAATTCTGATCGACGGAGTAAATATAAAGGATGTATCTATCAGCGACCTTCGTTCACTTATCGGATATGTGAACCAGGAAGCCATCCTATTTAATGATAGTTTCTACAACAATATCACTTTCGGTGTAGAGAATGCCACTAAAGAGCAAGTGATAGAAGCTGCCAAGATTGCCAATGCCCATGATTTTATTATGGAATCGGAACAAGGATATGATACCAACATCGGTGACCGGGGATGCCGCCTTTCTGGAGGACAACGCCAGCGTATATCCATCGCACGGGCTATTCTAAAGAATCCGGCTATCTTAATATTGGACGAAGCTACTTCGGCACTTGATACGGAAAGTGAACGTTTGGTACAAGAAGCTTTGGAACGCTTGATGAAAACCAGAACGACTATTGCTATTGCACACCGTCTGTCGACCATCAAAAATGCCAACCAGATTTATGTGTTGTATGAAGGAAAGATTGTAGAAAACGGAAAGCATGAAGAACTGCTTGCACAGAATGGATATTACAAACGTTTGAATGACATGCAGGCACTATAATAAAAACAACCGGCTTTAAAGGAATTATAAATACCCTTTAAGCGGTTTGAGTTTTATTCTTATAGTTCTTTAATATCTTCCTAACTTCTCGTGGATTCCATCACGGTAAGCTTGCCAGAATTTGGCTACGTCATTCAGTGTATACACGTTCTTAAACGGGCAAGTGAATAAAGCTACCAGCAAATACCCCAGCATTCCATTGAAACCACGCAGATATTTCACCCACCAGTTACGTCCATAATGATGATTCAAATAAGTGGAATTACGTACCTGGTAAAAACGTTTCCATTTTTTCTTCCGGCTTCTCTCCTCCCAGTTATCATTTGAAAAGAACTTTTCCTTATCCATCAAGGCTGAGGGAATATATAGAATCCGGAAGCCTGCCAATACTGCACGCAGACAGTAATCAGTATCATCACAGAAAATAAACAGTTCTTTATTAGGCAACCCTATTTCTGCAACGGCCTTACGGCTTATACAGAGTCCTTCAAAAGCCGTTCCACAAATATCCACCGGGCCATTAACCACCTGCTTCTTCAGTTTTTGCTGATACATGGAAGCAAACGGATTGCTCAGGTTCACCTTCTGAAAGTCATTGGTAAAAATCTGTCCTTCCATCAAACGACGAGGAGCAAGAATTCCTACCCCTGGTTCATGGTATAAGGCAACAGATGCTCCATACAGTCCGGACGAGGAAACACATCATCGTCCATGCACAGATCCAGTCGGCACCTGCCTGATAAGCGTACTGAATGCCTCGATAAAAACCTCCTGACCCACCGACATTTTCCTGATGAATAACGGTCAAGTCTTCCTGTTCGTCCAACCATGCTCCAGTTCCATCCGTACTACCATTATTCACAACAACTATGGAGGAAACAGGAGTATTCAAGCGTAAGCAAGCAATGTTACGCTTCAACAACTCTCTCCGGTTATAGGTTACTACTACAGCTATTATATTCATACCCTCTAGTTAATAAAGACCATCAATCTTTCCAGGCTGAGTACTCCGATAAGCCACCATCAGCTTGTAACATTCGTCGGCATCAAAGCCACGTTCTTTTGCATATTCTTCAGCCAATATCTTATGCATGTGAGGAGTGGCAGGAAGACGCTCCAGATTCTTACAACCCGCTTTCATATCTAACGGTCCAATGTCCATGCGGTTCAAATCAACAATTTCTATTTTTATGCCTTCTGCTGTTTGAGCAAACAAGATATTTCCTCTACCATAGTCTTTATGAGCATAGCCGTGATTATGCAACTGAGCCGTTACATGACCTACTGCACGAAGCACATCATCCTCATACTCAAATTTATGTTTGAACAATTCCTCATAAGTATACGGACAATCGGATGCATACGTTACATAATAACTTCGGTCGAACATCAATCCTTTACGGATATTCAAATAGCCGACGGGACGAGGAGTACCCACACCAATATCCAATAACATCTGGGCATGTTCAAAAGAACGTTTGGCTTTTGAAGGACGAAACACCCCATACACCCAACGATTGATTATATTCGGAGTACGAAAAGATTTTACTACAAGTACGTTTCCATTATAGGTAATTTTTCTCAATTCATTTCTACCTTTATGTATGATGGTACCCTCTCCCTTCTCAAAACGATCCGGAATAGAAAGCATGAAATCCCTAAACGATTCACATCCGGGACTTAATACCAAAGTCTGATGATTAAAGAAACTCATAAATACGTATTAACTAAATCTTATCCAATCCCTTCGTAAACTTCAACCAATAATATTTCAAAGGATTCTTGTATTTCAGCTGTTTCCATGGACGACTTCCATGAGGACGATGCCAGACAGGCAAGACAGTAAACAAATAATTCTGGAAACCCTTCTTTAAAGCCTCATGAGAAATCGTTACATCATACCAGTTCTTCGTAGCATCCAGTTGGTGAAAATCAAATTCTTTCAAGAACCTCAATGTCAACAGAGAGCAACAAAAACTACAATGTTTCTTTTCCGCATAGATTTTATTCTCATTTCCTTTGGCATGCAGATAAGGGTAATTTATTTCTCCAGATTCATCCGTAGTCACAGCTGCTGCAATAGCACAATCAGGCGCGCCAAAGCTCCATCAAACAAATCTTGCAAGGTATTCTTTTTCACCACCACATCCGATTCTACAATCAACAAACCAGCTTCTGCCTCAATCGCTTCCTTCTGAGCCATCTGCAACACCAATAAATAATTAGGTGAAGGATGATCTGTCAAATCAGACAGATTAACTAACCGAAAGCCCAATTGCTTTGAACTTTCCTCCAAAATTTTTGTATTCTCCTCCGTACTAAAATCATTATATACCGTATAAGTATAAGGAACTTTTATCTCGGAATCCAAAATAGCCTTTACTGTTTCTAAAGTAAACTCTATAGAATCCTTAACCGGAGTAATGATATGCAGACTTTTCATGCTATTTATTCATTTACAGATTCTTATTTCATTAAATTCAATACTGTTTCTATGGTTTCATCCATATAGGCATAAGCGCCAACAATCAGATAATCATACTGCTGTACCATAATTAATCCTATTTGGCAAAGATAGGAATAAAATAAGATTTACGATGCATTGTTTATGTTTTAGTATCGCATTTCACCAAAAGTATATACATTTGCAGATTCTAAAAAAAGACTTTAGAACTGCATATAATAAAAATGAAAGTAATCGTAGACAACAAAATACCTTACATCCGCGAAGTCATCGAACAACTGGCGGATGAAGTGGTCTATCTGCCGGAAAGGCCTTCACACCGGAGGTCGTTAAAGACGCAGATGCACTGATTATCCGCACACGGACAATCTGCAACCGGGAATTGTTGGAAGGAAGCAACGTACGGTTCATCGGGACAGCTACCATCGGCTTCGACCACATTGATACGGTATATTGCCAGCAAGCCGGGATTACCTGGAGCAATTGTCCCGGATGCAATGCAGGAGCTGTAGAACAATATCTTCACGCCGTGCTTCTGCTCCTTCAAAAAGAAAAGGGACTCAACTCCAAGAATCTTGTTTGGGTATCATTGGTGTAGGGCATGTGGGAGAACGTATCCGGCAGATGGCACAACGTATCGGATTGAAGGTGCTGCTGAATGACCCTCCCCGGGCAGATCAGGGAGAAGAAGGCTTCTGTTCATTAGACACACTGGCCGAACAATGTAACATTCTGACCTTTCATACACCCCTCATCCGGGAAGGAAAATACAAGACCTACCATCTGGCCGACAGTACTTTCTTTCAAAAACTACAACAGTCCCCTTATCTCATCAATACCTCACGCGGAGAAGTTGTAGATACAGAGGCACTGCTCACAGCAATGAATAAAGATCTTGTAAAGAGTGCCGTCATTGACGTATGGGAAAACGAACCACACATCAGTCAAGAGTTGCTCGACAAGGTATTTATCGGCACACCTCACATTGCCGGTTATTCAGCCGACGGAAAAGCCAATGCTACCCGCATGGTATTGGAAGCATTTTGCCGTTTCTTCCATAAACAGGCTGATTTTCATATTACCCTCCCCGACAATCCGAATCAAACCTTGTCGCAGGACGAGAATGTAAGGGTACTTCAACTGTATAACCCGCACAAGGACTGCGAAGAATTGCGTGCACACCCGGAGCTGTTTGAACAACTGCGCGGCGACTATCATTTACGAAGGGAATAAGGCATAAAAAAACAAGTTTGCGTGCACAGAATGTATAAAAATGTGCAAAGGAAAAGCATTTATTTGCCTGAATATTTGCTTAGAATCAGAAATATTTATTCCTTTGCAGCGAAAAATCAATAAATTACATTATTTATAAACTTAAAAAACTTAGAATTATGTCTGAAATCGCATCAAAAGTACAGAAAATTATCGTAGATAAATTGGGCGTAGAAGAATCAGAAGTAGTTGCAACTGCTAGCTTCACTAACGACCTGGGTGCTGACTCTTTGGATACTGTAGAATTGATCATGGAATTCGAAAAGGAATTCGGAATCTCTATTCCAGACGATCAGGCAGAAAAGATCCAGACTGTAGGTGACGCTATCTCTTACATCGAAGCTAACGCAAAATAATTTAATTCTACCTTTATGGAATTAAAAAGAGTAGTAGTAACAGGTCTTGGTGCGTTGACTCCAGTAGGTAACACTGTTCCGGAATTCTGGAACAACCTCCTGAACGGCGTCAGCGGAGCAGGACCTATTACTCATTTTGATGCGTCAAAATTTAAGACTCAGTTCGCTTGCGAAGTGAAGAACTTCAACGCTGCTGACCATATTGACCGTAAGGAAGCCCGTAAGATGGACCTTTACACTCAGTATGCCGTAGTTGCAGCTAAAGAAGCGGTAACTGATGCCGGTATCGACGTAGAAAAAGAAGATTTGAACAAAGTCGGAGTAATTCTCGGTGTCGGAATCGGAGGTATTCACACTTTCGAAGAAGAAGTCGCTGGTTACGAGAAAACAAAAGATGACCTCGGACCGAAATTCAATCCGTTCTTTATTCCGAAGATGATTGCAGATATTGCATCCGGACAGATTTCTATCATGTACGGCTTCCACGGACCTAACTTCACCACTACTTCTGCATGTGCGTCTTCTTCTAACGCTATAGCTGATGCATTCAACTATATCCGTTTGGGGAAAGCAACATCATTGTAACAGGTGGAGCCGAAGCAGCTATCTTCCCTGCAGGAGTAGGCGGCTTCAATGCCATGCATGCACTGTCTACACGCAATGACGACCCTGCACGTGCTTCACGTCCGTTCAGCGCCAGCCGCGATGGTTTCGTAATGGGCGAAGGTGCCGGATGTTTGATTCTTGAAGAACTGGAACACGCTAAAGCACGTGGTGCGAAGATATACGCAGAATTGGCCGGTACAGGTGCATCTGGCGACGCTTACCATTTAACAGCCTCTCATCCTGAAGGCCTGGGTGCGAAACTGGTTATGCAGAGCGCTCTGGAAGATGCCGGAATGAAACCGGAAGATATCGATTATATCAACGTACACGGAACTTCTACTCCGGTAGGCGACGTTTCTGAAGTAAAAGCCATCAAGGATTTGTTTGGCGAACATGCTTACAAACTGAACATCAGTTCTACCAAGTCTATGACTGGACACCTGTTGGGTGCAACCGGAGGTGTAGAAGCTATTGCTTGCGTACTGTCTGTAAAAAATGACATTGTACCTCCGACAATCAACCACGAAGAAGGTGACAACGATGAAAACATCGACTACAACCTGAACTTCACTTTCAATAAGGCACAGCAGCGTACTGTACGTGCTGCATTGAGCAACACATTCGGATTTGGTGGTCACAATGCATGTGTAATCATTAAAAAATACACTGAATAAACTGTGTTTAGCAATATACTAGATGAGATAAGACTTCTTTATCGAAAGGATAAGGAGTCTTATCTTTGTTTTTATAAGATACTGGGATTTTATCCGCGAAACATCGAAATCTACCAGCAAGCCCTCCTGCACAAATCGTCTTCGGTAAAAGCTAAAGGCAGACTATTGAACAATGAACGCCTGGAGTTCTTAGGGGATGCCATACTGGATGCAGTAGTGGCCGACATTGTGTACAAACGGTTTGAGGGGAAGAGAGAGGGATTTCTGACCAATACACGCTCTAAAATCGTACAACGAGAAACATTGAACCAGATTGCCGTAAAAATCGGACTGGACAAGCTGATAAAATACACCACACGGCAGTCGTCACACAACAGCTACATGTGTGGAAATGCCTTTGAAGCGCTTGTGGGAGCCATTTATCTGGACCGTGGGTACGCCACCTGCAAGTTCTTCATGGAAGAGCGCATTATCAAGCCCTATCTGAATCTGGAGAAGCTGTCGCGGAAGGAAGTCAACTTCAAGTCGAAACTGATTGAGTGGGGACAGAAAAACAAGTTCCTCATTGAATTCAACCTGCTAGAGCAGACGGTCGACGAGCAACAGAATCCGGTCTTTGAAACACAGGTCGTGGTAGAACAGATTCCCGCCGGGCAAGGTAAAGGATATTCCAAGAAAGAATCACAGCAGGAAGCTGCTCATGAAACCTTGAACAAAATCAAGAATGACCCGCAGTTCATTGACGCGATTTTTGCAGAAAAAGCCGCACGAGAACAAGCTGCTGCAGAAGAGAATCCGACTTCAACTGACGCAACCGATGCATTGACTACAGAAGCAGAAACTCTTCCCGCACAAGCAGACGGGCAGAACCCGGAATCTTTCGATATGGAAGTGAAAGAAGAAATTGCTGTTACTGAGAAGTACGATGACGTGGAGCGAATTATTGCCGAAGCAGAAGAAGCGGCATTCCAGCTTACAGAAGAGACAGAAACAGACAGTGAAGAAACAAAAATTACTACGTAGTAATCGCCTGATTACCCCGTAGTAACTTCTAAATTACCTTATAGTAAATCCTCAACTACCCCGTAGTAATAGTTGAGGATTTTTGTATGCCTTTGCTTGCTCCTTCCCAAAAACTCTTCAAGGAAGAAAGCTCTACATTTACCGTTCCTTTACAATGGAAGTCAGCGGGTGGCGATTGCCCTTGATATTGGTCAGGAAGGCTTTTGCCGAACCAAAGTTCAGGTACATATCCAGGCGTACCGGCAAGTGGTTACGATCGTCTGTAATATAGAAGGTAATAACTTCTTTTTCCTTCTTTTCTTCTCCCACATATTCTACGAGCGAGAATACCAGACAACGATACGTTACCCCGTTTTCAGCCTTATAATTCTCCTTCCGGCGATAAATCAGAGTCTGTTTTTCCACTGCCCTTCCGGTAGCCATGGAGAAAAGAATCTTCTGCCGGGCTTGTACTCTGTAGGGTCATACGAACGGGCCTGCAAGAGGATACTCAGCATATCGTACACACACACCGGCATCTCGTCATGATGCTTGTCGGTATTACCGCGCAAAGTACGCTGCTGGTCGACGATACACTTTCCGTTCTGATAGCTGAATTTCACCTCATCTACCGTGTAACGTTTTCCTTCCTCTGCTCCCTTACGGAAATACAGAGGAACCAGATCCTGCGAAGTGATGCAGGTCAGCGTGTCACGCATCTTGAAGAAGAAATCAATCTTCTTGTTGGTGTACGACTGCAAGTCCGTTTTCAAACATGGACGACCGTTATAAGTCGTCTCGTTTACCGTCATCTTTGCCCATCCGGCATTAATCCAGACGAATTTCCAGTTAAACTTCAGCTCATAAGAGAGTGTTTCTCCTGGCTTGATTGCATCATTCACTGCACACATTGTGCGCTGGCTGCCATTCCTCCTGCCAGAAGGAAAAGGCAAAGAATCAGTTTCCTTATCATGTTCTTCCTAGTTTACGAGCCCGCTCCTTGTTGCGGTCTTTGATTTTCTTGGCCTCATCAGGCTTTTGTTTCTTTATCTCGTCCAACTTCTGTTTGTCAAGCGGCATAGCATGTATGTCCCACGTTTCTTCAAACTCAAAGTTGGCTTTCATTTCCCATACTTTCGGGAAGTAGAACACTTCTTCCGGTTGGCGTTTTTCTGCGTAGTTACCGGTATCCCACACCCCGTTGTTATTGTCATCGTTAAACAGACGGATATAATATTTTGTGCTGGGCTGCAAGAAATAGAAGTCACACGTATTCTTGTCCGTCACCGGCTGTTGCCGCACTACTCCGTCACTGCTGTTCAGCAACTGTACTATGGCATGAGGTCCTGCCCCTACGATATTCAGATACAGCGTACCATAATCTTCAAGGGTCTTCACCTTCAACTGGTTTTCCACCTTGTTGGTATAGAGCCCGTAAATACCCTTGATACCTAACGAGTCTATCTTGAGCTGATACTCCTGTCCGGGTTGCCAATCGGCCAAAATCTGATACTGACGTGGAGCTACGGAGTCTGCCATCAGAATAAACGGTATATCCTCCCACAACGAGTCTACCTTGACAGCCATGTGAATGGCCGCCGTATCAATGTGTTCCACCGGCTCCTCAAATTTCAGCACAATGTTCCGGTTCAGGTCCAGACTGGAAGGTGCATCCACCGTCATAGCAAAGAATTTCGGTTGCGCTTTCAGTGTATCTCCCTTCTTTTCACGTTTTTTCCGCTCTTTTTCTTCCTTCTTCAGGGCTTCTTCGGCCAAGGCCATACGGCGTTTCTTGTCAATCTTGTTCACCATACGCAAGGTATCAGTCTTCGGCACAAGCTGACCCAACGTATCCGTAGCCAGATAGTCCATCTGGAAAGTCAACGTATCACGTTCGCACATCACGGTATCCTTAATCCAGTAACGGATGGTATCGTTACGCGGATTACTTTCGATGATAAATGCATCCTTCTCATCAAAATCCAGTCCTTTGATGGTAGGAAGCGTATCGGATTTCGCACTAAAATACAAAGAAAAACGGTTCAACTGTTCGCGCTCACTCTTCACCAGATACTGCATCGGGTTCTCTTCCTTAAACGAACGAAGAATCAGGTTATCGGGCAGGAAGCGTGTGTAATGCACCTCGTAAATCGTATCATAAGCCAATGTATCCAACTCGTTCCATACGGTATCCTGGCGCATAGCCGGACGCATGTCGGGCACTACCAGTGAATCCAGGAAAGCAACGGCTTCCGTCTTCGAATCAAAGAAATAGTTCTGGTTACCGTCCATCAAGGCATAAATGCGGTATTTTCCCGGAGCAACCCCACGAATGGTAAAACGTCCGCGGCTGTCAGTACGTGAAATACGGTCGAACGGAAGCTTCACGAATGCACTGTCTTCCAAATTCTTATGAAGCCCTACCTGAATACCCTTTACCGGTTCCAGATTTTCAGCTGCCAAAACTGTACCCGATACCTCCATCGTATCAATATGCTCGCCTGTAGAAAAAGCGTATGCAAAGTTGCCCAACGGATTATCTTCGTTATTGTCCACAATGGCATCACCAAAATCTATCGTATAAGTGGTATTTTCACGAAGAGTATCGAAAAATTCCACCAAGACCCGATGTCCGCTTACCTTCACTTCGGGTGCCTCATTCTGAGGAGGCGAAATAATCACCTTCTCCGATGCCTTGTCAAGCTTGATGTATTCATCGAATTCAATGGAAATTTTCTTACGCTTGTTGTTCGTGGCATTGGGTTCCGGCGTAGCACGCACAAACTTGGGCGGTGTTTCATCATACGGTCCCCCGTCGGGCATACCCGTGCTCGCGCATGCATAAAACCCGATAATGACCAGCAACAAAGCAATATATTTAGGTATAGGTTTCATCTATATAGTTTAGTTATTCAGTTTCAACATTTCTTCAATATAGTCACGGCTGTTGCTCAGGCGCGGCACTTTGTGCTGGCCACCCAGCTTTCCTTTCTGCTTCAACCAGTCATGGAACAATCCCTCTCGAGCCTGAATTACTTCCAGACGCTGTAAGGTAATATCCTTATGCCGTTTTGCCTCATAGTCTGAGTTAATTTCCTGTAAAGAGGTATCAAGCACCTGTGCAAACTTCTCCAGCGAATCCGGCATCACGCTGAATTCTATCAGCCACTGGTGACGACACTTGGCATTGGCATCCATAAAGACAGGAGCTGCCGTATATTCCAGTACCTGTGCACCGGTTTCCTTGCAGGCTCTTTCCAGTCCTTTTTCTGCATTATCTACCATCAGTTCCTCACCGAAAGCATTGATAAAGTGCTTGGTACGACCGGAGATAATAAACTTGTATGGGTCTTTCTGTGTGAATTTCACCGTATCCCCAATGATATATCTCCACAAGCCGCAGGAGGTACTGATTACTACCGCATAGTTACGTCCTACTTCCACGCCCCATAAAGGTACAATCGTAGGATTCGGCTTATCGATTTCCTCCAAAGGAATAAATTCATAGAACACGTCATAGTCAATCATCAGCAACATGGCCGGATCGTGCAAATCGCTTTGCAAGCCAAAGAAACCTTCACTGGCATTATACGTTTCCATGTAATGCATCTTGTCTGTAGGAATAAGCTGCTTGTACTGTTCACGATAAGGTGTGAAGCATACTCCTCCATGGAAGAAGACCTCCAGATTAGGCCATACCTCATTCAAATGCTTGGCTCCTGTTTTTTCCAGTACGCGGTTCAACACGGCCAGCATCCAGGAAGGAACTCCCGAGATGTTGGTCACATTCTGATGAATCGTGGTACTGGCAATGCGTTCTACCTTCTCTTCAAACTCACTCAACAGGGCAATCTCTTTCTTCGGCACCCGAATCAGGTTCACCAGCGGACTGATATTCTGAATCAGGATGGCCGACAAATCGCCCACCAAGCTATCCTTCACGTTATAGTTCGGACTATGGCTTCCTCCCAATATCAAGCCCTTTCCCGAAAAGAAACGGCTTTCAGGATTTTCACGGAGATACAATGCAACCGCATCTATTCCTCCCCGATAATGAATCTCCTTCAATCCGTCGGGACTGACAGGAATAAACTTACTTTTATCATTAGTGGTTCCAGATGATTTGGCATACCAGATGACCTTCCCTGGCCAAAGCACATTTCTTTCACCATGGCGCATACGGTCTACGTATCCCTTCACATCCTCGTACGTCTGTATCGGGACACGCTGAAAATCCGTATAATTTTGGATATGACTATAATCATACCGCATACCCCACTCTGTAGCGGAAGCTTTATGTATCAGTTTTCGGAATACACGAGCCTGAATTTCTTCGGCCTTTGTCCCATAAAGGTCGATTTCCTTCTGTCGGGGGACAAATATTTTTCCTATTAACTTGGTTGAATTCATTGGTTTCTAAATTTCAAATCCTTATATGTGATGCTTGCAAAGGTAGATTTTTTCTGCCTAATTCAGCAGAGAGGAACATTATTTTTTCCTCCTTCATGACAAATATACAGTTTTTTCTTACCTTTACCACACAATCTATTAATACAGCAAAACATGAAGATAGGAATCTTGACTTCAGGAGGCGACTGTCCGGGAATCAATGCCACCATTCGAGGGGTATGCAAGACAGCATCAACCATTACGGATGGAGGTTTATGGAATTCATAGTGGGTTTCGGGGACTGCTGGACAATGACATTGTTCCGCTGGACGAAAGCTCACTGACAGGACTTCTGAACCTGGGAGGAACCATCCTTGGTACTTCACGCGAAAAACCGTTCAAAAGAAAAGCGGGTGCCGTATCGGAAAACAAACCTGCCATCATGCTTCAGACCATCCGCGAGCGCGGCCTGGACTGCATCGTGTGCATCGGAGGAAACGGTACGCAGAAAACAGCTGCGAAACTGGCTGAAGCGGGAGTGAATGTGGTAAGCATTCCCAAAACCATCGACAATGACGTGTGGGGAACCGATGTTTCTTTTGGTTTCGATTCGGCCGTAACGATAGCCACCGACGCTATTGACCGCCTGCATTCCACTGCCAGTGCCCACCAGCGTGTCATGGTCATTGAAGTCATGGGCCACAAGGCTGGATGGATTGCCCTTCACTCCGGTATGGCGGGAGGAGGCGACATTATTCTGCTTCCTGAAATTCCTTTCGACATTCACCGTATCGGTGACGCCATCATCAACCGCCTGAAGAAAGGAAAGCCCTACTCTATTGTAGTAGTAGCAGAAGGAATTCCTACAATCGGAGGTAAAAAAGCTGCGCAATACATTGCCGAAGAAATAGAATACGAAACGGGATTCGAAACCCGCGAAACTGTATTGGGATACATCCAGCGCGGAGGAAGTCCTACTGCCTACGACCGCAACCTGGCTACCCGTATGGGAGGACATGCCACCGAACTGATTGCCCAAGGAATGTTTGGCCGGATGGTAGCGCTGAAAGGCAATGCCATCGAGTCTGTTCCACTGAGTGAAGTGGCCAGCAAGCTGAAACTGGTTACGGAAGACCACGACCTGGTGGTTCAAGGCCGACGGATGGGTATCTGTTTCGGATAAATATACAGTTTATACACATAAAATCATTGCTGAAAAAACGTCCTTGCGCTTGGAGGAAAACACCTTTACGTTTGACCTTAAACGCAAGGACGTTTTGTGTAAAACGCTTCGACGTTTTAGTTCAAACGCACTTGCGTTTTTTTTACTGTCTTTCCACACTCCTATAAACCACTGATTTCCAGTACAAAACACCTTACCCATCCCAGATTATTTTTTATTTTCATTTATTAATAAAAATATTTCTTTCATATGCCACATTACTATATTTTTGCAAAAAGCAGAAAACAGAAAACCAAGAATCAATACTAACTGAAAACATATAATCAAAAGATTAATCATTTAACATTATAACCTGAAAATCACAAGAGATAAAGACCGAATAACCTTATTACAGCCTTACTACTGTTTTTTTACCTTGAAACCTCTTCCACAAGAGCTTAATACCTAAATTTAATAACCTTAATTTTACTGACATGCAACAAGGAAAAACGAACAAGTTTACAAAAAAACTTGGACTGGCATTATGTATGCTACCTCTTTCCTCCTGGGCTGTGTCCAGTGCCACACTCGATGCAAGCCCCCTTCCAGCAGTTTCCTTTCATGAAACCAAAGACATCGAGGCTACTGCACAAAGTCCCAGAAAACGAACCATCACCGGTACCATTACCGATGCTTCGGACGGAACACCTATCATCGGAGCCAACATCGTATTGAAAGGAAAAAGCACCGGTGTCATTTCCGACCTGGATGGTAATTATTCTATCGAAGCTACCAGCAAAGACATCCTGGTGGTCAGCTTCATCGGTTATAAAACCCGTGAGATTTCCGTGGCCGACCTCGGCGTCATCAACGTGAAACTACAGTCGGACAATGAAATGCTGGACGAAGTTGTAGTAGTCGGTGCCGGTACGCAGAAAAAAGTCAGTGTCACCGGTTCTATCACCAGTGTAAAAGGTTCTTCTCTTGTCACTCCTACCTCTTCTTTGACCAATGCCCTCGCCGGTAAGCTGGCAGGTGTCATCGCCAAGACTTCCAGCGGTGCGCCGGGACAGGCTGCCGAATTCTATATCCGCGGTATCGGCACGTTCGGCGGAAGAGCTACTCCGCTGATTATGCTGGACGACGTGGAAATCTCGGCTGCGACCTGAACAACATTCCGGCGGAAACCATTGAAAGTTTCTCTATCCTGAAAGATGCTTCGGCAACCGCCATCTACGGTGCCCGCGGTGCCAACGGTGTAATGTTGATTACCACCAAATCGGGACGGGAAAATGAACGTACACAGATTAACGTGACGGTGGAAAACGCGTTCAACGTCATGACCAATTTCCCGGACTTCGTGGACGGTGCCACCTGGATGGAAATGTACAACGAGGCACAGACCACCCGCAATCCGGGCGTAGCCCCAAATATTCGCAAGACAGATTGAAAACACCCGCCTGGGCACCAATCCCTACATGTATCCCAGCGTGAAATGGAATGACGTGATTTTCAAAGACATGGCCATGAGCCAACGGGCCAATATCAACGTACAGGGTGGTGGTTCCAGAGCCACTTACTATATGAGTATCCAGGCCAACCATGACTCCGGATTGCTGAATACCCGAAAAGTATATTCTTATAACAACAACATCAACAACTGGAGCTACAACTTCCAGAACAACATCAAATACAAGCTGACGTCTACTACGACCGTAGACTTGCGAATGAATGCGCAGATACGCAACAACCAGGGTCCTAACTATAATACATCCGATTTGTTCAAGATGGCCCTGACCACCAACCCGATCAACTTCCCTGTCACATTCCCGGCAGAGGAAGGCGATACGCACATACGGTTCGGTAATGCCATTCTGAGTGGTGACAACTTACGCACCAATCCGTACGCTACATGCTCTCTTCTTACAAACAAACTCAGGAAAACACCTTGAACACCTCATTAAAGGTAAGCCAGCAGCTTGATTTCATCACCAAGGGACTGAGCGCTACGGCATTGGTAAACTTCAAAAACTGGTCGTCCAACTGGTATAACCGCACCATTGAGCCCTACTACTACCGAATTAAAGACGGAAGTTTCAATCCTTCCACAGGAGAATATACACTGGAAAGATTAGGCACAAGCGGAACAGACTATATCTCACAGTCGAACATCACAAAAGACGGTGACAACACTTTCTTCCTGCAGTTTACCCTCGACTATCAACGCCGTTTCGGAAAACATAGCGTAGGCGGTATGTTGCTCTATATGCAGCGTGAATACCGGAATGCCGTGCTGCCGAACCGCAACCAAGGTTTCTCCGGACGTTTCACCTACGACTTCGACCAGCGTTATCTGGCTGAAATCAACTTCGGTTACAACGGTACCGAGCGTCTGGCAAAAGGCGACCGCTTTGAATTCTTCCCGGCCATCTCTCTGGGATGGGTGGTTTCCAACGAGAAATTCTTCGCTCCCCTCAGCAAGGTCATATCGTCTTTGAAGCTGAGAGGTTCCTACGGTCTGGTAGGTAGCGACGAAACCGGTCCTCAAGGCTCACCTCACTTCTTGTACATCGACCAAGTAAATGTCATTGGCCAGAATCGCCCGGGAGCCACCTTTGGAGAAGACCTGAATGTCACCAAATACGGTCCGATTGTTACTCAGTATGCTGTGCAGAATGCCGGATGGGAACGCGTGAAAAAACTCGACCTCGGTTTCGACATGGAACTGTTCCGCAGCTTGAGCCTGACATTCGACTTCTTCTACGACAAACGTTACAACATCCTGCTGCACCGCGAAGCATGGCCACAATCGTTAGGATACGACTCCGCCAAACCCTGGAGCAACAAAGGAAAGGTAGACAACTGGGATATGAACTGAGCATGAACTATCGCAAGCAGTTCAACAAAGACCTGGCTGTAGATTTCCAAGGAAACTTTACCTACACCCAAAACAAATACGTAGACTACGATGAGCCGCTCTATCCATATACATGGCAGACCGTGACCGGCAAACCTTTGAGCCACCAGACCGGTTACATTGCGGAAGGACTCTTCCAAAGCCAGGAAGAAATAGACAACAGCCCGACACAGAACTTAGGAAGTACCGCAATGGTGGGCGACGTGAAATACCGCGACGTGAACGGTGACGGCATCATCAATTCGGAAGATAAGGTCATGATTTCAGAATACGGTAACATGCCGCGCATTCAGTACGGACTTGGCATGAACATCGACTACAAAGGTTTCAACTTCGGCGTGTTCTTCAACGGTTCAGCCATGCGTACACTCATGATCAGTGGAATTACTCCGTTTGGACAAAATGACTACAACGTCATGCAGTTCATTGCCAATGATTACTGGACAGAAGCCAACCCGAACCCCAATGCGGCTTATCCACGCCTGGGATTGACTGATGCACAGACAGCCAACAACACCCAGCCCAGTACCTACTGGATGAGAAACGGTAACTTCATCCGCTTCAAGACATTGGAAATAGGCTACCGTTTCAAGCATGCCCGCGTGTACTTCAGCGGGAACAACCTGTTCGTATTCAGCCCGTTCAAATTATGGGATCCCGAACTGGCATGGAACAGTTATCCTTTACAGAGAACGTTTAATATCGGATTACAGTTAACATTCTAAAAATCTAATTACGATGAAGACTTTAAAAAATATAGGAAAAATAGCCTTGCTTTCACTGGCTTTATGTGGAGGAACCACCTCATGTAATTACCTGGATGTGGTACCGCCCGAACAAGCTTCTTTACCGGATGCGACCAAAGATCCGGAATCAACCCTCGGATTCCTGTTCTCCTGCTACGGAGGTATAAGAAATCCTTTCGACTATCAAACGGTAGAAGCCGGTGCCGATGAATATGTGCTTCCTCCATTGTGGAACACCGGTTCACAGAAAATAACCTGGGACCTGAACCTTCCGACGAACATTGCTGACGGATGGAGCTGGGGCAGCAACTATCGGTTTATCGGACAGTGCCTGCTTTTCCTCCAGCAATTACCTCATGCAAGAGGAGTGACTGATGAGCAGAAAAGAGCCTGGGCTGCTGAAGCGAACTTCCTGCTGGCTTACTACCACATGGTTACACTGGTTGCCTACGGTCCATGCCCCATTACCGATACATACATTGATCAGGCCACTCCTGAATCAGAATACAACGGACGTATGCACTTCGACTATGTAAAAGACTGGATTTGCCAGAAATTCGATGAAGTATGCGAAGACGGACAGCTCCCGGCTACCCGCACCGGAGACGAATGGGGAAGAGCCACTTCTGTCATGGCCAAGGCCCTGAAAGCACGCCTGCTCGTCTATGCAGCTTCTCCATTGTTCAATGGAAGCTTCCCCTACAAAGACTGGGAGAACACAAATTTTGAGACTCCGGGATATGGAAAAGAACTCATCAGCCTAAAATATGACCGCAAGAAATGGGAAGTTGCCAAGCTGCCTGCCAGGAAGCCATTACTGCTGCAGAAGCAGCCGGCCACAAACTGTTCAGTCTGGAAGATGCACAGTCACTATACCAGCAGGCCGGACTCCCTCTCCCGTTTGTTCCTTTCAAAAGCGCAGAAGCGGAACGGCCGACAAGGACAAAGAGTTCATGGAACGCGTACAGCTGATGCGATACGTGGTGACCACACGCTATAAAGAAGGTAACCGTGAAACCATCTGGGGACTGGCTAATCAGGGAACCATGATTATCGGTTCTCTTCCACATCGTGTCATCAAGAACAATCAGGGAACCTGGAAATCCGGATATTCGGGTGTATCGCCCACGCTAAATACAGTGGAGCGTTTCTACACCGAGAACGGAGTACCTATTGAAAAAGACAATCAGTTCTACCCGCAATCGGAATGGTACCAGAGCGCAGGGGTAACCGACCGCAGTGACATTATCAAGCTGAATACCACCGTGAGCCTCGCTTCTATGCCTGGATTGCTTTTGACGGCGGTGACATGGGAAGCCGTATTTATGGCGGACAACCTCTGAAACTGGAAATGCGCAATTCGGAGCTTCACGGATACAACCCGTCTTTGTTCAACCGCGACAACTGTGTGACCGGATATCTGTCGCAGAAGTTCATTGAGCCTACCTTTGCATGGACAGCCAGTGCAGAAGAAAAGCAGGACAAGCCGAGACCTCTTATCCGTATGGCAGAACTGTATCTGAATCTGGCAGAATGCTGCGCCGCTCTGGATGAAGTTCCCCAAGCATTAGCGCAGTTGAACATCGTTCGCAAACGTGCTGGTATCAGAGAACTTACCACCAGTGACGTGACAGACGACATGCCGATTATGAAATGGGTACAGAACGAGCGTTTCGTTGAGCTGTGGGGAGAAGGACACCGCTACTATGACATACGCCGCTGGATGATTGCTCCAGAATATATGTCGGCAGGCGTACGCCGAGGCTCAACGCCATGAGCAAGCTTGATCCTTCTTTCGAAGAATTCAACACCCCGGTAGTAATCAGTCAGGACTTCAAATGGACTAACCGAATGTATTTCCTTCCTGTTTTTGAAAATGAAGTTTACAAGAATCCACAACTCATTCAAGCACCAGGTTATTAAATAAGTATCTAATATGAAATTACACCATATATTTGGGGCTGCATGTGTCTTAGGAGGCACATTGGCCCTATCCAGCTGCGAAAAATATGACGAACTGTTCCCTGCGCAATACCATTGCGTATTGAACATCAAGGATGCAGGCATCCGTAACACAGAATTATATACTACCGAGGCAGAAGGAACCACTCCGGTTCCATCATGAAAACCGGAAGCAAGGGGGATGTACCCGCCAACGGAACACTTGTCCCGATGGCCGCAGAAGCTTTCCAGGCCTATTGCACCAACAACGCGCTGAAATATGCTTATCTGCCTGCAGAATATTATTCACTTCCCAATGAGGAACTGCAATTTTCCGCACAGGAACGCTACAAAATAATAAACGTTGTGCTGAAAACAAGAGAAATCTCGAAACTGCAGGAGAGCAATCACGGACAGAAATATGCCTTGCCCTTGCTGCTCCACGGAAACGGAGCTTCCGTACACGACAGCCTGCTCATCATTGCCCCTGACATCAAGGCTCCTTCACTCGAACTGACCAGTGCCGGATTCGTAAGTGCCGTCCAGTTCACTTCCAAGGGAGAAGCCAAACAGACCCATACGGTGGAACTGGCCCTGCCCACTCCAAACGCTTGGGGATTGAAATGCAGCGTCACTTGCAACGATGAAGCGATAGAGGCTTTCCAGAAATACAATGCACAGAACGGCAACCGTTACCAGCAACTTCCGGCAAACGCATACACCCTGCCCGACAATGGCGTGGTAACTTTTGCCGAAGCGGCCACTACCGCCACCATGGAAGTCACTTTCAACCGGGATGCCATGCAAATGGGAGAATATATCCTTCCTCTTACCATTTCCAATCCTAACGTGGAAGGCATGGAAATCAAAGCCTCTCAGAAAACCGTCCTGTTGGGAGTTTCTTACTCTCCAGACAAGCTGGTGCTGAAGGCAGACCAGTTTAAGACCAACTCCATTGCCGACGGCGACGGAACAGGACTTACCGGTCTGATTGACGGACTCGGAGCCGGCCTGCATTTCCACTCCAACTGGGGTACACCAGTGACAAATGCCACTTACGGCAACTACATTGATGTGACACTGACTGCTCCTATCCAATCCATCAAGCTGGACTACTGGACCCGCTTTGAAAACGGAAATGCGGCCCCGACCCACATCAAGCTGTTTACCAGCGTAGACGGTAATGACTGGACTGAACTGGGAGAGATTAAAAGCGGACTTCCTACAGGTGCAAACCAGCAGTATTCCTCTCCTATCTATCATGCAGCCAACCCATTCTCTCATTTCCGTTTCGCCGTGCTGACAAGTACCGCAGGCTCCATGACCAGTGGAGGAGGCTCTTGGTTCAACTTGGGAGAGCTCACACTGTACGGTAATTAATTCTTTACACATTCACTCAAAGAAAGAGGAAGGAGAACCAACCTATACTCCTTCCTCTTTTAACTACCCCAACCCTTATCACCATGAAAAAGAAATTATTTTTCGCGTCTTTCACGATGCTGTTGCTCCTGATACTTTCTTCCTCGGGATGTAAAGAGAAAGAAAATCTCAAAGACCGTATCTTTTCCATTGAGGAGGCAGACATGAACCAGGAATTCGGAAGTACTCCGGAAAATAAAATCATCCTTATCAAAACCAATCTGTCACTGAACGACTGGAAAGCCGAAAGTGAAGCCAACTGGCTTTTCCTGTCTACCCAAGAAGATGCTTCGCAGGGAGCAAGCCTCAAAATTTCTGCTACGGCCAACACCTCTGGGGAGCGTAGAACAGCGGTGGTCAAGCTTCTGTCTCCCGTACAGAACTATATCCTCAACGTGACCCAATATGGCTCGTCCGATATCGTCCTCAGCGAAGACATCAAAGTGCAGCCTTCTGGAGGAAAAGCCAGCGAATTCCAGCCAGGACAAGGTATTGAAAATACCTGGGATGGCAAATTCTCGGCTGATGGGGCCAACCCTTATCATTCAGTTTGGGGACAGTCGGCCAATTTCCCGGTCACACTGGAGTATTATTTCCAGGGAGGTGCCGATATTGACTACCTGATTTATTACACTCGTGCCGGAAATGGAAATTTTGGGGAACTCGACCTGCTGATTGCTACAGATGAAGGACATTCCAACTGGACAAAATATGGCACATACAATTTCCGTATGCAGAATGCTCCTTCAAAGATTTCTTTCAAGACTACCCAAAAAGTAACCGGTATCAAGTTTGAAGTGAAATCGGGTGCAGGCAACTTCGTAAGCTGCGATGAAATGGAGTTCTACCGCTATAATCAGGAAAACACATTGGAAAATACCTTGCTCACCGTCTTCAGTGACGTTACTTGCAGTGCGCTGAAAGAAGGAGTTACCGACGAACAAATCAATGCGCTTCCCGATTATTTTGTCCGTCTGGCCAAAGCATTACAGAATAATACGTACGACCCACACGAAAAGGAATTCCGTATCCGGGAATATGCTCCTTATAGTATTCCGGAAGAATGGGCTACTAAATTAATGACCAAGAAATACAGTAACCTGGACAACCCGACTGGCATCTCGGTTCAGCAAGGAGATGAAATCATCGTACTGGTAGGCGACACTCACGGACAGCAAATATCGCTACAAAGCATCTGGGAAAGCGGAGAAGAATATAAACAGACCAACGTGAGCGGTGAAGTGTATTTCTTATCTCCGGGCATCAACAAACTGACCATGCGCAAAGAAGGCCAACTGTTTGTGATGTACAACACCGACCTGACCTCTCCCGATGCCCAGCCCGTTAAAATCCATATCCCAATGGGAAGCGGAAAAGTCACCGGATTCTTCGACCTGAAAGAACATAAGACCGATGAGAAATATGCGGAATTACTGAAAAAAGCAACGCATAAATATTTCTGCGTACGTGGCGAACGTATCATGTTCTATTTCCACACAGCCAAGATGCAGGAGTTTGTGCCCAACCAGATACTATCGGCCATCAACTTATGGGATGACATTATCGGATGGGAACAAGAGCTGATGGGTATTGAAGATGTACGTCCTTCACAAGTCAACAACCATATTTTTGCCATCTCGCCGGAAGGAAGTTACATGTGGGCTACAGACTATTGCATCGGCTTCGTATACACCTACCTGAACAATATCCTGCTGAAAGAAAATGTAATGGCCAACAAGGACAATGCCTGGGCCCCGCACATGAAATAGGCCACATCCATCAGGCTGCTATCAACTGGCCGGGCAGTACGGAATCATCGAACAATCTGTTCTCTAACTACATTCTGTACAAACTGGGGAAATATTGCTCCAGAGGAAGTGAACTGAATGATTTGGCAGATTCCCGTTTCGTACGCAAAAAAGCGTGGTATAATATGGGAGATGCCACCCATCAGGGAGAAGACACAGAAATACACATGCGCATGAACTGGCAGCTGTGGAATTACTACCATCGTTGCGGACATAATCCTAAGTTCTGGCAGACATTATTCAAATTGCTGCGTGAAGACCGGATTACCGAGAGTGACCCAGGAGGTGCACAACTCAAATTTGCCATGAAAGCCAGCGAAGCTGCCGGAGAAGATTTGACTGACTTCTTCGATTTGTGGGGTTTCTTTATCCCAGGAGAAGACACGATTGAACAGTACGGTACCTGGAAATATAAGGTAACGGAAGAAATGATTCAGGAAGCCAAGACTTTCATGAAAAAATTCCCGAAACCCAAACATGCTTTCCAGTATATTGAAGACCGTAAGGCAGGAGATACCGGACTTGACACGAAACCTTCGGACACCGGATATTACACTCAGTTTGAAGGAGAAGTAAAAGCCGTCAGTCCGAACATAGCCTATACAGTTTCCGGACGGAAATATACCGTTGAGAATGGAGAAAATGCCGTAGCATTTGAATTACGTAAAAACAGTGCAGAAGGAGAACTGGTATACTTCTTCAACATGTTCAGCTATGATATCCCAGCAGGAGTGGAACTGGGAAATGCCAAACTTTACGCCGTACAGGCAGACGGGAAACGCATTGAAATTCCTGTGAAAAAATAACACAGATATACTACAAGAAAAGGGGTGCCGGAACAACCGGTACCCCTTCCTTTTTTATAAGAATCACTATTCGATTACTTGTTTAATTTCCAAGTGAAACCATCCTTGGTGTCTTTCACTTCAAATCCCAAAGCAGCCAGGTTGTCACGAATCTTATCGCTTGTAGCCCAGTCTTTGTTGGCCTTAGCCTGCATACGCTGTTCCAACAGCATGTCAACCACCTTTCCGTAAGCTTCTTCACGTGCTGCATTGTTTTCAGCTTCCGCTTTCAGACCAAGAATATCGAACACGAACAGATGGAACACACTCTTCAGTTCTTCCAGATCTTCGGCGCTGATGGTAGCCTTCTTGTCAATTACCGTATTAATCATACGGGTTGCATCAAACAGATGAGAAATAACAATCGGTGTATTCAAATCGTCGTTCATAGCCTCGTAGCATTTCTCACGCAGGCCTTTCGGTTCGATGCCTGAAGTAGCTTTCGCCGGAGTGATGCGATCCAGATTCTTCACACCTTCCAACAGACGTTCCAAGCCCTTTTCAGCAGCCTGCAGCGCTTCGTTACTGAAGTCCACTGTACTACGATAGTGTGCCTGAAGGATAAAGAAACGGATGGTCATCGGTGAATAAGCCTGTGTCAGCAACTTGTTAGAGCCTGTAAAGAACTCATCCAGGGTGATAAAGTTACCCAATGACTTACCCATCTTCTGTCCGTTGATAGTAATCATGTTATTGTGCATCCAGTAACGTACCATCTGATGACCTTCTGAAGCCACAGCCTGTGCAATTTCACATTCATGATGCGGGAACACCAGGTCCATTCCTCCTCCGTGAATATCGAAAGTTTCACCTAAATATTTGCGTCCCATAGCGGTACACTCGCAATGCCAGCCCGGAAAACCGTTACTCCATGGTGACGGCCAGCGCATGATGTGTTCTGGCTGCGCACATTTCCACAAAGCAAAGTCGGCCGGATTGTGCTTTTCATCCTGTCCGTCGAGTTCACGGGTCGTATTCAGCACATCATCCAGGTTACGTCCTGACAACACACCATAGTGATGATCTTTGTTGTACTTCGCTACATCGAAATACACAGAACCCTTGCTTTCGTATGCATATCCGTTTTTCAGAATCTCTTCCACCAGCTTAATCTGCTCGATGATGTGTCCGGATGCATGCGGTTCGATGCTGGGCGGCAACACGTTCAATGCTTCCATTGCCTTGTGGTAACGCAACAGATAATACTGCACCACTTCCATCGGCTCCAGCTGTTCCAGACGTGCTTTCTTGGCAATCTTGTCTTCACCATCGTCTGCATCATGCTCCAGATGGCCCACATCAGTAATGTTACGTACATAACGTACCTTGTAGCCCAAATGAGTCAGGTAGCGGAACACAATATCAAACGTAATGGCAGGACGCGCATGTCCCAGATGTCCGTCACCGTATACGGTAGGACCACACACATACATGCCCACATGAGGAGCATGCAAAGGCACGAACAGTTCCTTCTTGCGGGTCAGTGTATTGTAAATAAAAAGTTGATTATTCTCCATAATTCAATGAGTTAGGATGCAAAGTTATAAATTAAAAAGAGAAAAGCGTGATTTCCACTAAAAAATCACGCTTTTTCTCTTTTGAAAACTCCTCAAATTATTTTGTCAGAATAATACCTCCCTCCGGCTGAATTACGACTTTCACTTCTGCCGGATTCTTGATTTTCAGTTCCTCCAGCTGCAGCTGACGTTTCTTGTCGTCCAGATAATAGGAAACCGTTTCGCCTTTCTCCCACATCGGCAGGTTCAGGCTTAGTTTCAATGGTTCTTTCTGCGCATTTACACCCACTACATACCAGCGGTCGCCATGGCGACGGGCCAGCACACAGTATTTGCCCGGATAACCATCAAGGAACACCGTTTCATCCCACGTAGTAGGTACCTGCTTCATAAAATCGATAGCCAGTGCCGGTGCATCTGTCAGGTTGTTCGGAGCCAGGGCAAAGTTCTGAATCGGGTTCTGATACAACACCGCCGTAGCCAGCTGGAACACGTCCGTCGTCTTACGGATGGTACCTCCGTCGTTCGTACGGTTGTGACGTTTGTTCAGCAGTGTACCGCCAAACTCCATACAACCGATGGTATTGCGGATAAACGGATGCAGGCAGGCATTGTAAGCCTCCATGTCATCGAAGTGCTGGTTGAATATCAGGTTCTCAGAAGCAAGTACCGCCTCACTACCCACATAGTTCGGATACATGCGTTCCCAACCGCGAGGAATCGTACAGCCATGGAAGATTATCATCAGGCCGTATTCGTTGGCATCGGTCAGGATGTCTTCGTACAAGCCCATCATCTGCTGCTTGTCACTGCCAAAGAAATCCACCTTCAGTCCCTTCACACCGCACTTCTGCAACCATTTCATCTCTTTCTTGCGGGCTACCGAGTTGCTCATGCACTGCTTGGCATCCTGCGGAGCGTCGTTCCAGTAACCGTTGGAGTTGTACCACACGAATACATCCACGTTCTTCTGGTGAGCGTACTTGAACAGCTCTTCCATGCGGTCGCGACCGATGTTCTTTTCCCAGCCTCCGTCAATCAGCGTATATTCATAACCCATTTCACTGGCCAGGTCAATGAAACGAATCTGGTCATCGTAGTTGATGCTAGGGTCCTGCCACATAATCCAGCTCCAGGTAGAACGGCCGAACTTGTATTCCTGTGATGGCTCATACAGCGGTTCCACCACATCAAACGGGACGGTAGTCTCCACTATCGGCTTCAGTCCGCTGCCCACCGTAATCGTACGCCACGGAGTAACACCCGGAAGGGCCAGTCCCGGAGTAGAAGAACCCAGACCGTTCATCTCGCCCGGATTCGGGAAAGCAATGCTGTAAAGGCCGTCTTTGGTCGCATCGCTCAGGTGGGAAGCACAATACAGGCTGCGCACACCTGTCTCCGATACCAGCGCCCAGTTGTCGCCCACATGGAACAGAGCCGGGAAAGTATAGCCTTCACCGTATTTGGAAGGGGTAGCCACCGGTTCATCCGGCACATATTCCTCTTCGTAGCTCGGTTTGGTACGCATCCAACCAATCATCGGGTCACTCTGCGGAGAAAGGAACGTGGTAGTGGCAGAAGGAAAGTCAAAACCGGTCGCTTCCTTTTCAATGACCATACAGGCCGTTTCGCCATACTGGGGCATCTCGTAGCGGAAGGCAATGTCGTTATTACTCAACTGGAACACGATGTCCAGTTTCTTCTTCTCCGCATTTTCAAGGGTTACAGTCAGCTTGTTGGCAGAATAATTCACCGTAGAACACTTGATACGGTCCTGCGTGTACGTCTTTTCCACCTTGTCCGCCTGCTGGCCGACAAAACTCATCTGACGGC
>ENA-OQBJ01000199-OQBJ01000199.1-human-gut-metagenome-genome-assembly--contig:-NODE-199-length-32517-cov-4.366595_pt1 | contig 32517 bp, 40 predicted proteins | sample MGYA00242743_ERZ504545 | MGnify/ENA primary metagenome ERZ504545 (study PRJEB26092, sample SAMD00036252) | human gut metagenome | host: Homo sapiens | study: EMG produced TPA metagenomics assembly of... | reverse complement strand
CGCGCGGCGATCGCGCCGACGGCGGGGCCCGCGATCAGGCCGACGAAGATGATCGGCAGATGCATCGGCAGGAACGCGACGCCCAGCATGGTGCCCTGTCCGGAGACGGCGCCGATGACGTGGAACAGTTGCGGCAGCACGACCGCTGCGACGATGGCGAGCAGGGTGGCTGCTGTCTTGGTGCCGAGACTCAGTTTCGGCAGGTCGGTGCGGCGCAGGGCGGCCGCGGGCATGGTTGCGGAATCAGACATTTGTTTTCTCCTTAACGTTTCCTTCTCTTCGGATATGCGTATACGTCATACCGGCTCGACGACCGACCCACCGTCCGGCAGCGCGGTGTCGACCAGCAAATCGGCGACGGCTTGGATATTGGTCGCTTCGAAATAGCGGTTTTCCAGCGGAATCCACTCGTCGACGAATCGTTGCAACATGCGTGGATTGCGTCGTTCGAGCCGACGCAACTGTTCGGCAGGATCGACCGCAAGACAGATCATGCAATCGTAATACCCCCGCAAGGCGGGGTGCATGCTGTAGCCGCCTTCCACAATGGTCAGCTGGGCCGGTTCGACGGCGTACGCGACGGCGAAATCGCCTGTATGGCAATCCCATGGCCGGTATTGCGCGGCTTGTCCGGCGGCGAGCGGTGCCAACACTTCCGTTTCGAACCGTTCACGGTCCACGTTGCCGCCGGGTTCGGCGAAACGTTCCGGCGTGCGCTGTTCGGGACGGAGGAAGAAATCGTCCATGTGCAGCACGTTGCCGCCGAAACGCCTGTTGAGCATCGCGCAAACGTGGTTTTGCCAGACGTGCATGGCCCGTCGATTGCGACGAACACACAATCGCGTTCGGCAAGCAACGTTTCGATACGTGCGATTGCGATGCTGGCTTCCGTAGCTTCGCGGGTTTCGTGACCATTGCGTTCGCCGTCAGTCGAGTACGGTCAGACGGTACGCGCGCGAACCGATGCCAAGTTCCTCGGCGTATTCGAGGATGTGTTCGCCGTGGAGCGAGGCGATGCGTTCGGTGACGGACGCTCCGTCGGGGGCGGTGTGGATGAGGTCGACGCATGCCTGGTCGAGTGCCACCGGGTCGAGCGAGGACAGCACGCCGATGTCATGCATGTCCGGTTCCGTCGGGGAGGCCAGGCAGTCGCAATCCACCGACAGGCGGTTCATGACGTTCAGATACATCATCTTGCCATGCATGTGGCTGATCACGGCCTCATCGGCTTCGGCCATCGATTCGAGGAATGCATCCTGAGGAGTTTCCACCCACTTGTCCTTGGTGACGCCGGCGGAATGGATCCAGCGTTTGCCGTTCGACGAGGCTATGCCGATGGACACGTTCTTGAGCGCGCCGCCGAAGCCTCCCATCGGATGGCCTTTGAAATGCGACAGCACGAAAATGGAATCGTAGTCGTCGATATGCTTGCCGACGATGTCGTAGGCGATGTGGCGGTGCTTGGCCACCGGGATCTCGATTTCGCCGCCCATGTCCATGATCTGGATTGGCGCAAGATCGGCGTATCCGTGCTTTTTGAACGTGGCAAGGCTTTTTTCGGGGGTTTCACGATTGCCGTCGTATGCGGTAGCGCATTCCACGAGCGTGCCGCCGATCTCCTGCACGAGGTCCTTGACGAGCGAAGGATTGAGATTATTGGATTTTTCCGATTCGCCGGAATGGACTTTGATGGCCGTTTTGCTTCCGGCTTGCGTCCGAGCGCATGGTAGGCGGCGACGAGGCTTTCCGGTGTGATGATCGGCGTGAAGAACACTTCCGGTGCGGACTGCGCGTCGGTGCGGTGTTCCAGTCCTTCCAGTCGCGAGCTTCGAATTGCATCTTGACCCTCCTTGATTCTGCCTGTGTTTTTGGCTTGCATCTCCAGCGTACCAACTTAAACCCGACTTGAAGCAAACAGACCTCAAACCCGTTCGAGATATGTTGCAAAATATGGATTCCCGCGCGTGTCTCCCCATCCGGCCGGCTTGTCCGCATGAACCGGAACACTTGACGCTCGTGATTGATTTTTGCAAGAAATGGTGGACTCGCATAGCCACCAAGGAAATGGCGTTCATTGGCATCGTCACGTTGGCGGCCTCTCTGGTGGCTTCGTGGCTCAAGCAGTTTCCGGGATTCAGCCTGTTCGGCGCGTTGATCATCGCTCTGCTCATCGGCATGGTCGCGCAGTTCCCGATCCGCAAATGGTATTCGAGCCGTTCCGCCGAACATAAGGCCGGTGTGAAGGATGCGGCCGGCTCATTTCGAACAAGCTGCTTCGCCTGGGCATCATCCTGCTTGGTTTCAAGCTCAATCTGACGGTGCTGTTCACACAGGGTATCAAGTGTCTGCCGATCGCGGCAGTGGTGGTGACGCTCACCATCGTGGTGTGCTACAACATCGCACGCAAGCTTGGCGTCGATCCGCAGCTCGCCATTCTCGTGGCGGGCGGTACCGGCATCTGTGGCGCGGCAGCCGTCATGGGATTGTCCGGCTCCATCAAGGTGCCGCCGGAAAAAGAGGATGAGAAGGCCAACAATGAGGTGATGGCCGTGGCCATCATCGCCATCATGGGCACCATTTTCGCATTGCTGGAAATCGCCCTTGGGCCGTTGACGGGCCTGAGCAAGACGCAGCTGGGCATCACCGCCGGAGCCTCCTTGCACGAAATCGCCCATGCCGTGGCGGCCGGCGACGCGTTCGGCGCGGTGGACATCGCCACCATCATGAAGCTTTCCCGCGTGCTGATGCTGGTGTTCGCGGCCATCGTCATCGCCATCTGGTGGGACAGAAACCATTCCGAAATACCGACGGACGGTAAACGCAAAGTGTCGTTCCCATGGTTCATGCTCGGTTTCATCGGCGCTTCCATCATCGGCACGTTCGTGCCGTTCATCGGTGCCATCGCACCGAATCTGGTCGATTTCGCATACATCGTGCTCGGCATGGCCATGGCGGCGCTCGGCATCAACGTGAATTTCAGCGCCATCGCGAAGAAGGGACAGAAGGCGTTCCTGGCGAGCTTCCTCACGTCCGTGCTGCTCATGTGCTTCGCGGCGGGAATCGCGGCGCTGTTCTTCTAATCGCCTTCCGTTGTGCCACGCTGTCGTTTTGCGGAGGGCAGTTGGATTTCGGACAGCAGAATCGCACCGAAAATCAGCGCGAAACCGCATAACGACGGCACGGTCAGCGTTTCGCCGGTGAAAATCACGGATACCAGCATGGCGAAGATGCATTCCGTGCTTAAGATCACGGACGCCTCGGAAGTGGGCAGATTCTGTATGGCGATGGTTTGAAACACTTGGGCGATCACCGTGGAGCCGATCACCAGGTAGGCGATGCACAGCACGATGTCCCACCGCGCCCAAGCCATGGACGGTCCGCCTTCGGTAAGCACCGCGCCAGCACCGAACAGCAGGGCGCACCACACGAATTCGGCAAGCATCAGCGCGATCGCGTCGAAATCCTTGCCGATGAAACCAACCAAAACCAGATTCAACGCGAAGAAAAACGCGCCGATGATAGTCATGGCGTCACCGAAGCTCATATGCATGAGTTCCGCGCCACCGCCGCCGCTCAGCGACACCAGACCAATGCCGAACGCGCAGACGAACGCGGCCACCAGATGCTGCCAGCTGGGGCGTTTGCGCGTGAACGCCCACACCACGAACGGCACCATCACGCAATAGGTGTCGGTGAAGAAGCTGTTGCGTCCGGGAGACGTGGTTTCAAGTCCTTTGAGCTGGAAGATGAATCCCAGCCAGTAAGTCAACGCGAGTATCAGACCGGGAACGATATAGCGGCGCAGGCGAATCCTGCGAAGACGTGGGAAAAACACGATGGCCATAAGCAGTACCGCCGAAGCCATGCGGAAGAACATCATCACTGTGTCGGCATGTTCTCCTGCACATGCTTGAGCATGGTGTAGCCGGACCCCCATACCGCCGCGTTGACCAGCATCATCACGCGGGCGACCGGCTTCGATACGCTAATGCCTTCCGATGATTCCTGCCCCGCGTCTGCCATCCGTCCCCCCTTACACGCTTCCACACATCCGACGTCGTATTCACGTCATGCTTTCCGAAGGAAACTTTAGACGTGGCTGCGGAAGCAACACGCGGGAGCATGCTACTGCGCTTTGGCCGCCTGGCTGTTCACCCAGTTGTCAGCCATGTCAATGGCTTCGTCAAGCGTGACCTTGGCCGCCTTGTAATACTTGGAATCCTTGATGTTGCTGCTTTCGACGAGCTTCTGTCCGGAGTCCGCGGCCTTGGACAGCGCGGACAGCAGTTTGCGCCCGGTCAGGTCAGGGAATCGTCCTTGCTGAGTTTGTCGACCAGTTTGTCTGCCTCGTCGATCGACTGTTGCAGTTCCTTTTTGGATTCATCCAACGATTTCGTGTCGGAGGTACCGTTCGAAGAAGTGCTGTTCGAAGAGGCTCCGTTCGATTGCCCGGATGGGTTATTGGACGATTGTCCAGCTGCCGCGCCATCCGAATCGGCCTTCGGATCCTGCAACGCGGTTTCGGCGTTTTTCTCTTGGATGCTTTTCAAACTGGCGTTCAGGGAATCGGTGGCGCTGTCCAACGTTTTGGCTACGAGATTGAGCTGCGTGATGGTGGCTTCCGCCTTGCAGCCTTCCGTATCGACTGTGTTCTCGGCGCTGGTGGCCGCGTCCGCGAACGCGTCGATGATGTCGTTCACGCCGAGCGCGCCTCGAATCAGCTTCTGCAGTTCGCTGCCGTTTTCGGAAGTGTCGAGCACGGCTTTGCGGGCCGAGCTGAATTCCGCGAGCGATTGCCGGCATGTGGCCAATGCTTCCTGCTGCTTGTTGCGGTAAACGCACACGCCGGCACCGCATGCCACGATGAGGGCCACGACCACGGCAAGGACGATCGGCCATGCCTTGCGGGGGCTGGAAGGCTGTTCAGTGGTCTGGTACTGATAATCCATACGTGTCACCCCTTGCGAACCGATAGCTGTCATCGTTCTTCGTCTTGTTAACCTTGCCTATTGTACGGGCTTGAAGATGGGAATATCCTGAATGGGCATCCTGCGCACACCAATGACGCAGGATCGGGCTGGCATATCGTCTCTCCGCAGGCGTGCCGCATGTCCATCACGGCCAGCAGCCCCCGTTTGTCCGCTCGTTCGACAGCCATGTCCACGAAATCGACCGGCAGATGCCGTTTGTCGGCGATTTGCCGCACCGTCAATCCTGCGGCGATGTCGCCGGCGATGCGTGCGACGATATCGTTCCGGCCGTCGCCGTATGTATCAGCCGTACGTGGCGTGCGCCGCCATCCGTGCGCGGAAGCGCCGGACCGTTCCATACCGCTCACCATATCAACCGCAATGTTTGGAAGGCGATGATGGCGATGACGTATGCCACGGCCAAGCTCAGCAGGACGGATCGCGCCGCGACTTTCGTGCCAAACTGCCGTCGCATTTCGGCGACCGTTGCAAGACATGGCGTGTAGGCGAGCGTGAACAGCAGGAAGGCGATGGCCGCCGCCTTGCCGTGGCCGTGCGATGACTGGTCGAACGAGGCGCGCAGCTTCTGTCCCAGCGTTCCCTCCCCGGCTTGTTGGGAAGCCGCATCATCCGGTTCGTCCGCATGGTATGACTGCGACATCGAACCGACCACGACCTCTTTGGCCACGAATCCCGTGATCAGCGCGGCCGAGGCATGCCAGTCATCGAAACCGGCCGGCGCGAACACGGGAGCGACCGCGTCGGCGAGCACGCCATACGCGGAATCATGCACGTCGTCGACATGAGCGAAACCGCCTGCGTTGGCGGTTACCGGAATGCCCTGCAGCAGCCACAGCGCCGTGATCATTGAAATGATGATCACGCTGGCTCCACGGATGAAGCCCCATAGACGCAGCAGCACCGAACGTGCCAGCTGCAACGCGCGCGGGCATTGGTATGCGGGAAGCGCCAGCATCAACGGTTCGGGTTCGAGGCCGCGGAACATGGTGTGGCGCAGCAGCACGCCGACCAGCAGGATGACCATGACCGAAGCCACGTACATGAGGAAGACCACGAGACCGGCGTATTTCGGGAAGAACGCGTGGGCGAGCACCAAAAACACCGATAGTCGCGCGGAACATGCCGCGAACGGCACCAGCATGCCGGTAAGCACCGTTGCCGGGAATCGGATAGGGTTCGTGTGGCGGCCAAAGCCGGCAGATTGCAGCCGAAGCCGACGATGATCGGCAGGAACGCGCGACCGTCCAATCCCAAGGCGCGCATGGCACGGTCCATCACGAACGCGGCGCGGGCCATGTAGCCGGAATCCTCCAAGATTGACAGCAGCAGGAACATGATGCCCATCACCGGAATGAACGTCAGCACGGTGACCACGCCGTCAAGCAGACCGTCCACCAGCAGCGAACGCAGCCAGCCGCCGCTCACGGATGGTCCGAACAGGCCGAGCAGCAGGTCGAGTCCATCTGCGCACCATCCGCGGAAGGTCACGTCAATCCAATCCTGCATGGGGCTGGCGAGCGTGGTGGTGGCCTGGAACACGACGAACAGCACCGCAAGGAAGACGAGGACGCCAATCACGGGGTGCAGCAGCACGCGGTCGATGCGGTCGGACAAGGTGACGTGGTCGACCGCATGCATGTCGAGGCCGCGCAATATGCCGGCGGTCCAGTCGAGTCGTGCGTCGGCCCGCGATTCGGCCAGACGCTCAGGCCGTCGGCGGTTTTCATGTCGCGTCGGCTGTCGCGGTTGGCAGTGCGGTCAGCCCGTGCGGAACGGGCGTTCCCTCGAAACTTGCGGCGATCGCGTCGGCCAAAGCCTTGCCGCCGTTTCCGGTACGTCCGTCAATCGCGACGACCGGCATGCCGTCCAGCAAATGGGACAGTCGTTCCGCATCGACGCCGCAGCCGTTGCGGACGGCGAGGTCGTTCATGGTGAGTGCCACGACGGTGGGCAGCCCGAGCTCCACCACCATCGACAGCAGGTACAGCGATCGGGACAGCGCGGTGGCGTCCAGCACCACGACGGCAAGGTCGGGAACGGGCATGCCCGACGCGCCGGTCAACGCGTCGACGGCAACCTGCTCGTCGGGACTCATCGGAGATAGCGAATAGGTTCCGGGAGTGTCCACAAACTGCCAATTCTGCGGATTTTTCGTCGTTTTCGAGCTTTTGTACCGGTATTGCCCGCAAGTGATGGACACCGTGGTGCCTGGCGCGTTCATCGTACGGGTCCTCGCGCCAAGCAGCGCGTTGAACATGGAAGATTTGCCAACGTTCGGATTGCCTACAAACACGACGCGTTTTACATTTTCGACGTTTCCCATATTGCCGGAGTCGCCGCCCATGCCGTCATTCGCGGGTCTGTTGACACGACAAACGCGATGCCGGCAACAGCCATTCTGCGAACGGCAGCAGTCGCCGCCCCTCAGGTTCCGTAGATTCAACATTCGCGCATATTCCCGTTCTCTTCGCGTTACGCAACGTCGTCTTGCGCATGTTCATCCCGCGCGAACCGTACCCGGACGGCACGCGCGGTGCCGCCGTCCACCGCGACACGTTCGTTTCCGAATGCGACGACCCTTCCGCCGAAAGCGCTCCGCTGCATGACCCGTAAACCCGCGCCCGGAGCCAATCCTATCTCACATAGGCGGAACCGGTGCCGGTCATCCAGGTCGATGCCGTCCACGACAACGCGCATGGCGCGCGGACAGTCGCGCAGCGTCATGATGGCGCCGCGCTCCCCCGCCCGACGCCGCACCGTGTCATCGAAGCGGCGAGCATGCGTATTATCCATGTTTTCACACATAGCAGGAAACGAAGCAAAGCACAAGAGTGTTTTTCACGGAACTGAACCGCACCCCAATTGTTGGACGTCGGTAAGTGGGATGCAGTCTGAGACCGCGATCTGGCACGCATCATCCAGACTTTGGTCGACGATCCCATTGAGCAACGCATTCGCGAACGGCGCGTCCAAGAGCAGGACGGCGAGGCCGTTGCCGACAATGCCCCGGTCAATACAGGCTGTGGCAACGCTGCCGACAATGCCACTGCCGAAAAACGCAAGCCCAGTGCCGCCACATTGGCGGCAATAACAGTACCGGCACAAGCGGCACCGACGCGGTTGCCGACAATCCGCTGGAGCTGGTGGAATCCGGTTGGTCTGTAAGCCAACAGGGGTACGTTAGCTACGCATTCGCCCTGCGCAACACCAGCACAACCCTGCAGGTACAGTATCCAGAAGTCGCCATCACCGGCGAACCAAAGACGGCTCCATCGTGTTCTCGCAGACGCAAACGCTGAATATGGCGTTCCCGAATCAGACTATATATAACGCCGGGCAAGCGGGTCAAGGTACCGCACCGGCCACCGTGGACTTCGTTGCGCTCAGTCCGAATGAGTACAACGTCACGGAAGCACAAGGCACTGCCACTTTCCCCATCAGCGGAATCTCCAAAGTGCGCAACAACGACGGCGGCACGACCTTCAATGGCGAAGTCCGCGCCGTGACCGATGGTTTCAAGCCTTCAGATGGACAGCAGATCAAGGTTTCCCTAGTGTTGCGGGATAAGCAAGGGCCATCATCTATGGAGAAATGGCATTTGTGGATTGGCCGGACAATGGCCAATCCATGCCTTTCTCGATACTGGTGTACGATTTGCCGGACTACACGTCCTACGAGTCGTACGCACAAATTTGGTAGTTCGGCTTAATCGCCATCAGGCCGCGTTACGCGCCGCATCGACACTAGTGTTGCGCCGTGCCTGGCCGAATACACGGCCAGCCATCTTCTCATCGGTCTCGGTCTGGATGATGGTGCGCATCGGGCCCATGCAGATGGCCGAAGCCAAACCGTTCACCACATCAATCAGCAAATACGCCAGCAGCTTATGGACCACGCCAAGACCAACGACGGAGACGCCCACCAGAGTGACGCCGAAGGCGACCACGCGCATGTTGTTGCGGACGATGATGACGCCGAATCACCGATCATCCTTTGGGAACAACGCGTCGAAGGCATGTTCCATCACGGACTTACGGCGGATCACACCGACGAGTCTGCCATCACCATCCACCACCGGCAGTTTCTTGAACTGCTTCTTGGCGAGGATTCGGGCCACCTCTCCAACATGCTGGTCGGGCGTGGCGGCAACGACCTTACGCGTGGCGATGTCCATCACCTTCTTGCCGGAGAGCGCCTGCACCTTGGAGGCCACGGTTTCGTCGTCGAACACCACCATCGTCGAACCAGTGCCGGTGGGAACGTACGGGATTCATAGGTGGCAATCGATTTCAGGATATCGCCGTCGCTGACGAAGCCGACGAGCCTGCAATCGCCGTTCACCACGGGAAGGCTGGAGACGTTGAGGCGGATGAACTCGCGCACCACATGCGTGATGTCATCGCTGTCCAGGCAGCTGTAGGGATGATCGTCCATGATCCCACTGATGGACTGTTCCTGGGCCTGCTTGAACAGGGAGGAGGCGGGGGCCACGTATGCGCCGGCGTAGTGATGCTCGGCGGGCTGACCTTCAGTGGTTTCGGCCGCGACTTCGGCGGAGGCTTGCGCCTCGTAGGCCTTGGCGTTGCGTGCTGCCTTCTCCTTGGCACGACTGGTGACGGTGAAGATGCAGATGATCAGGGCGACCAGCGAGATGGCGGCGCACAGCAGGTAGGAGAACGCGATGCCGCTGGCCGTGGCGGACTTCACACCCTGGGACATGTGCGAGGCGGTCACGGATGTTTCTGCGGTGACCAGAAGCGAGGTCGCAATGGCTGCCGCGATCTGGCGGCCGGTGTTGGCGATGGCGTTGCCATGGGCGATCATGTCGTTCGGCAAAGCGTTGACGCCCCAAGTGTTGATCGGCATGTTGGCGATAGCCTGACCGGATGCCTGCAATGCGCAGAACACGGCGACAAACAGCACTGATGTCCTGGTGTTGATGGTGCCGAGAAGACCAAGAGAGATGGTCATGAGCGTAAGGCCGCCGATACCCACGCCGCGCGGGCCGAATTTGTCGAATGCGGCACCGGCGACCGGACTCAGGATGATGCCGACCGCCGCGGCGGGCAGCATGACCATGCCGGTGACGGTGGCGGATTGGCCGAGCACATTCTGGATGAAGATAGGCAACGTCACGTTGGTTGCGGCGACTGCGGCGTTGATCAGAGTGACCAGAATCGCGGAGTTGCGGAAGTTGCGGGTGGCAAGGGTGTCAACGCGCAACAATGGCTCATCGAGCTTGACTTGCTTGTATACGAATGCGACGAAGGCCACAAGACCAACGACGATTGAGGTAATGACGACCGGACTGGCCCATCCCATCGTGGAAGCGGACGAGAAGCCATAGAGCAGGCCACCGAACGCGATGGTCGAAAGGATCACGGACAGGACGTTGAGCTTTGGGTTCTTCAACTCGCCGACGTTCTTGAGCATCATCGTGCCTCCGACAAGGATGACCAGTGCCACAATTGCGATGCCAATGAACATCGGGCGCCATCCGAAACCGTCAATCACCAGACCACCGACAACCGGGCCGATAGCCGGGCCGGCGGCCATGACGATACCGGCCATGCCCATGGCGGTGCCGCGCTTATCCGGCGGATAGACGAGCATCGGCACTACGGCGACCAATGGCAACAGCACGCCGGAGCCGGCGGATTGCAGTATGCGTCCGACGAGCAACAGCACGAAATTCGGCGCGACGGCACACAGCAGTGTGCCGACCATGAAAGTGGCAAGGGCTCCGGCGAAGAGCTTTCGGGTGGAGAATTTATCAATCAGATAGCCTGAAATCGGCACCATGATGCCCGAGACCAGCATGTAGACGCTGGTCACCCACTGCACGGTGCCGGTGGTGATATTGAAATCACGCATCAGTGCCGGCAAGGCCGGTGACATGACGGTCTGGTTGAGCAGCGCGATGAACGAGCCGACGACGATCACGCCCACGACGATGAATCGGGCGTGCGAATCAATAGGCTTTACGGAACTGGCGGCGGACCCGAATTCCGCGGTTTTCTGTGAGGTCACAGCATTTCCTTCTGTTGGTAACGGCATGTGTGGGCGATCCGGCCCCATACTTGTGTCAAGACGCGGGGACACCGATGAGTCCGGGGTAAAGGAAAAGCCGCCATCCGTTCCGCATTCATATACGGCAAACGATTCGCGGCTTTGCGTAAGTTGATGGCTATGGTGAGCGATTCATGCGACGTCGACTGCGGATGGGCCATCGGTGCATCCCGGCATAAGGCGTGTCCCCGCTACACCAGCATCGAGAATAGGGCCATTTGTGGATTGGCAAACAGAACATTGCCGACGAACGACCCACGGCAGGTGCGTGCGATGAACATCGCGTAGCGATACAGGTTCATGGCATCTCCTTGATGGGTCTTCGTACGGCAGACATCGAGAAGCTATCATCATTCAGATCGACGGTGAAACCCACGCATGCCCGACAATACACAAAATCTTTACAAAAGGATTGGGCTTACCGCATACGATCCGCCTGGGTAGCGGTCCGAGGATGAATCAGGGGCGAGCTAAGGGTTGCGTCTCGTGTTTCCGTCATGATGTCTGGCAAAATAGTGAAGCCGGACATGCGAGGCATCGACCGGAATCGGAAAGGGGCAAATCATGCGAGTTCTCGGCAATATCCTGTGGATCATTCTTGGTGGGTTGGCCATCGCAATCGGATGGGCATTGGTGGGACTGATTCTGTGCATCTCCATCATCGGCATCCCGTTCGGCATTCAAGCGTTCAAGATGGCGGGACTCACCCTGACGCCGTTTGGCAAAACCGTGCAATACGGCGGCGGAGTCGGCTCTGCCTTGGCCAACATCCTGTGGGTGGTGCTGGTCGGCTGGTGGATGGCGCTCGGCTATCTGGGAGCCGGCGTACTCAACTGCATCACCATTATCGGTATTCCGTTCGGATTGCAATCGTTCAAGATGGCCAAGCTCGCGCTCTGGCCATTCGGAGCGGAAATCGTCAACCTGTAGATTCCAAATACTACAAAGCCGCCAAAGCAACCCTTGACGAGGCGGTCACCGACGTCAACAATTGGATTGACCAGCAAGCCGCCAAGGCCGAATAATAAAACACACATTATGCTGCTGCAGCAGCCAGTCCTTGCAGAACAATGTCATGACAAAGGCCTGAGAAGACGACTTCTCAGGCCTTATCCGTGCCGCTCATCAGTCGCTTGTAGCGACAGCTCCCCTCAAAGAGGGGAGCCAGAGAAACACTTACTTCGAGATGTTGAACTTGAACTCCACAATATCTCCGTCGGCCATGACGTAGTCGCGACCCTCCTGACGGAGCTTGCCTTCCTCCTTGATCTTCGTCATGGAGCCTTCGGCGGCCACGAAATCGTCGTAGGAGACGATGTCGGCTTGATGAAGCCTTTTTCGAAGTCGGTGTGGATCACGCCGGCGGCCTGCGGGGCGGTGTAGCCTTGTGGATCTGCCATGCGCGCACTTCCTTCTCGCCTGCTGTGAGGAAGGTGGACAGGCCGAGCGTGTCGTAGCCGACGCGTGCCAGCTGGTCGAGACCGGATTCCTCAAGACCGGCGTCGGCGAGCATTTCGCGCGCGTCGTCCTCGTCGAGTTCGGTCAGGTCGGCTTCGAACTGCGCGTTGAGGAAGATGGCCGGAGCCGGAGCCACGGATGCGGCGAGCTTGGCCTGCATGTCTTTGTTCTGCAGTTCGGCATCGTCCACGTTGAACACGTAGATGAACGGCTTGGCGCTCATCAAGTGCAGATCGTAGACGGAATCCTTGTCGAAACGGCCTTCGCGAGCCGCCTTATCAATGGTTTCGCCGGCTTCGAGAATGGTCTTCGCCTGTTTGACGGCCTCCATGTAGGCCGGTTCGATCTTCTTGCCGCGCAAATCCTTCTCCAGCTTCGGCAGCGCGTTCTCGATGGTCTGCAGATCGGCGAGGATCAGCTCGGTGTTGATGGTGTCGATGTCGTCGGCCGGATCGACCTTGCCGTTGACGTGGACGATGTCATCGTCTTCGAAGGCGCGCACGACCTCGCAGATCGCGTCGGCTTCGCGAATGTTGGCGAGGAACTTGTTGCCCAGGCCTTCGCCTTCCGAAGCGCCCTTGACGATGCCTGCGATGTCGACGAAGGTGACGGTGGCCGGCACGATCTTCTCGGTGTGCACGAGCTTGGCGAGCACCGGCAGACGGTTGTCCGGCAGCGGCACGATGCCGGTGTTCGGTTCGATGGTGGCGAACGGATAGTTTTCCGCCAGCACGTTGTTGCGGGTCAATGCGTTGAACATAGTGGACTTGCCGACGTTCGGCAATCCGACGATTCCAATAGTAAGAGACATGATTCCCTAGCTTAGTATCAGGCTTCGATGGCGTCGACGGCTTTGATCACAGCACCGCGGAACGCGCTCTCCTCCAATGAGGCCACACCCTTGATGGTGGTGCCTCCCGGCGAGCAGACGGCGTCCTTCATGCACCTGGATGGGTTTCGTTCGCCAGATACAGAGCACCCACGCCCTCCACCATCTTCGCCGCCAGACGGTAGGCGGTGGCGCGTTGCAAACCATACTTCACGCCAGCATCGCCAAGCGCCTCGATGTACATGTCGGTGAAGGCAGGAGCACAGCCGGCAATGCACATGCCGATACCCATATGCGCGGAATCGACGCGTTCGATGAGGCTGATCGACGAGAACAACCGCTCGAACACCTCCGTTTGTCCGGCGGTCAGCGTGTTGTCGGTTTCCGTGACGAGCACGCCTTTGCCGACGGCCATCGGCGTGTTCGGAATGGTGCACTGGATGTGCATCGCGCCGAAATCGGCGCCGAACAGTTCACGGTATTTGGCGAGATCCCAGCCTGCCGCAATGGATACGACGAATGTGCTTTCGTTGGCGAGCGCGCCGGCGATTGGTTTGATGACGCTTTCGATCTGGTACGGTTTGATGGCGATGATGACAACGTCGGCCGCGTCTGCGACTTCGGCAGCGGTGCGCAGCGGTGTGGCACCAACCTTCGCCGTGGTTTTCTCCAGTTTGTCGTAATGCGCGGCGCACGCCACGATGTCAGTACCGTCGATTGCACCTGCCGCGACAAGTCCTTCGGCAATGGCCTGTGCCATATTGCCGTATCCGATGAATCCGATGGTTGGGTTGGACATGGTTTCTCCTTGTTGTTCCCGGTTCATATCGATATATGGATGGATTGTCTGTGTCAGAACAGTTCTTCCAGATCTCCCCTGTTCAGTGCTTCGTTGAACAGGCGTTTGAAGACCACGGCACCATGCACGCCGTCATGCTCGAATTCGTTGGTGGTCCAATAATGTGAACGACCGACGCGGGACAGCGTGTCGAGCTGCAATCCAGAATCTACGTACATGTCGTCGAAATAGACGGCAGCCTGCAGCGGAACCTCATTGCGCGCCAACTGGTCGGCATCGTAGATCGTGCCGAAATGCGTGTCTTCCATAAGCACGTCCATGGCCGGTTTGAACGGACGCAACGCACGTTCCTGCTCGAACATCCACGGGAACATGGCCTCGCCGGTGAAATTAAGCGGACGGATGTCACCCGCGAATTCCGGATGCTCGCCGCGCACGCGCTGGGCGGCCCAGCAAATCGGCGTTTCCAGCTCGCCGTTGGCGTAGATGAACTCCTGCAACGGCCAGTACAGCGGGCGAGACGAGGTCGCATCCATCACGGAAGACAGGAATTCGTCAGACAGTTCCGCCGAGGTCGAGGCCGAACCGTCGCCGTCGAGGAATGCCTGGTCAAGAATCCAATGCACGCGTTCGAAACTTGGCTTCATGCCGAAATCGGATCCCAAGCATTGGAAGCGTTCCACCGTGAGCGGATCGCCGTTCGGCAATGCGACCTTGCGCGACTGCAGAATGTCGGCGACGGCCGCGGCACGTTCGACATCGATCGGGTAACGCTCGTAGAACTGCTTCGTCTTTGCCGCCATGCGCGGGAACGTATGACGGTACACGTCGGTCGCATCGGCGGGAACATGAGGAATGCCGCCCGTGGTGAAACTGGCGATAACCCCTTGCGGGAACAGCGAAAGATACGTCAGCGTCAGGAATCCGCCATAGCTTTGACCAAGCGTGGCCCAACGTGCGCCCCCGAATTCGGTACGACGCAGATGCTCGAAATCACGAACGATCGAATCGGCGAGGAAGCGCTTCAAAAACGCGGCACCGGCCTTGCCGCCGCCATCCATGCCCTCAATCATATGCGTATCGACACGAGACGAACGCCCAGTACCACGTTGATCCGGCAACACCACACGGAAATGCTTGATGGCCTCCTCAATCCAACCATCGGAACTTGGACCGAGCGGACGGGGGCCGGAACCACCGGGACCACCCTGCAGGAACACGAGCAGCGGAAGATCATCATGCACATGTTCGGGAGCGGTGACCACACGGTAGAACAGGCTGATTGATTCGCCATCGAACCCATGACCGGGCTCGTGGCCCGTCCAATCCAACGGCACCTTGATGGAACGATCCTCAATATGCAATCCGGGCACGTAGTATTCGCTCAGCAACGTCATGCATTCACCTTCCCTTTGGCGTCATCGGCATGTTCAATGCGGGTAGTGACTTCTTGATGGCTTCCATCCCACCCACATGCGGAGACAACCTTACCTCACAAAAGCGGCTTTATCCTGCCGCTATTTCATTCCCGCGCATGATGCGTCACAGCATATCTGGCGCTAGGGTGGAACGTATGTCGAATCTCAAACAGCGTCTCTTGTCGTGGATGCATGGCCATGTCTTCGCAGGCGATCTCATCATCACGCTTGTCATAGGTGTTCTGCTGTTCGGCGTGACCGGCGGCATCACCTATAATCCGGGATTGCTGTTTGACCTTAAGCCTTCCACGCAGATGGCATGGGAAGCAGCAATGCTTATCCCGCTGCTGATCCGTCGATGGCGGCCGCAGACCGGAGCGTTGCTCTGCGTGGCATTGACCTTGGCGCATCTCATATTCGGCCCCTGCCTGTTGGGCGCCGATATTCTGGCATTGTTCATGCTGTATTCGGTGATCGTCTATGGCAATCCCAAAAACACGAAAGCCTTCATTATTCTGGCGTTGTCCATCGGTCTTCTGGCTTCGGCGCTGGCGGCATGGACCATGTCCAATGGACCGCTGCTCACCGGAGGCAAAGTGCATACATGGAGCAGCTGGAATGGCTCAAATCCGAATGGCGTTATGGTCACGGAAGACACTCTCGCTCCATCTACACAGGAACATCCATGTCGAAAGTCGCCGACATGATGGCGCAATACATGCTGGTACTAACGCCGATTTTCGAAGTATGCATTATTTCCACCGTCATTGTAGCGTTCTGGCAGCGTGCCCGTCTGGCAACCGTTCGCATGATGCGGGAACGCAATGAGGCAATCGCCGCGCGAGACCAGGATGAACGCGATATCGCCGCGTTGGCGGAACGAGCACGCATCGCACGTGACATGCACGATGTGGTGGCGCACACCCTGTCGATTATCATCGTGCAGTCTGACGGCGGTCGCTATGCAGGCACGCATGATCCCGCGGTGGCCAGAAACACCATGGAGACGATTCGACACGAATCGGAACGCGCGCTGCATGACATGCAACGTCTTCTGGGAGTATTCGGGGGTTCACCGCACGCCGATTATAACGATATCGGCAATCTTGTGGAACAAGCGCAAAACGTCTCCCCCGACATTCGAATCCGACGGAATATCACCGGCACCGCCAGCCCAGAACAACTCAGCGAACAAGCCTCGATAGCTTCCTACCATGTAGTGCAGGAGGCGCTGACGAATATCCGCAAGTATGCGGGGCCGCACGTCGATGTACATATTAAAGAGTTATGGAACAACGGTTTGCTCACTTTGAGCGTCACCGACAATGGTCGTGGCGCGGCGCCAATATCGATGGGCATACGCCAGGTTACGGCCTGCTGGGTATGAAAGAACGCATCGAATCGGCCGGAGGCTCATTGCAGGCTGGCCCCCGACTCGGCGGAGGCTTCGAAGTCATGGCCACCCTGCCTTACGGCGGTAAAGAACAGGTGACAGACGAAACCGACGAACAGTATGCCTCGGAACAGTCAGAATCGTGCAACACAACTGCCATATCCAGCAAAGCGAAATTATCCGACGAAGCAATCACACGCAACATAGCCGTCAGCATATCGGCGCGAATACCAAATCAGCCTTCGGAGCAAACGCAGGAAACCAACCAACCGACCGGTCGCGATCATCGTTCGAATGCCCTGCAACATCTGCGCATCACCGCGCCCAATCTGCGTGATTTGCTCAAATCATTGAAACTGGAATCCGTGGAACTTGCAAATACGTCCAATGCGCGCAGTTCGAATTGGGTGGAACGTGTTTCCGCGTGGACGCAACGTCATTATGTACTGCTGGATGCCGTCGGCGCCCTGCTACTGGTTGCGCTACTGAATCCCATGTCGGTTTCGCTCTTTTTCGATAGTCCACGAGACATGCAACTCTCGCGCGCGATCGCCACCTGCTGCGTATTGGCGCTGGCCGTTCGTCGCAGGTTCCCCGAGACTTGCGCGCTTATTGTGTTCGTATTGTCGGTTGTGCAATTGGTATTTTTGGGATCGATTGAAGTCGGGCACATCGTAGCGTCGCTGTGCGCACTGTATTCAGCCGTATTGTATGGGCGTGAACACGCATGGCGTTGGACCGGTCTTGCCGCTGTCACCTGTTCGGCTCTGATGGGCTTGAAAATCGCAGCCGACCAACATGGATACACTACCTTGTTCGACGCCATCGCCGCTTCCGTGGGCTTGACAAAACCGGTTTCAGCCACGGCAAGTAGTGGTGCAGCGTTCTTTACCGGCGTTATGTATACGGTTGCGGTGTTGATGCTGTGCGCCGGCATTATGGCGTGGGCACGTTGGCTCGTTCCAGTGATTCCAACGCACTGGTGTTGCAGGCGCGAGAGGAAGTGCTGATGGCCGAGCAGGAGAAACAGCGTATTCTCGCGGCGAATATGGAGCGCGACCGTATCAGTGCAGCATTCAGGCTGAGGTCACTGCCACGTTGAACAGCGTGATCAATCAAGCCGTCGATGGCATTCGCATGCTGGATCGCGCCGAAGCACAAGGCAAGGAGCCGACCGCCGATGAGATTTCCACAGCGTTCAAAGCCATTGGAGAACAGGGGCGTGCCGCGCTTAAGCGTATGCGCGAACTGCTTGGCGTGCTTCGTGAGACTGGTTTCAGCGATGACACTCACGCCGGTAGCGCGAGCGAACTGCAGTTGAGGCCTGCAGCACCGCTGGAGGAGCAGCTGCAGCGCGTGTCTCGATAGCCGGTTCAAGTTTTTCAGGGAGATTTAAGGGGTTGTTTCGCGCTGTGAGCGGAACGATGCCGATAAGGTGGAGAGTATGAGTGAAGAACAGAAGATTCGTGTGGTCATCGCCGATGATCAGGAATTGGTACGTGCCGGTTTCGCCATGGTGATCGGCTCCCAACCGGATATGGCGGTTGTCGGCCAGGCGCGCGATGGCGCGGAAGCGGTGGCTTTGGCGGAGACGCTGCATCCCGACGTGGTGCTGATGGACGTGCGTATGCCCGGTATGGACGGCATTGAGGCGACACGTCGGATCAGCGCGTTGCAGCATCGTTTCGCACCCGATGGCAGCGCGCTTGACGATGCGCATACCCGTGTGATCATTCTGACGACATTCGATTTGGACGAATACGTGATGGCCGCGATCAACGCCGGCGCGTCCGGCTTCCTGCTGAAGGACACGGAACCGGAGACGCTGCTCAATTCGATTCGCACCGTGTACCAAGCAACGCGATCATCGCGCCATCCGCCACGAAACGGCTTATAGAGAAGATGATGGATGGCGATTTCACAGGAACGGCCGCCGCAGCGCCCGTTTCCGCAACGTCCGCTTCCGATTCGACGGCAACTATGTACACCGATCCGGAATTGGACGAACTGACCGACCGCGAGCGCGAGGTGCTCATCGAAATCGCGCATGGCCTGTCGAATCAGGAGATCGCGGACAAGCTGTTCATCAGCCTGCCTACCGTGAAAACGCATGTCGCGCATATTCTGTCGAAAATCAATGCGCGCGACCGCGTGCAAGCCGTCGTGTTCGCCTATGAAAACCATCTCGTATAAAATCTTCATAAAACGTATTCGGCAACAAAAATGCTCCTTCTTTCGAAGGAGCATTTCGTTTATCGCCTAAGCTTCAGCGAGCGCCTCGACAGGCCGAACCGTAAAGCGGGAAGCCTGGTAGGCTTCCGTAGGTGAGTGAGCGGCTTGCCGCGAAGGCCGCCAGTTGAGGTGCTAAGCTTCTGCGAGCGCCTCAACTGGCGGCACCCTGACCGCCCGACGGGCAGGTGCGATGCTGGCCAGCAACGCTGCCACAGCCGCCACGGCAAGCACAATGCCGTTGACGCCATTCGAAGGGAACACCACGGTGCCGTACAGACTGAACACCACGTATGCGCCCAGCCAACCGAACAATGTGCCGAGCAGGATGCCGCGATGCCGGAGACGAGCGAGATGAGCAGCGCTTCGATGGCGAGCGATGCCCTGAGCTGGCCGCGGGTCATGCCGATGGCGCGCAGAGTGGCCGATTCGCGGGTGCGTTCGATCACCGATAGGGACAGCGTGTTGGCCACGCCGACAAGTGCGATGAGCACGGCCACGGCGATCAATCCCACCAGAAGCATCATCATGGAGTCGATCATCTTCGCCCATACGATGCGTTCGGCGATCGGTCCGGTCACTGTCGCATCAGTGCTCTTTTCCAATGCGGCCTGCATGTCGTTGTAGATGCCGTCAACGGAAACTCCCGACTTGTCAGTATCCGCCTTGACCAGCAGCACATGGGTGGCGGCATCGAGGTCACCATTGGTGAAATGGCTTTCATCCACGAATCCGACAGCTCCATACTGTGCGGATACGCGACGGTAGTCGGCTTGGTTTGCTTGCAATGTCAGCGAACGCGTAGCGTCGCCGTCCTGGTTCCATTCGGTAGAGAAATCAGCCGTGCCATTGGCGAACTGCAGTTCCTTGCCGGTTTGCGCATTGTATGTTGGCATGAGCACGCCATCACTGTCGATGGAGGCGTTACCCAAGTTGGCACGCATGACCTGCTTGACCTGATCGATATTCTTCACGCCGACCAGCAATGCGGACGTAGGCTGGGTTCCATCCGCTTTCTCCAAGGTCACGGAAACCGCCGGCGCATACAACGTGTCGGACACGCCGTTGATGTCGGCTACATCCTTGACCATTTGCTGGCTGATGTCATCGCCCATGGCCACGATGTCGACGCTATAACGGGTGGCGAGCGCACCATTCATAGTCTCTTTGGCGCTGGCGGCACCGGTTGCGATGGTGGAAACCAGGGTGACGCCGATGAGCAGAGCGGCACCGGTTGCTGCGATGCGTCGCTGATTCTTCTGAATGTTGGCGTGCGCAACCGTTGCGGAAGGGCCTGTCAGCGAGGCCAACGCTCCAACGCCCTTCATGAGGCCGGCATCCAGAACACCGCTGTGACCACCATTCCGAGGAACACCAGTGCGGCGCCGGCGATGGCTACGAGCAGAATCATCGTGAATTGATCGCTGCTCGCATTCTCGCCGCCATTGGTGGCTTGTACCTGCCAGATGGAAAATACCACCATGGCGATACCGACCACCACCATCAGAATACCGATTATGGCTCGCGTGAGGCTGGAACGACGGTTGTCGGTCAGTTCAATCGGGCGCAATGCCTCCAATGGCGTCACCGCAGTAGCGGAACGTGCGGATCCCAGGGATGCGAGCACCGTCACCACAATACCGAAGAGAATAGGTATGACGCGGCCTGCCAAGAGAAATTGAATCGCATACCCTCTTGCATGATGTCGCTGACGCACATGCCCCACATGAGCAGACTTCCCAGCATCACGCCAAGCACGGATGCGACGAAGCCAAGCACTGCCGCTTCGAACAGCACGGAACCATACAGCTGGCCTTTTTTCGCGCCGATGGTGCGCAGCAAGGCGAGTGTGCGGCGGCGTTGCGCCACGAGTACTTGGAACGTGTTGGCGATCACCAGTGCCGCCACGAACATGGCAAGCACGCCGAAGCACATGAGGAATGTGGTGACGATGCTGGTTTGGTTGCCGGTTAAGGATTTGATGCTTTCGTCACTGACCTGCTGTCGCGACATCAGATCGAAATGCTTTGGCAGCAACGCTTTCACACTGTTGATGGTTTTTGCGGATACGCTATTTCCATCCAAGGCAAGGTCGAGGTATACCGTTGTTGTTCCGGTGGTGTCGAAATCGTCCGTTCCCTGCATTGCGGCAAGCAGATTGTCGGATCCTACGATCGCACCACCATAGTACGAGTAGGCGCCGTTCGGATCGGAGGTGAGTCCGACCACGCGCACGTTGTCCGCTTTGGCTTTGCCATCGGTGCCTACCGCATATTGGGAGGTCAGTCTTACAGTGTCGCCAATGCCGACGTTCAGCTGTTTCGCCATGTCTTCCGGCAGTGCGACTTCGTTGGAGTCCTTCGGCTGGTCCCCTTCCGTAATATTCACGGGAAGCATGTTCTTCTGTGCCGCGGTAGAGATGATCTCGCCGCTGATGGCGCTGTCCCCCCTGGAAACGCTGACGCCGGTTTCCACCGAGGCGCGGACACCGTCAACCCCTTCGATGCCGGCGATCTGGTCGAGATGGAAGTCGCCGACAGTGCTGGAGTACGCTTCGTTGAGTTCCTCATCGCTCAGGTCGGAGCTGTTGACGGTCACCGCATAGTTGGCGTTTCCGAACATGGCGGTCATCTGCCGTGTCAGGGAGTCGTTCATGGCATTGCCGAACAGGAAGGTGCTGGCGATGAACGCGTGCCGATCATGATGGCGATGCCTGCGGGTATGAGCATGCGCTTGGTTTTTCGCATGAGTTTCAAAGTGATGGACCACATGGTTAATTCTGTTTCCTTCTTCGAATGCTTCTACAGTGCGTTTAGCGGGAATGTCTCGCGGAAGCCACATTCATTGTGGCGGCTTCGCGTTCCTTCATCAGCAGTTCACTCATCTGGTCTGCTGTCGGCTTGTTCACGTCCGCCACGATCTGGCCGTCGGCGAACACGAGCGCACGGTCGGCGTAAGACGCGGCGACCGCATCATGCGTGACCATGATGATGGTTTGGCCAAGTTCGTTGACGGAACGTTTCAGGAAGCTCAACACTTCGGCGCTTGATACAGAGTCAAGATTGCCGGTGGGCTCGTCTGCGAACACCAGTTTCGGTTTGGTGATCAATGCTCGCGCGATGGCCACACGCTGCTGTTGGCCTCCCGATAGTTCGTTCGGACGATGGTTAAGACGTTCCTTAAGGCCAAGCGTTTCCACCAGCAGACGCAACCACTGTCGGTCTGGTTTCGCCCCAGCCAAGGTCAAGGGCATGAGAATGTTCTGTTCGGCAGTAAACATCGGCAGCAGATTGAAGCTTTGGAAGATGAAACCGATCTGATGGCGGCGCAGCAGGGTGAGCTGGTCGTCGTTCATGCGGGTCAGATCCTTGCCGTCGAACATGACGTGTCCGCTAGTGGCCGAATCAAGTCCGGCCAGCGTGTGCATCAACGTGGATTTGCCAGAGCCGGAGGGGCCCATGATGACGGTGAATTTTCCTTGTTCGAAGGCGATATTGACGTCACGTAACGCATGCACCGCGTTGCTTCCGGAACCGTAGTCCTTGACAAGATCGATGGCTTCAATGGCAGTGTTATTGGCTTTGATGGCGTCCCTGATGTCCATGGAAGTTCCTTTCTTTGTGAAGTTACTTCCAACATACGGAACATTCGACGTCAACGGCATCATGCGTTGGTCTGAAATCCTGCTGAACCGCGACTCATCCTTGAGTATGAGATCAACGCGGGAACAGCGAAAACTGGATGATCAGAAACCATGTTCCAAGCATCGGGCAATCGTCAATCGCCTAGCAATACGCCTTCGTGCGGCGGCTCAAGCCAATACGACTCCTTCTCCACACTGACGGTGGACGCCACCAGGTCTGTTCCACGCCTGGCAATGGGCGAATGGATTCGTCCACCACGCGCCATAGGTCCTCATCGTTGTCGGCGATGATTTCAATCAGGTAATCGGCACCGTTCAATCCGACACCACTCATCGCGTACGTCACTTCGTCGATGGCCAGAAGCTGTTCGGAGTCAAGCCGATATGGAGGTTTCACTCCAAGTCCGAGGAATGCCTGTCGGAATCCTCCCAAACGCATGGGGCTTACCGTGGCCATAATGCGCATCACGCCGGAATCTTCGAGTTTTTTGATGCGGCCGCGAATCGCCGTATGGGTCACGCCGAGACGCTCCCCCAACGACGCATAGCTGGCCCTGCCGTCCTTCTGCAGTTCGTTGAATGTGTGCACGAACCGTGGATCCAGACGATGCGAGGGAATATCGGTGCCGACACTCGCCTCGCGTTTGGTCAGGAAGCCGGTTTCGCCATGCGCGGCGAGCAGACGGTTCACCACGCTGACATTGTGGTCATCAAGCACCAGCGTCCGCATGAGAACACCTGCAGACGGGACAATCCCGGCAACGCGCGCAGACCATGTTTGAGGAAATGATCCATGCCTTCAGCCGAATACACCACAGCCTCAGCGATGATGTCGGCATCCCCCAGAGCGCAGACCACGTAGGTGACCTGTGGCATGGATTGGAGCATGGCAAGAGCCTCATCCCTGCTCCCGTCGAGACGAAGTCCCACCAGCACCTGGCTGTAATTGCCCAGACTCAATGGATTGCACACCGGGACGATGCTCATGATGCCGGATTCAGTAAGCCTGCGGTAGCTTTCCGTAGCCGCGTAGACGGAAATGCCGATTTTGTCGGCAAGCGCCTGCATGGTCATACGGCCGTCGCATTGCAGGGCCGAGACCACTTTCAGGTCGCGTGCTGTGATGGTGATGCGTTGTTCGTTCTGGAACATTGGCCTGCCTCAGAACTGCCACAGCATCAGCCAGATGCTGCCTGCCGTCGCGGCGACGGTGACCGCAAGGATGATCCAATCGGAGAGTCTCATCTTCAGCTGTATGCGGTAGGTGCGTCTCACGCCTTGGAGGTTGAGCCCGCGCGATTCCATAGCCCAGCCGACGCTTTGGCTCATTTTGTAGGCGCGGATCAGCACCGCGATGATGATGGGCAGATACGATTTGAACCGGTCCACCAAGCGTACGAATACGTTGCGTTTCTTGCCGGTGGCGTCTTTCTTGCCGCTCAGGTCGAGTCCGCGAGCCCGTTGCGCGGCCGATACGGATTGGAAGATGGAGAAGAACACCGGAATGTAGCGCAGCGCGGTGGCGAGCGTGAGTCCGGCCTTGTACGGCATGCCCAGGGAGGTGAGCCCTCGGATCAGCTTGGTCTGGCTGGTGGTGAACAACGTGAGGAAGCACGCGAATCCGAGCGCCGGAATGCGCAATCCCATCACCGCGGCCATGACGAGGTTCTCTCGCGTGAGTTTCAGCCATCCCCACTGCCACAGCACGTGCGTGCCGGATGGGTCGAAAATCGGCCAGAGCACCACGATGAACACGATGATCACGGCGAGGATCTTCCACACCCAGCCGATGCGTTTCAGCGGCACGCCGTCGGTGATGAGCATGAGATGTTCGATGATCAGAACGTCAAGTATGAACGCCCAGTTGCGCCATACCAGGCACAACACCAACATGACCACGGTGATGAGGAATTTCACACGGGGGTCGGCGCGATGCAGCCAGCCGTCGCCCGGTACATACAAATCGGCGTCCATCAGTGTCGTCCTTCCTCATGCTTGGTGACTTTCAGCAGCACATGCGTCGCCGAAACGGGCCCATTGGATTTACGCGGTTTGCGGATGGTCCGAGATTGCTTCTGCGCCGCTTCGGACCTGTCGATCGGCCCATACTGCACGACTTTTCCGTCCTCCAATTCCAGCACGTGCGTGCAGTACCGGTATACCGCGCGCATGTCGTGGCTGATCATGACGATGGTGACGCCGCGCTGGTTGAGTTTCTCGATGGTGCCGAGGAAGCGTGCTGCGAGACGGTGGTCGAGACCGGCCGTAGGCTCGTCGAGCACGAGGATCGGCGTGCGCATTGCAAGCACGGATGACAGCGCCACCGCACGGCGTTCGCCATAGCCGAGCGTGGCCGGCGAGACGTCTTCATAACGGTGCAGGTCGAACAGCGTCAGCATCTCGTCGACGCGTTTGAACACGGTGGCTCCGTCCAGTCCAAGCGCGGTAGGACCGAATGCGATTTCCTCCTTGGTGGTGGAGCAGAAGATCTGATGGTCGGGATTCTGGAAGACGAATCCGACGTGGGCCGCCATTTCGCCGACGCTGTGTTTGGAGGCGTCGAGCCCATCCACCGTCACCGTGCCCTGCGTGGGTCGGATCAGTCCGTTCAGATGTTTGGCGAGTGTGGTCTTGCCGGAGCCGTTACGTCCGATGAGTCCGATGAATGAGCCACGTTCGATGTCGAACGTCACGTCGTCCAGAGCTTTCGATGCGTTGCCGCCGCGCTCATATTGGTAGGAGACATGGTCCAGACTGATGACCACGTCCTTGGACCGTTCCGGCTGATTCTTTTTGTCCTTCTTATGCTTTTTGCCCTGCTGTACGGCCTTGACCTGCGGCAGCGGATCGTCCGCGACCTGCACGCCGGAGGATTCCAGCAGTCCTTTTTCACGGACGAACAGGCTGGCGTCGCCGTTGCGCACCAATTCCCCATTGACCATGAACAACACTTGGTCGGCCCAATAGGCGATATGCTCCGTGTCCTGTTCCGCCATGATCACCGTCATGGAACGGGTCTGCCGGATGCGTTCAAGCACATCGAAGACTTCCTGCTTGCCTTCCGGATCGAGCGCCGCAGTCGGTTCGTCAAGGATGAGCACGTCGGGTTCCGCCGCCAATGCCGCCGCGATGGCCACACGCTGCATCTGCCCACCCGACAGGCTGGTCGGCACGCGCTTGCGGTAGCCGGTCATGCCGACCAGATCGAGCATGACGTCGATCTGCTTGTCGATGATGTCCGGTGCGATGCCGCGGTTTTCCAAAGGAAAGGCGATCTCATCCTCAACGCTCGCACAGAACAGCTGCGCTTCGGGATCCTGCTGCACGTAGCCGATACGTTCGGACAACGCCGATACGGAATGACGGCTGGTGTTCATGCCGTTGACTTCCACCAGTCCGGTCATGGTGCCGTCCGCCAGATTCGGGATGATTCCAGCCAAAGCCATGCACAGGGTGGATTTGCCGGCGCCGGTCGGTCCGATGACGCCCACGAACGAGCCTGATTTGATATCGAAGCTGACATGCTTGAGGCTATCCACCGGCTTGCCGCCATCCACCAATGGCTCATACTGCCAACTCAAATCACGTACCGTATCATGCGCTCTTCTCCATATCTTTCAGCACATCAGCCCATTGCACCGGCCGCGAACACAGCCACTACGGATACTATATGAACGAATATGTATAAATAAAGCCCGTGGAATCGCCGTTCATCGGTGAACCCACGGGCTTTATTTATGCAAGACAATAATGTATCACTCGCCGGCCTTGACGCTGAGGTTGCCGAGTCGCACCAGCGGCGGATAAGCCTTGCGCACCGCGGAGAACAGTGCGAAGCCAACGATCAGGCCGACAACCATCTGGAATGAGTTGCCGATGATTTCGCCTAGGGCCGGACCGAAGCCGGACAGGATGCCGCCGGCGATGAAGTAGCCGAACACCTTCCACACGCCGGCCACCAGAGAGCCGATGACGACGTTGGCCGGTTTGAATTCACGGACCAGCAGACCCACGAGCACCGCCTGCAGACCGTCGATGATGAAGGTGAAGATTGCCCACTGCGGGTATCCCGAGATGAGGTCGGACAACGCCGGTCCAAGACCGCCGATGATGCCGCCGACCCACGGGCCGAACGCATAGGAGCTGAAGAAAATCATCGTGTCGGACAGGTTGAGGTATCCACGGGTCGGGGTCGGAATCTTCACGAACATGGTCAGCACGGTGGTGACCGCGGTCATGACCGCGATCAACGGGATGGTGTTGACCTGAATAGCTTTCTTGATATCGTTCTTGACGTCCTGCGCCATAATACACGTCTTCTTCTCTCTTTTTACCAAATAGCAAATCATCTTGCTTTCCTACGATTTGTAAAGAAATCGCAAGGAATTTCTTTCGATGTATCAAATTGCGACATACCATATCGCAATAAGCGAAAATTTTATCCCATCCGCGTTACAAGCGCAGTGCAAAGCGGGCGGCCCGCAACACCCCCTTCTCATGGTGCAGCGGACCGCCCGACAGTTGTTTCAGACCAAAGTCACTTGGCCAGACCGGATTCGCGCAAGGCCTTGAAGCCGCTTTCGAGGTCCTCGATGATGTCGTCGATGTTCTCCAGTCCGATGGACAGGCGGATGGTGCCCTGGTGGATGCCCTGGTCCTCGAGCTCCTCCAGCGTCTCCTGGGAGTGCGTGGTGGAGGCCGGTGGATCACGAGGCTCTTGGCGTCGGCCACATTGGCCAGCAGGCTGAACAGGTGCAGGTTGTCGATGAACACGCGTGCCGCGTCCTTGCCGCCCTTGATGTCGAAGGTGAAGATGGAACCGCCGCCGTTCGGGAAGTACTTCTTGTACAGGTCGTTGTCCTTGCGGCCTTCGATGGACGGGTGGGAGATGGACTCGACCTCCGGCACGGTCTTTAGGTAGTCGATGACCTTCAGCACGTTCTGGACGTGGCGTTCGACGCGCAGGGACAGGGTTTCGGTGCCCTGCAGCAGCAGGAAGGCCGCGAACGGGGACAGGGTGGCGCCGGTGTCGCGCAGCAGGATGGCGCGCACGCGGGTCACGAAGGCGGCGCCGCCGAGGCCTCATAGAAGTTCAGGCCATGGTAGGACGGATCCGGCTCGGTCAGGGTCGGGAACTTGCCCGGCACTTCGGCCCAATTGAACTTGCCGCCTTCCACGATCACGCCGCGAGGGTGGTGCCGTGGCCGCCGATGAACTTGGTGGCGGATTCCACAACGACGTCGGCGCCGTGCTCCAGCGGGCGGAACAGGTACGGGGAGGCGAAGGTGTTGTCCACGATCACCGGCAGGTGGTGCTTGTGGGCGATGGCGGTGATGGCCTCGAAGTCCGGAAGGTCGGCGTTCGGGTTGCCGAAGGTCTCGAAGTAGACGAGCTTGGTGTTCTCCTGGATGGCGTCCTCGAAGTTCTGCGGAACCTCCGGATCGACGAAAGTGGTGGTGATGCCGTCGCGCGGCAGCTGTGTGCTTGAGCAGGTTGAAGGTGCCGCCGTAGATGTTCTTGGAGGAGACGATGTGGTCACCGGACTGGGTGATGTTGCGCACGGCGTACTCGACGGCCGCGGCGCCCGAGGCGACCGCGATGCCGGCGGTGCCGCCTTCAAGGGCGGCGATGCGATCCTCGAACACGCCCTGGGTGGAGTTGGTCAGACGGCCGTAGATGTTGCCCGGGTCCGCCAGTCCGAAGCGGGCCTCGGCGTGGTCGAAGTTGTGGAAGACGTAGCTGGTGGTCTGGTAGATCGGCACCGCGCGGGAGTCGGTGGCCGGGTCGGCCTGCTCCTGGCCGACGTGCAGCTGCAGGGTTTCGAAACGATAGTTCTTGTTTGCCATGATGCGCTCTCCTTGGATAAGGGTTCGTTGTTCTCGTCTTGGTTGCCACCCGCCCTGCCGTGTAGGGCGCTTGGCCAGGTGTTGGTAGCGACAATAAACCGGCCGGCGAGCGCAACGCAAGCCGAACGTTATCGCACTTGCCTATATCCCCTTATAAACCGTTGGAATCATCGGCTTTCCCCACTCCCCCAACCGTTGAAAAAACCATTCGGAACCATTCGACACGCCGAAGTCCCACATGCCGGTGACCCACCGTGAGGAACGGATGCGCGTCAGGTCAGGGGAACGGCTAAAGTCATGGGCAGGCAAATCGCAAGAGAGGTTCCGATATGAGCGATGAGATTCTGTACGACCGTGATCCGCGGTATATTCCGCGCGTCGCCGCGGTGCATGACATGTGCGGTTATGGCAAGTGTTCGCTGACGGCGGCCATTCCGATTCTGTCGGCGGCCGGCTGCGACGTTTGTCCGGTGCCGACGGCGCTGTTTTCCGCGCACACGCGCTACGAGGTATTCACGTTCCACGATACGACCGAGATTCTGGACGGCTATCTGGACGCATGGCGTCAGGAGAACGTCGATTTGGATGGCGTCTATTCCGGTTTTCTTGGTTCCGCGGACCAGGTCGCAATCATCAAACGCCTATACGCGGAGTATCCGCATGCCTTGCGGTTGGTGGATCCGGTGATGGGCGACGGCGGAGAAATCTACGCCACGTACACTCCTGAGCTATGTCGGGCGATGGGCACGCTGGTGATGGCGCGGATGCGCTGATGCCGAATCTTACCGAGGCATCCATTTTGACGGGCCGTGACTATCCAGGCCAGGATATCGACGACGCGCAGGTGGATGAGATTCTTGGGGCGTTGCTTGCCGCCGGCGCGAAGAACGTGGTGCTTAAGGGCATCGATCGAGGGAATGGCATGATTCGCAACTATGTGGCGTCAGCTTCGACGGGCGTCGCCGGAAAACAGGAGCTGGCGCATGCCAAGCTGCCGTTCATGACCCACGGCACCGGCGACGCGTTCGCGTCGGCGCTGTGCGGCGCGGTGATGGCTGGCCGTCCTCTGGCCGAGGCCGCGAACATCGCCGGCGAGTTCGTCCGCCATGCGATGGAAAGCACCCAGTATCAGCCGAATCATGAGGAACGAGGCGTGAGCTTCGAACTCAATCTCGACGAATTGACCGCTTTGACCCGTCGTTGACGGTTCATCGGTCACTCTTTTCGCACAGAGGCCTTGGATCGTGTTGTGGATAGGTGTGGATAGCGTCGACTCATCCACCGACTATCCACGACACGCCCGAGATACGTAAGTTATCCACATTAGCCTATCGGCCTTGTCATGCGTGGCTTCTGTCTGTTGGACTAGGGCCATGAACCATTCATCATCACATGATGTTCCGGCCCCAACGCAGCCGCCGGAGCAGATTCTCGATTCCCTAGCGCGGCGTCTGCATGACGGCACGCTGCGTTCCCGACAGATCGGCGAGCTGGGAGAACAGTACGCCGCCGCATGGTTGGAAAGCCAAGGGTGGCGGACGCTCGACCGCAACTGGCATTGCCGATACGGCGAACTCGACGTCGTGTCGCGCAATCCGATGGGCCAGATCGTTTTCGTCGAGGTCAAAACCAGACGTACGATGCGCTACGGCACCCCTCAGGAGGCGGTGACCGCTTCCAAGCAAATCAATCTGCGCCATGCCGCCGTGCAATGGCTGACGGCGCCGGAGCACCGCATGCCGAACAGTGGCGTGCGTTTTGACGTCGTCACCGTCGTGGTGCAGGGAGACAGACCTTTGCTGCATCATATCGAGGGAGCGTTCTGATGGCCATCGGCAGCGCCCTTTCCGTAGGACTGATCGGTTTGAAAGCCTTCATCGTCCAGATTCAAGCGTTCGTATCCCCTGGACTTCCCTATTTCTCCATCATCGGCCTGCCCGACACCTCATTGTCCGAGGCGCGCGAACGGGTCAAGTCGCATGCCAGGCAAGTGGTTTCAAATGGCCGGAAACCCGTGTCACGGTCAATCTCTCCCCAGCGTCCATGCCGAAGAAAGGCTCTTCGCATGATCTGGCCATCGCGGCCAGCGTGCTCAGCGCGGCCGGCGCAATCGCCCATGACTGTCTGGCCGGCACCATCGTGCTTGGCGAGGTGAATCTTGACGGCACCGTATTGCCCATCAACGGACTGCTGCCCATCATGCTGCATGCGCGGGAGCAGGGAATCGCAACAATCATCGTGCCTTACGCCAACCTTGATGAGGCCCGTCTCGTTCCGGATGTCAAGGCGATCGGCGTGAGGCATGTCGGAGAGCTCATCGACTGATGGGAGGCGATGCGGACTACCGGATTCCCGAAGCCACGCATGCCGTGAACGCCGATGTCGGCGCCACGGGCATGTGCCCTCCGCCCGGCGACATGAGCGAAGTGATGGGCCAGCAAGCGGCCAAATGGGCGTTGGAGGTGGCTGCCGCCGGAGGCCATCATCTGATGATGACCGGTCCGCCCGGCACAGGCAAGACCATGCTCGCTTCGCGCATTCCCGGCATCATGAGTCCTTTGAACGAGACGGAACAGCTTGAAGTGGCCTCGATTCGTTCGTTATGCGGCACGCTTCCCGGATACGGAATCAGCGACGTTCCACCGTTCGAGGCGCCCCACCATACCGCGTCGACCGCCGCGCTGGTGGGTGGAGGCGCAGGATTGGCCCAGCCCGGAGCCATCACCCGCGCGCATCGCGGCATCCTGTTCATGGACGAGGCTCCGGAATTCTCGGCGCGTACGCTGCAGACGCTGCGCGAACCTTTGGAATCCGGATATGTCGCGATTTCCAGAGCGAAAGGCACCACATACTATCCGGCTCGCTTCCAACTGATTATGGCGGCGAATCCCTGCCCGTGCGGCTACGCGTACGGCAACGGCGAGCGCTGCACCTGCCGAGAAAAGGACCGCGTCAAGTATTTCAGCCGGCTTTCCGGACCGATCCTCGACCGTATCGACATCCAGATCGAGGTGCCTCCGGTGGAGCGGATAAGTCCGGGGAACGCTCCCTCCGGCGATTCGAGCCATGCCATACGTCTGCGTGTCATCGTTGCCCGGCAGATGGCGCAGGAACGGTTCCGCGAATTCGGCTGGTGCTGCAACGCGCAGGCTACCGGCACCTGGCTGAGAGCCAACACCTCCCCCAAGGCCATCGAATTGGTCAACCGCGCTTGGCGAGCGAGCGGCTGAGCCTGCGTGGCGCCGACCGTGCCATGCGGCTTGCGTGGACATTATCCGATCTGGCGGGAAAGACTTCCCCAGGACCTGAGGAAATGATGCAGGGAATATCCATGAGAACGAGGCTGGCATGATGGTGACGATCGACGACGAGACCCTGGCCCGCGCGGTGCTCACCTTCTGCCTGGACAGCGCCGACGCGATGATGTACGCGCTGGTCAAAGGCACCGGCTCCGCGGCAAGCGCGCTACAGCTGATCGCTGACAGCGGCCCTGGCAATCACGAAAACGTGACGGCCGCGGCCTGCACGTCATTGGATGCGGCGTTCATCAACGGCGTCACTCGTTGGGGACGCACCATCAACGCCCGCGGAATGGCTTCGTTCCATGGCTCGCTGGTGTCATGGCAGCAACGTCTGGCATCGTTGCCCAGCAAGGATCCGGACGCATTGCGAGACTGGTTCACAGCAGACGGCACGCAGTGATCATCGCCCCGCATCACCCCTGTTGGCCCAGCCAACTGAACGACCTTTCACTGCGCACCGACTGGGCTCCCCGCTCTGCCTATGGGGCAAAGGCGATCCGAAGGCGCTGGTGTCATGCCCCGAGCCGGTGGGTATCGTCG